>Ga0209597_1000153_pt1 | contig 45256 bp, 35 predicted proteins | sample M_140625_MF_Meta_FD_187316 | JGI IMG/M metagenome (GOLD analysis project Ga0209597, IMG submission 187316) | Freshwater microbial communities from Lake Montjoie, Canada to study carbon cycling - M_140625_MF_MetaG (SPAdes) (version 2) | ecosystem: Environmental > Aquatic > Freshwater > Lake... | reverse complement strand
AGAATTAAAATCTGTTCCACCAATACCAACCTTACCTAAAAATATATTAGATTGGCTTGAATTATTTTGATTAATAAGACCTGTAATAAGAACATTACCACCTAAAGTTGTATTACCTAAAACATTTAATTTATAAGAAGTTGTATCAGTTGTTCCAATTCCTATATTATCTTGAAAATAACTTTTACCAGTTACAGCTAAATTAGAGGTAAAATCTATTCCACCTATTCCAACTTTACCTAAAAATATATTAGATTGGCTTGAATTGTTTTGATTAATAAGACCTGTAATAAGAACATTACCACCTAAAGTAGTATTACCTAAAACATTTAATTTATAAGAAGTTGTGTCAGTTGTTCCAATTCCTATATTATCTTGAAAATAACTTTTACCAGTGACAGCTAAATTAGAATTAAAATCTGTTCCACCTATTCCAACTTTACCTAAAAATATATTAGATTGGCTTGAATTGTTTTGATTAATAAGACCTGTAATAAGAACATTACCACCTAAAGTTGTATTACCTAAAACATTTAATTTATAAGAAGTTATATCAGTTGTACCTAATCCAATATTACCGGTAATTATTGTAGAACCTGTAACATATAAACTAGAATTTTGAGAATTATTGGTTCCAATACCTATTTTACCCATAAAAATATTTAATGCATTTGAGTTATTTTGAATAATAGAATTTGAAAATGTGGCAGTTCCAGTTGAATTGATAGTATTATTAGTAATTAAATTATTAATAGTTAATGTACCTTGAAAAGATGCTTGATCTGTTGCACTACCTCCACTAATTTTAAGATAATTAGGATCAGCACCAGTTTTTGAATATTGTGGTAAAATAGTATTTAATAACAAATTAGAACTAATATAAATAGGGTTAGTATTTGCTATTTCTTTTCCAAATATTCCAATTTCAATTAAATTGATAACATTGTCATTAATAGAAGTTCCTATAAGTTTATTAAAAATAAATCCAAAATAAGAATAAGAAATATTAAAATTATTGATAATTTGTTGATAATAAGAGGCAAAACCATTTAAAGAAATATAATTTGAAAGACTTAAAACAGTTGTATTATTGGATGCAAGAGGAATTTCAATAAAATTGATACCATCATTAGAGCCATAACATTTCCATGCACCAGGACTTTTAGATATTAAAGTTTGATTAATATAAAAAATAATTTTAGTTAAAAATATAGGTTTAGGTAATTTAATAATAATCCAATCTCCAAAATAATCATTAATAATATAATTACTGCCGTTATAGATACCATTTAAATAATTGCCTGAATTCCAGCTACTTAACAAATCAGTAGAAGTAATAATATTATTAAATAAATATTTTTTATTATATTGACTTAAACTATTATTTAATGCACTCGAAGAATAAATAGTATAAATACCAGAACCAGTGCTAGAACCATTAATAGTTATAGTTTCAGTATATACAGATTGATTAATAAAATTGCTAATAATTTGTGTTGTAGATGAATCATATTCTTTAAATGGATATTTTTGTTCTGATGTATAAAAATAATCAAATATTAAATTTGATGTAGCATAAGAATTAAAATCTAGAATAATACCATTACTTGAATATAATAATGAATTTAAAATACCATAATTATCAATTTTATATAAAATTGTATTGGTAGTACCAATACCTAAATTACCAGCATTATAAAAATTGCCAGAATTATTAATATTAGAAGTAATAATATTAGAAGTAATAATATTACTATCTGCAATAATATTGGAAGTGCTTTTAATGAACCCGCCAACAAATAGATTTTTATTTTTATCAGTTGATATACCAATATTAACATTACCTTTGAAATTTATATCAGTTGTTCCAATTTGATTAATTGAATTACTAAAAAAGATATTAGAAACATATAAATTACTGGAAATAATATTAGAATTAACAGTTAAAAAATTAGTAACAATATTACTTTGGGTATCTTGGGCTCTAACAAAAACTGTACTAATATCAATACCATTAAGATTAATAGATGCGGCATTAAATGAACCATTAACTGATAGAGCATAACTGCCACCAGTTGTAATATCAGCAATTGATACAGCTGGATCATCTTGCCAAGTTACATCTTCAGTAAAATTCATATTCTATTTATATTATTAAAATAAAAAATCGCTAATAATACAACTAATACTATTATTATTTGTTTTTGAAACGACAGAAATATAATTATAATTCGTAGTTTTTAATAAACAAATATCGCCGGCTGTAATTTTATTGAGATAGTAATTGCTAGGAAATCCTATAGCACAGATATTAATGGAAGGATATGAACTCATATAAACATCATATTGTAAAATATTAGGTGGTTTATTTGCTGTCATAGTTGTAAAAACACCAATAGTAGAAAAACATTTAATACTAAAAATTCTATAATTAGTCATATCGATATTATCTATTTTATTTCGAACATATTGATTAATGTCGATATCATGTTTATAATAGGTTTCATTATTTAAAATGATAGGTATATTGCAAACAAATCGAAATCCTATTTTTTTCTGTAAATTTGGTTGATTATTTAAAAAATCGCCTGTTATTAAATATTGAGATGCGTTAGCGATTGTTAAATATTTATCAATTAAATTTACACCACCTTCATTTAAATTACCAGCACATTTAATATCATTTGAAGAAAAGATAGAACCATTCACAGTCAATTTAAATAATTGTGATGATGATGTACCAATTCCTACATTTCCAATAATTGAACCTCCATTTTCAAGTGATAAATATTTATTTGATAATAATATACCATTTTCGCGAATGCTATCGCTGCAAAAAATAGTTCCATTAACATTTAATTTATAGGCTGAAGTAGCAGGAGCACCAATACCTAAATTATTATTGATAGTTAAATTATTTGTAATAGTTCCACCAGTTAATTGTAGATAATTTTGAGTTGCATTTGTAATTGTTAAATATTTATCAATTAAATTTACTCCGTTTTCATTAAAATTAGCACAACTAATAATATTAGAAGAGTAGATAGAACCATTTATAATTAATTTATATGATGAAGATATCCCTGTACCGATACCTAAACTACCAGAAATAACTCCTCCAACATTTGATAAATATTTAATATTAGCATTTGTAATGGTTAGATATTTATTTATTAAATTTGTTCCTCCTTCATTTAGATTACCAGCAGAAATTATATCATTTGATGAATAAATAGACCCATTAACATTTAATTTATAATCAGGTGATATATTTGTATTAATAGCAATATTAGATGTAATTAAATTAGATGTTATAATATTTATTGAATTTAAAGAACCTGTAAAATTGATATTACCCAAAATTGTAGCATTCCCTGATAATTTTAAATAATTTGGATCTGTTCCAGTCGTAGAATATAAAGTTAATTTAGAATTTAAAAAAGTATTGGTAATATAATTAGTGTCTAAATAGCTCAATGTTGGATATAATAAAAATTTGGCATCTATATCAGTTTTTATGGCATAAGTACTAAAATTAATGAGAGAACCATTATTATAAATAGAAGTAGCATTAAAACTTCCATCGACATTTAAAGAATATAAAGGATTTAAGGAAGTTGAACCGACATTTAATTTGAGGGTATTAATATTGGAGGAAGTCAAATTAGAGGAAGTTAAATTAGAAGAAGTTAAATTGGAGGAAATTAAATTAGATGAAAATAAATTTGAAAATGATGTTAAACCGGAAACAGTTCCACCAGTATTAACATTTAAATAAGTTGTATCGAGACCTGTTTTAGTATATTGTGAGATAGTAGAATTGAAAGTGGAAATTTTTAAATAATTGGTATCTAAATAGCTCAATGTTGGATATAATAAAAATTTGGTATCTATATCAGTTTTTATGGCATAAATAGAAAAATCGATAGGAGAACCATTATTATAAATAGAAGTAGCATTAAAACTTCCATCGACATTTAAAGAATATAAAGGATTTAAGGAAATTGAACCGACATTTAATTTAAAGGTATTAATATTGGAGGAAGTTAAATTAGAGGAAGTCAAATTGGATGAAAATAAATTAGAGGAAGTCAAATTGGATGAAAATAAATTTGAAAATGATGTTAAACCGGAAACAGTTCCACCAGTATTAACATTTAAATAAGTTGTATCGATACCTGTTTTAGTATATTGTGAGATAGTAGAATTGAAGGTGGAAATTTTTAAATAATTGGTATCTAAATAGCTCAATGTTGGATATAATAAAAATTTGGTATCTATATCAGTTTTTATGGCATAAATAGAAAAATCGATAAGAGAACCATTATTATAAATAGAAGTAGCATTAAAACTTCCATTGACATTAAGAGAATATGCGGAAGAAGCGGTAATACCTATACCTAAATTAGAATTAATAGTTAAATTTTCGGTGATTACACCACCAATATTAGAAAGAAATACCTGAGAAGCAGTTGAAATAGTCAAATATTTATTAATTAAATTGATACCATTTTCTATAAAATTATTATTTGTAACAATATTGGAAGAAGCATAAAAAGACCCATTAATAGCTAATCTATAATCAGAAGAAATAGAAGTACCAATTGCTAAATTTGAATTAATTATTACACTTGCATTGACAATACCACCAGTAATTTTAGATAAATAATTAGTAATACCATCACTAATAGTAAGATATTTACTAGAAATATTAATATTATTTTCTTGGATAGTATTAGCATTAATACTATTAGTATTAATATTAGTAGAATAGATATTACCATTAACATTTAACATATATGTTTGAGAAGGAGTAGTATTAATACCAACAGCACCAGAAATATACCCACCATTATTACGAAAATAAATATTAGATGCTGATAAAATAGTTAAATATTTATCACTAATAGAAACGCCATTTTCTTGAATACTTGGAGCATATATACTATCAGTTGCATAAATATTACCATTTACAGATAATTTAGAATTCAAAAAACTACCGGAGGAAAAACCTATTCCAACATTTCCAGAATTACCAGAATAAATATTAGCAGTATCTATATTCCAGTTATTAAGATTTTTAAGATCTGGTTTATTAGTAGCAATATTATTATAATTGATATTAGTAATATCTGAACCATTACCTATAAAAGCCGCGGCATTAATATTAGAATAGACATTAATATTACTTGCTCTAATTCTTCCAAAAACATCTAATTTTAGGTCACTTATATTAGTTCTATTAATTAAAGTAGAACCTATACCAATACAACCTGAAAAAGTATAATAAATATTATTGGCATTTAATGAATCTGCTTTCCATACAGATGTTTGATCTTTGATATAACCGACAATAATATTGGATAACAAAGTAGCATCACTTGAAGCAGATGTTAAAATATTGGCATCATAAGATAAAGTTTGTGTATCTTCATTATATAATAGTGGAGGTGTAAAAGTAATATCTTTATTTAATTTTGTATTTAATTGATCTATAGTTGAATAATTAGTTAATGTAGAATTTAAATTAGCAGTTGTGGCATAAATTGATTCAATTTTTGTTTTACCATAAACTTCTAATTTAGTTAATTTAAGAGTTGTTCCAGGAATTGAATTTAAGTCAGGATCATAAACAGATACAACTAATTTATTAAAAACAAAACCATAATATAAATATGGTATTTCTCCACCATCAATAATTTTTTGATAATATAATAGAGATGAATTAAAAGTTATATATGAACCTCTGCTTAATTGTGTATTAAACTCGCAAGAAGCATTAATAATATAAGTCCAGTTTATAGCATCATTAGAAGCATAACAAATCCAATGACCTGGAGCACTATTAAGATGTTCATTAACTATATAAAAATTAAATTTGCTAATAATGATGGGATCATTAAATTTAATAATAATATAATCTCCATAATATTGCTTACGTAATAAACTATAACCAATATTATAAAATACACTAGATTTTATACTAGGAAGTATATTATAACCTGTAAAAGTGCTATTATTATTATCATCGTAATTACCACTAACCCAATCACATGTATATTTAGTTGAATAATCTTGATATAAAAATAAAAATTGCTTATCTGTTGATGAAGTAACTGAACTAGAATATATATCATAACTATAAGTAATTGTATTATTATTTTCAATTACAGATTCTGATATAGTTTCTTTATAACCAGAAATGCTATTATAAGTAGTTGGAGAATAAATAATATTAGAAGCATTATAAGCCCCTATAGGATATCGTTTTTGACTTGTATAAATATTACTATCTTTAGCTAAAACTCTTGTTATAGTATTTTCAATATAGCTTGTTGTAGTATCTATAATATCATTTACATAAGATGTTGTTGTAAAAAGATTATTTGCAGTAGCAGTAGTTATATAAGGAGTTAAATTTTTGGTAATTAAAGAATTAATACCCGATGTTGTTAATAATAATTCATTATTATGATATATTTTAGTTGCATTCAATGAGCCATCGATATCAAATTTATATGTATTATCATTAATCTTACCAATACCAACATTACCTAAGGAATTAATATTAATGGTATTAGTCGGTGCAGATCTATTAATAGATAATTGATTAGTCCAAATTAAATTATTTCTTGAATAAGTTCCAAAAATGAAATTATTACTATTATCATAACCCATTTTAAAATTATTAGTAGATCCTGATGATATCATAATAGATGGATTAGTACTTGGTGTGCTAGAATTGCCAATATGTAAATCTGCTATAGGATTTGTTATATTTAATGCAATTCGAGTAAAACAATTAATTTTAGTAATTGCAAGAATACTACCTGTTATTAAGTTATTTGCTGTAATATTAGCAGTTGCATTTAATGAAGTAGTTGTAATATTAATAGCATTAACATTTGCTGCAGTTATTGTAGGTGTTATAATATTATTATTAGCATTTATAATATTACCAGTAATATTAGTTGTAGATATATTTGAAGCTACGAGATTTGATGTTAAAATATTATTGGTAATAGTTAAAAAAGTTCCATTAATAGTAGTTACATTAATTACAGGACTGTTAATTGAATCAATGCATTCTAATTTAGTAACATAATTATTAATAGAAGTAATATTATTATCACATATAATATTACCGGCTGCATAAATATCAAAAGTATTTAAATTTGAGATTATAGCGTTATTTGTTGAAAATTCAGTAGTATTAAGATTAAATGATATTAAAGAATTTGTATTGATATTACTTAAAATATTTAAATTTGAACTTGAAATTATTGCAGAATTAATAGAATTTGTATTAAAATTATTAAAAACATTAAGATTGCTGGTATTTATATTAGTCGAAGTTATTAAATTAGATGTTAATAAATTTCGAGTAGAAATCAAAATTGAATTATTAACATTACTTGAAATAATATTTGAAGATATGATATTACTACTTCTAATTGTTGATAATACATTGATAGAATTGATATCGATATTAAGAAAAGTACCATTATTAACAAAAATATCATTACCATAAAAATTATTATTTGTTTTGATATGACCATCAACAATGAATTTATAAATACTATCTGGATTAGTTCCAATACCTACAAAACCATTAGTATTTAAAAATAATAATGAATTACCAAGAATAAAATTATTGTTAGAATAATTTATATTAAATTTGTTTAAAGAAATTGTACCAGTAATATTAATATTAGAATTTATATTTAAAGAATTATTAATATTGACATTGCCGGAATTGTCGATAATGAGAGAATTATCTGGGGCAGAATTATAAATACTAAGTTGAGAATTCCAGATATTTGAGAAAGTATTGATGGAACCTAAAATGAAATTAAAGTTATTATCAAAACCTAATTTAAAACTTTTATTATTTTGCGATGTAGCTTTAGATAAAATCAAAGTTCCATCATTTACAATAGGATTTTCTGCAGAATATGCGGAAGAACCTATTTGAACTAAACCGACAGGTGTATCTGTTCCAACTCCTAATTGTAATTTAGTAAAAATACTATTATCATTTTTATTCCAACCTGTAGCAGTGAGATCAACACTAATATTATTATTATTGATATTAGATAATAAAGGATATGAAAATGTTAATTTATTACTGGTAATATTATTATAATCCAGATTATTTATTTTATTAGTAGAATTTTCTATAATACTAGTTTCTACAAAATTACGTGTTGCTAATCCATTAGTATCAAGCCAATTAATAATATCAGTATTATTGATAAATATTTTATTAGTTAAATAAGTTTCATTATTAACATTAATATTACAATTAATATTAACGGTTCCAATACTATCAATAACTAATGATTGTTCAGGTGCATCTCTATGAATTTTAAATTGTTCTTTGAAAAAATTATCACTTTCTAATATTTCGTTGTGTTGATTATCATTGCCAAAACTAAAATAATTATCAGCATTAGCTAATTTAAATTTATTTATATTATTATCTATAATAATTGCTGCATTGTTGTTTTTAATATGAAGACTTTCAATAGGATTATTAGTTCCAATACCAACATAAGAACTATAAGTATAAATAGTAGCTAAATTACTCGTCCAACCAGATTTAGAAAAATCTACAGAAATTTTATTATCAACAACATTCACACCAAAATTTTGAATAAGTTTTTTTTGAAAAAGTTCATCAACATTACGTTTAAAATAATAATCATCTACTGCAAATGTTATTTCATTTGATGTTAAATCATTACCATAATATACGTTAGATTTTGATAATGGATATTTAAAATTGAGAGGATTTATAGTTATATTTTCATAGTTAATATCTGTAATATTTTGGGCTTTGCCATATAAAATAGTACTTTCATTTAGTGCATTGACACCACCACCTCCTAATCTAAGTTTTCCTTGTCGTAACATATATTATTAAAAGTAAAATATTTAATTATTAATTATTAACTCATTATAATCACTAATTAAAGTATTGTATTCGTTTAAAATAATAGCAATTATATAAACATAATTATAATTAACATTAGAATTAACATTAACATTAACATTAACATTAACATTAACATTAGAATTAACATTAACATTAGAATTAACATTATCATTAACATTAGCATTAAAGACATCTATAAGATCATTATAATAGGTGTTATTATTATATTGACAATTAATTGTTTTGGTGGTTTTGGTTTGTTTGTGAAATTTTTTGAAGATATATTTAAGGAAAGTTAAATAGGCGGGTGATGAATTGATAATATTAAAATAATTGGATAATCGTTTTTTGTTGAATAAGTTTAATTTATTTTGAAAATTTTTAAATTTGATAAATTCTTCATGAATTATGAAAGGTAGATATTCTTGTCTGTAGAAATTAAAAATATCTATAGGATAAGTTTTTTTATTGTTGATATTAACAATAACAGTTTTAATGAAATTAAAATTATTAGTATTATTGGAACATTTATATAAATCTAAATAATTATCATCAATATTATTTTTTGCTCTATAACACAAACAAACATTATATTTAAAATTTTTACAGTAATTAAAGGAAGCATCATAAGCGTTTTCATTAAATTTAAAATCGTATTGTTTGTGATGATTTATAAATATTTATAAATTTTTGATTGTATTTTATTATAAGAAATAATATAATTATTATCTAAGGCTATAAAATTATTCATATTATTTATTTATGATAGATAATAAAAAAATGATAATAATATTTAATAATTTTATTTAAATGGATAATAAAAAATTTGAAGATGTATTAAACCAATATGTCGAAATTCTAATGTATGATATAGATATCAAATCATTAGAATTAAAAAAAAATAAAATTGATGTGGCAAAATCCGACATAATTTTTAAAACTTATTATAAAGAAAAAATAAACGAATTTAAAAAGAATATTGATAATGCTCGAAAGATTTATTTAAGACGTTGATCCAAATCCGCCATCATTTCTAATTGTATCACTCAAATCATTAGAAGTAACTTCGATTAAATTAGCTGAAATTTGTTTTCGAATAATTAATTGACAACATTTAAAAGGCAATTCAATATCAGCCGCTTCATCACATATTTTTGTTAATGCAATCATCAAATTACCACGATAACTATTATCGATAATACCGATACTATTTGCCAGCATATATCCAGATTTACTTAATGAACTTCTTGGTACAATTTCAGTATAATAACCTTCATTAATTTCAATTTTAATGCCAGTGTCATATAAACTTGTTTTTGAATTGAAGTCTTTAATTTTACTGATAATAGTCAAATCATATCCAGCATCATCTTCAAAGGCTTTAGACGGAACAACCGCATTTTTGATTGTTTTAAAAACTTTGAGTGTTGGATTTTTGCTATTATACATATATAATTTTTGCAAACTTTCGCTTAAACAAGATAAATCATTATTTGATGAATAGATTTTTTTATTGAATAAATATTTATTTCTAATATAAATAATATTATCTTGAATTATATCATAATTAATAATATATGTATCATTAATAATATTAATAATATTATTGATAATGTTTGTTATTTCGATAAATCGATTATTATTAGCTTCATAAATACCTCGAATTAACATTAATTTGGCATCTTCTGGAAAATTAGGAAAATCTAAGATAATACTATCGATACTATTAATAAACTCGTTATTATTACTAATATCGATATTAATATTTTTATTTTTATTATTATTAAAATATGCAACTGGATAGATTTTTTCAATTAGATTATAAACCCTATCATTTGAAATATTAATTGTAGTTTTATATTTATATAATAATCCAGCAATATAAGCTTTTTCAATAATATCAAAAGTTTGGATATTATTAATAGACATTTATTTATTATAAATAATAATTTTAATGTTTAAATAAAATTTTTACATGTCTAATGGACTATCAGTTATCATCATGCCACAATATTTAACAGGACTAGATTTATAATCATATTTAATATAAACGCCTATATTTATTGCTTCTATTAATAATTCTTTGAAAAATTCCCAAAATGCTGTGTCATGTCCTACTGTTTCATTACCAATATGGCTTAATTCATGAATACAAACAAATGTAAGAACATTAATATCAACTAATTTATTATCAGTTCGAAGACATAAAATTATTTCTTCGCCTTTATTTACAGTATAACTTGTATAACTTGGATTATCGATACCTTCTTTTAGTGCATTTGGATTAAAATTTTTTTTAAGTCTTGCAACTTTTGAATTATTTGGATAAGTTTTATACATATGATCGATTAATAATATTAATTTTTTGCGAATATTTGCGATTAAATCTGCGGCTTCTTGTGAATCATCTTTAATTTGAACATCATAATCTCTATTATCTACTTTAGAAACAATTGTTTCAATACTGCTATAATATTTATATTGATAAACCAAAAAACCAAGAACAATAAATAAAATTATAATTGCTGCGTTATTTAAATCCATTCGTTTCTATATAAAAAATGATATTATTAATATAAAAATAATTATTGTAAAAATAAATATATGATAAAAGAATTAACATCAACAGACGCAGATATTATATATCAGATTGTTGATTGGTATATACCAGAAAATGACAAATCACAATATGAAGACGATCCTAAAGAATATACAATAAATATTTATGGTAAAAATAAAGATGGTATTAGTATATGTACGAAAGTAGTGGGATTTAATCCATATTTTTATATCAAACCTCCTGAAACTTGGGAGGATTTAACAGACAATGAATTTAAGAAACGAGTTCAAAGTTTAAATATCAAATTATTGGAAGATAGTTATGATGCAAAATTTAAAACTAAAACTACGAAGAAGCAAATTATATCAAAAAATTATAAAAATCATTTATGTAAATTGGAGATTGAACGCAAGAAAGATTTCTGGGGATTTACGAATAACAAAGAATTTAGATATATAAAAATTGTAGTCAAATCTCTAAAATTATTCAATGAATTGCGATATTATTTTCAGGATAATAAAGATGGATTTGTATTATATGAAAGTAATATCGAACCATTTTTAAAATTTATTCATATTCAAAAAATTAAACCTTGTAGTTGGATCAAAGTTAATAAATATTCATTAGAAAATGTGCCAGATACTAGAAGTGATTATAATATAACGGCTAATTGGAATGACATAATTCCAATTGAAAATAATAATATAGCTCCATTTACAATAGTATCTTTTGATATAGAATGTTCTAGTTCTCATGGAGATTTCCCGATAGCAATTAAGAATTATAAAAAACTAGCTCAAGATTTGTGTATATTAGCTAAAAAAAATTTAGATGATAAAAACCTAATATCAAATATAATAAAAGCATTTGAAGAAGAAGTTGTCATTACTCCTATTTATAGTATCAATAGATTATATGCAAAAACACCAATAACAAAACAGCAAATAACTAGATTATATGAAAGAGAAATGGATCTAAGATTTATTTTAGATAAATTCAAATCAATTGAAACTATTGAAGATGATGAAGAAGACGACGAGGAAGATAAAAAAATCAAGATGTCTGTAAAAGAAGTAAATGAAATAGAGGAAGCTTTAACAAGTAGATTATGTGAAATATTACCAGAATTAGAAGGCGATAAAATTATTCAAATAGGTACAACAGTTCATACTTATGGAAGTGATAATATCGTTTATAAAAGTTTAATATCATTGAATGAATGCGATAATATTGAAGATGTTACTGTTATTTCATGTAAGACAGAAAAAGAATTATTATTAAAATGGAAGAATGAAATAATTAAAATTAACCCAGATATTATTATTGGTTATAATATCTGGGGTTTTGATATGGAATATATATGGAACAGAGCAGTTGAAAATGACATAGATAAGAAATTTGCGAAAGGATTTGGTAAAACTTTAGATAGAGATATTAAATTAATAGAACAGCGTTTATCGTCATCAGCATTAGGCGATAATATATTAAAAATGTTTGATATGGATGGAATAGTAACAATAGATTTATTAAAAGTGATGCAAAGAGATCATAAATTAGACAGTTATAAATTGGATAATGTAGCTGGAATATTTATAGGTTCAAAGAAAGATGATTTGAAACCAAAAGAAATATTTGAAAAATTTAAGGGAAATTCTGCCGATAGATGTATAATAGCTAAATATTGTATTCAGGATTGTGTATTGGTAAATAAATTATTGCATAAATTGAAAATTGTTGAAAATAATAGCGGAATGGGTAATGTATGTTTAGTGCCTTTGAATTATTTATTCAAACGCGGACAAGGAATTAAGATTTATTCATTAATTGCTAATGAATGTATGAAGAGGGAATATTTAATCCCGACTAAAAAATATAATATCAATGATATAGACATTGATGGATATGAAGGCGCGATTGTTTTAGAACCCAAAGAAGGCATTTATTTAGACGAACCGATAGTTGTATTTGATTACGGTTCTTTATATCCTTCTTCGATGATTTCGCGTAATTTATCACATGACACATATATATTAGATGAAAAATATTTGGAAATAGATGATCCTAATGTAGAGTTTATATCAGTTTATTATGATTTATATGAAGGATTGGGAGATAAAAAAAGGAAAGTGGGTGTAAAAGAATGTAAATTTGCTAAATACAAAGATAATAAAAAAGGAATTATCCCAGAAATTTTAACGATGTTATTGGATGAACGCAAAAAAACTAGAAGTAAAATCGAACATTCGACTATTATAAAAAACGATGGCACAGAGATAATAGGAATAATCAATGATGAAAATGAAACAGAAATTACAGTATCACATAAACATAAAATCAAAAAAAATGAAATCAAAGAAATTAAAGATACTTATAATAAATTTGAAAAAGATATATTTGATGCATTACAATCAGCATATAAAATTACAGCAAATTCTTTATACGGCCAAATAGGTGCGAAAACATCGCCTATTTATTTGAAAGCTATTGCAGCATGCACTACCGCGACGGGTCGTGAGATGATAATGATGGCTAAAAAATATGTTGAAACTAATTATAACGCTGATGTAATTTATGGCGATAGTGTAATGCCATATACTCCATTGACTTATAATATAGACGGAGAAACGAATGTAACAACATTTATGCAGATAGGAGAGAATGAGAATTGGATTGATTATAGAGGGTTTAAAATAGCAGATGAAGATCGATATAATAAAGAACAATTTATACCGCAAAATAATATGAAGGTATGGACGAATAAGGGTTGGGCCAAAGTAATAAGAATAATACGACACAAAACGATTAAAAAGATTTATAGGATATTAACTGCGACGGGTTTAATAGATGTTACAGAGGATCATTCATTATTAGATAATAATGAAAGTATAATAAAGCCTAGTAAATGTAAAATAGGACAATTATTATTACATTCAAAACCAGATATAATTAATTTCGAGATGGGCGAAGAAATAGACGATTTAGATTTTGTTGAAGGTAAAATAGCTGATATCGAAACACAAGCCAAAGCACAAGAATTTATGATATTATTAGAACAATCAGGTTATAATGTAATGATAGATTACAATAATGAATATTATATATTAACATATACAAGAAGAGAAATTAAAGAAACCGGAATAATAAAGAAAGAAATATTATTTGATGAATATAATGGTTATGTATATGATATTGAAACGGAATTTGGGGTATTTCATGGAGGAATAGGACATTTAATATTAAAAAATACTGATTCAATTTTCTGTAAATTTCCATTAAAGGACGAAGAAGGCGAATTAATATTTGGTAAGTCTTCTTTACCGGTGGCGATAAAAGTCGGCAAATCGGTTGAAAAGAATATAGCGAGTATAATGCCAGCACCTCAAAAATTAAATTATGAGAAATGTTTGTATCCGTTTATATTATTTAGTAAAAAACGATATGTAGGTAATCTTTATGAAATGGATGACACGAAATTTAAACAAAAATCGATGGGTATTGTATTGAAACGAAGAGATAATGCAAATATAGTCAAAAAAATATATGGAGGTATAATTGATATAATTTTAAACAAACAAGATATAGACGAATCGATAAAATTTTTAAGAGAAGAATTGACTGATTTAATCAATGGTAAAACGGATATGAAAGATTTAATAATATCAAAAACTTTAAAATCATCTTATAAAGATCCTGAAAAGATAGCACATAAAGTTTTAGCAGATAGAATTGGATTAAGAGATGCTGGGAACAAACCAGCATCAAATGACAGAATAGCATATATTTATATTAAAGCGCCAATGGCAAAATTGCAAGGTGATAAAATAGAAACACCTGAATTTATAAAAGAAAATGGTTTAGAACCTGATTATTTACATTATATAACAAATCAAATAATGAAACCGGTATTACAATTATATGCATTATGTTTAACAGATTTGAATGATTATAAAGAAGCTCATGATTATTGGGATAAGATTGAAGACGAATTAAAATTAAAACCATTATATCAAGATCCGATAAAACGTAAAAACAGATTAGATAATTTGAAATTAATGAAAGTTCAAGAATTATTATTTGACGAATTCATTTATAAATTAAAAGAACCAAAGAAAAAGAAGGAGAAAAAAGAAGAAGTTGAAAAGAAACCCAGAAAGAAGAAGGAAGAAGAGAAGAAGGAAGAAAAGAAAGAAGAAAAGAAACCCAGAAAGAAGAAGGAAGAAAAGAAGGAGGAAGAAAAGAAAGAAGAAGAAGAAGAGACAATGACGGGTGAAATTAGAATAATAAACGACAAAAAATTAGAAGGTATAAAATATACAATTAAGATTATGAAAAATGATAAGATTATTTATAAAGAAGACAATAATAACAATATTATAAAATCGGTAAAAAAAGAAGATATATTAAATGAGATATTAATAAAATTGCATGATAAATATAAAAAAGAAAATGAGAATTATAAAATAAATATGAAAATTAATTATATGGATTATATTAGAAAGTTTAAATTATTTATAGCTAAATATGAAGATTATAAAACAAGGGCTAAAAATCATGATAATAAAACGAATGATATTGAAATGGTTAAATTACATAAAGAATTTTCAAATAAAATCGATTTATTATCAATAAAAGAAAATATCATATTACTAGAATAACAATAAAATGGGAGCGTCTGAATCAGTTATCATTAATCAAGACGATGTTAAAATGGCATTTAACGCAGGAGAAATTACAGTTAATGAGAAATGTAGATATACATTATGTTATCCAAATATTGAACCTTTTGGCAGTCATAATGCTAATGCTAATGGTAATGGTAATGCTAATGGTAATGGCAATGAAAATGGCAAAAATAATTATAAGGATAGAGACAAAGGCATAATATTATTATTATTGGTATTAATATTATTTCTATTTATTTCTTTGCTAGTTATAAAAAGAACTTAAAAATATATATAAGGATTTGTTTTATATTAATAAACATGGGAGTGTAGTTCAATGGTTAGAGCACAGCTCTTATGAAGCTGAGACCAGGGTTCAATTCCCTGCACTCCTATCATTTTTTTATTTTTCTTTTTAATTATAACATTGTAAGTTATAATTATCTAAAAATTTCTTATAAACTTCGACTGAAGAATAGTTATTATTACCAGGTCGATTTTGGATACCTGGTATATGGTTTTTTGCATAAAAGAATTTAGCATATTCTAGAGCATCGGGTTCAACACGACCAATGCTATAATCATTACCCCAAGGTTTTTTAGAAAAATTTACATCACCAGAATATAAACCGGCATTTAATTTATTCGGTAAAGTATTCATCTTTATATAGTGCTTCTTAATATAAAGAAATAAAAATAATTGTTATATATAAATATGGCTGATATAGAAAAAGATTTTATTAAAGATGGTTTAGATAATGATAAAATTATCGAAACAATAAAAAAAATACGAGAGGTTATAGATAAAGGTTGTAATGATGAAATACTAGAAAAATTAAAAACAGAACATGATTTTTTTTATAAAAGATATCCTATATTATTTGATATTGCTACAAGAAACAGTGAGCCGTTTAATTGGGAATATTTAAATTATTTTTTAAGTATGAGAACAAAAATAATTAACGATGAATTAACATCTGATAAAGCTTCTGTAATAGTTGGCGAAGAATGGTTTTCAAAACATGTTAAATTAGATGATAAAGCTAAAATGCCACCGCCTGTTGCTTTTACAAGAAGATCAAAAGAACCAGAAAGAAAAAGAGATAATAAACGACCTAAAAATCAATAATAGTAATCGTCATCAAAATATAATTCATCTTCTGATAATTCTTCAACAATATCATAATTATCATCATCGTAATTATATTCATCCAAATCATTCTCTTGTTTGATTTCTTTATCTCTTTTTTTTTCCTCTTCTTCTAATTCTAGTTTAAGTGCATATTCTCTATCCAATTCATCATAATCATAATCAATATCAATTTTAGGTTTCGTATTTACAAACATGTATTTATAATGATCATCAATCTCATCTTCATTATCATTGGCATTATCATTGGCATTATCATTGGCATTATCATTGGCATTATCATTGGCATTATCATTGGCATTATCATTGGCATTAACATTGGCATTAACATTGGCATTATCATTGGCATTATCATTGGCATTATCATTGGCATTATCATTGGCATTATCATTGGCATTATCATTGGCATTATCATTGGCATTAACATTGGCATTATCATTAGTATTATCATTGGCATTAACATTGGCATTATCATTGGCATCAATTTGTTTAAAATAATTGTCTTTGTAACCGGAAATATAATATTGAATTAATTTATATTTTTGGATAGTTTCGGTTTTTTCTTGACTAATATAATAATTGATTAAGAAGTTCATACGATGATTTAAAATATTGTGTTTCAAATATTTGCGGGTTATAAGGAATGTTGAATAACAATTAAGATAATCGTTAAGTTCATTATTATATAGAAAATAGGTAAAATTAGAAATCATTTGATATAATTATATATATAAATAATATATCATTTTTTTATAACAAATTTATTTTGGTAATAATGCTATTTATAATAGAATTGACTTTATCGATATCAACATCTTTATTATGTTTATAGTTAATAAGACAATTATTATTTCTAATAATTAATGTAATTCTATTATTTATTTTGAATTCGATAATATCGAAAGTTTCTTTATTATCGATATCATTACTACATGCAAAACTATGAGTAGGTAATTTAATTTCATTGAAAACCAGAGTATAAAATTTAACATTAGATTTATTTATAATTGTCATATTTTCTAATTTTCGAATATAAACATATTGACTATCATTTGATAAATCATAAACATAATTATAGTTATTTCTTGAATAATTGACGCATTTATATTCCTTAGTTTTTTTAAAATTATTTTTAATTTTTGTTAATAGATCATCATTAATATAAATATCGATTTTATCATCATTACTATTAAAAGGTTTTTGAATTAAATAAAATTCGATAAGATTGATTGTATCGTTTTGAATTAAACTCTTTATCATGGATTTTATTAAAGTTAATTATAATATCAAAATCATTTTTTATATATTAAAAAAATATGAATATTTATATAATAGAAGGTTTTAATATATGATTGATTATAAGAAATTAGATATAAATGATTTGGTAGAATTATTGAAAAAATCAGATAATCAATATCATAATTTAGGCGAACCGATATTTACAGATTTTGAATATGATGAAATTAAAGATTATTTGTATAAGATTGATAAAAACAATGAATATTTTAAACATATTGGTGCAGAAATAATTGGCAAAGATAAAGTTAAATTACCATATTTTTTAGGTTCTCAAGATAAAATCAAAGATGATGTTAAAACTCTTGAAAAATGGATAAAAAAATATAATAATCCATCTTCTTATATTATTAGTGAAAAATTAGACGGTATTTCGTGTTTAATTGTTTATAGTAAGGATGATATAATTAATATTTATACTCGTGGAGATGGTAAATACGGACAAGATATATCACATCTCAAAAATATAATAAAAGGATTACCAAAACTTAAAACAACATCTAAAATAGCAGTTAGGGGGGAATTAATAATTAATAAGAATAATTGGTTAAAATTAGCACATAAAGGAACAACAGCGCGAAATGTTGTTGCTGGATTTGTAAATTCAAAAAAGGCAGATAAAGAAATAGCAGAATATATTGAATTCATTGTTTATGATGTAATAGAACCACGAACAAAAATTGAAGATGCATTAGTTTATGCTAAAAAACATAAATTTAATGTAGTCAAACATATAAAAATAGAAAATTTAACAATTCCAGAATTATATGAATTGTATAAAGAATGGAAAACTAAAAGCAATTATGAAATCGATGGTTTGGTAGTTATTCATAATGATTTATATAAATTAAAATCTGGTGAAAATCCAAAATATTCATTTGCTTTTAAATCATTGGTAATGCACGAAGAAGTGCAAGTAATAGTCAAGGATGTTGAATGGAATATAAGCAAAGATAAATATTTAAAACCTATTGTCAAATTTGATGAAATAAAATTAAATGGTGTTAAGATTAAACAAGCTACTGGATTTAATGCAGAATACATATCTAAAAATAATATTGGTGTTGGTTCAAAAATAATAATAATACGTTCAGGTGATGTTATACCACATATTAAAGAGGTATTAACGCCTGCTACTAATAAAAAACCTTTATTGCCTGATGTGCCGTTTATCTGGAATGGCAAAGATATTATTTTAAATGATGATAATAAAAATAGAGACCAAGATATTAAAACTTATTCGCATTTTATGAAATCTTTAAATATAAAAGGAATAGGCGAAGGAATAATAACCAAACTATATGATAATTCGTTTGACACATTAATTAAAATAATTAATATTACTAAAACCGATTTATTAAAAATAGATGGATTTAAAGAAAAAAGCGCAACAAATCTATTAAAGGCATTGGAAGAAATTAAAACAAAAACCTGTGTAGAATTGATGACGGCATCTAATCTATTTGGTAGAGGAATGGGAGAAAAGAAATTAAATTTAATAATTGACAAATATCCATATATATGTAACAATCAACAAAAAGCCAACGAAATCACATTAGAAGACATTAAAAAAATAAATGGAATGGGCGAGAAATCAGCATTATTATTTATAACAAACTTAAAAGAATTTTATAAATTCTATAATTCCTTAAATATTATTGTTGCAGATATTCCTATTAGTAATGATAATGATAATGATAATGATAATGATAATGATAATGACAATGACAAAAATGAAAAATATAAAAATAATATTTATGTATTCAGTGGAATAAGAGACAAAGATTTAAAAAAAATAATTATTGCAAGTGGTGGCAAAATTGGTTCAACAATTTCTAATAAGACAACTTTATTAATAGTTAAAACGAGTGATGATAAAACAACAAAAGTTAAAAAGGCGAAAGAATTAAATATTCCTATAATTACTTATGATGAATTTATTAACTAATTATAGAATAATAGAATAAAATATGAGTTGTATAAATAATGATGTTAATATCAATTTAAAATCATTAACTGAAATATCATTAAGTAATATTCATAACTTTGCAGTTATTAGTGGTAATTCAAATAAAGATTTCTATATATATAATGATGATAATAATAATCCATTTAACAAAGGATTTAAAGATAAATATACAAATATTCAAACTGATTTAAATTCTGATAATGACGAAGGTAAAACTTATATAACAACAAATACTGAAGATGATGTTTTTATTAATTGTGCTATACAAACTAGCGTACCATGGTTTACAGCAAATGAAAATCATAAAACATGCGAAATAGTACCTAATATTCAATATGATACGAGTAGAATAACTATAAATAAAATCAAAGATAAATCGGTTATAACACCTGTATTAGTAAATAAATCTAAAGGTGGTTCTTGTGCTTATTATAGTAATGTAAATAAATCATATTGTGAGAATAAATGGTATGATTGGATAATAACACCGAATTATTATTTAGGTAATACATATTATAAAGATAATTCTCATTATACAGAATTGGATGTTTATAAATGTTATAAACCTTGTCCTGATGATACTTTACCTTATACTAAAGAAAATGGGGAAATTAAATGCATTCCAAAAAAATATTTTGGAAATGGCATTTTCAATAAAAAATATATGTATAATTCATTAGGTTTAATAAATTTAATTGGTAATTTAGCTTGTACTGATACCGATAAGTTAAAAAATAACACAAATTATTTATATATATTACATAGATTGATATATGAATATAGTATTGAAAATAAAGTTGATTTTAATATATATAAATCAGATGACAACATTTATAATTTACTAACATTGAATTCGATTGCTAGTGGTGATAAACAAAAAGCATTTAATGTAATTAAACCTGAATATGATGATATTTATAATGAATTATTCAAAGCAGTAAATGACAACATATTAAAAAATTTTGATTCAAGTGCTAATAAAGATTATAATATCATAAATGAATTTACATATGCACATTATAAATTTAATGAAAATGAAAGTGATATGTATAGTTTTACCGGAATGGAAGCAAACGGACTAATGACAGATCCTATTTTAATTCATACATGGATGTTAGTCCAAATATTTAAACCTTTGGATCCAGATACTATTTTTGAATATACAGATAGTAATTATGGAGCAGATGCAACAACTCAAAAAACAAAAATAGAAGCAATTCAAAATGAAAGTATTTATAAAAAATTATTGACTGTTTTTAATAACTATAATAAAGAAAATAAAGATAATATTAATAAACATAAAGCAATAAGATTAAAAAATATATTTTTCAAAGCTATTAATAATTGTTATAATAACAAAACTAATTTTAGTGTTAATTTAATAGCTCGCACAAAAAAAGCTTTACAAAATGGAAAATTATTAAGTATTATTAAAGCGGATATAATTAATTTATATTATTATTCTTCAAATAATATAATTTTTAATACATTATCAACCAATCCACCTATATTATTAACACCTATAAATTACATTCTATATGATACATTATTAGATTCAGATATTAATATTATAGAATATAAATTTTATAAAGATACAGATATTCAAACAATAAAAGATAAATTTACAGATGATGCCGACGCCGCCAATAAAACTTTAAGACTTACTTATTTTGAGAATGATAATTATTGTCATTATTTATTTTCAGCAGAAGAATTAGAAAGTCGCACATGTCCTAAAGGTTATATTTATAATACAAGAGTTGGTGAATGTGAATTGGCACCTCGAATATCTATTAATACTAATGTAAATACAGATGAGGATGATGACGGATTTAAAATTCCAAATTTAAAAAATATTTTTACAATTTTTATACAAATATTAGTGGTTATATTGTTATTATATATATTATATATACTTCATGATATGTTTGGTGAAATAATTAAAAAAGCACTTAATTTTGTTTATGTGTATTGTTTCCAAATTCTAAATGTAATATATAATTTTGTATTTATAACAGGTGAAAATGATTATGAAAAAGAGGAAAAATTATTAGAACGAAATGTTAAATTAACTGATAGCAAATTAAAACGAATTCAAAATAAGAAAGAACTAATAACTGATTATAGAATGCAGCACAGTTCTTAATTATCGTCTTCTTTAATAACAACAGCACAAGACGAAAAGGTTTTTCTATGATATTTATTATCAATACCATATTTTTTAATTGCAACTCTATGATTTAAAGTTGCATAACCCATATTTTTTAGTAAATCATATTTATTTAAATCAGGATTTTCTTTAACAAGTTCAATTATTTCATTATCGTGAAAATCTTTGGCAATAATAGAAGCAGCAGCAATATTTATATATTTAGTATCACCTTGTGGAATACATTCATAAGTAACGATCTCATCTTCACTACAAATTATTGGTTTGAAATAATTACCATCAACAATAATATTTGTAAATTTGTGTATTTTGTATGCTTGAAATAATGCTCGATGCATAGCTTTAACAGCAGCTTGAAGAATATTAATTTCGTCTATTTCTTTTGCGGTAGCAATACCTATTCCATATGTTATTGCTTTCTCTTTGATATAATTTGCTAAAATTGTTCGTTTTTTGAAACTTAACTTTTTAGAATCTTTAATTTGTTTATATAATTCATCATCATCTAAATTATCGGGCATAATAACAGCAGCAGCTACAACATTACCAAATAACGTCCCTCTTCCAACTTCATCAACACCGATAGTTGTCAAATTTGTTTTGATATACATATTTATATTAAAAATATATAATAATCAAATCATTTTTTATTCAGTCATAGCCATAAAAAATGATTTTAAGAATTATAAAAGAGTTTAATATATATAAATTAATAAGAATATGGAAGAATTGATGCATAATTTTAATAGGATTTTAGACGACAAGCGAGAAGAGATAATAGCAATTGCAGCTGCAAAGAAACGAGAAAATAAAAAAGTGATTGATGTAGATAAACTACCATTTGATATATCAACAACATTAAACAGAATAAATGTTGCTGCAGAAAAGAAATATAAAGCTTCAGCTAAATATATTAAGAAACAACAAGAAGAAAATGGAACTTAACGATCGCAAACAAATTTTAATCAAATTAAAAGAAAAACCATTTGTAAAACAGCGAACTGACGAATGGTTTAATTTACGACAAAATATTTTAACAGCCAGTGATTTATATGATGCTATTTATCATCCTGCATCATTGATTAAAAAGAAAATTAAGAATGTTTCATTTAATTCTTATGCAATTCCTGCATTAAAATGGGGATGTATGTTTGAACCTATCGCTACTGATATTTATGGATATTTAAATCATACTAAAATTAATGAATTTGGGTTATTAGTAAATGAAAACATACAACATTTTGGAGCATCACCGGATGGTATAACAGACGAAGGGATAATGATTGAGATTAAATGCCCGTATTCTCGAGAAATTAAAGATAATGTAATACCTGATAAATATTATTATCAAATGCAAGGACAAATGGCGGTATGTGAATTAGATACATGTGATTATATTGAATGTAAGTTTGTAACATTAAAAACGGTAGATGAATATATTGAGAAAACTGAAAAATTAGAAACATATAAACACGGAATAATAGCCGATTTAGGATTAGGGAATTATAAATATTCAACATTTGATCAGGATAAGGATCTTAATATTGCTGAAATGGCAGAATATAATAATTGTATATATTGGATGTTGGATATAATTAACGTCCAAAGAATTAAATTTGATGTTGAACTATGGAATAATAAAATTAAATTGAATATTAATAATTATTGGAATTTATATGAAAATGAATTAAAAAATCCCAATCAAAAAAATAAAAATTTATTTATTGAAGATAATGATTAATCAGTTTATGTCGTAGATTTAATTTATAGACGATAGTATTGCCACTAAAATCATTTTCAACGAATTTAAATTTTTTTTCATTGTATAAAAGACCATCATAGAAAATGATTAATTTATTAAACTTATCATTTAATTTATTTATAATAAAAATATTTTTTAATTTATTAAAATTGTATTTTAGTTTTGTCTTTTGAATATCATTTATGATTATTTCAATTGTTTGTTTTTCATCATATATAATATTATCTATTATACTAACATACATTGAATTTTTAATATCATCGATATATGCATAAAACCCGATATAATCATCTGGTGTATTCAATTTATTTTTTATCGAAGAATATTTTGTCAATAATTCTTCTTTTTTATTGAAACTATCATTAGTAATAATAATAGGTGGTACAATATCATCCATCGCAGTTTTAGTATCATAATTAAAAATAGTTGTATTATAATTTAAATATAAATAGCTATCAATTATAGTATAAATTATAATAAGTAACAATACGATAATAATAATAATAATTATCGAATTCATATTCTATCTCTTTATACTTCTACTTAAGATAAAGTTATAAAACCGTTCGTGGTAAATTTAGCTGTAGTATCAACAATATCAGGATTAATATATTCTACAAAAAAACTTAATTCATTTATAACATTTTTAGAAATTTGTTTATTAGTTTTTATTTTTAAAATAGGACTAGTATAATTAGTATATGTATAATCAATAATATTACTTAAATTTGTAACTGCTTTAATATAATATTGTTGATTAATCATAAAATTTATAAATACATTAGGTTTTATGTCAAAATTTGAAATAAAACTAAATATTATACGATTACTAATTGATGGATCTGTTGCATTTGCGTATCGTTTTTCATATGTATAATTACAAACAATAATATCAGGTGTATATACATTACTAGTTATATTAATAGCAGGTGATATATTAGAACCTAATGAAATATTCTTATTTGCACCATCAAAATAAGCCATGATATCGTTATTAGTATCGCGTATGGCTATAGCACTAATATTAGAATTTGCATTAACTTTATTTTTAGTATAAATATTAAATATTCCTTCATTGTCAATATTTACATTTACACATTTTCTTTTTGTAATATCAGTATTAGCATCACATATATTAACAAATTGAGAACCATTCGTTAAAGATGAAACATTTTTATAAGTAGTTATATCAGGTTTTATATTTATATTATAAGTTTTTGCAGTGTCAATATTACTGCGAGATATATCTTTTATAATATTATTATCATTTACAAAATCAAAATAATTAATTAAATTGCTATTTAAACGTCTTACAGAAGTATGACTAGTGCTAACAATTTTATCTTGATTATCATCAACAGTAGCTAATTTATTAATAACATTATCTTGTAATTTATTAAAAGCTCTTGAAGTATCGTTCATAACTTGCTCGGATTTTGTCAAATTATCTTTGACATCATTTGTATAAGTAATATATTTATCATTAATATAATACAATACTGCAAATAATGCAATTAAAATAATTAAGATAAATATAACTAGAAATATTATAATTAAATCATTCATTTTATTCTAACATTTAATTATATATTTATTATTTTGACATCTTCGTCACCGCCTTTTTTATTAACATCAGGTTTTTCAACTTTCTTTTTAACAACAGCATCATCATCTGGTTTCTTTTTTACTTCTTTAACTTTCTTTTTAACTTCTTTAACTTCAGCAGGAACTACGACAGGTTTTTCGACTTTCTTTTTAACTTCTTTAACTTCAGCAGGAACTACGACAGGTTTTTCGACTTTCTTTTTAACTTCTTTAACTTCAGTAGGAATTACGACAGGTTCTTCAACTTTCTTTTTAACTTCAGCAGGAACTATAGCAGGTTCTTTAACTTTCTTTTTAACTTCTTTAACTTCAGGAGGAACTATAGCAGGTTCTTTAACTTTCTTTTTAACTTCTTTAACTTCAGCAGGAACTACGACAGGTTTTTCGACTTTCTTTTTAACTTCTTTAACTTCAGCAGGAACTACGACAGGTTTTTCGACTTTCTTTTTAACTTCAGCAGGAACTATAGCAGGTTCTTTAACTTTCTTTTTAACTTCAGGAGGAACTATAGCAGGTTCTTCAACTTTCTTTTTAACTTCAGGAGGAACTATAGCAGGTTCTTCAACTTTCTTTTTAACTTCAGCAGGAACTATAGCAGGTTCTTTAACTTTCTTTTTAACTTCTTTAACTTCAGGAGGAACTATAGCAGGTTCTTCAACTTTCTTTTTAACTTCAGCAGGAACTACGACAGGTTTTTCGACTTTCTTTTTAACTTCTTTAACTTCAGTAGGAATTACGACAGGTTCTTCAACTTTCTTTTTAACTTCTTTAACTTCAGCAGGAACTACAACAGGTTCTTCAACTTTCTTTTTAGGTCTTCCTGGTTTCTTTTTTTCTATTATTGGTTTCTTTGTTTCAACAATAGGTTCTTCTTCTTTTTCTTCTTCTTTTTCTTCTTCTTTTTCTTCTTCTTTTTCTTTTGGTTCTTCTTTTGGTTCTTCTTTTTTCTTTTTAATGATTTCGTCTTTTTTCTTTTTCTTGGTTATAATAGTTGTTGTTATTTCTTTTACAGTTAATTTAACATCTTCTTCGATATAAATTGGTTCTTCGTTATTATTTTCAATAGTTTCGAGTATATTATCAGGTAAATCAGCATTATCGCAATTAAAACGCATTTGAAGGTTCATAGCTTCCAATTCTTGACTTAATAATTTCATACAATAAGGAGTTTCGATTATACTACTTTCATTATTTTCACAATTGGGACAAATACAAGAATTAATTTTTTTGGAATATTTAGGAATTATACCACATCTTTTACATATTTGCCATCTATATTTATCTGATCTTTCCATCATACTTTCTTGAATAAATCCCGCTATTCCATGACTGATTAAACTATCTCTTTCCATTTCTCCAATACGTAATCCACCTTCATTTCTTCTTCCACCGGTTGGTTGTCGTGTTAATTGGGTCATTGGACCTTTACCACGAGCATTAATTTTTTCGGCAACCATATGTTTTAATCTAAAATAATAAGTTGGTCCAATAAATATTTCTGTATCCATTTGTTTTCCAGTTTGGCCGTTATATAATATTTCATTGCCATGTTTATGAAAATTATGTTCTTCTAATTTATTATAAATTGCTTCATGATCTATATCTATATAAATAGTGCCATCGCCTAGATAACCTTCTAAACAACATAATTTAGCATAAACACATTCGACTAAATGACCTATAGTCATACGAGATGGGATAGCATGAGGATTAACAATTAAATCAGGTTTGACACCATCTTTAGTGAATGGCATATTTTCTTCAGGTAAGATCATACCAATAACTCCTTTTTGTCCGTGTCTTGATGAATGTTTATCTCCAAATTCTGGAATTTTAATTTTTAAAAATTTAACTTTACATATCATATTATCTACATCATTACCTGTTTTAGTATCATAATAAATATCATTAATATAACCATAATGACTATCATCACTTGTTATAGAAATATCTGTATAAGTAGTTTCTTTAATTTGTTCTAAAAATACACCGTTTTTAACTTCTTTATAAGTTTCTCGTTCCAAGATCATACCAATAACAACGGCTTTTTGCCCTCTGGGAATATACGACCCTTTCTTAATTATTCCTTTTTCATCTAATAAATCATAATTGGCACGTTTGATGCCTTGAACTTTAATTTTATTTTTCTTATTAATATCGTCTTCTGTATAATAATTTAAAGGATTGCCAAAACGAATACGTTCATAATCGGAAACCTTTTTAGCAGTTGCAGTAATAGATTTAAAATAAGATAAATGAAATAAACCTCTATGAATTGAATTTTTATTTATAATTAAACTGTCTTCTTGATTGTAACCTGAATATGTCATAATGGCAACAATTAAATTTACTCCATTTACCATAAAATCACTTCCAGTATATTGTGCATGTCGAGTATTTATAATAGGTCTCTGTGGATAATGTTGAATGAACCCGAAAGTATCAAATCGTTTTGTAAAGTTTGTAGCATAAACGCCAATAGCTTGTTTTGTTTGAGCTGCATGGAAAACATTACGAGCCGCTGCATTATGATTACACATTGGTATATTACCAGTAACAACACTAACAATTGTAGATGGATGAATTTCCAAATGAGTGTGAAATTCATTAATTTCATCGGGTTTCATTGCTATTATAGATACGTCTGATTCTTGAGCGTCGATATATTCAATAACTGCTTCATCTTGTTCTAAAATTTCTGTAATTTCAATAATAGATTTATCAGCAAAAATATCTAATCCTTGAGGATTGATATAATAATTTTTATAATAAATTTGTTCATCTTTGTCGGCATATGGATAATACTTGCCTATAATCATATCAAACCATTTTTTATATTTATTATTAAAAACTTTAGTTTCTCCATTTTTAACAATAATTAATGGTCTTACGGCTCGACCTGTTTCGGTAAAAATTCTTATTTCATTATATCGAATATGCCAGGAAATAGAAGTTAAAATATTTATTAATGCATTTCTTCTATAGGCTTTAAGAATACGAATAATATTTATAGGGTCTTCTGTAATACCAAACCAAGTATTATTAATAAAAACTTTAGTTATATTTTTATCTAATGGTAAATTATAAAATTCTATTGGAATAACGCCAATATCATTTAGACAAGTCTTAATATATTCTGGATCTGTTCCTGCAGCAACCTTAGATAAAAATGCCAAATTCTTTAAATAACCCACTGAAGCCCCGTCAGGAGTTTCAAAAGGACACATAATACCCCATTGTTGTGAATGTAATTTATGAGGACTAGTTATTTTTAGACTTCTATCAATAGGCATATTAACACGTCTTAAATGTGATAAATATCCAATATAACTAATTCTTGATAAATCTTGAACTCTGCCTAATTCTGGATCTTCATCACTAGCTAATCCCCATCTACCTTTAAGAGATTTGGCAAAGGTTTCGGCAATAAGAATATTTCGAATAAGACGATAAATATTATCTTTATTAATAAAATTGCTATAATTATTTGTATTTTTCCAAGCACCATAATAATAAAACTGGTCCATAGTGTCTCGAATATCTTTTCGTAATTTGCCATATGCTTCTTGAAAAAGTTCAGCAAGTAAGAAACCGCTAATATTAATTCTTTTATAAAAATAATTGTCTCTATCACTTTCTAATTTAATTTTAAGACATACATTAATAAACTCTTTTGTTAAATAGCCCAAATATTTGCTCTTATTTTCAAATAATTTTATATTAGGTAATACATCAGCTGATAATATGTATTTAACATGGTCGGTTGTTTTATATTTGACACGAAATTTAATATAATTGAGTGCATCTTCTTGAGTGTATATATATTTCTTTTCATTATCATAAATATAATAATTATCACAAATGGAAGGTAAAATAAAATTATTAAAATAAGTTTCTTCTGTATTTGAATTATTTATTCCAAATATTGCTTCATAAATGTCTTTATCACTTTCTAAACCTAAAGCTCTAAAAACCACAAATAAAGGTATTTTACCTTCAACTGAAGGCAAACTAACTAATATACATCCTTTTTGATGTGAATGTTTTTCTGTAACATCATCATTATTTTTAACTAAATAGAATTCGACACTTTTGGGTTTTAATAACGATTCGCCATCATCTGCACTACATCTTATAAATCCTTTATAGCTAAAATTGTCATCATCTTTTAATTTATTTGTAAATAAACAATTGGTTGTTAAACTTTCCTGAGCGACAATAACTTTTTCTTTACCATCTATAATAAAATATCCACCGCAATCATATATACATTCTCCTAAAACTTGTAATACTTTATTGCCATTTCCGTTTAAAACACAAATATCAGAATGAAGCATAATTGGAATACTGCCAATTGCTACATTTTTTAAAGTAGTTTTAATAACTTCGTTATCGCTATTTGTGACTTTTACTAGAACATTTGCATAAATATGAGTTTCATATGTTAAATTTTTTAATCTGGCATCATTTGGAGTTAAAATTTTATTTATTTTACCTTCGCTTGTATAGTCAGTAATTATAGGATGATCGATAAAAATTTCGTCAGTTCTTTCACCGCCAACGAAAACATCAACTTGCATTATTCGTTTTGTCTTATCAGTATCATCATATTTAATCATAGTAATAGGATTATAAGATTTGATAGTTTTTGGAATATAATTTTTTATTAATTCTCTGAAACTATCTAAATGATGATTTGTAAATGGATATTTATGATTTTTAAAATACAAATCTATTATTTTCCAGTCGTTCATTTATAATAATTGGATATAAAAAAAATGATTAAAAAATATTAAAAAAATTATCATAAAAATAAATGACAGACCCTGAATTTCATTTTGCTGACAATTATATAACGTTATCTGAAAATGAAACATCGATGTTAATTAAAATAGATTTTAGAACATTAAATCAAACTATTGCATATTGGAGTTATAATAGAGAACTTATACCCAATGTTGTTGATAATTATTATGACATTGTTAAAGATAATACAAATCCTATTGTCTGGGTATTAACAGCAGTCAAAGAAAAAGATCAAAGTCAATTATATTTAATTGATGGACAGCATAGATATGAAGCCATTAAGAAACTTATGGTAAGTGATATTGAATTTAATGAAGAAAGGTTTGTATATATTGTTGTATATAAAATTAATAGTATTGAAGAAGAAGACGAATATATCATTGATCTATTTACAAAAATTAATAATCATGCACCATTTAATATTCCTGATCTTCCTTCAACCCGAAATATTAAAATCATAAAAACAATTATTAAAGACAAGATTTTGAAGAATGGTATTTCAACCAATGATAGAACAAATAATTGCCATCAACCAAGAATTCACAAAAAAACATTGCATGCCAAGTTCAATACATTCAATAATTATATTAAAGATATGAGTGAAGAACAAATTATTCAAAATTTGAAAATCATTAATAATTACATTGGACTTAAGAATTATTTAGATGTTTATACATCCAAAGACGAAAGCGAAAAACAGCCAAATAAAAATGCTTGGGAAAAAGCAAAAGAACTAAAATTTTATTTAGGGTTTCGTAATTGCAATGACAAATATACATTTGACAATATTATTAAAAATATTAATAATCCTGAATCATTTGCTTAAATAATTAAATGATTGTTTATCTTCTTCATTTTCATAATAAATAGCATCTTCAGTATTTATTTTTGTTTCATCTATTTCATTATATTGATTAAATAGATTTGGATTATTATAACCTGTTTTATATTGTTCGTATTCTTCTATTTTTTTATCAATAAAATCAACAAATGCTTTATCGGTGGCATCTATAAAACCGTTAGCATATACTCTTATTTTCCCATCATTATTTATATAAAAATCATATGGTTCTCGATGTTTTTCATCCTTAGTAACTAAATTAATATTAGTTATTTGTTTTGTTTCTTGATTGCCTGTTGTATCATTTTTATAAATAATTGATATAGTCGATGAAAAAACCATTGCCTGCGGATTGGGATATTCGACAACATTCAAATAATAATAAATTTGATGATTACTCACATAATTTACAGTTATATGCCCTCTGTTATTCATTTTAAGATAGTAATTATTATTGAATGAAAACTTAGGCGTCATTATATTTTCGTTATATGTGAAAACATGATTAGAAGTTAAAAATAATGGTCCCCAAGGTGGATCAATAGTTAAATCATTATAACCGGTATATATATATAATGGAAATACGATTTCTTGAATTCCAGGATATTTATTTCTTAAAAACATTAATTCTTTAATAATATTAATACTATAATCTTTACTATAATGATTAACCTTATCTTTATTCAAATCGCTATCAAATTGTTTTCTTAATTGATAAGAAAAGGTATAATTAATAATATCAACAGGTGTTTGTTGAATTTTAACTTCTTTATCTGCCTCACTATCGCAAAAACCTCTTATTTGATCGTTTTTATCTATAGTACATTTTTCATTAATTATATATTTCCTTAAACTTTTAGTTAAATAATTTATAATATCATCATTTTTCATTAAATCTGGCAAACTTTTATTATTATCATCTGTTCCTAAAACACCACATTTATATCTAAAAGTTTGTGCTAAACATTTATTAGGTAAAAATGGAGACATTTTAATTGCAACATTATCGTTATCTGCATCATTACTTGCGAGAGTTGGTAGAAGAGTATTAAAATCTTCTCCGCCACTTTCACTTAAACAACCGCCTTCATTACATAAATATAACAAATCATCGCTATATCTAAAATTTGTATTGTCATTTGCTTTCATTGTATTAACAACATAATCAATCATTTGAGGGCTCAAAGATTTATTTTTTTGCAATGAACTTCTAATTTTTGATTCATTAAAGGTATTAACATCGGGTAATCCATTAAATTCGGCATCCAATAAAACTTTTGTAAAAAATGCTGAACTATTTATAATATCTTTAAAATTAGTTACATATTTATAATCGGGTGTCATAAATGGAAAATAAATAATTACTTTAATAATATTATTAACAAATGTATAAGAATTCATAGGCATATTCATATATTTTTTATTTAAATCTGGATTTTTCATTTTATTCAGATAAGAGTTCAAAAAATCTTTAATAGCCAAAGTATAATTATTATTGGGAAAATTGACTTCTATTTTTTTTAAATTAGGATCATCAAAAATACTACCATTATATTCAAGAGTTCGGGCAAATGCAACATAAATAGGATTTAGAATTTTAGCAGGAGCAATATTATTGACATTATTATAAACTTCTCTTATTTTATTTTCAATATCATTTTCTAAATTACTTATAGTAGAATTGAAAGTTATAGATAAAGTTGATTTTGGAATATGATAACCAGCATTATAATTTTCTTGAGTAAAAAATATACATCTCACATGTTTCAAACGGCTAAATGTTAATGGAGTTTGTCTTACATTACTATATTTTGGATTACATTTAAATGGTCTATTTTCAATTCTAGAACTTCCACCACCCATTTATATATTATTATAAATATACAATAATATTATTATTAATATTATGGAACCTAAATAAATATATGTCATTAGTGCATTTAATTGCAATAATATGGCCTGTAATATTATTAAAATAAAAAACAATAAAATCGCGAAATAATAATAAATAGTTTTCTTATAATCATTTAACATTTTATCAAATTTTCGATTATAACTCGTTGTAATTATTAAAGGTTGATATAAGGACTTTAGAGTAATTTGATATTTGTCATTAAAGTATTTTAACATAAGTTTGTTTTCTGTGGGAAATCTATCATTTAACAATTGCAAATCGATAATATAGCTATTATTAATATTATTAATAAATTGCATAAATTTGTTTAAAAACTTAAAATTTTTAAAATCGTTTATATATAATTTAGTAATAAAATCATTATTTTTTGGCGATATCTCATCACTATATTGTAGAATATCATAAGAATTATTTAAATGAGTGAGGGCTTGATCGCCATAAAGATTTTCAATATTATTGATTGCTAATAACAACGGTTCTTTTAATGATAATTTTACAAAAGTTGAATTAAAGAAATTTTCTTTATAAATCATATTAGCGAGTTTGTAAAATGTAATATAGTTAGTGATAATAGGATTTGTTTGAATTGATTTTAATGATTGAATTAATTTATAAGTCATAATAAGTAATCCAATAAATAGGAATATATATATAATAATGGTAACATTCATATTTTTATAACCTAAAATTAGTAATAATACGAATAATAATAACGGGATTATATATAAAACAGGTATAATAATAGTCAAATAGTCATTATAATCATCACTGTCGATATTTGTAAAAAATTTAGATAGATTATAACGATATTTATAATATTCGTTCATTCTAAATTATAAAAAAATAATAATTTTTATGATTTGGAAATCATACAACCTTTTTCTAATTGATAAAAATAATCTATATTATATAAAAGTTTTAGAAACCATATTATAATAATTATCATAAAACCTAAAATAATCGAATATAAAATTAACATCTTTTTATAATTTGAAAATATTATAAAAATATAATATAACTGATTTAAATTTAAATGCTATAGTATAAATAAAACTTGGAAACATTTTATCAGGTTCGGTAGTTAATATAAAATCCATAACAATATAAGTAACAAATAAATTAAATAAGAATACTCCTATAATATAAATACAGCAAAATAAGAATGGATAGAACGTACCCGTATATTTAATAATTGATTTATTGATATTACCAATTATAAATGATACCTTCTCATTAGCCTTTTGAAAAGCCTCTAATTTATCTGTCGGTATTTGTTTATAAAATGGCAATTCTTCATGATAAACCTTAATTAATTTTCTTTCATTAGCATCTAAAAACGATATTAAAGTTCTATCTGACTTATTTTCTGAAACTGATTTAAATAAATAATCCCTTAAATCATTTTTAATAATATCATTCATATATACATATTCATCGAAATACATATATATATTGTATATTAGAAGATATTTGGATATATTAGTTGAGGGTTGATTTATATCTTCAACCATTTTGCTGAACATATTATCGATTTCAGCTCGTTTCGTGCTATCTGTTAATAGATCATAGAAATCATTATCATATCCTGTATTTATAGGATTTATATTATTATAAATTATGTTATCAATATTAACTTCATAATTTTGAATAATTTTAAAGTTATTCAAAGTTAAATTTTTAAACATGAATTTGTATATTAGTATATGTATTAAACTAGAACCAAAAATAATTGCTATTATTGTAAATAATTGAAATTTAGGATCGATATCTCTTAATTCTCCATTTAATACATGTGTATATTGATAAATATTGGCAAAAATAATTAATAGGATATATATAATAATATAAAACAACAAAATATAGACTATATAAACGGTTGTATTAAAAACGGTTAATGATGTGGCTTGTTCGTTTAAAATATTAAATATATCATATTTATAATTAGTTTTGGAACATTTGAGTATTTCTTTAGCTGTATAACTGATAGTTTGATTATTAGTAACGACTGTATTATAAAATAATGCGACAATATTTGATATTAATTTTATACCTAGATTTATAGTATTTGTAAAAGAAATTATTAATACTAATAATAATAAAAATATGCATATAACTGTTAATATAACTATTAACAATTTACACATATCAGCAATTTTTTTAAATTGAATTACTGTTTTTTTTGTTTGTATGACATTATCGGGTTCTATTTCACCTGATGTTGTTTTTTGATTAGCAATATATTTTTCAACTTCATCAATTTGGTCTTTAATATCTGATTCTATTTTTGGATCATTTTTATATTCATTAAGTTTAATTTCGATAGTATTATATAATTCTAGATCTTTTAAATTTATTTTATAACCTTTTTTTTTATTATTAACAATATTATTAAATTTTCTTAATAATTTTGTAATTTCTTCATTTTTTATATCAGGTGTTGTTGTATAAGCATCTTTAGAATCATCTGCCATAGCTAAACCTTTTTGTCTAGCAGTTGTAATAAAATCCCACGTAGATTTTTTAGGTGGTGCTGGTGGTTCTGCTGGTGGTTCTGCTGGTGGTTCTGCTGGTGCTGCTGGTGGTTCTGCTGGTGGTTCTGCTGCTCCTGCTGCTCCTGCTGCTCCTGCTGCTCCTGCTGCTCCTGCTGCTCCTGCTGCTCCTGCTGGTGCTGGTGGTTCTGCTGGTGCTGGTGGTTCTGCTAGTGCTCCTGACATCTTATATATCTCTTCTTTTAATTTGTAAATATTTAATTTTTGAAATAATATTTAATGAAATAATAAATTATGATACATACGATTATAATTCCGTTTAATACATAATAATCATATAATGATATCATTTTGTATTTACAGATATTATATATATCAATGATTAATTCTTGTATTATAGAATTATTATTATAGAAATCATTATAAATATAATTATAAATGTCTTTGTTGTTGTTGAATGCTTTTTTCATTTTGGGTAATTCATAATTTAAGGAATTTGAAGAATTGAAAATTAGTGAATCGTAATTTAGAGATAATATTGGATTTATGCGAGGTAGAATAGAAATTAGATTATATGTAGAGAACATTTCTTTGGCATCATCTAATAAATTATTATCAATATAATATCTAACTAAAATGAAGGTATAAAAGGCCGAACTTAATTTCGTTTTATACAATACGCCATTTTTATCTTTTAATGTTTTGAATTTATTTAATGTGATTTCATTGTCTATATTATAAATTTCGTTAATAATACTAGATATATATGAATATAATTTATTTTGATTAAAATTATATTTGATATCATTGCATTTACCATATTGGAAATAATCATCAAATTTATTCTTTTTTTCGGTATAATTGCATATCGTATATTTTTTAATGAATTCAGAGTTTATATTTTTATAAATAATGTCATTTAAACTATGTGTTCGTTTTGCCAATAAATTAAAGAAAGTATAATTATAAATAAAATATGCAATACCTAATACCATCATTATAAATAAAATAGGTAATAGCATATTAAATTCGATATATACCTCGTTTATTTCCATATTATTAAATTTATATGCTATATATAATATTACTGCTATAAATACTAAATATAAAGTCAAATCTATATTTAAAGAAAAATTTTCAGTAAAATAAAAGATATATTCGATTTGTTTGAATTCCGGTATATCTTTTAGTCGTATTTGATCTTTAATTAAAAGTCCTATTCTATGTGATATAGATTTATAATTTTTCTGGAAAGTATCATATAAAATCCATATTATTAATAATATAAATACGCTAAACAATACATAATAATAGATTTTGTTTATTAATTCGCAACTAGTTTCGCCTTCTTGCGTTGTTTCAGGTTTAGATTTTACATCTAAAATTTTTATCATATTAATTATGAAATCTCGTTTTTCACCAAAATATTTATAAAAATAAATATCAATGATTGGTTTAATATATTTATATAATTCCTTCAAATTCATTAATAATATCTATTTTATAAAGATTTAATTATCCATAAAAATATAAATATCAATAATGGATAACTTAAACGAACAATAAATTCTTGTATTGGCGATAATATATTATCAGTCAAATAAGTATTTATATAATGACTTCCTAATCTTTCAATTGATATTCCCAACACAACAACAAAAGATAATAATATTAGTTTAAATACATCATTACGAGATAACATCATTCTATCCCAGAATGAATATTGAGGTACTGATTGATATAATTGTTTTCTTACTGGAGGTTGTTGTGGTTGTTGAACGGTTATCGGTGGTTGATAATAAATAGGTGCTTGTTGTATTTGGGGTGGCGGCTGTTGTGGTTGTTGTTGTGGTTGTTGTTGTGGTGGTTGTTGTTGTGATTCTTGATGATAATCCAAAGCAGAATTATCATCTAAATCATTACCGCCTCCACCCCCACCTCCATTAAAAGAATATGCAATATTTAATTCAGTCATTTGTATTTGTATATATCTATAATAAAGAATTAATATTTTTTTAAAATCTTATAATAAATACAGAAAGAGAAGTTTAAATGGCCTATTATGATAATATATTAAATTTAATATCCTTAGTATTAGCATTATCTATATTATTTATTATTCTATTTGGATGCCAATTTCAAAAATACAGATATATAGAAAAATTCACTGACGCAACAGAACCAGCAACTAAAACAACTCCTCCAACAACTGAACCCGCAACTCCTCCAACAACTGAACCAGCAACTAAAACAACTCCTCCAACAACTGAACCAGCAACTCCTCCAGCAACAGAACCAGCAACTAAAACAGAAACTGCGACTTGTGGTAGTGTAACATCATTAAAACCGTTTGAAGTGGATTTAATAAAAAAAATTAATACAAATGAATTATCAACCGATGATATACAAAAGATGATTGATAGTGGAACTTTTACACGAGAGAATTTAGATAATATGATAGCATATATACAACAATGTAATAAGAATATGAAATAAATATTATAAATTGTAATTGTATTTTTGTTCCATTTTTCTATAGATATTAATATTATCTCTTGAAAAATTTTCATTTTCGTTTTCGACTATATCGTCTTCGTCTTCGTCATTTTCGTTGATTATTTCTTGTTCGTCGTTAGTGTATTTATAATTATTAAAATCGTCAGTATAATTAGGATTTAAAATTGAATTAAAATGTTTGATCGTAAATTTAGGTTCATAATAATAAATAGCTAATGTTATATTATGATTAACGCCTTTAAAATCATATAAATTTTTATCAGCAGTTTCAAATTTTACTGTTAATTTAGCTAATTTGCCAATTGGGTGAAATTCTCTAATTGGGATTTTTGTAATATACAATTTTTCATCATTAAAACCTAAACTATTTGTGCGAAATTTAGCTATTCCTAAATTATTATTAGTATAAGCTAATGATCCAAATGCATGTTCTTCTATTTCTGGTGATCTCATAATAATATATTTTTCACCTGTAAAACAAACCATACCGGGTGCAATTATTCTATTTCGCATATTTGGATTAGTTATTGTTTCATCATAAAAACTTGTATATAATCGCATAGATTGCATTATATTACTGTATTTAATATTATCGTCTCCAGGTGTTGTTATAGGTTTTTTAATTGTTAATTTATTATAATAAGAGTATTTGATATTATGATCTTCTTTTATTATTAGCATATTAAATCCTAATGTTTCGGCCAATGTGCTATCATACATATTAAAAATAAATGGATGAGTGCAAGTAAATTGTATGGTATCTGTAAGTTCGGTAGGATCTGTTAAACCGGCTGCTTTTAATTCAATATCATTGTCATTTATAGAATTTTTAATTTCTTCATTAAAATGAACTGCAAACGTAGGCAAAGAATAATCAGCATAAGACATATTAAAAACTTTGAATTTACCATTATAAGTAGGATCATAATTTGCAGCATCAATATTAATTTCGTTATTTATAAAATCATCTATAGTTGTTGTCGTATCTGTATGAATATAATAATAAAGAGTATTATTATATTTATCTATAGAATACATAGTTCTAGGAATACTAGTATCGATAATATCGAAACCTATAACATTTTTAAAAGGTACATTAAATTCAACGACATAATTACTAGGATCCGGATATAATTCAAAATTTCTATTTTTGCTATCAATTAAAATAACAATTGTTTGTTTAATACTATTTTGTCGTAAATAAGTTATATCTTCTATTGACATTATTTTTATCTTTAATATTTATGTTTTATATTAATATAAATAATGCAGATTTATAGTGAGTATTTTTTGGGATTGTTGGCACAGATCAAATTATTTCATTGGTCGGTTAAGAGTTATTCGGCCCATATAGCATTAGATAAATTACACTCTGTTTTATCAGATAATATCGATAAATTTATTGAAGCTTATATAGGTAAATATAAATTACAACCAATTCAACTTTTTAATATAACCATAACAGCAACAAGCAATTGTCAAAATATTATCGAATACCTTCGAATACAACACGACAATATTAAAAAAATAAGAACCGGTGTAAATAAAGCTACCGAACTACAAAATATAATTGATGAAATGTTGGCTAATATAGATCAATCTGTTTATTTACTCAATTTGAATTAAAAAAAAACAATTATTCATCGCTATTAACCATAAAACATAAAGAATTATCAGACCGTCTATTAGTTGGATTAGATGTTATCTTAGGTAATTTCGAATATTTAATAAAAAAATCGGTTAATACAGTATTATTATAAGGGAATGTATATATTTTCTGAAATTCTAATAAATTATACATAATAATTGTTTTGAAAATTATATAACAATAGACATGAGTACTATCATACCATATACCATTATTTTTTTTCTGTAATTCAAACAATTGATTTGATTTATATAATGAATATTTTAATTCTTCTTTGAATAATTCGTAAAAATCTTTATTTGTTTCTTCGCTAATTTGTTTTAAAAACATAAAAGTCGCCCAAAATTCAACAATAGCTTCATTTGGATCAATGTCAGATTTTATATTAAAATGTTTTTGTAATCTCTTAATATTAAATTGGGAAAATGTTGAATGTATTTCGGGTATATGATGAATAAACTCATGAAACATTACCTTTCCGCATTCTTCTTGTCTTAATATATAAATTTTTTTGTCTATTGGTTTTCCATAAATATTTACAATAGTCAAACCACTATTTACATTAAAATTTGACAAAGGTATTTTAGGATTTTCATTAAATTGTTTTTTTAATGGTGATAGAGACAAATAAACATCGACTTTTGAGTTATTTGTAAATTTATGCATTCTATTTAGATTTTTAAGAATAATATCTTTATTTTTATTAGAGTTTTTATCGGTCGATGATATTAAAACATGAAAAGTAATATTACCTTTCTTATATTCAATAATTTTATCTAATGTTCGTAAATAGTTAATATACCAATTGCCAACAAATTCAACAATTTCTTGTTTAATTTCTTCAATCATCTATTATATTATTAAAAAATTGTTTTAATTCTTTGATAATACAATTTAAATATTTATCTTCTTTCAATTTATTTGCAATTTGTAATAATGTCGTTGATTTAATTTGATTATCTAACGCAATATTAATATCATTTTGTCCTATTGCTTTATCATCCCAATAATTACTTCTAATTATAAATATATTGATAACGGTCGATTTTAATACATTTTTAAGTTTGATTTGTTTTTCGTCACTTATATTTTCGCCATTTTCATCTATATATTTCCATATATTTTTACCACAATAATTAAATTTGTCTTTTATCAATTCGTAAATAACTTTAGAGACATCATAATGGGCACCATTAGACCCAATACAAATATCTATGTAATCATTTAAATTATTCATTTATATTTAAAAAATATTATTGTTTTAAATATAAAATGTTTTCAAATCCGCATGAAATTTTGAATATAAGTAATAATGCAACCATAGACGAAATTAAAAAGGCTTATAGAAAAATTGCATTAAAATGCCATCCCGATAAATTAAATAATATTACTGATCCAGAAGAAAAGAAAATCAAAATTAAAGAATTTACCGAAGCAACCAACGCATATAACCAACTTCTCAATAACGATTTCGAAGAACTTAATTATGATAATTGGGAACAAACTTTTGATTATATTATTAATAGTAAGTTGTTTAAAGATTTTGTTAATGTAATGATGAAACCGGCGAATAAAACAATAATCCATTCTTTTAATCTAGAAATTAGTTATAATGAGTATTTTAGCAAAAATAAGAAGAAAATAAGAATATTTTTAAAAGATATTGTAGATCCTATTTTTATTGATTTAGATTGCAAAAAGTTTCCTAAAGTTGTTATTAATCATATTGACGATAACGATATCGAACACGAAATAATATTTAATTTGAGTTTAGCACCTTCTTCCAACAATACTTATTATCATAGAATTAACAGCAATAATAGTATAGATATTATTCATGATATGATTATAACAACGGCTGAATATTTAACCGGAAATATTAGAGAACATGTTTATTTAAATAAAGAAATTTTAATAATAAAAATCGAACCTTTCACAAATAAATATATTATTGAAGGTTTGGGAATTAATAATGGCAATTTTATATGTAATTTCATTTATATTCCTATTGATAAAAAAGATTGGAATAAACTTACTGATAATGATAAAAATACTATCATTAAAATATTTGACAAACTGAAATTTATATAAAGCTTTATTATTTATATACAAATATAAAAAATGCCCGCTGCTCCAAAAAAACAAACCGTTGCCCCTGCTACTGATGCAAAAAATAAAGTTGCCGATGAACCAGTAAAAGAAGTAGTAGCACCTGTCGCCGTCGCTAAAGTTGCCGAACCTGTCGCCGTCGCTAAAGTTGCCGAACCTGTCGCCGTCGCTGCAGCTGCAAAAAAACCACGAGCTACTAAAGCCGCTACTGTCGCCGCTGCTAAGACTGAAGAGGCTGTGCCAGCAGCTCCTGTTGCCGTTTCTGGTGAAGATGGTGCAGAAGTTCCATCAGCTACTGAAAACGCGGTTCAAGTTCTAGCAGATAAAATCAGTGCTCTTGCCGTTCTTCTTAAGGATATTCAAAGCTCACTAAAACCAGTTCTTAAGGAACATGACAAACTCCGAAAAGTAGTTGAGCGTATTCAAAAGAAGCGCGAGAATGCGCGAAAATCCCCATCGGGTTTTGCTAAGCCAAATAAGATTTCTGACGAACTCTGTGATTTTATCGGTGTTCCTCATGGAACTGAGAAATCACGAACTGATATCACACGATATATTAATGCCTATGTAAAAGAACATAATCTAAATAAGCCAACTAATCGTCGTGTCATTCTTCCTGATGAAAAACTAAAGAAGATCCTTAAGATCAACAACGATGAAGAGGTTACATTTTTCATTCTCCAACGTCTAATTTCTCATCATTTCCCATCACTTAGTGCAAAAAATGCTGCAGCTGCAGCTGCCGCCATTGTTGCAACTTAAATAAAAATAAAACAAAAAAACCTTTTTTTTATTTTTCTTTTAGATAGATCTTCGACAAAGCGGACATCTATTATTATTAATGTTATAATCATACATTTTTGCAATGCATTTATCATGAAATGTATGATTACATTCTGTTGTTATTTTATTATCTTCTGTTATTGGTTCTAAACAAATGCAACATTCGCCAATAATTTTTTTATTTCTTTTGATAAATAAATTAAAAATAATTACTATTATGTAATATATAATTTTACACAAACCAACAAAGAGTGATATAAAAATTACAATTATTGATAAAACAATTATAAGAAATAAGATTTTATTAAGTTTTAAAAGCATACATACGCCCTTACTTGCTGTTATTGGTGGTGAATGGTTGGTTGATATCATTTGCAATGAAAAAAATAATAATAACTAATTTCATTTTTTTCAAATTTTAGTTAAATTAATATTGATATTAATTTCGTTTTTTAATCTTGCAAAAACAGTATTAAGTTTATATTTATAAATATTCATTCTGTTTTTAATAGAACTTATTTCAATTCTAATCATTTGTCTATCATTCGATCTTCTTATTTTTTCAAATAATTGTCTTTTTAGTCTATATTGTTTATTTCTTATCAAATCATTTTTAACCCGCGTTAATAATACATGTCCTTCATAATTATAATATGACAATAATTTCATCATATTTTCATCGATATTATCATCGTCTAAATTATTATTAATAATATCAATGAGTTTATATTTTTCATAATTGTTTTTATTTATATTCGTTTTTTTATTTATCATTGCTAAAATAGTTTGAACTATAACAAATATAATAATCGATGTCTCGATTATCATTTATTTATTATTTACAAAAATAAAATTAAGTTTTATAATCATTTTTTCTAAAAATAAATATAACCAACCGTTTTATAATATTTATTAGTATTATCTAAACATCTATATTTATCTTTTAATCTTACTATAACTTTCTGTAATTTTAATGATTTTATTTCTGGTTGTGGGTTAGGTTTTAGTTTAGTTATTTCGGTTGTTGGTGTTATTCGTTTTTTTGTTATTATCTTAGATTTTTCTTTATACGATAATAATATATGTATTTTGTTTTTCTTACACCTTTGGACATTTAAAATGCCGATTTTAATAATATAAATAGCTTACGATTTTATATTTTTCCGTTTTTAGATGTTTGTCTATATTTTCTATTATTTTATTATTATTGTCATACCATTTATTTTTGCAGTTATAAAAGCATATATATTTATTATCCAATCTCGCAACTATGGCATATAATAATAATGATTTCATTTCTATTGGTGGGTTAGGTTTGAGTTTAGTTATTTGTATAGTTTTTATTTCTGTTATTTGTTTTTTGTCTATTATCTTAAACTTCTCATTATAAGATAATAATATTTGTATTAAATTTTTATCAAATTTAAATATTTGTTGTAATAAGATTATTAGGTCAGTGAAATAATATATACCTTTGGCCCAAAAAATCTTAGGATATTCTGGTTTTTGAATATTAAACTCATTATAATACATTTGAATGGCCTTTAACAATTTGATTTTATTATAAGTCTTGGTTTCATAATAAGATTTGAATTCATCTCTTATTGCAATGGCATATTTATTTGTAAGTTTGATATTAAAAAATATTTCTTCAATCATTGAATTATTATTATTAAAAAACGCAGCTAATAGACAATCAATATAAGATGTGTCATATGTAAATTTATTACATTCCTTAAGTCCTTTAGGTTCTTTTTTAGGTTCTTTTTTGGGTTTTTCAGGTTCTTTTTTGGGTTTTTCAGGTTTTTCTTTAGGTTCTTTTTTGGGTTTTTCAGGTTCTTTTTTGGGTTTTTCAGGTTTTTCTTTAAGTTCTTTTTTGGGTTTTTCAGGTTCTTTTTTGGGTTCTTTAGGTTTTTCTTTGGGTTCTTTAGGTTTTTCTTTAGGTTCTTTTTTAGGTTCTTTTTTGGGTTCTTTAGGTTTTTCTTTGGGTTCTTTAGGTTTTTCAGGTTCTTTTTTGGGTTTTTCTGGTTCTTTTTT
>Ga0209597_1000151_pt1 | contig 45305 bp, 38 predicted proteins | sample M_140625_MF_Meta_FD_187316 | JGI IMG/M metagenome (GOLD analysis project Ga0209597, IMG submission 187316) | Freshwater microbial communities from Lake Montjoie, Canada to study carbon cycling - M_140625_MF_MetaG (SPAdes) (version 2) | ecosystem: Environmental > Aquatic > Freshwater > Lake... | reverse complement strand
ATATGATAAAAAAAATAAATCTATATATATTATTATGTTATAAGTGTGTATGTAGGTCTACATAAAAGAAAAAAAATGAATAAAATTTTAAAAAAGGGTAAATTAGTTACAAAGGGTTAAATACAATGAAATACAAGACATATAAAAAGCTTTTTATAAGTTTTGAATAAAGTCGCACAAAGTTACATGAGAAAGTGAACTATTAGCCGTAAAAAGGGTAAAATGTGCCTTACAAAAGGAGCAAACAGCAGGAGTAGTTTTTGCATTGTTTACAGAGACAATTTGGATCACGCAATCAACGCAAAACTCATGACCGCAAGAAGTCTTTACTGAGCAAAGCTTGTCGCAACAGATGACACACTCAGATGCCTCTTGATCAGAGACTTGCATATCAATTACTATTTTTTTTGCAAAATCCTTGCCAAGGGTAATAGTACCCCTGTTAAGCCTCAGATCCTCTACACGATGAAAAAGCTGACTATAAGCAAAATTTAGTGTAGAAGCTGGGTTTTTTAGGGCAGCTTTAAGCTCGCGATAGCTCAAGTCTTGGACATGAAATAAGATGTCTTCAAATAATCTTTGAGTAAGTCTTGGAAATCCGTTAAGCACTGGAGCCTGTTGTATAACCCGTGAGAAAACAAATTGTGTTAAGTTATCTCGCGGATTAGCATACATATTGAACATTTGCCCGCGATAATGAACACCATAGGCATCAGGACAAGTACGGGCGTCATGACCTGTCTGTCTACAACAAGAGCATCTTCTGGGGCCTCTAACTCTATGACTTGAAATCCTAGGATTAGTATTAGCAGGTACAGGAATATAATCAGGAGGAGCGTGGTCAGGAGTATGAGGTGCGTAGTCAGGAGTATGAGGTGCGTAGTCAGGAGTATGAGGGCTAAGGGTTAAATCAACAACCTCAACAATACTGTCAGGATGACTCAAAGACAAAGGGTTAAAAGACATTTTGATCGTTAAATTAGATAAGAGCGTTTGAAGGTAGCTTATATCGCAAAATAATTTTTAAATTCAGCACGGTGGTGATCCGGGATTTAATTATGAACAGTAATTAAAAACTAAAAAATCAGATGCATTTATTTTTCCGATGCATTTATTTTTCCGAAAATCCAGGATTAAAAACTCAGGATCCTGTATTTTTTCATAGCCTAGAAAACAGAATTTGTCTGCAATTATGATTAATCATTCTAATCAATGAATACAATTAATTATTTAATACTTTTTGTTAAATGCACGTAATAACATTTGCATTAGCATTTGCATTTATATTTATATTTTTTTACAAAACATTTTTGTTACGAAGGATGGTTTTGTTTCAAAAAAAAATTGAATTGAAAAATTCAGTTGAATCTTCAAGTATATTACAAACTAATGCAAGCCGAAGCACTTATTGAAACTCAAAATATGCAAACTACTGATACAAATACTAATACTTTAATGTATACTTTAAGACCTCCATCCCCACCAGATCAAACCCAAGAAGAACCTATGCAAATGGTTCAAGAACCATCAAGACTTACTGCGGAACAAATTACAGATGCAGTTGAACGATCAAGGGATCGTATGGTGGTTCGACAATATTTAGAACAACAATGCCTATCAGCAGAGCAAATCTCATTTTCTCAGCACCGAATAGCTGCAAGGCAACGATTAGCAGAACAGCGACAATTAATAGATCTCTTACAACAGGAATATATAGAGAAAGAAAGACAGAGGCAAGAAAGACAGGCAGAACGTGATCGGCGAATCGCAGCAATTGATAATAATTTTACTCCAGGCGAGTTTCTATACATAGACTCGCACTCACGAGAAATGATAAAAAATGGATTTGAAGCAGTTCAGTTAACAGAAACAGCCAACTTTGTGAAACAAGATACGGAGAGCTTTCAATGGTCTGGAGACAACAGAGTATGGGTGATTACAGCAAAAATGGAAGAATTAGGATACTATGGACACTCCGGATGTTCATTTGGCTGGACTATGAGACAACTTCAACAAATTTTCAGACATGGAGAAGCGGTATACAGACGTGAATATCTTATCGCAAAGATAAAAAAGGAATACCCAGTATAAAATTTATAAATACCAATTGTATAATGTTTAATGTTTAATATTTAATGTTTAATATTTAATATATATTGTTTTAACGTAAATAATTAGTAAAATAAGTTTTTTATTTTTTTAATTAAAAAATTGAAATTAATTAAAAATAAGTTATGTATAGTATTTACAACAATATGGAATCCAAACAAACATATATATTTATAGATGGTAGTTACTTTTGCTTCTATCGTTATCATTCATTGCTTACTTGGTGGAAAAATGCATTTCCTGAGGAATTAGAGGTACTAAAAGATCCGTATCAAAATCAATTATTTGTTCAAAAATTCAAAAAAATATTTGTGGAAACTGTGAAAAAACTACAAAAGAATTTATCAATAGGCAAAGACGTTAAGCCAATTATCATTGTTGGTAAAGACTGTAAACGATCAGATATTTGGCGTAATGAATTATTTCCAGCTTACAAGGGAACAAGAGGTTTAAATGATAGTTTTATGGGAGGACCCTTTTTTAAAATGGTATATGAAGAACAGTTGTTTATTGAAGGAGGAGCAACAAATATATTAAAGCATCCAAAGTTAGAAGCGGATGATTGCATAGCATTATCAGTAAAGCATTTATTAATTTTCAATCCAGAATGTGAAATTTATATAGTTACTTCCGACAAAGACTATTTGCAATTAGCAGGTCCCAAAGTTCATTTATACAATTTATTTTATAAAAAATTAACAGATCAAAAATCATGTACAGGTAACCCAGAATGTGACTTATTTTGCAAAATAGTGACAGGTGATCCGAGCGATAATATTCCATCAGTATTTCCAAAATGTGGCCCCAAAACAGCTTTAAAGTATTTTGCAAATAAAGAATTATTAGAAAAAAGACTAGGAGAATCTGAAGAATATCAGAAACAATATGATCTGAATAAAAAAATAATAGATTTTAATGGTATACCACATAATCTAGTAGAGGAATTTATGAAAACATTTAAACTTTAAGAATGGAAAAAAACAACTTAAAAATATATTATTATTATAATTAACTTTAAATGCATTTAAATCAAATATTACAATTATTATCGAGTATTTATTTTATGTATTTTTTTTCACAATCAATAGTAAAAGCAATAAATTTAGGAAAAGTTAAAAATAACATGTTACGAATTTATATATACAGTTGTCCAATAAAATCAAAAAAAAAAATATTAACAAAAATAAATGATTATTTATCTAAAACAAGAGAAAAAACAAATTTATATCTAATAAATACAAGTTCATTATATTATTCTTTATCAGAAGAGCAAAGAACACTAATAGAAACAATAATTTCTTTTGACTTTTAATATTATTTTAAAGGATGATATAAAAATATTTTTATTTATATATCATGGATAGTTTACCTGACAATAAAAAAATAGATTTACAATTATATATTTTAGATCCACTTTCGGTAATAATAAAATTGGCAATTTTAAGTAATAGGGAAGTTGGAACAAAAATATGTATTGCATCAAATGTAATTTATTTTCAAGAACCAGGGCCATTTCAAGCATTTTGTAGATATATTTTCAATAGTAATAAAACAGATATTCAATATTTATATAATCCAATAGAATTGGCTTGTCAACAATATTTGTCAAAAACATGTATACAACAAAATTCAAAAATAAAGGATTTGTTTAAATGTGCACAAAATGGTTTAATAAGATTAATGGAAACATATAAAAATTGTGCAGTAATGCGATTATGTCTAAACTATTATTTAAGTATAATTTCTAATCACTTAGAGGAAAAAAACAATGATACGTTATTTAGAAAGGATAATATGTCGTTATTTTACACAGTAGATATAATGCAAAAACTAACAAAAATATGGACCCAAGAAAAGATAAAAATTGTGTTAAATTTATCAACATATTTATCAAATAATGAAAATGCGGATACAGATGTAAAATCATTAGAAACAATCATGGATGGTATTGATAAACATGTGAAACAGGTATTTTAACGATTATTTTTTAAAGTTTTATTATACATATTGGATCTTTTTTTGTTATATTTATTTTGATTCTGATATTGATAAGCATATGCTTCTGTCATTGCCCCGGGACGATATTGATAACCCATAATATCTGAATATGCCTCTCTAATTCGTTCAAATATACTTTGGCATCTTACGACAGATTTTTGAAATATAGATGCAGTTTTTCCTGGATATAATTCTAATTCAATTTCTATATAAAATGCCAATTTAGATTTGGTATCTCTTGCTTTATTAGAAGCTAGTTGATAAGCTTGGTTATAATGATAAGGTGAATAACGATAAGGACGTCTAAAACCAGGCGGTGCATAATAATCGGGTATTATAGGAGGTGGGTAAGCATTTGGATCATCATACAATGGATAATTATTTTGTGGATAAGTATTTCGTATATAATTATTTTGTGGATAATTCATGTATTGTTGTGTATTATATCGTGTAGGAAGTGGATTAGCATAATCAGCATATAGTTCACTGGGTTTTATAGGAATAGGGTAAGCTCCACCTTCTAATACAGATTCTGCTCTAGATTCTACTGCAGATTCAGATTTTGATTCGTCTTTAGAAGAATTTAGAGAGATTTTTTGATATTTGTCTTTTGGTATCAATTGTTTTCTTTGCTCTTCTAATTCTTCAATATTTTCATTTAATAATTGTTTTTGTAGTTCCTCATCATGATCAAGTTCGGATTTAAGTGATCGGTTATGTAAATCATATAAATTTTCTTGTATTTCTTCTTCTATTCTTTTTAATTCTGTATCTTTTTGTATATTTGCAATTTTATCTTCAATTAATTTAAAATCTAATTGTTGATATCCATTTTCAAGAAATTTATTGCAATTATTATATAAAAAATAAATTATATACATTGGAATATCTTTCACTCCATAAATATATTTATTGTGTGAAGTATTAATTACTAATTCATATTTTTTTAGTTTTTGTTCATTTTGTGTTATTACCAAATAAATAAATAAGTCTTCACTATTTGAGATAGGGCTACAATTAATACGAAAAAAATTAGTTAAATTGGTCTTAGATAATTCTATTTGTGATGCAGGAATATTATCATATGTACTATCATTATCAATTAAATCATACATAGTATTTCCATCAATTACGCGTATATTAAGAACCCTACATGATATGCTTCTTTGATCTTTGTTATAATTTACAATATCTCCTTCTTTAATAATTTCCGGATTTTCACGAGGAAACATTTCAAAAACAATGAATTTAATTTTTAATACACTTTGAAGAATTGTGATGTGTTTAGTATTTTCCGGAAATAATGATTTATTTTCTTCAATAAGTCTTTTTAAAGAAGAAATTGTGAAGCGATTTTTACCTACATTTTCATTGTTTGGATCAAAAGGATTTCGTATTTTATCTTTTTTTATTTTATCTTTTTTTCCATCAGTATAAGTAATATCATAAGTTTCGTCCTTATTAACCTTGGTAATTTTGGCATTAAGCCATATGTTTTGTTTTTTGTCTTGAACTTCAACATGTTGGCCTACAGTAAATTTGCTATTAGACTTAATTTTTTCTGTATATTTATTAATAGAATCATTACCATCAATATTTAATTGACCATTTAATGCATTGCAAACAGATGCTAATAGAGTATCTTCTTCACCAGATTCTGTATTTTTTAGAACCATCCAATCTAAATAATTATTAGAATCAATATATTTTTCACGTAAAATAAAATCCCTTGATAATTTTTTAATTACTGAAGACATGTTATATAAAAAATCTTGAGTATTTATTAAATCATAATTAATTACATCAATTTCTAACCAATAACTGCTACGAAATGTATAAGGTGGTATAATAGGGATATTAAAATTGATTATAGAATTACAAAAATTCAAAAATTTGTTAGTATCTATACTAGGATCAATTGCATCATGTATTTCTTCACATGCTTTATTCAAAAACTCTCTGGACTCAGGTATAGATTTTAATCTTTGTAAATACAATAAATTTAATTTTTTATTTATTGTTGATTTAGTTTTTAAAATATTAAAAGTAGATAAGTCTTTGCTATAATCAAATAAGGAATCAGGAATATATGAAATTGACCCATCTTTAAAACTGTTATCAATCCTATTATAGTAATTTTCAAGAGTACCAGAATGTTCATAATTTAAATGATTTATATTTTCTTCTGCTACATAAAGAGAATGTTGTCTTAAACATGTAATTTCAAGAATATAAATATATAAAATAATAACATCATAACATTCAACTTTGTTTTTTAATAAGCCAATATATAATTCCTCTTGTTTAAGATCTTGTAGAGTTGTAATATTACATTTAGACCCATCAGATTTAACAAGCTGCCATTTATTCTTTTCAAATTTAACACCATCAACTTGTAGTCTTTTCAAAAAGTCAAGTCTATATTTTTGATCAGAATCGTTTTTATCTAAAAATGTTTGATAATCTATAAAATATTGATTAGCTGCTTCTACTAATCTACTTGCTTCAATTTGTATAAATTTAGAAAAAGTTTGACTAGCCTTAAACATATAAACCCAAATATCTAGTTGATTATAAGAGTAATATAATAAAATGCGAAACCCATATAATTCAAATTGATCTAATTCTATTTTAATTAATAATGGATTTTCGGTATATTGTTTAATTTCTACAGCATAATTAAATTGTGGATTTAAAAGTTGTTGTTTATTTTTGTTTAAATTTTTATAAAATTTAGTAAATTGTTCAAAATTTTTAAAATAAGCTCGTGAATATTTATCTTCATGATCTTCATTTAAAAAAACAGAAATAGTTTCAATATCAAAATCAATACATTTAATAGCTAATTCAGGATTTCCAGGATAGTTTATAATTGTAGCATATTGTTTTTTAAACTCTTCTAATAATGATTTTAGACTTTCAAAATATATTTTTTGTAATTGGTATATACTATTCATTAAATCGGCAAGTTTAAAAAAACAAGTCATCAAATCAAATTTGGATTTAAATATATTTTTGATAACTGTTTGTTTGTCATATTTTGGTAAATTACGATCCTTTAAATTATCCTTAAAAATATCAAAACTAGCTGATACGGAAGCTTGAATTTTATTTAATTCAATAATAGTTTCTTTAAAATCATTATCAGTGTTAAATAATTGATCTTTTGCAGTCCAAAATCGGTCATAAATATCAACAATTGAATTTTCAGGATTATCAGATATAAATTTAGATATTTGTTCAGGATCTATAAGTAATGATAATGTTAAAGGGTCAGATAATAATGAAGCAGTTTTGGAATAATTAATAGGGGGATTATCTTGTAAATATTTACTAAATAATTTTTCAATATACGGAGCAGCGTATTCAAGATTTGATTTAACCTTGGTAGGAGATAAAAATGTTTTGCCTTTAGCTGAAGACAAAGGTTTATTGGTAGGTTTAACAGCAGCATCAGCTAATCCAGTTGCAACATAAGAAGCGGCGGCTTTTTTAGCTAAAGATTGTGATGCTAAATTACCTTGTCTTAAAGATTCAGGAATCTCATCTTCTTCTTTTTTGGCTTGTTCTTCTAATTGTTTAGCTGATAAATGGGAGAATTGGTTAAGTAATTTGTGTATAGGTTTTTTATCAATATCCCATGCACCAGATGACCAGCGTTGATTAACAATGGTATATGGTGTTTTATTTAGATAGAATAAATTATTAGGTTTAAATAGTGTATTTAAGGTAATATTAATATTATTATCAATAATTCCTTCATTAAATGCTTGTTGTAATGTACGTGGTTTTTGCATATATCTGAAGTCACTTAAAATTCTGTTAATCATGGTATCAAATTCAGCAGCTTCAAAAAATTGACTAAATATGGCATCTTTAGGAGCAATGTTGGGTACATCTCTAACCGGCCAAGTATAATATTTAACTAAAGGGTCAAAATAAACTGTATGGCTTTTACTTTGTGGAACGGTCATAAAAGGTTCGTAATTTAATTTATAAAAGTTAGGAATTCTAGTTTTAATATAAATAATAAGTGAATTAGGAATAGCTTCCTTTTCCTTAGTTTTAGTTTTAGAATTTAAAGATTCATTTGAGGGTTTAGTATTAGAATTTAAAGATTCATTAGTTGGTTTAGGATTAGGTGGATCGGAATTTTCATTAGCAAAATTTGTATTAGTAGTTGGATTTATAATAGTGGATGACATACTTATAATAATTAAACATTTTTAAATTATTATATAAAACTATGATTAATTATTTTTTTTATAACTATCGGCTAGATAGTCTCCATAAAGAGTAAAATTCTTTCGTTGTTGAATTTTTTGTTTTTCTCTTTTAGCTTTTTCTAAAACCATAATAGCATCATTAATTTCTTGTTCAGTTATATCGCTATCATTATTTTCATTAACTAATGTAGAAAGAATACGATATTTTTCAGGTACGCAACAATATGGACTTTCTTCATTAAATAAATGATCAGAAAGAATAGTAAATACAGCAGTTAAAACTAAAGCAGTATAAATATCACGTGTTCCCATCCATGCCATAGCAAAAACCAAGATTTGTTTAGTAATATTAAATTTAAGATATTCTTCGGTAGATTTACTAAATTGAATAGTAATAAATTTGGATCCAATATTTAATAAAATCATAACTATACCAGCAAAAAATTTGCTATTGTTTAAAAAAAGAATATGATTATGAATAAAAGCCATAGAATTAAAAAATATATTAGACATTGTTATATTAATTTGATATAAAAATATAAGATAATTTAATAAATATTCCATTTGCGAAGTTTATTGAATATGGGTTGTAAACCGTAATTAGTTGTAAAATATTCATAATGATGATCAAAAATACGTATATATGGACGATATACACTGCGTATATAAGGTGTAAACCCTTCCTTATTATAATGATAATAATAATAATAAAAAACATAATAAAAAATAACTAAAATAATAAGTGCTATAAGTAGATTGAAATATATTTTACGCATATATATATATATTATACGTAAAATATAATTCTGAAGTTAAGTCTGGTTCAGGTTCTTTAAGTTGTTTTACAATTAATATAGTCCCTTTAAATTGTTTTACTATTAAATATAGTCCCTTTAAGTTGTTTTACAATATATTTATTTTATTTAAATGAAGCAGCACATGGACAAAATCCTTCAACTAATGAAGATGAATTTGTTACCATACTTGGTGTATGAGCACTAACTTCATTAGAAACCATTGCTGTTTTATCCATAGACATCATTGTTGAAGGCTTAGGTCTCATTTGTTCACTCATTTGAACTGTATCAACTCCTCCTGGAAATTGCATAGAATTAATTCCTGATGCATTTTGAGATTTTAATTCACTTAACTTTTTGGAGGCATCCTTGGTTAAAACAGTTACTGCACCAGTTTGAGGAACATTTTCTTCGCCTACAGTATTATTAGTTACATTAGTTGTGGCAGGAATATTGCCTACAGTATCGGGGGTGGAAATATTTTCTAATCCTTCAGTAAATGTAGTAAATTGATTTAAAACAATAATTAAAACTAATGCAACTAACAATCCTAAAGTTAAATTATTCATTGATAAAAATATAATAATTAAAATTAATACTAATCTGCCAAGCACAGTATTATAAATATTATTGATGATACCGGGATTAATAGCTAAAATTATAGCTAACAATACAAAAAGAGATATAATGCCTTTTGCTTTGATGTCCATTCTATATAAATTATATAATATATTTTTATCCAGGTTTTAAAATTTAAATTAAATGTTTTCATTTTAAGATTGTTTCATAAATAATTATCTTAATTTTTATTAAGAGAATGTCCTATTTAGCAATGTCAGCAGCACCAATTGATAGTGATAACCATCAAAATTATAGTAATGATAACCTTATTAACAAGAAGAAATATAGTAACTCATCTCATACTAAAACACAAAAACAAAGGCAATCATCTAGCGATTTCAATCCTCAAAAAGTAAATTCAGTTTTACAATCAATTCATAATACAACCATGGATGATGAGGAATTGGGAAGTTATAATCCAAATGGATCTTCTGTTAGTGCAAAACATTCAGAAAATTTCGTATCTTTAAATCCATATGATTTTCCGCCAAAACCTGTATCTGTAGGAGGAGAACGTACAAAAAAACCAGAAGGTATGACAAATATGGAAAGCCCTTCTGTTCCTCAACCTACAAATGATGATGATTTAGATCTGCAAAATTACGAAAAAAATTTCATGAATGATGCACAAGTAAGAGACTATTATAGAAAATTAGTTCCAAATTATAATCCTACTAGATCAGAAAATAATAAAAACTATTATAATTCTAATTCTAATTCAAATTTAAATTCAAATTTAAATTCAATAACAAATATGCAGTCAACTGATAATAATCAAGTATTAATTGAAAAATTGAATTACATGATAAATTTATTAGAAGAACAGCAAGATCAAAAAACAAATAGTGTAACTGAAGAAGTTGTTCTTTACTCTTTTTTAGGCGTTTTTATTATTTTTGTCGTAGATAGTTTTGCCAGAGCTGGAAAATATGTTCGATAAAAATAATAAAAATAAATGATATAATTATAATTTATAAAAAAATATAATTATAAGTATGTTCAAGGGATACCGTAACAAATTGTTTTATAAAGATCCTTATAACAAAACAATAAATCATTCTCTTTTTCCTCAAATATCAAAATGTAGCAAATGCAATAAATTAAATCAAATTACGGTGTCACCATTCTTACAAAATATATACAGGTGTATGTATTGTGGTCAGCCATTTTATATTGTGAAGCCACAATAATATATTTATTACACCTTTTTACATTTCAAACGCCTACTTTATTTTACTTCAAATGATTTCCAATAATTATGTATGTATTCTAATTCTTTTTTTTTATTGTCTTCCAATTTTGGATAATTTAATTCATTTATAAGCCAACGATAACTGTCTTTTTTAATTTCTTGAAGTCTTGATTGATACATATGTTCTAAAATATTGTATCTACTAATTTTTACATTATGTTCTCTAACAAACAAATTAATGAGTGATATAATTCTTATATTTGAATAATACAAAGCACTCCCATAGATAAACTCAATTATATATGGGTTTGATAAAATGTAATCAGAGTGAAATATTAACATTCTTTCTGTTGAATTATAGTCTAATTTAGTTTCATAAAAAGAATCCATTTTGTAATATATTATTTAAAATAAGATATTTTTAAGTAATATTTAAAGTAGTTTTATAGGCGTTTGAAATGTAAAAAGGTGTAAAACAACTTAAAGCCGCTTTAAGTCCTTTTACTAATTAATAATTAAACACTTTTCCGATTTAAAGGGACTATATGCAAAATTATAGAAAAAATAGGCTGTCGGAGATATAATTGTTGGACAGGTTTTTATGCTTATATTTTCTATTAAAACATTATTATCACTTATATCTTCTATTACTAAATACTTAAAACTAGTATAGTCTTTTATGATAGACCACAAAGATACCTTGAATCCTTGAATAAATTCTTCTCTAGATAAACTTTCGCTACATATAGAGGCTATACATGAAATTATCTCTTTATCTTTTTCTATAAACGTACAACTCTTTTTAAATATATAAACTGCTTCTATATTTCCCTCAATTACTAACATTTTGACAAACATATTTTTTGTTGTAACCAATTCAATCAAATTACTTATTTCGGGATATACAAGTATTTCCCATTTTAAAGACATTTCATTTTTACCAGTCATTTCATTTATACCAGTCATTTCATTTTTACCAGTCATTTCATTTATAAAATTATATAAATAATACATATTTTGCTTATCACCTGTAAGCAAAGTAATCTTTGCTAAAAGATTATCAGGTTTTTGCCAGTTCCTCATATTAAAACATACTGTTTTATAAACAGTTAATGGAATAATACCTGTTAGTTCTTCTTCTCTTTTAAACAAACTAACACAGATCTTTTTGTTCAAATGTGATTGATTATATTCATGAGTTTGAATCAATTGTGGTGCTATATTTTGCTTTCTTTTATTTTTATTTACACATAAATAATCTACATAATAAACATCAAACGATGCATCTTTTCTACCATTATTTATTTTAACATGAAGCGGTCTACTTGTAATAATTGCAATTATCTTTTCCTGATCAATTGTTTTACCTGTTTTATTATCTATTAATAAATCTGGTTCTACAAAAATAGACCAAAATGTCTTTGTATTATGACCGCTAAAATAAGGAACAATATTCTCATTCTTTGGTAAAAAAGTATTCTCATTATTCCGTAAATAATTTAATTGAATCAATATAATAATTTCTTTCAAAGCTTGTTCTTTTATATCTTCAAATAAATAAGTTTTTATATTCTTAAAATTTGTATAACGATTTTTTTCCGGTAACTCTTTTCGTATTATACCTGCATTTACAAACCAATAATATAAATCATAAAAATGAAATACCGGTTGTAATGCCCAAAACCTATATTTAATACGAATGTATAAAAAAAATAATATTATACATCCAATAAAAAATCCTAATATATATAAAATCATTTATTTTTAATCAGATTATTTTATTAGATTATTATCTAATTTATTAATAAATTCTTTTATTAATATATATATTATGACAAATACGAATATTAATGTTTTTATTGAAGTATCAAAAAATTCTAATGTAAAATATATGGTTAATCCAAATACTAATCAATTAGAAATAGAGCGTTTGTTACCCTATAAATTTAAATATCCTTTTAATTATGGATATGCATTAAATACGTTGAATGAAGACAATCAGGCCATGGATGTTGTAATTATGTTAGATGAACCATTACAAGAAGGAGTTATAATTAAATGTAAAATAATTGGGGGGATTGAATATACCGATCAAAAAGGAACTGATTATAAATTAATTGTCTGTCCATCAAATGATATTGATATAAGATTTAAATATATAAATAATATTACTAATTTGAAGCCGGAAACTATAAATAAAATTAGATATTTTTTTAATCATTATAAAGATAATTTACATGTAAAAGTTACAACTGGTAAAATTTTGAATAGAGTTGAGGCTACTCAACTTTATAATAAATATAAGATTTAATAAAAAAAGCATATAGATATTAAAACAAATACTTAAATCATGGAATCCAACGAAAGTGAATTAGAAGTAGATGTTTTTATTGAAATTGTCAAAAATTCTCATATTAAATATGAATATGATAAGCAGCTAAAAGCATTAATTTGCGATAGAGTTCTTCATACCCCTTTTAAATATGATTTCAACTATGGCTTCATACCCAAAACTTTGAGTCAAGATGGTGATCCATTAGATGTAGTGGTAATTATGGATGATGAATTGGTTCCAGGTTGTTACATAAAATGTAAATTTTTGGGTTTATTAGAAACTAAGGATGATGCGGGTATAGATCCTAAAATAATCATGTGTCCTGCAAAAAAAGTAGATCCTAAATATGATGCGTTTTATGGTATCTATGATATACCATCCTCAATTCGGGAACGTATTCAGTATTTTTTTACACATTATAAAGACTTGGAAAATAAAAAAGTGGAAATCGGAAATTGGTTAGATAAAACAGATGCCATTCAAATTTATTTAAATTCTGTCAATAATTATATTGAACCTTAAACTGGTTTTTACACCTTTTTTCATTTAAAACGCTCATTATGTTTACCATTCAATACTATAATAGTCGCAATAATTTGTATTTATTTTTGTAATATTGCTATCAAGAAATGTTTGTTTTAACGCATTAATCACATTTGTTTTAAATTGTTCAATTGTATTAAATGGGGTAGAAAAACCATCTAAGGCTATAATATTATCTGGTTTTTCTTGTGACCCCAAATTATGAATAGGTTCCGAATGTCCGTTTTTATTTCGTAACATATTATTTTTACGAATTTCTTCTAAGCAATTAAAAGTAAAATGGTACTCATTTTTTCCTAATGTCGCAAGCTGGATTATTTTATCATAAAGACTATCAAAAGTCTTTACAAATTTTTCTTTTATCAAACCTTCTAAATACTCTTTACGCATGCCTCTTAATTGTGTTTTGGTTATTTTTGCACCAAAATTGTCACCAAATGAATTTATACAATGTATAAGTAAGATAATAATAATAAATAATTTCATATTATAAATGTATAAGTTATAAAAATTATATAAAATTATATTTATATTCAATTTTATTATAAATAATCGGCGTTTTAAATGAGAAAAGGTGTAAATGCTTCTGGTTTTTAAATGCTTCTGGTTTTTAAATGCTTCTACAAAGCGGACAAGTTGTATTGTGTGTATTTAAACAGCGGTAATAACAATCTGTACATATTTGATGAGAACAACTATAGCGATTAATCATTTCAGATGATTCAAAACAGACCGGACATTCATGTAAAAACGCTGATTGAATTATAATTGGATTAACCTCTGGATCGGATTGTAAATTTCTATTCAAATTTTGTAATTGAGGATATACAACATTTTTTCTTCTAATATAAAATGCAATTTGTAAATTGTTTCCCCATATATGTTTAATCTTGACATCAGATTTTTCTATTGGCAATCCAGCTTCAGCAGGAATACCAGGAGCATCTTGGCCTGTTGGAACAATATCAAAGTATTGTTGCTCGCAATTAAATTCTTGCTCTATAATTGGCCTTACTGTTTCTAAAAACTGCGTGACAGTCCAGTTTGGATTAATATGTAATGTGCGAACATTTGTAGTAAATACCTCTTTAAAATTAATTGGAATAGAAGTTAATGACATCATTTGATTGTATCTGTTATTTATTGATTTAAATTACTTTTAATTCTAAGTCAATTTATTGATTCAATTTTTTTTTATTTTTTAACCCTTTTTTTTTATAAATATTATTTTATAAAAAAATAAAAAATTACAATTATTACAAAAATATATTATTTATAATCATATCAATCTATCTATCTAAATTTAGTTTTGTTTAAAATTCGTGTCCAAGTATTAATCTGTCTTAAAGCTTTTAATGTCAAGGGGTAAGAACTTTTCATAGCATAATCTGACCATAATAGTTTATCTGAATTATAATTGAAAACACGCTCATAAAATATCTCAAGAGCATTTTGATAAGAACTAGTTAAATTATTTCCCCTATTTAAATGATATATCATTGATCTATCAAAATCATATGATGTTAGTAAATCCGCCTCTCTTACTACATGATATGCCATTTGATACTTACCAAGATCTGGGAAACCGTTCTTTTTGACAGTTGAATAAGACATAGTTTCCATAATTCTTTTGGTATAATGTATCTCTTCAGGTGACATAAGTGCTTCCTTTTTTAAGAATTGATCTATTTCTTTTACACCCTCTTCTTGTTTCATATATTTTTTATCGCACATATCATGAAGGACAGCTGCTGAGTAAATGACATTGGTCTGATCTTCCAAATACGGGAAAATATCTAGCTGTGATTTGAAATTATTATGAGCATGCCTTAAAACATCCATACTATGACCCTCTGAATGAGATGTATCTATGTTATATTTTTTAGACATCATTAAAACAAAAGCGAATAATTGGTTTAGAGATACCATTTTTCTTTAAACATATATAATTATTTCTTTAAGTATTTTTAAAATTCAATTTTTTTATAATTTAAATAGGCTTCACGAAAACATATAAATATTGATATTCATATTGACATTGTAATAAATCTACTTTTGCTTCCATAAAGAATCCACATGATATAATTTCATCAACAATTACTTGCTCATCTGACATATACATAATATGCTCATGTTTTCTTACTTTACCATCATCATCATTTTTAATTTTTTCTACAAATGTGGCCTTGTCATTTTTATCATCTAATTCAAAATTAGCACTATAAGAAAAATCAGTGAATTTTACTTTAGTAGAAGTAATACGTTCTTTTGCATAACGTTGAGGAGAAACATATAATAATGGATTGCCAGGTGGTAAAATAGGATCAAAATTGTGCCTATCCACTAAATGAATAATAAAATATCCGCCCGGCATTAGCCATCTGAAGCAATTATTAAAAAATGTCTGTCTATCTTTCATATAATAAACTGTAAAATACATACATAAAATATGAGTGAAATGGTCTGGATTAAATTGACCACCATTTAATGCATCACCTACTTCAAATTTATAATCTGGAAAATTTTCTTTTGCTTTTGCAATCATTGAAGGAGAAATATCTATTCCAAGTACATCTAAACCTTTAGCTCCAAGTGCAGCAACATGATGTCCAGTTCCACATCCTATATCTAAAATTTTACTCTTATCAGATGGTGTAGTTTTATTAATAATTTCACCTACTTCATAATCATCCTTTAAGTTATTAAATACTAAATAATCATAAATATCGGCATAAAAATCATCATAAATTTCTGGACCAGATTTAATTAAGAACTGATCTGATTGTTTATATTTTTCAAAACCTTCCTTCTTTTTATCAAGTCCTTTAAATGTTAATACTAACAATAATAAAAGAGCTATAAATAATAATACTTTACACCACATAGAAGTTTTTTTATACCCACTTCCTAAAGATTTAATTGAATTTTGTATTTGTTTTAAAAAAGTAGTCATCTATATATTCCACTTTTAAAAAAAGTGGAGCAAAAACACTTTTTAATTTATAAATATTCCACTTTTAAAAAAAGTGGAGCAAAAACACTTTTTAATTTATAAATATTCCACTTTTAAAAAAAGTAGAGCAAAAACACTTTTTAATTTATAAATATTCCACCTTTTTTTAAAAGTGGATCAAAAATATTTTTTAATTTATAAATATTTAAATATTATTAATTATATTATTTATGGAGATCAATCAATTAGAATTAAATATAAAAGAATTACAAAAATTTCAAGTGGCTTCTTTTTATAAATTTGACACACAAAAACAATACTTCTTAATTACTAAAGAAGGTTTACAAATTGACTTAGGATATTTTATAAAATTTAAAAATGAGAGCATAGTAGAGAATATTTGTTGGCATGATGGACCAACCTTTTCAAAAGTGCAATGGCATTTTGAATTTTCTGGCGTAGATGAAGAGCTTAAAAAAGAACTAAATTTAATTGAATCTGACGATTTTAATAAAAAATATATCGGATTTTTTGTATACCCTTAACATAATAGGTTCAAAACATATATTTTTTGGCTTTTCCTTTTTTAAATATAGAAATGGATGAAAATGAAATAAATGATGTACGTGATCAAAGAAATTTTAAAGGCATTACTTTTTCTGAATTTAAAAAAACAGATGTTAAAAATGAACTAATAAAAAACTTATATAATGCTAAAATAGAACCCGCATGTTATTGGAGTGCTGAATTAATTTGTGCTGGACATTATTCTGATTTATGGGATTCAATTATTGGATTTTTTTCAAAACACATACATATAGGAAACCCAAAATTAATAACATATTTAGATTTAAGAATCAATAATTTTAAAGAGATTGTTAATAATGGTTATAGAGATCAAGAACTTCGTTTAAGAAATAATGAAAAAATGCGAAAACTATTTTGTGAAGTAATGTGTGTATTATGTGAGGCAAGAAAAAAACATTGTTATTCTGAAGTAAAGGTAAAAAAAGATGATTTTGATTTAACACAAATGACTGAACGATTTAAAGCACCTAATGTTAAATACGCAGAAACGATATTTTTAAAAGATGATCCAAAAGAGTTATTTATAGCAGCAAATGAATTTGCATTTAATTTATCAGAAGATGGTAAAAACAGTGTTAGTGCATGTTATTGGATGGAATGGATAATACAATTTGAATTAATATGTAAGCAAAGAAAAGAAAAATTTAAATGCGAGCGTAGAGAGTTTGCTAATGTAGATGCAAAATTTCAGATGGATATTATTTGGATAATTTGGGAAATTTTTTTAGAGGAATCTAAAAAACGTAACACGTTAATAAAGCGTATTGTAAATAGTGCATTAAATATTTTTTGTCTTCGTTACACAAGTGGTTGCCATCGGAAACGTAGATTACTCATGTATTTTGTAATAGAAATTTTTACTGAACCATTTTCACTTGATGAAGAAATTGTAAAAGATAAAAGTAAAATACTTGTTATTAACCAAAATATAAATAAAATTTATAAACAAATTAAGAAAAATGAACATTCACCTGGTACCGACTATTTGTATCAAAATGTTAGTGCATCTAATTTAGAAAAGACTATTGCAAAATTAGAAACCATGAATAGTTTAGGTGCTGAATATACACCTCGTATAAATTGAGTATATTCTTAGTCTTCAATAAAAATTTATATCTACCTTATTATATAATGAAAACTAAAGTTAATAATAAAAAAACAAAAATGACTAAAACAAGAAAAAATGGATCACCAACAAATCAATACACAGAACAAAAAATTGTTACCATGTTTTTACAAATGCTTAATACAGTTAAATTGTATCACTGGAAAACTTACAGTTATTCACAACATAAAGCAACTGATAAATTATATGATGAATTGGGGGATAATATTGATACATTTGTAGAAACAATGTTAGGAAAAAAAGGCGATCGTGTTAATTTAACAGGTCAAAAAACCATTCCTTTATTAGACTATACTAATGTTCAAGATTTTCAGAAAGAAGTAGAAAAATACAAAACATTTTTAATTGAAATGAATAAAGATGCTGGAATAAATATTACTAACAATAGTGATCTTTTGAATATTAGGGATGAAATTCTAGGTAATTTGAACCAATTTACATATTTACTTACATTAAAATAGTAAATAATAATTCATTTTTAATAAAATTAAAATAAAAAATTATAATATATTTTTTTATTATAATGAGCTCTAATAATAATTATAATAGCATCAAATCCATAACAAATTTACTTTCCGAAGATTTACCTAATTTACCGGAAATTTCACCATCTACCCCCTCTTATTCAACTAATTCTTCAACTGGTTCTAATTCTATTATGAATTTTTTTTCTAGTATAACTTGGCAGACATGGATCATTATTATTTTATTATTAGCATTAATAGGAATAAATGTATTTGCATATTTAGCAAAAGGAACGCAAGCAACCGCGACTATTTTTGATCAAATATTTGGACCTATTTTAAGGCTTTTTGGTTATGCTACAATAGAAACTACTAAACAAACAATTCAAAATACTGCAACCGGAACAACTGCTGGAGTAAATACAGTTGCAGATACAAGTGTTAATGCACTTAATACTGTACAACAAAATGTTCAAAATGGTAGTAATACAAATACAATGATGCCTACACCTACTTCTGGTACATCTGTTGGTTTATCAACTTCAACTCCAAATTCTGTACAGGGTCAAATGGCATCATCTTCTCAACAAGGAGTCTCTTTAAAAGCCCAGGACCAAATTGAGGCTACTGAAGAACAATTTCAACAAAATACATTAGAAAAAGCATTATCCAGTGCTTCTCAAAGTACTTCACAAACAGGCGGAGATGTTCAACCATATGATACAACGGTTTCAACAGGTAAAGCAGGCTGGTGTTTTATTGGTGAGGATTTAGGTGTTAGAACATGTTCTCAAGTAGGAATAAATGATGTTTGTATGAGTGGAGATGTTTTTCCTAGTCAGGAAATTTGTATGAATCCAAATTTGAGAGCTTAAAATACAATAAAAACAATATTTATCCAAATTGCTTCTTATAGAGCTGTTGGTGTCGGTATAGGACAAATAGTTTGAGCAGCAACTAACAATTTATAATTTGTAGGCCATTTATTAGTACTATTCGTCATAACATATCGCTGTCTAGGATACCATGTCGGTGTTCCATCATTCCAACATAGTTCTTGAATTGGTCCAGGAACATCTGAATCAGTAGTCAAATTACATATTTGTTGTGATAATGTTTGCTTGATTTCACCAGTGCAAATATTTTCTTGTATAGAACAAATTAGGACGCCACCATCTTGAATAACAATTGGTGCCACCGGTATAACAGGAATAATAGGCGGGAACACATCGCTGCCAGCAGTAGGATCTATAGGAGGGGGAATAGTTGGTTCATTAACACCTCCTCCACCTCCATTGTTTGGTAAAAAAGGGTTAATAGGTGTAAATGGTTTTGGACATGTTACAGGAGCAGTTGTTGGGCCAATAATCAACCCAGTATTTGGATCAATAGCTATATTTACAACATTTCCAGTGCGTTTAAGACTAGTTGTATTAGGATTTGTAAAACCACGAGTAGATTGAGTAGCCCATGTTGTATTTCTATTTACCCATTGTCCTTTCGCTATTTTAGAATAAATTTGAGCTTTTGTAAGAGTAGCACTATTAGCCTTATATTGTAATACATTGCCTTTATTTAACATGTCTAAATAATATCCAATTGTAGATCCTGGAACAATTAGTTTTGAATATGGAACTCTTACTAAAGAATTATTAGAATCTGTAGTTTCTAAAGAACATCTGTTTTGAACCCTTGACCATGCACGAGGTGGATTAGGTAAATAACATTTATCATTACAAGACATCTTATATATTATAAACTTTTTAAAAAGGTATTAATTTATTATAAAAATTATATATAATTTAGTAAAAAAAAAATATATATAAATTATTAAAAAAATACATACATAAATTTATGTATTAAAATTATCTTGTGATCCAAAAAAGAACCATCTCAAAGATAAATAATTTGGATCTTTCATATTTAGGCCATTTGATCCCTTCATATTTGTATTTGGACCCTTTGATACTAAACTAGCAATATCAGTTGTTCCTAATGCATAATTATAATACCATAAATTTGATATATATCCAGAAAATCCACCATTAGGTGCAATATATACATCGCCATAATTTTGTTTTGGAACACCATGTAAATGATGACTTTTTACTATAGTACCGTTAATATATACATCTAGTGTATTATTTTCACACCGAATCATAACATTAACCCATTTATTCAATGGAATATCACTTACTTCAATTTCTTCATTAATAACATTAAATGTATTCATAAAAATAACTAAATTATTGGTATTTGGGGCAATATATAAACCTGGAGCATTATTGGGAAAATTTAACCCTTGTGGTTGATTTTCCGCATTTAAATTTTTTGCAAAATCGTTTCCTTTATAAAAAATACATTTATATTTTCCTTGTCCATATGTTAGATCGTCAATATAAATCCACACAGACCAAGTAAATTCAATACCTTCTGAAGCATTAACTGATCTAGAAATAGTTACTGCACCTTCAGTAGATGGGTCTTGTGGAATAACAATTAATTGTTTAGCATCAACCATTCCATCAATAATTTTAGGACTATCACTTGGAGCTAAAAAGTATCCTAAAATTAATATACCTATGCGAAGTAAAATAATGAATCCAAATAAAACTAATAATAAAAAGGAAACCTTAGCAATAAGACTATTAGATTGTAAAAAATCTTGTGTTGCACTAACATATTGATTTGAACTAAATTGATTAAATGTAGATCCTGAACCGGTATTATTATTGTTATAATCCATCTTATATATTATACTTTTAAAAAAAGTATAATATAATACCTTTACCTTAACATTATTTTTACCTTTAATAGTTTATTTTATAAAAAAAATAGACTAAAATATCTATTATAAATTAAATTGAGAAACTAGAATCTTCTGTATCACCTTCCATTAATGAAACTTTGATTGTATACTTTCCAAATAAATTTCCTAATAAACTTCCACCATATCCAGCTTTATAAATATTCCATGCTGTTTGCGGATCAGATGATGTTGGCCAATATTGAAATTTAGAAGTCCAACCTGAAAATCCACCATTAGGTGTAATATAAACAGGAGCATTTGAATCTATTTTTGCTACTCCAGGTAAAACACATGTGCGAACTAATTTACCGTCCAAATAAATATCTAATGTACGTCCATAAACACTAATAAAAAAATTACACCATTTTTGTATAGGAACATTTGCTATAGCACAATTATGGACAATATAATTAGTTCCATCTGTGGGCTGTTCATCTAAACCTGGATAGACTGCTAAAGAAACTACAATATTATTTTGTAAAGGACCAAAAACTACCGAAGGACATGGTTCTTTATCAGCTGTACCACTAGTCATTCGCCCAAAAATTACTTTTGGTTCTCCATAACGATAATTCCAATCATCTACAAAAAACCATATAGAATATGTAAAATTACTTGTACTTCCTGCTGAAGAAGAAGGTGCTAAAGTAGTAGCTTCTATTTTTTGCATAGTTTGTCCAGATATTAAACCTGATAATGTATTTGCATCTTTTACAATATACCCGATTACTATATATAATAACACAATAATTATTACTATTAACAATATATTTTTAACTTCCATTATATATTATACACTTAGAAATTTTATATTTTATTAAATATTTGTTTTACTTAGTTAAAGGAATTAATTGTTGCTTATTTTCCGGAATAGACGGTGGATTTTGATCTTTTAATGATTGATATAAAGTATTTATGGTTATAATATCCAATGGTTCACTAAAATACATTAAATTTGCTACATTTCCACTAATTCCATTTTCCATTCCTACTGTTAACATATCTAATTTTATATATGGAACTACTTCAATTGCAGATTTAACCAATTTTCCATTATAAAATACATCTAAAGTTCCACCATTATAATTTAAAACAATATGATTCCATTTTTGAAGCAATACGTCTGGGTGTTTATATATCAATCTATGACCATCAGCATCTATATCATTACCAAATGGCATTGTTTTTACTTTATCAATTGTAGTTTGAATATTCTCTTGTATAGTTTTCCATTTATTTATTGTTTCTGGTTTTATTTCTGTTTCTTGTTCATTAATATAGTCTATAACCGGATTTCCATCTACTTTTTGTTTGACTGTTATATAAAGTGTGTTATCGTTTGAACTATATTTTACTGTGGGATTTTCACCATATGATAATATGGGAACAACTTTCATATATGCTGAACTAGTGCTTGGTGGAAATGAATCTATATAAAACCAAAAAGAAAGGGCATATTGGTAATTAAATTTTACACCAGTATCTGTCAATTGATAAGATGCTACATTACTTAAGTATTGAGAATTCATTTTGTCTACTTCACTTAATGTTTCATAAGAAGTAACATTTGTTAAAATATCTGTAGGAACAGGTTGATTTATTAGTTGTTGACCACCTTGTTTTAAATATTTTGTTTTTAGCAACGGTTGTAACAAAAAGAACCAGCAAAAATATCCACCTATCAAAAATAAACTTAGTGCTAACATTTTTAATTCAAAAGAAGTAGGTTTGTTAGTTCCTGGAACTTGATTAAAACCTAATAGGGTTCCTATAAAATTAAATAGACCGATTAACAAACATGGAATATAAAAAATTGTATTGAGGATCAATCTATAATATGGATTTTGATCTAAAAATCCACCTGCATTTGCAAGCTTATATATTATTGCCAACATACCACAAAACATTAATAAATTAAAAATAATATGACCCAAAGAGTTTGCATCTGCTGAATTTTGATCAAAAACACCCATTAATTGTAATGCCCAGTATATTAATGCACCTGATAATCCTAACGCACCAATTACATACAAACTTTTAACAAAATAAGCAAAAAATCCAGGACTGTTTTGAAATAAATTAGCTTTTGAAGGATTTGAAAAATAATATTGATATACAGTTATCATCATCATCATAATTGTTCCTACAAATATTGTAAAAAATATTACAGGGCCACCATAATTTGTCATTATTGACCAAGGATTAACACAATATAAAATAGTTATAAATAAAATAAAACATACAAACATTACTGTATATTTGGTTCTTAATTCAAACAATTGTTGTATATTTCTAGGTAATTGATTCAAAGTAGATTGATCAGTTTGGTTACTTCTATCATAAATAAAATAACCTACTAACAAAAATATTATTATTAGTCCAAAATTTAAAAGCATAGCAGTATTATTTTCTGGCGGTGTTTCACTGAATATACCTCCAACTGCTAATACAGCAAAAAATCCACCGATTCCAATTGCAACCATTAAAGCTATTACTGCATATGGAAACCAGTTCTTGTTAGACCAAGATAATTTGTTTAACATGGATTTAGAGGGATCCAATTTAAAAGTGGTAAAATCTTTTATTAAAAAAGATAACAAAAATAATATAGGTCCAGTTATAAAAATTTCTGTTCCGAATAATTTATTAAAACCATTCGGATTTATCAAAAATAAAACTATAACTAAAACAATAAATAAAAATAAAAATGTTATCAAAATATTATAAGATTTTAATACTTGTTCTAAAGTTAATACACCCATATTAATATTATATAATATTAATATTGTATGATATTATTTTACATATTTTCCATAGCCGTTTTTTCTCCATGACATTCACGACACAATGCAACTAAATTAGTTACATCATTATCTCCTCCATATTCCAACCTTATTTTATGATCTATCTCAAATGTATGTGATAATTTTTTATTACATTGACCACATTTCCAATCTTGCATGGAAGCCACATATTTTTTCTTTGTTTCACTAACAGATCGTTTAACCGGTTTCCCACTTCCACTAGGTTTTGCTAACATATTTCTTTGTTTTAATACAGGATTATATTCATGATTTGGATTTAATGATGAATTAAAACCTTCCATAAATCCTTTATTATTTGTAGATAAATCAAATATTGGTGTTATTAAATCTACTGAACTTTTATCAATCGGCATATATTTTATCATATTGTTAGTATACAGAAGCAAATTCTTTGTTTGTAAAGGATTTCGTTTTAATAATAAATAAAAACATATAGCTAAAAATCCTATAATAATCATTTTATAATATTTTTTATATGATAATAACATTTTTGTATATTTTCCATCATAATATGCATTATATATTAAAAATGCTGTAATTCCAAATATTAATATTTCTATTCTCATATATTATTATGATATAATCTTTAATAGAGGAGAATCATATTGCTTTATATTTTCATTTTTTTTGTTTTATTATTGTTTTTACTTTTATTTTTTGTATTTTGTCTTTGTCTTTGTCTAAGTTTATGTCTTTGTCTAAGTGTATGTGTTTGTCTTTGTCTAAGTTTATGTCTTTGTCTTTGTATTATTTTTACCCTTTTTTTTGTTTTTGAATTTGTATTTGTTTTAGTATCTGTAAGTATTTTTTTTTTATTTATTTGTGATATTGGCAATTCTCCACTGTCTTTTAAATATTCTAATTTTTTAGAAACTTCATTTATATTAAATTTTGCAATTATATTATTCAATCCTTTAAGTTCTTTAACTAAATCTTCAATTGGAATTATTTGTATAGGATTTTCATATAAAAACCTAATTATTATATACTTTATTTTATTTATAAATTGCATTTTATATTCGTTTAAATTATTAAAATCTTTATATAATCTTTCAAACATAGATAAATAAATCATGACAAATCCCCAAATATCTATATTTTTTAAAAAATATGTATTTATATAGGTAATCAAATCTAAATCACCATTGTTAGTATACTTTTCTAAAATTTTAGACAGATATTCTACTATATAATAGTATGTAAATTCATATTCTATTAAATGATTTTTTATTTTTTTATTTTGTATAGCTGTTAGTTCCTTACTTATCAGTTCCATAAATATATCATTAATTGCATCTAAATGTCCTGGTCCTCGGATCTCATTCCAAATGAATATATAATTTATTACGAATTCACGAATTTGAAAATAATCCGGATTTAAATTTAATGATAAAAAATTATGATATTTTTTTAAAAAATCTTTATTGAATAACACTGAAGAAAAAGGAACATTATATTGAAAAGGTCTCCTATAAATTTTTTTTGGAATACCATTAACATGACCACCATCAACGATAAAAGATAATCCCCAATCAATTAGACGAGTATTTAATGTTTGTTTTTCAGATTTAACTAACACATTTGCATCTTTTATATCACAATGATAAACATTTAATTTGTTCATCGGAACTATTCCATTTATTAAAAGATCAATTAGAGAATTATTCAATTCAATTAAATATGTACTAACAAAATATTTTTGATTAAAACTTTCAACATTTATTCCTCCGTCAGGCATATTAATTGCTAAAATTTTGTTTAATGATTCATTTATATTTTTAGTTTTTATATTTTTTTTAGTTAGTGCTTTACATTTTGAATCATATTGTATTAAATCTTCACTTGTTAGTGGAGCGGGTTTACAAATAGTGAAATTATTTAGTAAATAATAATTTTGATAATTTGGCACCACTTGTAAAATATGTTTAAATTTTTGTATTTGATCATATTCATCTTTTGCATGTTTAATTGTCATTAATTTACTTATTTTGTTTGTTTCTCTAACTTTTGATCCATTTTCACAAAGTAATGCTGGTTTAAAAATACATCCAAAACCACCCGAAGCTATTATTTTTCCACCATCCTGTATATTTTTATTCATTAATTCTTATATTATCAAGATATAATAATTAATATATCATTTATATTATTTTACATTTTATTTCTTCTTGTTTTGAAATGACTCTTTGAAAAATTTCGTCTTGACTTTTTATTTTTTCCACCAACTAACATGACACCAGCAGCGATAGATGCTAGAACTGAAGCAATTGCATCCATTTCTTCTACTTTTTGTGCTGCTTTTGCTTTAGTAAATAAATTGAGTAGATTTGATACATTGTTTTCAAGTGAAGGTCCACCAGCTGCATCTTTAAACAAATTATGATATTTTTGTAAATTTTCATTGCTTTTCTTCATACTATTAATTGCATCTCGTATTTCATTTTGTTTATCTGCATTTTGTTCGGTTTTTAATGTAATTTCTAATATATCTATATATGATTTAGTGGTTTTTTGAATTGCTTCATCATATTTATTTCCAATTTGAAGAACTATTTTATTTAATTCTGGGCTACTTATTTCAAAATTGGGAGATGTTCCGTCGGTTGATGGAGAAACAGCATTAGATAATGATCCGTCGTTAGATGATGAACTGAGACGTGTATTTGCTCCTGTATTTGCTCCTGTATTTGCTCCTGTTGATGCAGAGGTTCCTTGAGGTAATTTGACGCGAAATTTTTGATTTTCTTTTACACCGGGTGGTATTACAACAATATATTTACCTCCTTCAAATGATAAAATATCATTTGGTTTTGAACCTATTGGCACTGTAATTAAATATACTCCGTTTGAATCAGGAGTTGATTGAGCAGGTGTATAATTAATACTATTTATTATATTAGTTCCAGAGACGGCATTAGTACTTGTAGGAGAAATACTTGGTTCAGAAGAAATACTTGGTTGAGGAGAAAGACTTGGTTGAGGAGAAAGACTTGGTTCAGAAGCAATCATGGGTTGAGAAGCAATCATGGGCAAATTAACATGAAGTTGTTGACCTGCTACTACACCTTGAGGTATGATTATAATATATTTACCATTTTCAATTAATAATAAATCACCTGATTTTTTGTCATTTGGAACTGTGATCGTAATCTGTCGATTAACACCAGAATTATTTATTATATTTGTATTTGGTGCATTTATACCCGAACTAACACCAGAAGCTACTGCGGAAGCATCAGGATTAACGGCAGAAGCATCAGGAGCAATTGTAGGACCATCTGGAGCAATTGCAGAAGCATCAGGAGCAATTGTTGGAGCATCAGGATTAAGAATTTTATTAGCATCATCATTTGCTTTTGCAGCTAATTCTATAATTTTATTTGTTAATTTTGTATCAATATCATCTAGTATACGCTTTGGAATTATAACTGGATTCTGTATAATTTCTTGTATTTGTAAATTGTAATGTATTTGTGCCAAAAAATATATAATTTCGGTTAAATAATTTATTTTTATATCAATAAATTTGGGATCATTTGCTATTCCTTCATATAGATCTCCAGTACCAGTAGGTAAAACTGTAGTTAATAATTGAGCCTGTTCATTTATTCGTGTTAATTTATCAATTGTAACCAGATTATTTAATTCTCTAATATTTGTTTGCAATGCATTAAGTTTTGGTTTGTTAGGCAACTGTGATGCTTGATATATATACATATAACTATCAGCAACGTCTAAACATGACACACGACTATCTAAAATTTCATTCCTATAATATATTTGATCTAATGTAAATGTAGCAGCTAAATTAGGAAGTGCAATTTTTGTAGAAGAGTTAGTCAATAGATTTACCATAATAAATTCACTTGCATTTCCAGGTGGAGTTGCATTACCAGCTTTAAGAACAACACTTTTTATAATATCAGTAACTGATGGACGCAAACCTAAACTCTCTGCAGATTTAAATGCCTTAGTTGCAGCTTCTTCAACGGTTTTACCCTCAAGTGCAGCATCAGTTATTTTTGTCATTATATCTCTTTCAAAATTATCTATCTCACCTTGAGTAGGGTTACCACCACCTACTTCTTCTGCATATAGTTTAATAGCATTTGAAATATTAAGAGGAATAACTGCATCTGTTGCAACTGACCCAGCCTTAGTAGCAGCTTCTGCAACTGTTTTACCTTCAAGTGCTGCGTCATAAATTTTGTTTATAAGTTTAGTAATAGCTTTATCTATTTCTCTACCATTTGGTACAGGAGGTGCTATAGCAGCAACTCTTATTGCAATAGACGGAACATCAGCAACACCAGCATCTCTAGCAGCAGACTCTGCCTTAGTTCCAACTTCTTGAACTGTTGTTCCTTTTGAAGCAGCATCATTAATTTTTTGTATAATAATAGTAGCTTCATCATCTATCTGTCGCTGAGTAGGAGCCGCTGCTGCCGCAGCCGCTGTTGCTTCAGCTCCAATATTCTGAGCATTAGCATTTACTACACCTACGGATTCAGCCGATGTTACAGCATTTAGTGCTGCTTGTTGAACTGTGTCTCCCTTAGAGGCTTCCGCAACAATTTTTTTACTAATATTAGTAGCTTCTGCATCTATTTCCTCCTGAGTTAAATTACCCTGACCACCAGCAGCAGCAGCGTTCCGAATAGCATCAGATACAGCAGCAAGAACACCTGTGGTTGCAGCAGCAAGTCTGGCAGCTTCTGCTGCAGCAGCAACAGTATTTGCTTTTAGGGCATCGTCATGAATTTTAGTAATAATTTCATCTATTTTATTTTTTTGAACATCAACACCGGCTTCTTTAGCAGGATTTAAAATACTATCAAGAGTATCTCTTGAAATAGTTGGGGCAGCGGCTCCCATAGCAGTAATTGCAGCATCTAAATTTGGAGCTGCATTACCAGCAGCTTCGATAGCTGTAATAATATTATCTACTACAAGATCAATTCTTTGTGCACCTGCAGTTGTACCTAAAGAAATAATGGCTGTAATAAGATCCGGTTTAAATTCTTTACTTTGTAAATATGCTTTAACATTTGCAACCGCTTCTTCATAGGTTTGTCCTCTATTTGCCTCAGCTTCTAAATTATCTGAAAAATTTCTAAAAGTAGGAACCGGTATTAATCCGCGAAGTCTTGCAAATTCGTTAGATAACGCCTGTCTAGCATTTTGTATCCTATTTCTTGTTGTTTTGTTTTTATCATAAACAGCAAGTGCATCGGTAACTGCATCATCAGCATTTGAAGCATCTGCTATAGCAGTAACTAATTCTCTTGCTAAGTCCTGGGAAATTTGATAAGTTGGATTATCAGTTATCCAATTTTGTAAACTAGTAGCCAATAATTGAATTGAATCCTCATTACGTTGTGAATAATTTAACAAGCTTGTTTCAATTTCTTGTTGTTTATTGTTAGCTTCAGCTAACATAGCAACACGAGCATCATCTCTAGCATTTGTTTTTAATGCCTCATCCCGATTATTTATTTCATCTTTTATATTTTGTTTTTGCTTTTTCTCATTCATCATCTCTTTTGCCTTTGCAACCGCAGCAGCTTTTGCAGCAAGTATATTTGCTGGTACGGCATTAACAGCATTATAAAGAGCTAAATATTGTGTTGTTTTAGCTTCTTGCTGTGCAGCATTAGCTGCTCGTAAAACACCACCTTGTTCGGAAGTGAGAGAAGCAGTTGCAGCAGTACGGATTGCATCCCATTCTGCACCTCCAGGAGAAGTATTAACTTGGATAGATTTAATTGCTGCTTTTAAATTTAGAGTATTTGTTAAAGAAGCAGTAGCAGCAATACGAATATCATCATATTGTGCTCCTCCTGGAGATATTATGTTGGTAACAGATTCAATTGCAGAATTAATAGTTGGTGCATTAATTAAGCCAGCTATAGCAGCATCTCGGATTCTAGTATTAATTTCATTTTGGGCTGCTATTGAACCAACAACTCCTAGAGCAGCTACAACATTAGTAGCAGCAGCAGGATATTGAGATGATAATAAATTTCCAGAGGCTGCATTTCTAGCAGCTCTAGCTGTTCGTTTAATCTTCCCCTTATCACTTTCAAGATTACTTCTAGCAGCATCAATCAAACCACGTTGAATTTCCAGTTGTTCGGGAGTTCCTGCACCTCTAACTAAATTAAAAGCATCGGTCATATAAGTAAGTAATTCGGCAGCAGCTAAATCAACTGCAACTGCATTTGTTTTTAAATGATCACTAACACTATAAGGAATATATTTATCTTGAGGAGATTTACTATAAACTACAGGGAACGGAGAACGTAAATTTTCATTTAATTTTAATGGAGTTCTACCAGGATCACTATTTATTTCAGTTAACTCAGGTTTATTATTACCATCAATAGGTAGAGAATTTTTTGCAAAATACCATTTTTTTATGTCTTCTTCGCTAATTATTACCGGTCTTCCTGTACTTCCAGTTAGTGAAGGTTCTCCAGTTAAATTAGATACATTACCAGTTAAACCACCAGATATTTTTTGAATACGTTGTATTATTAATTGGATGAATCTTTTATTAGCAATTGTGGGTTGCATCGTTGCTTCAATAATTATATAAGGAGTTTTTGTATCAGGCTTAGAACTTTTTTTTTCAAGTTTAAATAAAATTACTCCTGGTGTAAATTGTTTAAAATTAGAAATTTGTTCTGGGATAGCCAAGGCAGGGTCCCATTTATTAAAATTAAATAATAAACCACCATATTGTTTTCTTGTGAAACGTTTTCCCTTTCGTTTAATGCGTTGATGTTTTATACTATGTTTATTTTTTGCATTTATTACTTTATTTCTTTTTCTTAATGTCTTCTTATTCATATATAATTAATTAATATTATTTATTATATAAATAAACAATTAATCCTGTTACTCCCATAATTACAAACGTATAAATTATTTTTTCTTTAAAACGATAATATTCTTTAAATTTCATGTCTTTTGGTTTATATTCTTCATAATAGCGTAAATAAAAATCATTTAAAGATATTTTGGGCTTTTCAAGTTTTTCATTAATTTTATTATGAACAAAATGCATCCATTTAATTAAAGACTCTCTATTATCTAAATAGGCGGTAATTGGATATTCATCTAATAATTTAATAAAATCAGAAGCAATTGCCTCAACAGGCAAAAATAACGGTAAATTCATTATAAAATCATAAAATTTCTTTTTAGTAACACTACTAGGATGATGAGGATAAGTCATGGCTAGAGTATGTAAAAAAAACCAAAAATGTGGACCCCATACATTTGGATCTAAACGAAAATTATTATTTTCTGAAGCAGGCATTTAAATTAAAACAACATAAAAACAACTCTCTTTAAACATATAATACTCATGAGTAAAAATTCAATTTGTAATAATTGTGGTAGACAAGGTCATTTATTTCATCAATGTAAATTACCTATAACGAGTTATGGTATTATATTATTTAGATCTTCAGCCGATGGTATTCAATTTTTAATGTTACGTCGTAAAAATAGTTTCGGTTATATTGATTTTATAAGAGGAAAATATGTGCAAAATAATTTTGAACATCTACAAAATTTATTTAATGAAATGTCTATTCAAGAAAGAGAGGAAATAAAAAATAATAATTTTGAAGTATTATGGAAAACCATGTGGGGTGATACACATATTGGAACACAATATAAAGGAGAAGAACTATCTAGTCAGAAAAAATTTGATTTGTTAAAGGTAGGATTATTGGTAAATAAAGATGAAATAATTACTTTAGATACATTAATTGAAAATGCTACAAGTAAATGGAAGGAAACAGAATGGGAATTTCCAAAAGGTCGTCGTAATTATCAAGAAAAAGATTTAGAATGTGCTTTAAGAGAGTTTGAAGAGGAAACTGGAATATCAAAAAAAGATATCATAGTTATAGAAAATGTAATGCCATTTGAAGAGGTTTTTATAGGTTCAAATCATAAATCTTATAAACACAAATATTTTTTAGCTTATTCTGATAAAAATAATGACATGTTGCAAAATTATCAACAAACCGAAGTTTCTAAATTAGAATGGAAATCTCTTGAAGAATGTTTGGAGTCTATTCGTCCATACAATTTAGAAAAAAAACAACTCATTATAAATATTAATAAAGTTCTAGAAGAATATAGATTATATTAATAATATATAGTAATGACTTCTTTAAAACCAAAAAAGTTTGCAAATAAAGATGAAGAAATAGATTTACCTGCTGAAGAAGTATGTGATGTAGCCGATATAAGTAAATTATATAGTAAAAAATGCGGTAATAATAAATATCAATTAAAAGCTGAATTAGCTAATAGAGAACAATTAGAAGAAAATCCAGATGAAAATGCATTTTTATATCCTATTTTAGATGATCCTAATTTTAATATAAAGATAGCTGAAAAAAAGGAATTTAGTGATACAAAATATGATGGTTCTATTTATGATATAGAAGAATATGCAAAAGTATTAAGTACTGCTGAATATGAATTGTTACCTCAACAAGCATTTGTTAGAAATTTTTTGTCGTTCCAAACTCCTTATAATAGTTTACTATTATTTCATGGATTAGGTTCAGGAAAAACATGTTCCGCTATCGGTGTATGCGAAGAAATGCGAGATTATTTAAGACAAATGGGAATAAATAAGCGTATTTTGATCGTAGCAAGTCCAAATGTTCAAGATAATTTTAAATTACAGTTGTTTGATGAAAGAAAATTAAAAGAAATAGATGGAATTTGGACTATGAAAGGATGTTTGGGAAACAAATTATTAAAAGAAATAAATCCAACAGGGATGAAAGGATTAAAACGAGAAAAAGTAATTCAACAAGTAAAGAATTTAATAAATGCTTCTTATAATTTTCAGGGTTATTTGCAATTTTCTAATGAAATTGTTAGAAAATCAGGAAAACCGGGAGATTCTATGGATACAAAAATTAGAAATTTACAAATTGAATATGCTGACTGTTTAATTGTAATTGATGAAGTTCATAATATTCGTATATCTGATGACAATGAAAACAAAAATGTAGCCAAAAATTTAATGTTTTTGGTTAGTGTAGTTTCAAATATCCGATTATTATTGCTATCTGCTACTCCCATGTTTAATAGTTATAAAGAAATAGTCTGGTTATTAAATTTGATGAATATGAATGATCGAAGAGGAATAGTTGCTGTTTCGGATATTTTTGATGCAAATGGTAATTGGAAAAAGGATAATAATGACAAAGATGTCGGAAAAGAAATGTTAATAAGGAAAGCGACTGGATATGTATCTTATGTTAGAGGAGAAAATCCATATACGTTTCCTTTTCGTATATATCCTAATCGGTTTGCTCCTAAGAACACATTTACAAATAAAGATGAATATCCAAACTATCAAATAAACGGACGAAAAATTCCAGATTATAAAAAAATGGAAAAGTTAAGTTTGTTTTTAACGGCCATAGGAAATTATCAGGAAATGGGTTATAATTATATTATTGATAGATTAAGAAATCGTTCGGAAGGTATAAAAATGACAAGATATGGTAAATCAAGAAAAGTAGCAGCGTTTTCAGCTTTAAAAGCATTTGGTTATACAGATTTACAAATTCCAATTGAAGCATTAAATATTATTTATCCATATCCAGGATTAGAAGAATTGGCAGCATCAATTGTACCTTTAAGAACTGTAGAAAGTGAGTTAGATAGTGATTTGGAAGATGATAATTTAGACGATAATAATTTAGACGATGATAATTTAGACGATGATAATTTAGACGATGATAATTTAGAAAGAGAACAAATTGAAGATATTTCACCTACAACTGGAAAACCTGAAAAAGAAATTGTAGAAGAAATTGATGAAATTATTAGTAACGGTCCACAATTAGTTAATTTACCCAAATCAGCTGAAAAACAAGTAAATTCTGAATTAGAATCTGAACCAGTAGTAACCGAAGGAATTGAAGCAGATCAAGAAATGTTTGATTATGTAAATGAAGATGAAATAATGAAATTAGAAACTTTTACTGCAAAATCAGATGCAAAATTAAAAGCAAAAGGAAAAGCAAAAACCAATGCAAAATCAAATAAAAAAGCATCAATTCTTGAAATTATAGAAGAAGATCAACCTGGAATAGAAGAAATTACAGTCAAACCAAAAGTAAAATCAAAACCAAAATCAAAGGTACCAAAAAAAATGGAAGTAGCCGATCAATCTTTTACTGCAACATTAGTACCAAAAAAAAAAATACAAGGAAATCATATTATTGAAGGAATTACTGTATCGCAATATCCTTCTATAAAAAATGCTGTAAATGAAACTAGTATAAATGGTGGTGGTCCAAGCGATGATGAACTAGATTCTAATAGTAACAGACGACTATATATAGACCCTAAAGATTTAACTGGAACACAAGGATTAAAACGTGTAATGGATTATTCAGATACAAAAACACCAGCATTAAAAGGACAGTTTGAATATAAAAGAGGCATGCCTCATGTATTTGCCCCTGATGAAATTGGAAAATATAGTGCAAAAATAAAAAATGTGTGTAATTATATTTATAATAAAGATACAAATGAAGTAGCAGATGGTATTATATTAATTTATTCTTCTTATATTGATGCTGGAGTAATTCCTATGGCCTTAGCACTAGAAGAAATGGGATTTACAAGATATGGTGAAAAATCAAAACCACTTTTTAAAAATTTAACTACTCCTGTAGTAGATGTGAGAACCATGAAACCACCTACAGTTAAAAAAGACTTTAAACCAGCACGTTATGTAATGATAACAGGTGATCCACGAATATCACCCAATAATGACATGGATGTAAAAGCAATAACAAGTAATGATAATATATTTGAAAAAGATAGTGAAGGTAAAATAGTGGATATATCCGGACAAAAAATAAAAGTTGTATTAATTTCTCAAGCTGGATCAGAGGGTTTAGATTTCAAAGCAATACGTCAAGTACATATTTTGGAACCATGGTATAATGTAAATAGAATAGAACAAATTATTGGTAGAGGTGTTCGTAATTTTTCACATAAGGATATTCCTTTTTATAAAAGAAATGTACAAATATTTTTATACGGAACTATATTAAAAAATGCGGAAGAAGAAGCTGCTGATTTATATGTATATCGTATTTCAGAACTTAAAGCAGTACAAATAGGAAAAGTAACGCGATTATTAAAACAAACATCTGTAGATTGTATAATAAATCATGATCAAACAAATTTTACTCCTGAAAATTTTAATAAAATAGAAAAAAATCAGAATATTTATCAAATATTATCAGATCACCAAAGGTTAGATCATTTTGAAGTAGGAGATTTGGATAATTCGGCAACATGTGATTTTATGTCTTGTGAATATCAATGTTTACCAGATATAGAATTAGAAGATTCCATATTAAATACAGATACTTATAACGAAACTTTTATGCTAATTAATTCTGATAAAATAATTCAAAAAGTAAAAATGCTGATGAAAATGCGTTATTTTTATAAAAAAACTGATCTTATTCAGTTAATAAATATACCTAAAAAATACCCAATTGCTCAAATTTATGCGGCACTAACACAAATTATAAATGATAATACTGAATATATTACAGATCGTTATGGTCGTACAGGATATTTAATAAATATCGGTGAATACTATTTATTCCAACCCAGTGAACTAAATTATAAAAATATATCTATTTATGATAGATCGGTTCCGATAAACTATAAGCATAATATGATTAAATTTGAAATAAAAGCAGATATATCTAAACCAGTAGTTGATAAACGTCAAATTGTAGCGGACGATGAAAGAGGAAAAGAAAAAGATAAGGATAAAGAGAAGGTTAAATATAAAGAACAAAATAAAGAAGGAAAAAGTATTTTAGATAATATGTTTGGTAATTATAATATCGCATTAGAGACTACTAAAGTGGTAAGAGGAAATGACAATTGGTATCAACATTGTGGAATAGTATTAAGAAAAATGTCAAAAGAAAATGATATAATACCAGCAGAATCAGACCATAAAAGATTAGAAATTTTAGAACAATTTTTAATAGAACATATAGTAGATAGTTTAATGATGGAAGAAAAGATATATTTGTTGAATTATATTTATGGAGATGAAGAATTAGAAACGAATATAAAAAATGAACGATTAAAGAGATTTTTTGGAAAAGTTAAAAGATATATATTATCAAAAATAATTGTTTCCAAGGGTCTAACAGGAATGATTATGTTTAACGGTCCATCGCGTGTTGAAAATTTAAATATTTTTGTTTTAGATAATGATGAATGGATACCTGCTAAACCTGAGGATAAACGAGATTTAGGTGAGGCTATTTTAAGAAAATATCGTTTAAAATCAAATATGAATCATTATGTTGGATTTATAGGATTTGAAACTAGCAAAAAATTCATGGTTTACAAAATAAAAGATACTGAAAACGACAGAAGCACAGGGTTTCGCTGTGATCAATCAGGTAAAGATAAAATTGTTAAATTACTTAATGATATAGAAAGCGATGAAAAATATGTTTCAAAAGGAACAAAAGAGGGAGCCTTTGAATTATGTGTAAGACAAGAATTCACGTTAAGAAGTTTTGAAAATCAGAATTTGAATAATAAAACATGGTTTTTGGATACTGAAACCGCAATTATTAATGAATTTGAAAAGAAAGAAAAGGTTAAAAAATTATAATAAAATTAATTAATATAATAAAATTAATTAATATAATAAAATTAATTATTATAATAAAATGAATATATATATTATTTATAATAATATATATATAATAATGAGTTTATCATGGTATAATTTAACTGGTACAATACCAAATGGAGGTGAAAATATAATATTAAATTATTATTTTAGCGTAATTGATGAAACTAAAATTATAAATAGTTTTTATAATTATAATGATATTTGTGTAGATATTTTGCTTCAAATAACAGAAGATAATTTATTTGATGTGACAACTTTAACTTTTACACTTGATGGTATTTTTTTTGGTGACACAAAACTTGCAAATATTTTGAGTGATAATAGTAATTATTATAATATATATACAGCTGAGGGAATAAATTACTTGGATTCACCTGGTGGAGAATTTACCTATATTTCTAATGATATTTCTATAGTAGAAATTTCTGGTCCTCCAACTTGTCCTGAATCAACTTATGAACCAATTCCTATTTCTAATATTTGCTTTCCAGCCTCAACTCCAATTCAAACCGATCAAGGAATTTTACCTATTGAAAAAATTAATTCAGATATTCATACAATTAATAATAATTTCATTGTTGGAATTACAAGAACCATTACACAAGATGAGTATTTAGTATGTTTTTTAACAAATGCTTTAGCTCCCAATATTCCTTCCAAAAAAACTATAATAAGTAAAAACCATAAAATATGGTTTAATAATTCTTGGGTAGAAGCCAAAAAATTTATAAATAAATTTGATGGTGTTACCAAAATAAAATATACAGGGGAAATTTTGTATAATATACTTTTGGAAATACATGATGAAGTGTTAGTAAATAATTTAATATGCGAAACATTACATCCAGAAAATATAGTGGCTAAATTATATAAAAGTAATTTAGATGAAACCTATAAAAATTCTCTGATTATTATGATGAATGATAGTATTTTAAATGAAGATTCTAAAACATATAAAAGAATATTAAATATTCTTGATGAAGCAGAGTTGAATATTAATGATGAAGAAACGAATATTATTTTTAATTTTCCTATTAATAGTAAAGAAATCAATACTAACTTTGCAAATTATAATTATAATTTAAATTGTAAAATATCAAATCATGTAAAAATACAAAATAAATTGGATAAATATTCAAAAACAAACCAAATTACAGAAAATACAAAAAATGAATCAGAAATAGATAGATCAAAAATATTTTTTCATAGTGAAAGTAATCTAGCATTACAAAATAAATTGGATAAATATTCAAAAACAAACCAAATTACAGAAAATACAAAAAATGAAATTATACAAAAAAAAATATATATAAATAACTTGAAAGAACAAAAGGAAATGAATATTAATAAAGAAATATTAAAAAAAGAATTAAAAAAAGAACTACAAAAAGAATTAAAGAAAATAAATAATACAAAAACTTTTAAGTATAAAGTTAAAAAGAATTTAACATATAAATCACTTAATATTTAATTGATATATTTAACTAATTAATTATTAATAATCAAAATATTTGTTTTTTGATTATAAAAACGTTAAGCGTTTTATATGTAATTCTTATTTTTAAATAAATAAAATTGAAAAATTAATTAAAAGAATAATAATATATTAATAATATAATGGAACCTATTGCAAAAACCTCTAAACCTAGATATAAACAAAAGGAAATTAAAACTGTTTATAGTCCTTGTCAAATTACAAAAAATGTCATTTTACCCATGAATGCGATTGGAAGAAATTTACAAGATTTGTTGGAAAAAACAATTTCTAAAATAGTTGGTGGAAAATGTATTGTAGAGGGATATGTAAAGCCAGCGTCTATTAAAGTAATTTCATTTTCAAGTGGAATCGTAAAAGGAGAAAATATATTGTTTGATGTCGTATTTAATTGTGAGGTATGTTATCCAGTTGCTGGTATGAATTTAAATTGTATTGCCAAAAATATTACAAAAGCGGGAATTCGTGCTGAAAGTACAGATGAACAACCAAGTCCATTTGTTTTATTTGTTGCAAGAGATCATTATTATTCAAGTGATTATTTTAATTCTATTGAAGAAAATGAAAAATTTACAGCAAGAGTAATAGCACAGCGTTTTGAATTAAACGATAAATATGTATCTGTTATTGCAGAATTAGTTCCTGTAAAAGAACTAACAAAAGAAGGTAAAAAAGAGTTCAAGCCTAGATTAGAATTATAAAATTTATATTTATAATATTTATAAAAAAGATAGTTATAATAACTATAATAGTTATAATAATTAACTAAATAACATAGTTAACATAATAAATTTTCAACTTTTACCTTAGTATTTTGTTCTAAATTTCCTCTTTCTAAAGTAAATATTTTTTTATTTTTTGGTTGAAAATATTCAATTATTTTATCTACAATTAATTGTGTATTAGAATTTCCGCATGTAAAAACATCCAAAGCAATATATTGATGTTCTGGCCAAGTATGAATACTTAAATGTGATTCAGCCAGAAGATATAAAACAGTAAATGCACCGGATTGATCAAAATCATTCCAAGATTTTGATAGTAATGTAATATTTCCTTCACTAAAACATTTTCTTATGAAGATATCCCAGTATTCTTTTTTTTCTTCTGTTGCATTTATATTTTTCATTTTTTCAATATCTATATCATACAAGTCAACAATTATATGTTTTCCAAGATTCATTTAATAAATATGAATATATTATATTTAAATATATTTTTATTAAACTAATTTAAAGCAAAATTAATATTCTTAAATAATAATGGAAAATAGTTATGATTATACAGCAATTAATTCAATGAGAGACCAAATTGAAAATATGTCTAAATTTAATCAGATAGAAATTCTAAGAATACTAACAAAAAGTAAAGATGTTATTATTAATGAGAATAAATATGGTATACATATTAATTTAAGTGAAATATCGTCATTAATGCTTGATGAATTAATGGTGTATATTAAATATGTAAATGCCCAAGAAATTTATTTAAATAATGCAGAAAAGGAAAAGGAAAAATATAAAAATACATTTTTTTTAAAAGATAATAAAGATATTACATTATAAATATATAAATCAAATGGAATTACATAACAAAAAAACTACAGATATTTCTTCTAATGATATTATTAATTCAATTCAAGATTATATGTTTACGTCTAAAAATTTAATTAGATTTACTAAACATATGATCCAAAATCCAGGAAGACATAATTTAATCATAAAATCATGTTTTAATAATACAAATAATACAAATAAACAAATTACAAATAATACAAATAAACAAATTATAAATAATACAAATAATACAAATAAACAAATTACAAATAATAAATTATTAAATGAAAAATACATACCAAAACAAAAAGATTCACTATTTTGGTGTTTTTATATTTTAAAATATGGGTTTTCTAATTATGAAATGGAAATAAATAATCAATATTTTGTAGTAGAGAAGACACAAAAATTTAAATATATTGAACTACTAAGAAAAAATAAAGATATAATAAAAATTCATAAAATTAAACCATTTACTGAATTAGAAGATGATTTAGCAAATAAAGATAAAATATCTATTAAGACTTTTTTTGCTCTTTGTATTTTAGAAAATATTAATATATTACTAATTGATAAACGTAAATTATACGAATTAGTATGTATTGATATTGATGAACAAAATCCTGTTCACATTATACATCGTAATAGTCAAACATTTGAGCATCATATTGAATTAAATGTTATGACGGAGAAGATAAATCATTATAAAGATACATATTATAAAATGAACGGATTTGGAGAATCTTTAAAATCAATGGGTTCATATAAAATGGAAGAGTTGCTAGATTTATCTAATAAATTAAATATTACTGTTAAAGAAACTAACAAAAAATTAACAAAAAAAGATATTTATGAGCTTTTAATTTTAAATTATTAAAAAAATTGAATAACAATATAAAAATATGTGTATATATAATAATAGAATGTCCGGCAAACCACCAAATTATACTAAAATGAGTGATAAGGAGTATTATGAATATTTAAAACAACAAAATCAAGGAAAGCCGTTATATGATCCTACAATTGCATTAGATAAAGATACTATGGGTGATGCAGCTTATTATAAGGCTGTTAAAGAAATGTATAGAGAAGATTGGGCTAAAAATAATCCAGGAAAAGATTTTGATTCATGGGAAACAGATAATCCAGATAGGGATAGTAAAAGAGTTATAGAAAGAAATAAAGGTAATGCCGGTCCCAGATCAAAACAACCAAGTTTACCTCCAAAGGACCAATTAAATGTAATTTCTCAATTATTTTTAAATCGTGCGGAAGCAAAATATAGTAAATTTGAAATGGAAGCAAAATTTGGCACTCGTGGAATAAAACCAATTACTAAATTAGACTATGATAATGTAGTTAAAAAATTAAAATCAATAGGTTTTATTTCTGCTAATGAGGTAGGTACATATAGTTTAAAAATTCAACCAGAATTTATTGATGTCAGAACAGGAGATATCAAGACAACAAGTGACTTTGACAGGTTTCGTATTGAAATTGAAGGTCTAACAAGTATTCAAGAGTATTGTAAAACAAATGATCTAAAATTAATTAATGATAAACATAGCAGCAGTGTTACTATTATGAGAAAAACGGATGTAAAACCAGATTCTAGTTCTAATAATACAGTTAGCAGTGCTAATTTTGACGATTTTAATTTCCGTGTTTCATTAAAAAATGAGGAAACTATTAGCAAGGTTGGCAAAATAGGATTAGAAATTTTCAGTAATTGGGATAGAAGTAAAAAGGTTTTTCGTTATATTAATCGTGTTACATTTATTCATAGAGATAATTCTATACCATTTCAATTTGATTTGAGTATCGTGAGAAATTCTAATAAAAATGAAAGAGGATGGTTAATTCCTACATCAACAATAGATGAATCAAATGTATTTGATAATCCAGAACTTTATGAAATTGAAATAGAAGTATTGCCTGTTGCGAAAGTATCGTATAAAACACCACAAGATTTATCAAGCAATTTACAAAAAATGGTTAAAAATGTATTATCCGGATTACAGCGAACAAATTATCCTATTTCATATCCTGAGCAAAAAGATGTTATACAAGGTTATTTAAAATTATTATTTGAAGAAAGTGCAAGGAAAAAAGGCGAAAATTTTGTTCCGAAAGATCGTGTTTACCCAAGTGATTTTATAGGTCCCAGTTTAAAAACTCTTGAAGTTCAAAATGTTGGTCCTTTAAATCCAGATATGATTATTCCTAATATTACTGAACCATATGCTTATTGTGTTACAGAGAAAGCTGACGGTGATCGTCATTTGATGTTTGTAAATTCTATTGGTAAAATTTATCTAATAAATATGAACATGAATGTTATATTTACTGGTGCAAAAACAGAAGAAGAAAAATGTTTTAACTCTTTATTAGATGGTGAACTTATCTTACATAATAAAAAAGATCAATTCATTAATACATTTGCAGCATTTGATATTTATTATATAAATAATATTGATGTTAGAGCAAGACCATTTGTAAAAACTATTAGTAAGGATGAAAAATATTTTGCAGAAGGATGTAGATTACCAATGTTAAAAGATTTTATGAAGTTGCTAAAACCAATCAGTATTATTGCAAAACAGGTAGAACAAAAATCTAAAGCATTAATGCTTTTGTCAAAATTTAAAGGAGAAAATAAAAGTCCAATGTCATTCATATCAAAAAATTTCTATCCAATGTTTGACGGTGTTCAAAAAGATGTACCACACGCATTAGGAAAATACAATATATTTGAAGCAAATAATTATTTGTTAAGAAGAATTGCCGATAATTTATTTGATTATGAAATTGATGGTCTTATCTTTACACCAACTCTTTTAGGCGTGGGTAGTAATAAATTTCTTGAAGCAGGGCCCAAAAAGAAGGTTACATGGACACAATGTTTTAAATGGAAACCGTCCGAAGCTACGTCAATATTTCCAAAGAGTTATAATACAATTGATTTCCTTGTTTTCACGAAAAAAGATGCTACTAATTCTGATATTATTACACCTATATTTGAAAATGGTATAAATGTATATGAATCTACTCAGTTTAATCAATATAAAACGTTGATTTTGGCTGTCGGATTTGATCAATCTAAGCATGGTTATATTAATCCTTGTCAAGATGTATTAGACGATAAATATGCAACAAAGGATGCGGACGATGAGTCTGGTTATAAACCTAAACAATTTTATCCTTCCAATCCTTATGACCCTTTAGCTGGTTTATGTAATATAATGTTGGAATTAGATACTAACGGAACATATCAAATGTTTACAGAAGAACGTGATGTATTTGAGGATCAAATGGTAGTAGAATTTAGATATGATATGACTAAACCTGGATTATGGAAATGGGTTCCTATGCGGGTTCGTTATGATAAAACAGCTGATTTTAGAGCCAAGCAAGGTGTTGGAGCAAATGATTACAATACTGCTAATTATAATTGGACATCTATACATAATCCTGTTACCGAAAAAATGATTGCAACCGGAGAAGGTATTCCAAGTATAGAAGTTTCGGATGATGTATATTATAATAGTGTAACAACTGATAAGATGACACAAGGCATGAGAGATTTTCATAATTTATTTGTTAAGAAAGCTTTAATTCAAGGTGTATCAAGAAGAGGAAATAATTTGATTGATTTTGCTTGTGGAAAGGCAGGAGATTTACCTAAATGGATTGCCGCTAATCTATCCTTTGTTTTCGGTATAGATATTTCAAAAGATAATCTTGAGAATAAATTAAACGGTGCTTGTGCTCGGTTTTTAAATTTTAAGAAAACTACAAAGGTAATGCCATATGCATTGTTTGTAAATGGTAATAGTGCATTAAATATTCGTTCCGGAACAAATATGTTTAGTGATAAGGCTAATGAAATTACAAAAACTGTTTTTGGATCTATTGGAGAAACAAAAACTTTTGGTCCAGCTGTAGAACGACAGCATGCTGTAGGAGTAAATGGATTTGATATTTCTTCATGTCAATTTGCAATTCACTATATGTTTGAAAACAAAAGAACATTTTATAATTTTATAAGAAATGTTGCTGAATGCACCAAATTAAATGGTCATTTTATTGCTACATGCTATGACGGTAGAACAATATTTAATATGTTAAAAAAGAAAGAATTGGGCGAGAGTAGGGATATTTATATTGATGATAAAAAAGTATGGTCTGTTACAAAAGATTATGATGAATCTATATTTGAAGATAATGAAAGTTGTTTAGGGTACAAAATTTCAGTATATCAAGATTCTATTAATCAAACTATTCCTGAGTATTTAGTTAACTTTGACTTTTTAACTCAAACAATGGATAAATATGGTTTCGCATTAGTGAGTAGAGAGGAAGCGAAGGCAATGCAATTACCAGAAGGTAGCGGTATGTTTAGTGAGCTTTATAATTCCATGATGCTAGAAATTAAACGTGATCCAAAGAAACAAAGTGATTATAAGGATGCCGTAAATATGAAACAATATGAAAAAGATATATCATTTTTAAATCGTTTCTTTGTTTATAAAAAAGTTTCCACACGAAATGCAGAAAAGTTGACAAAAGCACTCATAGAACAACTACCAGATGAAGAAGAATTTGAACAATCTGGAACTATGTTAGCCAGAGAAGCAGTTCAAGAAGCAGAAGAAGCTATAAAACCTAAAGCTAAAAAATTAGGCAAAATATTAATACAAGATGAACCTGAATTAAAAGTAGCTCCTAAGAAAAGTAGAAAGGCCAAAGTAGTAGAAATTGCTGAGGAAGAAGCTCCAGTTGTTGTTCCTGAAGAAGTAATAGAAATACCTTCTAAACCAAAAAAAACAACACGAAAAAAGAAATTAGCAGATTTTGAAATAGTGGAAGAGGGGGAAATAGTGGAAAAATAAATCATCTTTTAAATAAGTAGATGACAAAATAAAT
>Ga0209597_1000150_pt1 | contig 45611 bp, 76 predicted proteins | sample M_140625_MF_Meta_FD_187316 | JGI IMG/M metagenome (GOLD analysis project Ga0209597, IMG submission 187316) | Freshwater microbial communities from Lake Montjoie, Canada to study carbon cycling - M_140625_MF_MetaG (SPAdes) (version 2) | ecosystem: Environmental > Aquatic > Freshwater > Lake... | reverse complement strand
AAAAAAACGCTTGCCGCATGGTGCAAAATTGCCTATCCTACTAACTCACACAACAACAAACCCAACTACTACTACACTATGATCGTCACACAATCCAAAGCCAACGTAATCACGCAAGGTGTCCAAGGTGCTGTCTCATTCGGCATCAAGCAGGATGGTCTTGCTCATATCTTCAACGTCCTCCGCAACCAGTTATACTCTAACAAAACGCTTGCGGTTTTGCGCGAGTATTCTTGCAATGCTGTGGACGCACACACCGAAGCGGGACACTCTCGCCCGATTGAGGTTACACTCCCTTCTCGCCTTCAACTTGAGTTGAAAATCCGTGACTATGGTTTGGGTCTTTCCCAGACTGACATCCAAGAGATTTATGCTTTTTATGGTGAGTCAACGAAGCGTAAGAGCAATTCCCTAATCGGGCAGTTGGGTCTTGGCAGTAAGTCCGCGTTTGCTTATGGTGATAATTTTGTCATCAATAGCTTCCTCGACGGCATCAAGACGACTTACAACGCTTACATTGACCCCTCGCAGATCGGTCAGATCGCAACACTCGCATCCGCTTCGACTAACGAGGCTAATGGTGTTGAGATTGTGATTCCGATTAAACCCGCCGACTGCGAAACTTTCGTGAACGTGGCGCGTAGCCTGTTCCATCACTTCAAGGTCAAGCCCATCGTCAAGGGTGTTGCTGACTTCCAGTATGAGGAGGATAAAGTCCTGTATGTTGGCAAGGGTTGGAAGATGATCTCTGTTGATAGGTATTCTGCCAAGAGTCTTGCTAACATACATGGTAGCAATAGCCTTGCCATCATGGGCAACATTGCCTATGAGGTTTCAGCCTCGTCATTAAAACTCGACGAGAACACGGAAAACGATTCGACCATCGAACGCTTGCTCGCTAACTGCACGATCCATTTGGAAACAGAGATTGGTGACTTGGACATTGCTGCAAGCCGCGAGGGTTTGCAATACACCGAAAAAACCATTGCGTCTCTCAAGGCCAAACTCCTTGCCATGCGCGACGAGTTGGTTGCCAACGTCAACACGGCACTCAAGGGTGCGAATAGCCTCTGGTCTTTCAAGAAGATGCTCGGTGAAATGCACGACATGACTAGTCCCTACTACGTTGTTTGCAACGCAATGAAGGGCAAAAAGTCTTACGATTACAATGGCAAGAAAATCACCGACTTCTCGGTGGACTTCAAAGGCACTCGCGGTTTCAAACTCTACACTCCGAAGAAGGGTTATATCTCTGGCAGTTATATTGTTAAGGGTGGGACGTTGAATGATGCTCTTGCCTCTCAAATCGGAATCAACAAAGACGTTGTGATCGTGGAGAACACGAAGGGTATCAAGAACGGAGTCATCAACTACATATTCCCTTTCTTGAATGAGAACGGCAAAGTCATCGTGTGCGAGTTTCTGAACGCGCAAGATCGCAAGATACAACTCGACAAAATCGGTGCGATTGACTCCGAAGTCATCGACATGAAGACGTTGACCAAAGTGCTGCTCCCGCGCAACACGCGCTCAAACTCTACGAACCGCATGGGTAGCACGTTCGTATCTCGCAGCAAACACACCAGCAAGGTGTTCGTGTTGGATACAAAGCAAAGCCTGTCGTCCTACCATCGTGTCAAAAGCGACTATTGGACGGAGGATAATGTCACGCTCGACCCTGCCAAGCATTGCTACGTTGAGATCGAACGCTTCATTGGCAAGATCAATGGCGATGAAGTAGCTCCCAACGGACTCTTATCCCTGCTCAAGAACCTAACCCTTCTGGCAAAAACAACTAAAGCCAAGAACATCGTGATCCCAGAAATCGTCGGGGTGAAGGGTGCGACTGAACTCAAGAAGTTTCAAGCCTCCAAGGTTCTCGACATTCGGGCCTTCATCAAGAAAGCGGTCAAGGAGATCGAACGTCAAACCGATTGCGGCGAGATTCTTTACGCAAGCGAGATGTTCCAGAAATTCCGTCAGAAGAACTGGGTGCTGATTGGCAAGGTGCGTGAGTCTATCGACTCGCAGACTGCGCCCAACACTTCTCGCTTGCTCGGTGAGATCAAGACACTTGAAGCATTGGCTAACGATGGAGTGATCGAAAAATCGTTCAACGAAGTTTGCAGGGGTGCGCGTTTGAACAGCACGGATATGCGCCAACCTCGTAGCGCAAAGCTAGAGGCTATGCAAGTCAAGTGCGACACGCTTGCCCACGCAATGCGCTTGCTCCAAGTCACGGACTCTTACAACTTTGAGACGTATCGTGACAATCACAAGGCGGCACTTGAAGCGGCAATGGACTATGCGGCGACACGCGACCACTTGCTCGCGGGTGTGTAAAAATGTGTGGTAGTGGTGGGTGCGGGGCGTGCCGTGTGGTGCGCCCCGCATTTTTTTGCATTAATGCGAATGTGGCGTAAGACCCTGTAAATCAACCACTTGCGGCGGCGGGGCGGGCGCGCGCGCGTAAGTCCTTCATAATCAACACTTTACATAACATTAATTATAAAAATCGTGTAAATACTTGTATGTTAGAGATATGTATATATTTTCTCTTCTTGACTATTACGTATATATGTGTATACTTAGCGTTGGTATACTTGTCTTCGTAGTGTAATGGTTAGCACAAGCCCCTTTCACGGGCTTAGTAGGGGTTCAAATCCCCTCGGAGATGCTTATTTGCCCCCTTTCGGATTCGTAAATACGCCTATTTGAAAAATCTGGCGTTCACAAATTTGTCAAGTTCATAAGACAATATTATCCTTTAAGGACTCACGAAGTTTACACAAACAGTATAAAAATTATGCTATTAGTGCATATATATCTATAGCCTTTTCTATGCATTTGGGCTTAGACATATATAGAAACGGACACATTCCGTCCATTTTTACCTATAGTAGAGCAATAGCTAAAAAAAACTGGCGACCCATTTCTGGATCGCCAGCTGAACACACTCCCAAGATTTAAATAAACATACCAATTCCTAGTATAAATAATAATCCTGCTACTATTATTACTAAGGGGGCTATGTGTTTGTCTTCTATTATTTTATCTTTCATCTGTATCCCAGTAGGGCAACCGCGTGCTTGCATGGAATATTATTATTTACACCTAGGCGCCCGCAAAATCCAGCAATTGTTTGACAATTTGATTACGTTTAAGTGCGCCCATAGGGGTCTCGTCTGTCTGCATTTCATCAGAGAAGTATTGTTTAATGATACTTTTAATATTATTTATTTGATTGCGGTCTGTAGGAACAATTGCTTCAAGGTCTTTGATGCTTATAGTTGTTTCAATATCATTCTTGTAAAAAGATATTTTGCCGAGTTGGATGTCTGGACTATTCATGCTTTTAATGCCCACTATATAAAGATGCTATCACTAGAATAATTGTTGATATCAAGACACAAAGCGGAAAGTCCGAACCACTTGAAGTTGATAAACGAATATTCTTTAATTGATTGTTTTTCATTAATTTGTTTCATAAATGTGTGAGTATGATGGGTATGTTACTATGTATTCAGTTGTTTGTCAAGCCTACTTCTGTAGCCGCGTTCAGCATATTCGGCTTCGACTATGCCTTCAGCGTCAGAGTGGTCGCATTCATAACGCTTCATCGCTTCATCGACCCGCCGCACATATTCCTCGGGGAAAAGGACGGCAGGGTGGATAGCCCCAGGTCTAGACTTCATACTACCTGTTCCTTTCGATTACCTGTTCGAATACAAACATTCCCATAAACAGTCCTAAAAAAACACTCAGTAGTATATAGATTACTTTATGCATTGTCTAGTTCCTCCTCTTCATCAATCATGAGATCGTCCTTGAGATGCTTGGGCGCATCGCTACGTGGGGAATAAACACGATCAGTATATCCTCTACCATCCGCATCAGCAATGAATTCGCCGCAGAAGTCCATGTTCGGCTCATCATAGATTAACCGTAAGCTTTTTCCAATACGTTTAGATAGCGCAACGATAACACCAACAGGCGGACTCCAAGCTGTATTAAAACTAATTCCGTCTTCGGTAACGTTACCGTCATAAGAATTCCATTTGGTTCCCCAGTTCTCTACGCACCAGACGCTTCCCTCTAGCTCTTTCGACATGGGAACAATCTTCTCGAAATCTAGAAACACTTCAGGCAGAGGGTTATACGAGCGCGAGCGCGGAATTCGTCGATGACGATTTCCTGACCTCGGCTTTGCGGTAGAGATGTAGTCTGCGATTAGTGACAGGTCTCCATCTGGAGCCTCCAAGTAGTTGTAACAGTCATTTGGCATAAGACCCTACTATAAGGGTATCTGTGCTACTTGTCAAGCCCCAAGCGTATCTTTTTAATAATAAAAGATTTATGGAGTGATAATACTCGGGGTAATAATATTACTCTCTTCTGTTTCTCGTGAGGCTAGAGCTTCAGCCGCCATCTTATCAAACTGCTCCTGGGTAATCACCGCCCAATTGTCTTGGGGTAGAGTGGTTTCATAGAAATGCTGAAACTTCTTCTCAGTCTCATTATTTAGCAAAAGTTCTTTCGCTTTTTCGCGCGCTTCATTTTCATCTGTCGCCTCCACTGGAATAAAATTTGAGAAGACGTTAACTACTTTGACCATGTATTTTGTATTTTCCATAATAGTATATTATATGCTTATTTGGGAATAAATCAATCCCTAATATAGGATTCCATTAATAAATTTATTTCTATGATTAAGAAAAGGTTTTATAGCTAAGTCTTTTTGCTTGGCTTCTACCTCAATATCGTATTGACTTACTGGTAGAACTCTAACGTAGTCGCTATGCGCTGGGTCCAACTCGTGGGCGCGTCCTTCACTGTAATGCTGGATGGGCTCATTATTTGGCCAACTCTCGCTCGTAATTCTGATTGCCTCGTCAAGGGTAAGGCCACCATCATTAATCCTAAAATGATGGTAATCAAATGTAATGGGTACGTTCGGAAAAAATTTCCTAATGTTTTGGGGGTGCCAGCATCCATGTTGTTCGTTCTCAAATACTACTCTTTTCATTACACTACTACTTAATAAAAGTAAACTATTTTTTGTATTATTAGCTATTATTTCACAATCTTTCTTTCCATTACTTATATGAATATTAATAGGACAATCATGATTCTTTGGTAGCTCTAATAGATCTAGGAGTTCCCCATGATATTCCAGGTGCTGAATAGACTTATTTCGCACATCTTCTTTCACAGATCCAAGGGATACGAACTGTCCAGGGTGTATGCTACAGCGGCCGCCGCCAGCCAAATATGTTTTGATTATTTCGCGCGCGGGCTTTAGCAAATCCGCCGTCTCAGGCGCGGCCATGAACTCTGTCCAAAGATAGCGCCAATCCGCATGATCAGCAAAAGGAACAAGATCACTACTAATCCTATATAGATATACTTTATTTGCAATGTTCCAATTAATAATTGTGGTAAGTAAATTAAAATTATGTATTACTACTTCTTTCCACTTATTTTCTACATCCTCTTTCCGATTTCGATTAGCCCAACCCAACTGCATGGTGCGAAACTTGTCGGCCATGCTAAGGTTGATGCAACAGTATCCAGTTCTGAACATACCCTATGCTACCAGGTTTTGGCGCGCGCGTCAAACATTTTTAGCTGTGTACAAATGTGGTGAAATGTGCCTAATTGTATTATACTTATTATTTGACTATTTCGGATTCCTTATTTTCAGAATTATCTTTCGCAATTTTATTATTTTTTAATTGTTGCATTATTTCAATAAACTGATCTTGAGTAACCATAGTCCAGTTGTCTGGGGGTAGAACCACCTCGTGTACAGGATAAAACTCACGGTTTGGAGTTCTTAAGATTTCCTTAGCCAGCTTTAATGCCCCTGCTTCATTCTCGGCTTCTACGTCTATTAGCTCAGAAAAAATATGTGGAATTTTAATTTTAAATTTAATCATATTATTTATATATAGTATCTTATTATTTAGAAAAAATCAATTCATAAATTAAAAATTAATTAATATTAATATTTCGCCACTTTTCGTTCGCTTTTTTGTATTTGGAACAAATTCTTTGTATTTACCCCTATGCAAAACCTAATAAACTATATTAAAAATGAATTTTTATTTAAAACCCAACCAAAATAATTTATTAATTAGGCTAATTATTTGGCCGTCCATCCTTCGCGGATAGGCGAGTTCGAATACAATACAAATAGAAAAGAACAATACTATAAATATTCCCGCGCTGATAATCTTCACGCGCAACCCGCGCGAATACAGTGCGCGACCTACAAAATTACTATAACGTACAGAGTAATATAAGTTTTTTATTTTATTTTTGATTGTGTTGCTCATATTTATTTTCGTATCGTTTTTTTAGTGAGACATTTTGTCACACTTTTATGATTTTAATTATATAAATAGGATAGTTCTAATTCTTAATATTAAATCATTTTTATTAATACTCTATTATTCTTTATTACTCTATCCAGCTATTCTTTATATTGTTTTTATTTACTGTATTGATTTTGTCTTGTATTACTCTGTTACACAGCCGTTTCACGGCCGAGAAAATCTCGCTCGCAACGTCTACAATACTAACGACAAATGTTAATATTTGCAAGCATTTTTCTTCCCATTTGGTTAAAATGATCATATTAAAATGTATTAAAGTCTTGTACCTCTACTATCTCTGTAGTAAAGGTGGTTTTATGGTTTAATGTGGGTAAAGGTGGGGGGTTGTGGTGGTTAAATTAACTTAATAATAGTTATTTTAAATCAATTTTCATTTCCATAATGTAATTTTAGTAGAATACTTCGATTCTATGTTATATATTAATTTATTAGATTTTTCTATAAAGACGCTATCATTTAAACCATGAAATTCAATCCACATTTTAAAAATATTTTTAGGCCAGCCTCGATCCAACATGTTTTGGAGTATCTCATACTCGGCCCATTCTATATCCATTTTGATATAAATCCTGTCAGTGGCTTTAAATTTTGTATTGATAAAATCCCATAAATCAATAGATTCAACTAGCGAACTCGAATGATAATCTCGATATTCCTTATCCCCAGTCGTTTCTCCTATTAAGCTTCCGAGTGAACACCCGCTAGGCCCATACATTTTAAATAGTATTTTTCCAGTTTTTATCCAAACAGCTTTTTTATAAAATTCGATATTTAAATTTTTACTTTGTAACAATTGATTATTTATATAATTTTCTTCAGTATTTATTAATGGGTTAGGTTCAAAAGAGTAAATTTTCCAAGTGTCATCTATTGGTAATATTTTCGATACAAACTCTGTTAGACCCTCTCCATAATGCGCGCCCAAATCTAAAAAAATATTATTTCTTTTTTTTATCTCCATTTTTATTTATCTCCATTTTTATTTTCTATTATTTTTTTAACTGGATGAAAAATTCCTTCTTCCTGGCTAATATTTTTAAGTTCATGCTCATACCATTTAATAGTGTTTTTGAAAGGTAACGAAATTTCACCAACTTTTGAGCCAGATAATTTACAAGCAGTAGCAAATCGCATTTCATTATTATATACTTTATGCAATTCTTCTGTATTTCTAAAATATTCAGCGGCTTTTACAATTGCCTGTGATTTACAACAAATAACTGAAAACGGTCGTAATCCTATCATTTTCTTTGCAAAAGAAAGGTTTTTATGTGCTTCAAAGAATACCCATGATGGAGATTCTTCGTACTCTAAAAGTTCCGCCCCTATGACATCGTATTCTTTTAAAGATTGGGATAGCCATTTGCTCGAAGAAAAATTCCACCAAGTATCATATTCAATTATTACAATCTCTGACCTAGCTAGAACTGTTTGTATATTATTTAATATATATTTATAAATTAATCCGTCACACATCCAATAACTGTCCCAATGTGGAAAATCCCACGCCCCAAATTGCGCCTGATAAGTGTTAGGGAGAAACCCCTGACAATCAGAAATTGGTTGTATATTTTCACTACCTTCAATTTTACATAATTGATTATAGTTAGCGTGCGTAATCGGATCATTCGTATGGTATAAAAATAAAAATAAAGGTTCGATCTTTTTTCGATGTGACTCTTCGTCGATTTTATTTTTATATAATATTTCTTCAAACAATGTTTCTTTAGCCAACATTCCATCTAAATAATCCATAATATATTATATTATATATTTTGTAGCATGTCCTTCTGCGATAAGCGTAGCGTTTACGTCAATCAAACTATGAAGTAACTGATCAGTGCCAGAAGGATTTCTATCTACAATAATAGTCGCCAACCAGCGGCCGAATTTTTCCTTTTGGTCGTGATTGGTATTAATGGTAACACTTTTATTTAAGACTAATTGTGCTAGCCTGTCTCTAGCGGCAGCACCAGCTATAGCAGTTGCACCTTTTAATTCTGGCGCATTAATTTTAGCCAAACGAAATTTTTGATTTTTTAACCAAACTCCAAATCCCAAATCAACATCAGCAGTTAAGGTATCTCCATCATGCACTTCTATAACTATAGCTGTATAAATATACATAGAGTCTATTACATAAAATATAATTTTATAGGTTAATTATTATCTGGTACAGTGTATTTTTTCCTTGATCTAAAATAATTGGTGCCATAATTCCAAAAAAGCTCTTCGCCACTTTTAATATTTCGTGCTGCTACCATTTCTGCATATCTAGAGTATGGTGTGTAGATACAATTGGGTTTATCCTGATGATTATATATCATCAAATAGCCAGTACCCATATAAGATAACATGCCATGTTTTTTACATTCATCACATTCACAGTGTTTCCCAGGCATACAGTAATCTTTAATTGCCATATCATGATGATATTTTGAACGCCATGATAGCTGTATTAACGCACTTCTCTCTATAAGTTCACCTTCATCCATATCTTCAGTTGTAAATACGCCAAAACCCATTTCTGGGCAAGAAAATTTTATTTCAATTTTTTTAGAAATTTGATAAATAATCTGTTCAGGCTTTGTTGAGTTTTCAACAGTTGGAGTTTTTTCAATATTCTCTAGCGGAAGATTTTCCATAATCTTATTTTATAATAGGATAATAACTATATCAAATTTTTGATTGGATGATATTAATCTCGGGACGGCGGGATTTGAACTCGCGGCCTCCTGCTCCCAAAGCAGGCGCTCTACCAAACTAAGCTACGCCCCGTTTTAATTAATTAAATTTAAATGTCTCTTCGTTAAAGTAGAAACGGTAATTGCCCAAAAATACTACTAGATTACCATTAATAATATTAATCGCCGCAAACTCTAAGTCATCGGCAGTAAAAACTTTATTATTATTTAGAATAAAAACATCTTTGGATTCCAAATCAGGATAAAGGTTACTTGATTCAATTTCGAATTTCTTGTACGAATCGTGTAGAGCTTCTACGCATTTAATGGTACGATAGTTTTCCCTACAAACTTCTAGGATCTCGTTAACGTGTTTACTAATCATAATTTATATATAGAGTTAATCCAGTCTAGGAGTTCGAATCCTACTCTCAGGTTTACAAAACCCGTGCATCGCCATCTATGCTTGACTGGAATTAATCTTGATTACACTTAGGCCAGCTTGTAGACCTTGCGTGGCTTACCGCGCCCACCAACAAGCTCCTTGACCACACGAACCTTCCCACTCTGAACCGCGCTGCGGATCAAATTGTGAACCTCGTACTCCTTGATGTCGTTACTCTCGACAACGTCCCTAACCGTGAACTCACCAGCAACCCCTTTGAGTTGATTGAAGGCGAGCTTTGCCTTGGAGGGGCGACCCCTGCGCTTGGGCGCGGAAGCCTCTCCTGTATTTTGCTCTGCCGTAGCAGTCGCACTGTTTGTGTTTTCCATAAAATTTTCTTCAAACTTGTCAACCAGTTGAACCATGACCCCATTAGAAACATGGAATCGGAAACCTTTCCAGTTGTCATTAATAGTGTCGCGCTTCTGACCCTCGATAAGCGTACTCGTATCCGTAGAAGAGATAAAGGTCAAGTCGCGCATTGTGTCCTTAACAGAAGGGATTTGAAATTTATCCCCGCGTTGGAGGTTATTGATTGGAACCAGCTTTGTATTATTTTCAGTTTTCATCATTTATAAAGTATATATGTATTTTTATAGGTTGTCAAGGGTTTGATTTATTAATTAACTCCTTGGCTACAAAGAACATAACAAGTATCAATAAAATTAATTCCATTATTCACCAATTTTTTCAAGATACTCACGGCCTTTAGCGGTCAAACGACGACCACCTTGCGCCACTTCCATAAGGCTATGCTTGAGCGGATACAATTCAAACTCTGCGCGAATTGCGTTAGTCGAAAGACCAGTAACCGCACTCAAATTTGTGAGTGAACAAATATACTTGTCCTTGAGAACTTTTAAGATCTGTAGCTCGGTATTTTCAACACCTAGCGGCAAAATTCCTAAAATGTCTTTGATTTTACTCCAAATAGCCTTATCAATGTCAGTCACATTATGACGGCGCGCATACTGAATAATATTATCTTTAGCCATCAGGGTAGCGTTACGCGCATTACCACGGCAAACACTCGCAATATCTTCAAGCGTTTCTGGGCAGTAAGTAACGTCCTCGCTATTATCTTCAATAATCTTAGCAAGGTCTTGACGCTTATACTCTTCCATGTGAATCATCTTGCAACGATCTTTGAGGGGACTAATAACTTTTTGAGGATCAGTAGTAGCAAAAATAAAGCTAACCTTCTTGAAATCAAATTCAATTTGATAATCTTCGAAACGAAGGGTATTCATATTGTTTTTATTTGGATTCAAAATTGTCAACAGGCAAGTTTGAACCTGACTCGGCATTTCATGCGCCTCATCAAAGAAAAGCGTGATGTGTTGGTCGCGCACATAATGAAGCACGATGTCCTCAATAAACTGGCGCACGTTTTTCAACGTGGAGCAGTTGATTGTGAGCATGGGTTTAACGCGCCCCAAACTTGTAGAGCGCAAATTCTTGGCAACCTGTGTTGCAAGCATGGTTTTACCCTGTCCGCGCTGACCAACAATAAACAAGTTGGGCAGCAGTTCAGTTTTTTCAAAAGCGTCAACGTAAAAGCCCAAAATGTTTTTAGTCTTTTCTTGGCCTATCATTTCATCGAAGTAGTTCATATTGCTAATATACCAGTATTTTTACAGTTCACAAGCACTTTTTTACAATTTATTAAAATATTACAAAATTTTTTGTTTTAAGTGTAAAAGTAAGAGTGTCAATAAACATTGCAAAGAATAAAATTGATAATATCATTGATAAAAGTATTGATAATCAGATTGAATTGATTAAAAAGAATAAAATTTTTAATTTTGATTCATATCCCTACAATATTTCTTTATTGTTGCACATGGATGGAACAAATGGTTCTCAGACTTTTATAGATGATTCTATAAATAATTTGACGGTTACGGCTAATGGTAACGCACAAATAACTAATACTCAAAGTAAATTTGGAGGAGGTTCTGCTTTTTTTGATGGTAATGGAGATTATTTAGAAATAGTGAATAATAACGCGTTTGAATTTGGCGCAAATAATTTTACTATTGAGTGTTGGTTCAATATAGCAGGTAGCAGATCCAATACAAAAACACTTTTTAGTAAAGGAATTCCCCAAACAATCGATAGTTCTATTTATGTTTTTGAATTTTATGGCACGAACCAACTTGGTTTCTATGTGATAGATTATTCTGCTGCTGCACCATTGGTTGGCACCACAACACAAATACAACAAGATACTTGGTATCATTTAGCAATAGTTAGAAATGGTAGCAACACAAAATTATTTTTAAATGGTATTAAGGAAAGCTCAAATAATTCTGTTTATAATATTTCTAACGGGGGCACTTTCAATATTGGCGCGGGAATATACAATATCGCGGGTCGATCTTTAAATTGTTACGTTGATGAATTTAGAATTACTAAAGGCATCGCAAGATATACTGAAAATTTCACACCACAAACCGCGCCGTTTGCAAATCCCGAACCATTACCTACTGATGGTCTGGTGGCAAGATTTAAGTCCGACGCTGGAGTCATTAGCACTAACAATACTATAACAGCATGGAATGATCAATCAACGCATAATAATAATGCTACTGCCTTTAATGGCCCCACGCTAATTACTAATCAATTATATGGTAGACCAGCTGTAAGTTTTGATGGTATTAATGATTATTTAACGTTTAATTTAGATACTCCATTACAATCGGGTCAAGCGAGAACATTCGTAGTTATCGGTAAATATAATGATATAACAAATCAACACGGGTTTTTAAATTCAATAAAAGATGATTTAAGTTATATATTTCATAGCGATAACAGAGGTTATTATTATAGTAATGGACAACAAATAGCTGGACCTACTCTTAGTGTTACTGGCTACCATACTACCGCAGTAGTTCATAATAGTCAGGGCGCGTTAAGCTCAATCAAAATAAATGATATTCAAGATACAAACCAAATATTAGTATTAAATAATCCGCCAGAGATAACAGGTTTTGCGATAGGTTATAGAGACTTAAATGGACAATTTTTAAATGGAAATATTGTTGAATTGTTTGTATATAATCGCGTATTATCATCAAGAGAAATGACAAGAATATACGATTATTCACAAGTGCTAACCTCTTTAGATAGTTATTCTACCGCCGCCTCCTCTATATTTAATATTGAACAATTTTTAACTAGTGATACAGATGAATTCATTTTACCGCCAAAATAAAGTAAAAAATATCTATTTGTGTGTAATATAGATTATGAGTGATCCAATCCAATTAGAAATAACTCCAGTAACGATAGCACGTTCTGAACTTACAGCTGAACAAGTTAACGCTTTAATCTCTATAATAGCATCTTCCCAACCTTCGATAATTGAATTTCCAGCTGATAAAAGTTACGCACAAGTTAAAACATTTACTTTAAATATACGCCCTAATGCATCTGGAAGTGTTAGCGTCGTATTTAAAAATTAGTCACCACTAGGAGTATACCCTTTTTCTTCTGCGCACTTATCGCAGCACGTTTTGAGCCATCCATTATTATTGCGTAGCTCGCCGTACTTACCGCATACCTCACAAGTCTTTTCAGACGTTCTTTCTGCAGCATCCACGGTATTGCCGATAATTCCAAAAATTACCTCATTAATTTTTTCGCCATTTACAATCGTGCTATAATAAAATCTCAGAGTCCCAAATTTTTCTTTAATTTGATCGGCTATGACTTGAACCCCAGACGTTTTAGAAAGAAAATCTAGTTTGCTCATTAGATCGTCAAGAAGATCATACCAACCATCCCCACATTCCATACCCCATGCCATACAGGTTACCATTTTGTCGCCCTTATAATCGCGCAGAATGTCTGGATACTTACTTACTAGTTGGATTTCGAGTTCTTCTTTCATCTTGGTAACAGTATAGCATCTATTGTACATTCGTCAAGAGGATAATCGTAATATTCCCCTTTCCACCAATATTTGTCCGTGGGTCGATATTTAACTTTAATTTCACGAACTTCTTGAAGAGAATCATATCCTTCTTCATAACCCGATACTAAAACTATTTTAGCAGGGTTATGTTGCTGTAGTTCTTTTATTAATTGTCCAACTGTCATGCGTTTCTTTCTTTTAATTCTTTAACAATATTATGCATTATTTTTGACGCCCTATCAAGTATTTCTACGTCATCTTTCTTAACAGAGTAATCTGGGTCTTTTTTAAGAATATTCTCTAAATTCCAAGCAATATTGAATATGGTTTCAGAGTAGTAATTCATTAATTATAGCAATTTTTTGTTGTAATTAATTCCAAAATCAATAGCGTCTCTAACGCTTTCAAACTCGGCCCAATCTTGTTCTACAAAATTAGTTGTATACACAGTGCCCTTGCCATCTTTGGATATAAGAGCAACAATTTCATGCCCTTGTTGCAGCCAATCTAATCTTTGTTTGTCGGTTATTTTTTTCATAATTTATCTACAAGTGTATCAAAATGTTCAAGAGTGTGCAAGTGTTTTAAATACAACTCTTTCATTTCTTGTAGATTTAATCGGCGCAATTTTTCGTAACGATCATGTCCGATTTTGTATTCGTCGCGCTCTAACAGTGCAGCGGTGCGTTCGGATACCGCTTCAGTCCACGCTTTTAAAGCACGATCCTGCTGAACTTGACATTCATCGCGCTCGTCTTTATATTTTTTGGCAAGTTCCATTGCGGTTTGGAAAAGCTCTCTGGCTTCATCACGCTCTTCTGTCACCAAACCTACAAGCGCTTCCCAAAAATTTTTTGGTATTTCTTCTTTCATAGTTCCCAAATCTCCCAAGATACTCTGTCACCGCATGTCTCACAAGAATTTTTTTCTATTCCATAGTAATGGACTTCGAATATCTTTACAATATCTAGCACAGATATGCTTCCATTAGCAAAACCGTCTTTGATCTGTTCGCAAAGATAATCGACAATTTCTTTTTGTTTTTCTCTGGGCACATCCTGTACCTCTTCTTCATTAATAGTGAAGCCAGAATATAAACACCCCTGCGTTTCTACAAATTTATATTTCATTTAATAATCCCCCAGAGCCTTGGCGCTTGGACTATAGTGCGCGATTACCGTCTTTAAAGCTTGTAAACAGTTGGTATTATATATAATATCCTCTTGAACGTAACGCTTTGGATTTTTAATCTTTTTTAATTTTTTTAAATCTGAAGACATAAAATCCCTCTGTTCTTCTAGACCATTCAAAATGATTTCATCTAGGCTATCGTCTGTAATTTCAATTTTCATATTTTTAATTTTTAATTCTAACCCTTCGATTTTTTTCTTCTACGTCTTTCATTTCTTTTTTATTGATAAATCAGGGTTTTCAAATATATTTCCTACAACCTCTAAAGAGGTCATGATGATTCTATCAAGAGGTGTAAAACCATCTTCCCCGAACATAAAGCCAGCATACTCTCCAGAGTAATAAACTTCTTGATTTTTATAGTCCATGATGTCTGCATCTCCTAGCTCAACAGTATTGTTGACAGAAAAGTTAATGAGATCACCCTCATAGATCTCTTTGTCATTCTTGTCTTTGAGTCCTGTAAATTGTTGTGGAATAAGAAGATCATATTCTTTCTCATCAAACAATTCATCTACAAGACCATTGTATTTGTAGTCTTTTATAAATGCTTTACCAGCAGGGCACCAGAATCGAAATTTAATTTTTCTATTCATTTTATTTAATTTAAATTGTTCAAAAACAAAATCACTTATTTCTTTTTTTCTTTTTAAAAGTTCTGCAATTTCTTCTGAACTTAAATCATATGGAATCTTCTTATTCATTACTAATTTTTTTTATCATCTCTTTATCAGCTAACCTATAAACCTCCCAGAAGTCTTCTTTGTCTTCATTCTCAATGTATAGTAGCCTATCACAAACTGAAGTCAACTCTGTGCAATTTTCCTTCTTGTTGTATTTTAAAGTTGCTATGACATAATTTGTTTCTGGATTATCGAAGCAATTTTTGTCAATTGATCCGCATCTACACTTGATATATGTTCCACAATCCTTCCAACCATCTTTGATATAAGTCTCTAGCTCACCATAATATCGATTAGGATGATACTTTACAATATCAACATGCAGATCAGCATCTTCTGGAGGCTTACCAATGTATACAGCTTTCTCTGCACCAATATTGTTAATTCTTATTTTCATTATATATACTAATACTTTTTACGCTTTTGATTCTTTTTAAACTCTTGAATAAGAACTTTTGCTTCAAGCAGTACTTTACAGTTTAGTTGATAGGTATCATCTAGGCTATCAAGAGCCTTCTCAATGCTCGCTTCGAGCAAATCAATTTCAGTAATTGTGTTAGTGGGTAGTTCTTTTTTCATTGTTCCCGAGTCTATCCTGTTTAGGAGGGGATGTCAATACATTTGTGAACTTCTAGACTTCTCCCAATCAGGAGACGGCGGATTACAAACGCCATGAACCCATGTAGAATGATCTAGGGATTTTTTCGCGCGTTCAAGCTCTCCAAGTAATTTCGCCTCACGATCCGCACTCATAGCAAGCAAACGGCACTGCTCTAAACACTCAGCGCGCGCCTCATCACGTTCGCGCGTAACCCGCGCCCATGAACTTGCCTTGACTTTAATTGTAAATTCGTCAGTCATTTTTATTTATCAATTTGGTAGGATTGTATATCTCCATATTCAATATCATAATTTTCAGATAAAAACTCGTCAAATTCAAGGATCTCCTCGTTATCGTGTAAGAAACTATAATTATCAAAATAATTCATAAGATAATCAGCGCCATCAGCAGTAAGACGCAAATCAACTACAAGTTGCTCGAATCTCTGTACGAGCATTTTATTAACCTCGCTACGAAACTCCATTTCCTTGTAAATAACATCTTCGGGATGCTTACCATCTTTTGTATAGTCTTTTTTAGTGATCATGTTTGTATATTAATAAATTTTTATTGGCGTGTCAATCTATTTTCTTAAAAAGAAGATTGCACAAAAGATAGAGTAATGTGCCATCTACCCAGTCAATTTTAACCAAACCAAATACTTTAGGGCAAAAAAGATTCCAGAGCATAGAAATCGGGACGCCCATTATAAATGCGCCAATTACAAAAATACAAATTGAAACGGCAAACGGCCACAAGATCTTAATAAAAGTTTTCATTTTAAAAAGCCTCAAAAGAAACCGACGGCTTGGGAATAAGCTCCTCCGCATTATCCTGCTTTTTAACTTCTTGTTTAGCTACAGGTTGCGCGCCAAAAGTTTCGATTTCTACTTCTGTAGTGCCGCCCTTGACTGCCGCCACGAGAGTATCGTAGTTTGCTTCGATTTTCTTACCCTCAATGCCGAGCATCTGGCCATAACGACTCCAAATAACAACGCGCGCGTTGGGTTTTAGTACACGATTGAGTTCTTCAAGCGACACTTGCATAAAACTGCCGCTTCCAGCTTTTCTACCACGTTTCTTCATATACGTAAATATTAATGAATTTTTATGAGCGCGTCAATCTATTTTTCTACCAATTTAACAACCACAAGGCTATCACTAGATTCCAAATCCCATTCGTCAACAATCACTTCTTGGCCATCAAATTCAAAAATAATTTTAGCTTTTGGGTTTTCTTCTTCTAAAAGTTCAATAAGTTCTTTAATTTTCATATATTATTTACTAGACACTCTAAGTATAACATTCCACAGCCCGTTATTACTTATTTGCGTTAATTCTTGATGAACAGTCATTCTATTCCTATTCGCAGCATTAATAGCCATGCGATGGGCTTCAAAATGCGTTGATCCTACGCCAGTTATATATGATATATTTGGCGGATCTTTAGCTAAAAGACTGCTTGTATTCATTATTACTGTAATAATAATAGTATTAAGTATTTTCATTTTCTTCATTTTCTTTGATTAATTCGTTTTTTGAATCTTCAATATTTTTAACATGATTTTTAATAATGTCAATAGACAGATTTTTAGGAAAAAAATATATTGAAATATCTTTTTTTACAATTCCCTTAATTTTATCAAATAAGGACTTGATGTTCTCTTTAGTTAAGTCTGATTTTTGTTCCGAATCGATTTTAACTAAAATCGTGTCTCCATCATTAATCTCAGATGATTTTAACAAATTAATTTCTAATGATTCTATATCCATATATCATAATAATCTATATCCTTATTCTATCTATTTTTTTATATTTGTCTATTTTATTTATATTATTATCAATGATATCTTGTATTGTTAGCTGTATGAACAGAACTGATAGACTTGAACAAATGTTACCCACATGGTTGAAAGTCGAACAGATCGGTGAAATTCTTGTTGTGGACTGGAGTTCCGAAATTCCGATTATTAAAAGCAGTATTATTAATGATCTTTTAAAAAATAATAGTAAATTAAAAATTATCCGTGTTAACGGGGAAAAATATTATAATGTTAGTCGCGCCGCGAATTTGGCCTTTAAAGCTACAGATCCAAAATATAAAATATTAATGAAATTAGACGTAGATTATATTAATATAAATGATACTTGGTTCAATACTTTACGCATAACAAAGAAGAAAACATTATTGAATTATTTTATAATTGGTACTTGGGATTATCCAACTAGCGTAGGATTTTTATTAGTTAATAAAACAAATTTTACTAAAGTCGATGGGTTTAATGAAAATATCGAAGGATGGGGATATGAAGATGGTGACTTATTTTATAGAATTTTAGAAAATACAAAAAATGAAAGAATTTTAAATGGTTTGCGTGGATTTAGATATATAGAATTTTTTAATATAAATAATTATATATATCATATACCACATGATAATGATTTAAGAACTGCTAATTATAAAATTAAAGATCCGAAAAAGAGTCTTGAAATTAACCAGGAAATATGCTTAAAAAATAATCATGAAAATAATAATAAAAATACCAAATATAAATTACAAAAGAATTTGAAAAATTATTGTGAAATTATTGCTGATTACGAGTAAATTCATTTGCCGTTTCAAAATAGCCCTCGCTATCAAGATATTTTCTTAAAGCTCTAAAATCATCGCCTGACAACGATCCTTTTACTCGTACTTCAATATCATATCCGTTATTATCAACAGGAGTTATTCCAATATCAAAATGGCGCCCTTTAAATGTTAATTTTATGTAATAAGTGGACATTTATTCTATAATAATAGGATTTTAGAAATTTGTCCATATTATTTTTAATATAAAATATATGAATTTAAAATATTGTGAATTTATTAAACAATCTAATAATCAAAAATATGTACATATAGATATGAATCTAATAAATTATTACCATAATTTGATAGATACCCTTCCATTGATTTTAGAAATAAGAAATTACTATCCAAATATTATTTTTATAATTGAAAATAAAACTTTAAATACACTTAGTAAAATTATATTTGATCTAAAAATAATTAATTTAAAATTAGAATCCATAAATAATTTTAACTCTATTAATAAATTTATATCAATAAATCCAATAAAAGTATCGAATATATTTAATAATATATGTTTGACAAATAATCTTAATGAAATACGTAAAGATTTAATTGTTAAAAAAGATTTACCTAAAAAAATAATAATAAAACGGCATTGTGAAGGACGGAAAAAGCAAAGAAATATTTGTAAAAATATTTTTAATTATATAAAATCTACGGGATTCACAGAAATAATTTGCGCTAATTACTCGGTTTTAGAGCAAGCTAATCTATTTTATAATGCAGATATAATAATTTCATCTCATGGCGCAGATTTAGCAAATATAATTTTTTGTAAATCAGGTTCGCAAGTAATAGAATTAAATAATGGCTATAATTTTATACTTTTTGGAAGTTATATATGGAATTCACTATACAAGAATAAAATTATTATAGATAAAAGAATTATATTTAATCAAAAAATAATGGAAAAATATATAATTCATAAAGAAGAAAGCTTTATGCCATACCAAAATGGTATGTGGAAAATAGGAAATAATTCATATATAAAAGTAGATTCGCAATTAATTCACGAAAATGAAATAAATGATGAGTTTATATATGAATTAGAAGCATTTAAAAAAATATTTTTTTAAAAATTAGGAAGCGGTGGGATTCGAACCCACGGAGGAGTTTAAACCTCGGCGGTTTAGTAAACCGCTCTCGTAAACCACTTGAGTACGCTTCCATTAAAGTAATATAGTTATTTTTAACCATAAAGTCAATTTTTTTTAAAAAAAGTTATTATCTGTGTAAGATATTTACATGTATACCTATAAGCAGTTAAAAGATGATTTATCAAAATTAGATATTGATCAATTAAATAAACAAGTCGTAGTTTCTAGTAAAAATGATTATAGCGTAGAAATAAGTAATATAGAATATTCTTATACTGTTGATCCTGGAAGCCAGTTAGAAGACGTATTGCCGTACGGTTCGTTCGTATTAGCTATTCCGCTGCTATCAAATGAATAATAATTTATACGCAATAGTTCCATACTTTAATTTTTTTAAAAATAAATACCGAGAACTCAATCTAAAAGCATTTTTAATTAGTTATAAAAAAATACCAAATTTAAAAATTTATATAGTAGAGGGTATATCTACAGAATCAGAGTATCATAACCCACTGCCGCCAGAAATTACAAAGTTAGCTGATAAACATATAGTTTATAATATTCCACAAACGATTTTTATTAAAGAAAATCTTATTAATTTAGTTGTTAAAAATCATCTGCCAAAAGATTGGAGAAATTTTTGTTGGATTGACGGAGATCTAATATATGATAGTAATAATTGGGTTGATAATGTATTAAATGAATTAAAAAATAATGATATAGTCCAAATGTTCTGTATGGGTTTTCAACATGAATACATTAATTCAAAATCACATAAAACAGAGTGTGGGTTTATATATTTTCAAAAATTACAAAATAAAAATTCTATATTTAAATATGTTGTATCGCCACATCCTGGATGGGCGTGGGCGATGACTAGAAATCTATATGAAAAAATTGATGGATTATGGGAATTGAATATAATAGGCGGCGCAGACTCGATTATGTCAGCATATTCAATATTATCTGAAGATTTTAAAAAAAGTGATTTTTCTATATTAGATATGAGTAATGATTTTAATATGAAGCAAACTCTTTTTCCTCTTTGCTATTCAGAAAGTTATACTAAAGAACTAAATGAATATATTTATAAATTTAAAGGAGTTGAGTATTCGAATATATCTAATAATATTTTTCATTTATATCATGGTAATTTGAATAAACGGCATTATGGAACTCGGCATAGAGTATTAAAAGATTATAAATATGATAAATCGTTTATTAACTATACATCGGAAGGCGTCATATATTTAAATAATACTGAACTATTAAATAATATTAAACAATATATAGAAAATAAAGAAATTTTTAAAAATGAACAAACCTAAAAAAATTAGACTTACTTGTAACTGGAAATTTATACCAACAGACGAAATTTTAGTAAAAAGATTTAACTCATGTTTTATTACTAAAAATAATTTTAATCCTAAATATGTATTTACACATGAAAATGATTTTGACTATCTTGTGATATTAAATACCCCTCGGGACGATTCTTTAAATGGGTTAATAGATCCAAGTAAAACAATTGTAAATTATTTAGAACCATCTTGGCATCCATATGTTTATAAAAATCATGAAGCAAATTTATTAAAATCTGATTGGATTGTATTTCATAATTTAAAATTACTAAATAATAAAAATAAAAAATCTATAGAAATTTCTGGTTTATTACCCCATCAATTATTCGAAAATGATTGTACATTTAATCTAGACTATTATCTAGATAACAAATCTCATAAATCTAAAAAATGTAGTTTAATAATATCAAATAAAATGCCTTTAATGATAAATAATATTATGGATTATACAATTTATGCAGATAGATTACGTATTTTTAAAAAAATACTCAGAGATGGATTAGATATAGACATATATGGAAAAGGTTTAGATGAATTAAAATATAAATTTCCTAAAATAAAAGGCCAGATAGATTATAAATATAACGCTCTTAAAGATTATCAATTTTCTATTTGTATGGAAAATAGTATTGAAAAAGGGTATTTTACTGAAAAATTAATTGATTGTATTTTAACTGATACCACACCTATATATATGGGTTGCCCTAATATTAAAGATTATTTTAATAATATACATGCTATTGATTTAAAATCAGAAGACGTTATTGAAAAAATTAAAAATATTTTAAATAATAATTTAATATTAGATCAATCTGAAAATAAAAAACTTTTAGAATATAAATATAATTTTTATGTTCAAATAGTTGATTTGATTGAAAAATTTAATATTTAATAAATCTACCAATAGCATCCATAATAATATTCTCTACTCCTTGATGTATAATAGCTTCTATATGAAGAAACGTCTGTTGGTTGCGCAATTAAATTTACATTATCGTAATAAATTGAATGAGATTTTAATATAGTCATACAACTTTAGTTTTTAGAAAAGTATCATTCCATCCAATAAACTCTTCGATTTCTTCTTTTAAATTACTCTCAAAATAATCAATCAGCCAAATTTCATTTTGACTCTCTTTTTGCATTTGTTGGCGCGCTAAAACCATTGAATCAGATAATTCTTCAGTTGGTATCGTCAATAGCCATAGCATGGCTTCATTAAATTTATGATTATTTTGTTTTTTCATTTAGCGATTATCTCCGCTTCCACCAATCTGATTGCGTTCTTGGCGACTTTTGAGTTTTTCAATATTAACAAAACAAATTTCGCCAAGTGAAGTTCCAAGGTCAGTAGCCAAAGCTGCACAATACCACATTACGTCACCCAATTCTTTAATAAGATCTTTTCGCACTTCATCAGATAGTTCACCCGCATTATCACGCAAAACTTTTTTAACTTTATTTGCCATTTCGCCAGCTTCTCCAGCCAACCCCAGAGTTGGGTAAATGAGTTTGTCTTTATAAATAGCCGTTTTCGCGGCTTCCTCTTGGTATGTATTTATGTTCATAATTTTATTCTATTCTGTTATCCAGATAATGCTTGATTCATCAACGTATTCGTCTACTGAAATTTTGGCTGTTTTAAGGTCATACCCTTGATCATTCCATTCACATTCGCGTTCATAAGCTGTAGCCTCTTCGATGTTTTCATATTCAGCGTAGGAAAAATCTTCTCCACAGCAATCACATGTTTGATTATCAGGGTCAATACCAAAAACGCCTTTGAATGTTTCCACTGCTTTATCTAGTGTTCCATCTATATAAATATGCGTATAGGCAGTTTTTAATTCCCCACCACTATGCATATCCATAAAACGTGTTACTGGTTTTTTATTTTTTTTCATATACGATTTGTATTTTGACTACTCTAAGTTTATCTTTAGTCTTGTTTTCTTTAAACCTTTCTACCTCATTTTTAGCCATTTGTAAAGTCTTATATTCAATAAAATCATACCGTACCCAAAGATTAGCTAATTTGTTAAAGTTTTCAATTATGTAATAAGTTTTCATAGAAAATGGTGGCGCAGGTGGGACTCGAACCCACACTACCGAAATTTTAAGTTTCGTGACTCTTTCCAGTTGGTCTACTGCGCCATATTCATCAGTATACAGGTTTTTTGACCTATATCAAGATAAATTTTATAAAACGTTTGCCTAAAATGGCGTTCCCAACAGGGATCGAACCTGTAACCTACGCTTTAGAAGAACGTTGCTCTGTCCAATTGAGCTATGGGAACAAAAAGTCGATATATAATAACGAGCTGAGTTGCGATTTAACGCTACAACGCTGTGAATTATATACCGACTAAAGTAAAGCATTATTTAATATCGGAGTGAGTTGCGATTTAACGCTACAACGATGTGAATTAAATAACGCTCTAAATTAAAAATATTAGACATATAATCTCGAGGTGAGTTGCGATTTAACGCTACAACGATGTGAATTATATGTCTAAAAAATATGTAGAGTTTAAATAACGAGCTGAGTTGCGATTTAACGCTACGGCGCAGTGAATTTAAACATCTACAAAAGTTTGAGTTTCTAAATAGGGGAGTGAGTTGCGATTTAACGCTACAACCTCGTGAATTTAGAAAACTCATAATTATTCTGAAATTTTTGCTTTAAAAAATATAAATAGTTCTTTAATACAATGAATATAATCTTGACGATATTTTCTGTATAGTATATCTTCCTCATCTGAGAATTCTCCGCGAGACTTCTGAGAAGTATCATATCCATCAATTTTTAATTTAGCTATTGCGTAATTTTCAATCCCATGGTGGAAAAAATTACTTCTTGCCACGCCACCACGTAAATGCCAAGGGCTAAAATGAAATACATATCTTTGTACAAAATACCAACCAGTCAAATCTTTTGTAAGAAAACGCTTACGAGTTTCTCCCTCATATGTTTTAAATACAGCAGCAATCGGATAAATTTGGCACATTTTTAATTTATTAAAATTAATATCACCCTTTTTAATTCCTTTTTTAATATTATTTTTTTTATAACGAGAGCTTTCATCAAGTCCAAATATCTTTTGAGCTTCTGGGCTAAGGTAATCTATAGCTTCATGTATTACTTGTTTTATCCATTCAGAGATTTTATCATCATCTGCTATATAGTTAAAACGTCTGGCGTAATTTAAATACATATTTAATTCTGCTGTATAGTGGTTACCTTCTGTAACTTGAAATTTTTCAACCCCAAAATCTTCTACTGGTTTCCTAAAAGATGTAACACATCGCCCACTATTAATGTAATTCAATATTGCAAGAGTGTCATTTCTGTCCGATTTAACATCTATTTTTGAATACTGTCTAGCAGTTGGAGTTAGTTTCTCTGGGAAAAGTAAAAAAGTAATGTTATTTTTTTTAAATTCTTTGTGAAGAGAATTAAGAAATTCCGCAGTAAAAGGTTGTGAGTGTGAAAGTTTTTGTTTTGGACAACCAAAATGTGTATTTTCCCCCACAATCACTGATCCAGCTGGCAAAATCTTTGGAAGGTTTAAAAATTCTGTGACAGACAGTGTTTTAGAAGATTTTGAATTCCAATCGGTAAGTGTACCGATATTTTTGCCCCAATCTACGCAAAAATCTACAAAATGTTTATTTATCATACGCAGAGTATATAATGAATTTTAATAGGTGTCAATAGGAAAACTGCCAAAGTAGGATTCGAACCTACGACCAATCGGTTACATTGACCCACAAGTTTTTATCCCCTGTGGAATGGACTTTGTCTTCATCCCGAGGGATGTGTCGTGTAAAGTCTCTACACATGCCCAATCTTTCGATTTGCTTGCTCGGCGTTGGCATTTCAGCGTTCACCGACTTAGCGACATTTTTCATACAATATTACTACTGTAAGCTGCCTTTGACAGCCGACCGCTCTACCACTGAGCTACTTGGCATTTTATTTTTATAAAGTTTCATTTTTTTTAATCGTTTTACTACTGCTACATCACTACATTCAAATATATCAGCAATTGCTACGTTTGTCAATTTTTTATTTAAATATAAATCTTTTAAATCATATTTTTCCCAATCTACTTTTTGGGCTTTTTTAGCTGCACAAGATTTTGAACAGGTAATTAAATAATTGGGTTTTAATTTATTACATATTGGGCAATAAGTTTCTTTTTTTTGTTTAAACCTGTCGCCTACAAATTTTGGAAATTTTTTAGGAATTTTAATTAACCCCGCATGGAATTCTCTATGACAATTAGAACACAATAAAATACAATTTTCTAACTCTTTTTTAATTAGTTCCCATTTTTTAGGATTTGCCCTAATCCCCGCAATACCGAAGTTTTTTTTAGATGGATCTAAATGATGGAGGTCAAAAGCATCGTTGCATTTATTATAACCGCAAATCGCACATTTTCGGCCGAAGCCTTCAACAATTGCGCTTTTACTTTCTCTACGCCATTTTTTAACTCTTTCGGAACTCAAACTCATAATATATTATTACACTTAATGTAATAATTTTGACACTGGTTTGATTTATTTTTTACCTAACACTAACAATTTTTTTAGTATTGTCAATAGTAACTTGGGGTATTTTGTGATTTTCTTCTTCTATCTTTTCTTCTTCTTTATTTTTAACACCACGAACCATGTATACAATAATAGTATCTACGATTTCAAGTAATAGCGCAAGACAAAAGCAAATTACGGCGGTAATTTCAAAACGTGTTAGGGCGCCAAAAGATAATTGAATTACATTCTCAGTTGAAAATTTAACGTATTCTGGTTCAACACCTAATTTAGAACTTACCATATTTACGCTAGTATTCAGACGAACAACTGTGTCAGCTAATTCATCAAAAGTTTTTGCACGATTAACTTCGAAAATCAAACCCTTGTTATCTTTAGAAGAAACCAGTTCATTAATCGCATCTATACCTTCTTGATAAGATTTATATCTTGTTTCATAATCTTTGGTTAAACGGTTAATTTCTTTTTGTTTATTATCTTCCAACTCTTTTCTTTCTAATTCAGTTCTCGCCTCGGCCTTCCTAACTTCTGATTCAAGCTCTTTAGACTTTGGCCCGATACCAATTCTACCGCTTGTGGATCGTCCAGAAACGCCCTGTGTTTCATCTATAAATGTTTGTTGTGCGTCCACGACTTCTTGGGACAAGCTTGATTTTTTTGAATTAAAATCCTTCTCTGTTTGCACCAATTTTACATTATAGTCTTTATCTAACTCGATAATATTTTCATTTATAGCTTTGCGCGCTTCTTTATCAAAATAATTTAATTTTTCTAATACTTCAAATTTTGTATTAACAAGGGATTGTCGAATGCTTGTTTCTGAATAAAATCCAATAAAATCAAAAATTGTGGGTAATAAACTAATAGCAATACATAGTATAGCCATATTTAAAGTAAATAATTTGCGCCCATACATTATAATCTTAATACAATACGGCAATCCAACAACGGCAATAGCTGCTAAAAATATTAAAAAAGAATTCCACTCTACAAGAATAAGGCTGAGTGCATGATAAGCGAAAGCCATTGCGACTACCATTACAATACCATAAATAGTATTTAAACCATTAGCGGCAATTTTATTATCAGTTTTAAATCCAAATAAAGTCGGAAACTTTTCAGTACCTTCTTGATGCATATTGATCATCTAGTTTATTACACCAATTTAATAATTATCTTATCTTACCCATTATCTAAGATTTTTAATAAATCTAGATCATTATGAAGTTCAGCTTGTTTTCTCAAAGCGTTAAAATTCTCAATTTTATCTTTAAGATTGTAAACATTAATTTTTTTATGCCCACCCAATCTTCCGTCTTGGGTTTTTAAATCTATAAACTCATTAAAGTCTAAATTTAAGAACTTAAAAATTTTTTCAAATGATTCTAAATATTTTTCACCAGTAAAATGTTCGTATACGACTGGAATATATGGTAAATTATATTTTTTTATGTATTCCATTCTTTTATATATTAAAGATGTTAAACTTTTTTTAAATTTAACATATTCCAAATAATCAATTTGTATTGGATTTAACTGGTATATGGTTGATGAATCTTTTAAATTAATATTACAATTCCATGTATCTATGCTGTATGCTGTCATCATAGATATGTATTGTAAAAATAGGTTAGCTCTTATCAAGAATAGTATTTTTGAATTATTATCTTTTAAAAACTGTAAATAATTGTCTTTTTTTCTTCTAAACTTGATAAATTGATCATCAAATATTTTATATCCAAATACTTGTTTTTGAGATTGTTTTGACAGTATATTTATATATTCTTTAAAATTATTATATTTATGTATATAAGCCTTTTCCCTTTCTATATCGGATTTAAATCCCCAAATTTTATCACATAATATTAAATCTGGTTTATTTTCTGCTTTAGACTCGAAAAAATTATTAAGTGTTTCGTGTTTAATTTTATAATAGTATGGATATTCGATATTAAATATTTCTCCTACACAATTTATTTGTTTCTGCTTATTAAGTGTTGAACATAATACTGTAGATCCACTTCTTCCAGCGCCTAAAATTACAAAATTAGATTTTAACTTATCATCCATATTAAAAATTACACAAAAATTATAAAAAATACGGGATGCCAGAATTGAACTGGCGACTTGACTTTGGAAGAGTCCAGTTTTACCACTAAACTAATCCCGCTAAAAAAATAATGGGCCTATTTCTAGACCCATTATTAGCTTCTTGAATGGGTTTAGGTCTTAGAAGGCAAATTTTAATCCAGTACGCGCCAATACTGCGCCACTATCACTAGCTTCGGCATTATAAAGCCAACGCGCATCGGCAAAAATACCGATATTATCAGTGAATCGATATTCCAATCCACCACCAGCAGTGCCAGCTAGTACTGCATTATTATTAGAACCGTAAACTGCGCCAAGTCCAGCCATAACATATGGAGACAAGTTCCAACCACAAATTGGATAACGCAAGAAAAGATTACCAAAAGTACCCCATTCTGTAGCGTCATTACGTGCCGCTAAACTTTGTTCTACCCCAAGGCCGATATACTTGAGAAAGAATACATTAAGTCCAGCGCCACCGCCCCATCCTGGATTACCTTCTTGATAGAATCCACCAGTACCGAAAAGATCGAGTTGGAGTTCAGTATCACGAAAACGACAAGCGTCTTCGATAACGTTTTTATTTGATTTAAAATCAGTGCCAGCAATGACTGAACCAGTCGTTACCAACATGACTACTGCGATTTTGATATATTTCATCATAGTCTTGTATTATATGTAAAATTGGGATTTAAGTCAATTTTTATTTTAATTAGTATTTGAAGGGTTTTGGCCTAGAACTTGTCCCTTCCTTAACGAAGCGTCCGCGAGGTTCGCAGACCTATCAACGTCAAAGCCTATATTGAATAATGCGCATAGCGTCATAGCTTTATGTAGCCTAGCTCGACTAGCGTAGGATGGGCACCCCCAACACACTAACAGGCAAAGAGAGCACATCCCGATCTGGAAAGGTTTACTACTGCCAGATCTTATATATTATTACATTCTTTTTAGTAGAATGTCAAATATTTTTTTCTAACCTTTCTACCAACTGTTGCAAAAGTTTAAGTATAGCAGCGTTTTCTTTTTTATCATTGTAATAATGATCTAAAAATTCATCCTGTATTTTTTTTATATTTTTAATGCATTCTCCAGACCATGCACGTGAAGAGACGTATTCTTTAGATTTTTTATTAGATTTTGAAAATGCAGTCATAATATTTAAAATTGGTACTGGATGCTGGAATTGAACCAGCGCTCGTCCCTCATCTAGGGCGCACGGTTTATAAAACCGTCGGTGCTTCCAATTACACTAATCCAGTTTTTTATAAAATTTTTATTCGATATCTTTAAATTTGTTTTTAAAACATAAAATTTCTTTAATAAGTAGGAATTTATCAGGATATTTATCATATAGATTTTCTATAAATGAAATTTCACCTCGTTGAAATTCTGGAATTTTTTCCTTATCAATCAATTTACGATTAACTAAATACATAGCTGGATCAAACATATCAAATTTTATATCATTAATTGATTCTGGTGCTGCTTGGTTTTCTTGATGAAAAATAAAACATTCTTTTTCAGGATTTTCTTTAAAAAGCTTACTTATTTTATCAAGAAAATATGGGTATAATACATTATCATCATCTAATTGATAAATCCAGCCGTCATCAATTAAATCAATTACAATATTTTTTGCAGTCTCGGTGTCTATATCTGGATTAAATAATATTTTAGTATTACTTTTTAAACTACAAAAATTAATTATATCTTGACTTATATCTTGTCGATTAAAATTAAATGATATGAATATTTTATATAAAATATTTGGTGATACTTGCTCTTCTATAGATTTAATAACTATGGGTAAATTATATGGATTATTACATCTAATGAAAAAATTAATATTAAACTCTTCTTCTATAAGTTTAGTTAAAAAATTTTCAAACGAACTCTGTGTATTATAGCGCGTCTTAGACAAAATATCTCTGGAAAACATATATAATAAATTTGGACTAAATACGTTTACCCCCTCTGAATTTAACTTAAAAATTGGTTTAGAGCCTTTATATTTTATAATTGAGGGGTTAATAAGAGTTTCTTTATCTGTGATTAAATTTTTATATTCCCATGATTTATTTGAAGGAAGCTTATATTCAAAATTATCTAAAGTATCTTCTGCATAAAAAATATAATTATTTATTGACAAATGAATATTTGTATTTTTAATATACTCTGCAGCGAGTATAGACAAAATAAAATCTTCGTGAACGTTAGATAATTTATTTGATAAATAAGATTCGATGTGTTGTGTTTTTTCGAAAATTTCATCAATAATCTCTTTTTTAAAACCAAAAAAATTTGAACTAGTAGTATAATAATTAATATCCTGTTTAGAATATTCTTTAAATAAGATTTTCAAAGACCATAATCTTTTATTATACCAAGATTTGTTTTTAGAGTTTTCTTTCGGATCAGAACTCAATTGATTTTCTAATAAGGCAAACATATCATCTGTCTTAATAATCTCTATCAAAGAATTAAAAGATTTTACAATGTAACTATTTGAATCTATATATATATAATAATCAGCATCTACAAGATCTTTAATATTTTTAAAGATTTGAAATTTAAATAAATTTTTATTTTTAATATCTGATAGCTTTTCAAGCGGATGTGTATTACCAAAAGTTATTCTCTCTGGATATTCCGTAAAAACTTCTAAAGTATATTGTGTATTTTTTTTAAAAGTAAAAGCTAAAGCATTAGCTATTCTTGAATTTGTTTTGCCATCAGCAATCGTAAAAAAACAAATTTTCATATTAAACCTGCCCCCCTACGATTTGAACGTAGAAAAATTCCTCCAAAGGGAACCGTGATACCATTTCACCAGAGGGCAAAAACATATTAATCCTATCGTTCATCTTTTATATATTATGTAATAGTGATTTATTTATCAAATAATTAAAATTAAATAATATTATTCACATTAAATACAAGATGATTTTTTAATGCGCGACCAAGAGCAATACGATTCCCAAGTTTGCGGTTGTAATTGTCCCCTTTACTGCAATAAGTAATCCCAGTAGAATCTTTACCATCTGGACTCGTCAATTCAATACGGGTAAAACGATCTGAAAGTGGTTGTTGGTTCTTTGCGGAAACTGGCGCGAATGGAAGATTATTATTTGTAACTCCATGAATAACACGTACTTTCCATGCGGCGCGCCGAAGTTGGTGGATTGTAGGGATTTTACGACTATTAAGATTAATTGTGTTGTTCATGTTTTGATATTATTATGATTTTAGTGGAGAGTCAAATAAAAAAGCGGGGGCTGGTTTCGAACCTTTGTGTAATAAATTGTATGGATAAAAGAAAAAATGGTTGGATTGTGGGCGCTGGTAAATATAATAAAGATTTATATGAAAAAAATTCAACAAATTATTATTTAAATCCACAGTATTGTAATTTTTGTAATAAACAATTGGAATATGCCCCCAAATTTCTTAGGGAAGAACGAAAATTTTGTAGTAAAACCTGTTCTGCTAAATATTATAATAAATTAAGACTTGAGACTTCTTTTTATAAGAAAGGCTTAACTAAAAAATCACAATGTATTATTTGTAAAAAAGAACTTTATATTAGTAAAAGCGCTTCCCATAAATCTTGCAAATGTCAATCATGTAAAAATTTATTAAAAATTTCCGAACCCAAGTCCAAAAAAGAAATTAAATGCTATATTTGTCAAGCCAATTTTATTGGAAATAATAGAAAAACTTGTAGTTTGAACTGCGCGCAAATAGCAAAACTAAAAGGCGCTAGAAATGGTGGTAAAAAATCTGCTCAATCACAATCAATGGCCCGAAGAAGTAAAAATGAAATTTATTTTGCAGAATTATGTGCAAAAAAATTTAAAAATGTTGTCGTAAATAAGGCGATATTTAATGGTTGGGACGCCGATATTATTTTAATGAAACAAAAAATTGCTATACTTTGGAATGGAGTGTGGCATTATAAAAAAATAACACAAAAACATTCTGTCAAGCAAGTTCAAAATCGAGATAAAATTAAAATTAAAGAAATTATAAAACATAAATTTGAACCATATATTATTAAAGATATGGGAAAAGCTAATAAAAATTTTGTTGAAAAAGAATTCAATAAATTTTGTATGTATGTTAAAGTTAGCGGGTGAGGGAATCGAACCCTACGTGGCAATTGTGTTACCTGAGGCTTATGAAACCCCTGACTTTGTCCTCTAGTCTAACCCGCAATTAAACTCTATATAATGATATACACCTAAAACAAAATTTCTAAACTTGTTTCTCCGTAATTTGGTAATCCAATATCCATACTTTGTTCAAGCGTATATGGCTGCGCAATTTTTCCTTTTATCTGTAACCTATCTGATAATGGATAAATGGCCGTAATCATATGTTTACCGCCAATAATTTTAGAATTTCCGCATTTTATTCCGCTTACCTCGCCTTTAACTCGTATTTTACTCAAATTTTGGCACGCGGTTAATATTAGAAACATTATCAATAACTTTTTCATCATGTTTTTGTTTCAGTTTCTTACACCAAATAATTGAATCGTAATTATTACGATATTGTTCTGAAAAACAATTACGAGGTTTGTCACCTTTGCCAGCGCCAGTATTTTGATTATTTTCCATTATGTATTATATATGTTTGAATTTTAAATTAAAAAAAATTAAGATACGGAACTGACGGGACTCGAACCCGCAACCTCCGCCGTGACAAGGCGGCGCGACTAACCAAATTGTGCTACAGTTCCATTAATAAACTCTTACACTATTTTACCAGAATATATAAATAAGTCAATCTTTTTATTGACAAGCAGTGTAATAAAGCTTATCATTGGTTAGTTCTTTTAAATTTTGGGGATGTACTGGTTTCGACAGATAGTTGAGACTAAAAATGCATGTCGAGGTTAATCGATGGCCTCGTAAAAAATCGATTAAAAACCAAACGCAGAAGATAATACTGATGCAATCTTGGCTGAAGCGGAATATATCTTCAACAATGCCTCCGAGTTCCTCGGTGAAGTTGAAGAAGAGTATCTCTTAGCGGCCTAAGAACCAATGTCTGGATCCTATTAAAAGCATTGGAACCGCAATAGGTTTATGATTCTAACTAAAGTTGTAAAAATAATTGTTAGATGTTATGCGGAACATTCTCTGCATAGGTAGACTTAAAAAGATAGGTTGGTGTACCATAATGACCTTTAGTCAATCAAACATTAAACACACCAAAACATGTAGACCTTTTAGAGCAAATTATTTGGACAGGGGTTCGACTCCCCTCATCTCCACCATTTTTTAATTCAATTCTTTACAGGGGCTAATAATATTAGCTCCTTTATTTTTTAAACCATCAAAAATTATACTACTAAGCTTATCCACTTCAATATAAAAAGTTAATTCTTTTCCATCATTCCAATAATACTTATTTTTATTTTTATAAAAACGATTTGTATAGTCCCCCTCACCAACAATATAACATGGGCGAATTATAGTATAGTTAGAAATATTTTCAATTATATAGTCTTCGCATTTCTTTTTATTAAAAATATACATGGCCATTTCGTAATGTTCTGGCGCGACATTATGAAAAGGTAGAAAATCTACACCACTAGTAGATATAAATATATATTTATCAAATTTTACATTTTGTAATACATTAGTTAATTGATCTAAATTATAACACGAAAAATCTATTATAATATCGTAATAATTGTTATTTAAATTTTTGCATGTATCAATGCTATTTCTGTCTATTTTGATATTAACTTCTCCAGAAATGCCCCGATTAGCTAAAGTAATATCATAGCCTTTATCTTTAAGAACTTTGGCAAAATGTTTTCCAACAAATAATGTTCCACCTAATATTAATATATTCAATTATAAAATTCTCCAATATCTACCTTCAATTACTTCGCGCTGTTTATTATTTTCAAAACAATATTTTTCGACTGCTTGTTTAACACCTATTGCAAAAGTATAATCATCTCCAAATATAACACCATTTGTATTTAATAATTGAGAGTAATTTTTAATATCATTATAAACATTATCAAAAAGATGGGACCCATCAACATATATTAAATCAGCTTTTATATTTTTATTTTTTAAAAAATTAAAATAATTATCTGAAGTATTTGGACATGGTATTATATAATCTTCAGAATTCTCCCATTTTACATTACTAATAAATTGTTGATAAATTTGTGGAAAACCATCTCTTTTTAATAACCATTGAGAATTTCTATTATGATCTTCTTCGATATCTGCATGACATCCTAACCAAGTATCCACACAATATATTTTACATTTTATATTTTTATATTTTAATATTGATGCCATATGCAAAGCAGACTGCCCTTTCCATGTTCCAATTTCTATAATAATTGATGGTAAAGTTTTATTTATTAATGTTTCAAATATTGGATGTGTTCCACCCCACCCTTGTAGGTCTTTAGGAAAGAGATTATTTTCATTCATAATTTATATAGAAATTTTTGTACCCTCCATTTGTAGAGTATTTTGCTCAAGGGTAGAAAAGAAAAATGTTTGATAAAGCCTACCATTTTCATCTTCATTTGCAAAACCATCCGATCCACTATGGGGCATTTTTCCTCTACATAATATTAATCTATTAAATACAGATCCTAATGAATCTATTAATATCCAATTATCTAAAGATGTCATCCAATTATAATTTTTATTTTTATCAATATTTTCCCATAAGTATAAGCCTGTATCTTTTGGGGCTTTAGGGTTAAGATATATTAATCCTACCCAACCATTCTCTCCGACACTATTCCATGTATCAGTAACATGATTATGAACACCATCTCCTAATTTTTGACCAATAACTGGTTTAAGATGGAAAGCGCAATTCCATTTTGCACTTTTACGAAATTTTGTTGAATGCAAATTATCTTCTTGCGTTCCATGCTGTGGATAATCTAATTTCCATGCTTCTATATCAATTTTTTCATTAATAATATTTTCTAAATTATTAATTAAACTGATAGAACTTTTAAATGGGCATTCATTCCATTTTTTTGTTTTTGTAGCTTTCCATTGTGGAGAACCCTCTGGTAGTCCATAAGGTAAATAACTATTATTTTTTAATTCATTTAAAGCGTAATCTCTTACTTTAATTGGATCTTCATAAAAATTTTCTATAATAATAATATCTTTTTGCATATTAACTATTTAAAATTTCAATAATAGGTTTATCAAAATATTTTGAGTATTCTGGGTCTTCTTCCAAATCCCAAAAATTATCTTTTTTCCATCTTTCAAAGATAAAGTTTTGATTTTTAAATTGTTTTTTAAATTTATCTAAATGTTTATGTACATAATAAGACGGGCAACTATGAAACCATTGTACAAGTGCGCTTCGATCAAATTTTGCACCAATAAATGCATGATATGATAAAGGGCTAATTTCAAATATAAAAAGTCTATTATTTTTGGGTAAGATATTTTTTATTAAATTATTTTTCTGATAATTGTCATAAATACCAGTTCCGCCGCCATCTTCTTCAGATGGATTTTCAATATTATTTAAATAAAATAAAGTAACTACGCTTCTAATAATTTTATTAGTATTCGGAGGATCATTACTGTCATTTGCGTAATCACAATCATTAATAATTTTTACATCTTTTGATAAATCATTAATTGCTGAACATATAGTTAAATCTTTATGCGCCCATCCACTTTTAGAAGGCTTATCTTTCGACCCTTTATGAAAATGAGCGGAATACGCGGTATGCTCATTAAGCATAACATCAAATAATTCTGATAAATAATTTTTCCAAAAACTGGTTATAAAAAAATCTAATCCTTCTGAGCAATCATTTTCAATAAGGCTATAAATAATTGCATCATATATAAGATTAGGATTAGAACCAACTTGTCCATGTGATTTATTTTGTTTAGCAATCAATTCTGGAACTTTTTTCGAAATTTTTTCGTAAATTTCTGGTTTAAATAAATTATCTATAACTACATATCGATACGGTTCTTCATAAAGGTTAAAAGTAGCATCTTTAGATACAAAAGAATGGGCTTTTAACTCATTTAAATAGTAATCCATATCTTATATATTAAAAACTTATTATAAATATTTCCAAATTAAATGTTCGATTTTTGTTAAAAATTTAATAGTCTTATTTATGGGTAAAATCAAAATTTTCTTTTTAAACCAGTTACAAGGGGTGGTATTAAAAATGTATCTATTATACCAAAAATTGCGAATACGCCGTTGTTCTTTAAAGAACTGGTCTAATTCTACTAATCTTTCTGTAGCGTCTTCTACCTTATATTCAAGGACTTCTATAGAATCTAAACAACCATTATTAAATTTAGCCATATAATCTACTGAAATATCATATCCGCTCAATTTAGATGTATCTGAATAAACAGTTTCATAACAATAAAAATTTACTAACCCATGAAAAGGATGTGGAATAATTTCCTCTTCAATAACTTCCATGTACCCTTTTAAAAATGAACTATCGTCATCGCGCCATTCGTATTTTTTCTTATGAAAAAGAATCTCGCCTTCTTCAGTGAGAATATAATAGTCTAAAAGATTTTCAAAGTCTTTTGTTTGAAACTCTTTTTCATAAATATCTGGTAGTTTATCTACAACCTCTAATGGAAGAGGTAGTGGATAATCACAACGTATTGAATCGAACATTCCTATGACTTTACCCTCAACTTTCTATTATTATTATTCATACTAATTTAATCCATTCATTCCGTCTATAGAGTCATCAGCAGTGATATCGTCTCTAGACTCCGTCTCTTCTTCCACAAAATCAATAGAAGCTTTTTCTGGAAGAACATAGCCCATACCTTCTAGAAATCTTTCAAAAGCATACAAATGATCAGCAATAGTTGCTTCAGAAGAAATTTCTATATTTACTGTTGGAAATGTTTGATTTCCAACCGTTGGATGCTCAAATATTACTTTATAAGTATGACTATTTTGATTTTTAATTTTATAATTATTCATTCTTTTTGATATATTCCGTTAAGACTTCGGTTATAATGTCATTTATGGAAACGTCACGATCACACGATTCTCCAATAAGATATTCTAGGATTTCGCGCGACCACTCTCCAATTTCAATTTCCATTTTTGCGTATGGTTGCAAGGTAATTCCACCATTATCATTCATTTCAATAGAAAGTTTTTGATTCTCTTCCCATCCCATCTCGGCAATTTCTTCCTCAGAAAATTGAATGAACATGTCACGCTTTTCTTGAACTTTTTTATATTTATCCATAATCTTATTATCTTCTAATTTGAGGGGGCTGTCAATAGATTTCTATTGCAAATTTGAATCTTGTACGTTTTATAGTAGAAAATTGTTTCTTTTATCTCTAATTTATTATGTAAATCTTGCCAGATTAAATGTAAAAAAAGAGCAGCAATATCCTCATAAAGAAAATAACCATAATATGATAAAACGTTATTAATTTCTGGGTGATGGTTTTTAACATTTTCAATGTATTGTTGGATATTTACACGCGCCTGTTTCCATTTACTATCTAGCGTCTCAATTTGACGTTCTTTTAATAATTCATTTCTAAAGTTCGGATCAACCGAATTCTTTAGATTATTTAAAATGGCTGTATATAAATCTATAATTTCGTTATTCATATTTCATATAACTAAATTCAATTATTACTATAGGTAAATGTATACTTATTTTGCGAAAATAACGATTATTAAAGTTGTAGAATCTAAAGGGTTTAAGGCGACTTCCTTTACGCCATAATTGTAATGTGTATTTTCCAAAATGGAATGATTTTATAGAACTAGTTTTTTTCATAAAAATATTTAAAATACACGCTATTTAAAGTAAAATACTCGTCAACACTCAAAAATTCTTTGGGCATGTTCAAATAAATTTTGGGGTTTTCATAGGGTTTAGGATACCAAACTTTTTTAATGTAAGCATATAAGTAAGAAAACAAATAGGCGTTAGCTTTTTGTATATATTTTTGAATATCAATCGGCAGCTTATATTTTTTTATTTTTTGGACGCTTCTTTTTTCGCAGTCTAATTCCAACTCAAGAGCATTTCTAAATCCTTTAATAAGTTTTTTGTTCTTAATATTTTTACCATGAATCCAATCTTCAACAATATTTAAAGCTTCTGAGTCTGGAGTCCAAACTTTTGGGCCAGCAAGAAATTGATCTAAATGGCAAGACTCATGTACAAGAACGTCTATCCAATCTTCCATTTTTTTCTTTTTGGTTGCGACCACAAGGCTATCCTCATCAAAATATCCGCTACAAGGCATATTCTCTTCGTCCACTTGACTTTTATATTCCAAGCGAAAATTGATTTTATTCTCTACGCATTGCATAGAGACGTCTGCAATTAATTTTTGTATATTTTTATTCATGTTATTCGACGAGTTGTTAAACGGCCATCACGAATAATAGCATAGTCTTTAAGATTAGTATCAAGATTCCAACTTTCATATTCAGTGTTTAATGCTGTAGCGGTTGGCTCTGGAACATAACTGTGTCCAAAAACCTGCCTTCCAATATCTGGAGAAGCAAAAAACTCATTATAGTAATCAAGCCATAAAAGTCCACCAGCATTGTCTTGACCGCCGCGAGCAATACCTATAGCAGAAATTAATGCATTCTGACAGTAAGCAACGTTTCTAAAGTTAAGCCAAACATCTGGTATAACTTCATCAACTACCTGGTTTACGGTATGACCATATGGTATCTGACTATTAACCATTCCAGCATGAGAAAAGATCCATCCCTGTGAACGGTGTGCAATTTTGAAATTTTTTACAAACCAGTCATCTTTAAGACCTTTATCGTAAAAGACTTGACGAAAAGTACCAATTTTACTTTTAGTGACTCCTGAACACCAATAGGTTATACTTGGCGCAACACTAGTATAGCCACCTTTTTTATTATTATAAATATAAGCAAGATCATGGTTTCCAACAAGAAAAATTATTTTACCATTTTTATTACTCCAAACAAGATCTGTTAAAAACAAGCAAGTATCTTTAAAGCTAGCGACTCTAGGCGGCTCGTAAAAAGAATCAAACCAATCTCCTAAAAAAATGATTTCATCAAAAGAATCTATGTCTTCAGCTTTAAATATTTTTAAAACACCCTCTATATCTTGGTGAACGTCTGGGATAACAAGGGTCTTCATATTTCTTTTATATCATTTTTTGAATATAAATCAACCGTTTTCTTCCCATAAAAAAACTACATTAGGGTACTGAGAGAAGTATTTAATCATGCCGTCTTTAATAACTTTTTCCCATATTTGATATCTATTTGCCAATCCCGACCCGAGTTTAGAAAAATAAAAAATTTTATCTTTATTTTTTTCAATATACATTTGTAACTCTATTACTTGAGATATAAATTTAAATTTAAAATCATCTGGGCGATAAAATGAAAGATCCATATTATCTGGTGCGCGTTTAGTACTAAAACCATAGGTTTGTGGATGATCCCTTAAAATCGCTGCGCCACCATACCCAGTTCTATGATCATTATCTCCAAATACAAAAACTGCATCAGGATTTTCATCTAAAAATTTCTTTGTAATAATTAAATCTCTATATTTCATATCACTCTTTGCTTTCTAATTTGATATCTCCATTACTATTTATTATTGCATAAGTTACTGGTAAATCGCATTGTGAACCCAAATTAACACATTCGATTCCATCTATAATTTTATATTCTGGCATATGAGTATGCCCAAATACTATAGTATTGCAATCTAAATCTTTTCCATGATGCGCGATTCTTTGCATAACTTTATCCGCAGATGATCTCCAAGTTTTAATTGCTTTTTTTAATTTTCTTGTATACGTTTGTTTTCTATCTAACTTTTGTAAAAAATAATAAATTGTTGCACCGATATCTGCTAGATAGGGTTTTAATTGTATTAGATAATCCCACCGATCTCCATGAACAAAATAAAACTTTTTAGAATTGATTGTTTCAAAATGTTCTAATTTAAAATCAAAACCTAATAATGCGCTAATAGTTTCTAGGTGTTGGTCGTGATTACCTTTTATAAAAATACATTCTTTAGTTTTTGATATTTTTCTCAGAGCAGATAAAACTCTCCATTGTTTTTTACAAAGCCTATGGATGTTATAGGAATCTAAAATATCCCCGCAAACAATTAATTTATCGTATTCGGAGTCTTCTAATACTTTTAGTGTTAGTTCAGCTTGACAAATTGGGCTACCAAGATGTATGTCTGAAATAACAAGTATCATTACTTACCAAATAAATAGTTTAATTTGGAGGTAAGCCACAAAGACCATTTTTCCAGCGAAGATTTCGGCGGATCAATTTTTATTGGCTTTTTCTTTCTTACTATTTTATTGGGGTTTATTACGGTTTTCTTTTTCATATTATTTAAATCCTATAGCGGGTTTCTCAAGATACTTTACATTCCCAATTAGTTTTTCATCACTTTTAGCGTAATAAAGATCTGCTAAAGTCATTCCGTCTTTGGCTTCAATATCTAAATTTAAATGATCAATAAGTTTTTTAGCGTGTTTTTTTTCTAGACCCTGGAAAGAATATTCAGCTTTCAAACGCCCTTTTCTTAATAGGGCTTCGTCAATATCTTGCCGATCACAATTATAAGTTACTATAACATTTAATTTGAGAATGTCGCCAAGAATACCATCTGTCATATTTAAAAGTGTAGACACTAATGAAGGCTCATCTGATAAAGTACGTTTAGTTAAAGCTTTTTCAGCATCTTCTAAAATAAGAACGCACTCTTGTTTTTTACGAAGAAGATTTAAAATAGCTGGGTTTGTGATTTCGTTTACAAATGAAGTCGGGAAAAATATTACATCTTTCTTTAAAACAGAAGCTAAATAACGTATATAAGTTGTTTTGCCTGTTCCTGGGATACCGTGCAACATATAAAGTCCAGAGTAATTATCATGTAAAGCTTCAATAAGTTTATCATTAATTTCTGGAAAATCATCCCCGTAATTTAATGAAAGGTCAAAATTTTCTGGTAAATTAATATTAAATTTAGAAAATGTAAACTGTCCATACTCTTGATTCACCATAAAAATATTGGGTGAGTTATCTACTACTAAAAATTTATGAAAATCTTCATCTACACATTTTTTATCATTCGGATAAAAAAATGATAATTTACATTTATCTTTATCTTTTTTAGTATCCTCAACAACTAATTGAATAAAATTGTCTTCATAAAATAATAAATACCCCTCTTCGTTATCCCAAGTCGGAACGATAAAATCTTCGCCAACAAGAAACCCATCGTCATCATCGTCTTGATCTTTTTTTGAAATTTGAATTTCCTCTCCAGTTTGGATTATTTCCGCGCCATTAGATAGTAAATATTCAATAACAGGATCCTTATAAAACTTTTCACGGTATTTCTTATAACTTGGAATACTGCCCCCATACAGGGTGGAAATTAACGCTAATGGGTTAATAAATTCCGAACTAAAAAGTCCGACAAAAGTTATTTCTGGAATTTTATTTTTTGGTAATTTAAAGAATTTTTTCATATCAAAAAGGATCTAAATCAAACATTTGGTTTAATACTGTTTCTACTTCTATTTGCTTATGTACGCCATCTTTATTTAAATTTTCTATCATTTTTCCCCACTCTTCTTGCTCTGAGAGCCAAACCAGTATCTCGGCAAAAAGTATTATATACTCTTTATTGCTAAGATTCATAGGTTTTCTTGGTTTTCTAGGTTTCATTGTAGTAGAACACTTGCTTCACACGCTTTATTCATTATAAGCAAATTTATTTATAAATCAATAAGAAAGTGCCCAAAGAGGGATTCGAACCCACACTCCTTACGGAAACAGATCCTAAGTCTGTCGTGTCTGCCAATTTCACCATTCGGGCAAATGGAGGTAACAGGAATCGAACCAGTATCAACGCAGTGCAAGTGCATCGTTTTACCATTAAACTATACCCCCAAAAATGTGAACCGTTTACCCGCGACGGTTCTGGACTAATTTTAACTCTTCCTAGAGGGTCCCCTAGAAAAAGAATGTCGGCTCCATTTATAAAATTAACCCAAAATGGTACGCGGTGAGGGGATCGAACCCCCGACCTTGTCCGTGTAAAGGACTTGCTCTACCTCTAAGCTAACCGCGCATAAAATGTTAAAGAACTGGGAGTAATAGGATTCGAACCTACTCAGCCAATAGGCAAAAGATTTACAGTCTTTCGTAACTCTCCAACTTTACCGTACTCCTTTTTGAAATTTTAAAGAACTAATTTTTTCTAAATTTGAACCAAGCGTAGACTAATACTACACACATTATAAGCCCAACGCAATAATTTAAAAACCACCAGATGCCGAATTGTGTCAAAAACATGTATATCATTCCAGATATATAGCCGCAAATTGACATTACTACAAGTCCAAGTGAGAGTCCACGAGAAAATTTATTTTTAAAAATAGTAATAATCTGTGGCACGTAACAAAACATAAAACATATTGTCATTATAGCCCCAAAAGTTTCAGTAATAATATGCTTCATGATAATCTTGGTGCATTAAATTCCGTTTTAAACCATTTTATTAACTCATTTTTATTCTTTTTCAAGTATACAAATTTATATTGACCAAATATCTTTCTCATTCCTTGCGCATCCCATTCTTTTTTTGCCCACCATTCTACCCAATTTTCAGCTTTAAAACTTTTAAGTGCTGGGTATTGCGGATCTTCGTGAAATTTTTCCCAGATACCTTTTCTGATACAGTAAACATGACCTAATTCATGAAAAACCGCCTGAGCCATTTCTTTTGATTTTAAATTTTTATCAATATTAATAAAACTTGCCTTTTGATCACACTCTCCATCTATATCTTTTCGAAGTTTACGAAATATAACTTTAACCTCATATTCTCTACAAATTTCTCTTAAAAAAATTTTGGCTTCGTCTTTTTTCACATAATATATTAATTATTATAATTAAATTTGTCAATTTTATGTGTAAATATAAGTTAGTATGAATTCCTTTTTAATAAATACCCAATATTTGGCCACTGGACAATCACTTCCATTTACTGGAGACTGGGTTAATACCGCATTAAGTCGTAACGCCCTAATTGTAGCGTATGTTAGTGGAGCCACTGCTGATCTTAATGTACAAGGGCAATCCCTTTTGACTTCTTACGGTCTTCCTAATAATTATACTTTTTATACCTCTACTGGAGTTACGGGTTATATGTCTCCAGCATTTTTAGATTCGCCTATTACTTCTATTAGACTTGCCACTCCAACAACTGGTGCTGGAAAAGTTTGGGCTTATATTACTTATCAGAATTAATTTTCTGATTCTTCGCGTTTTACTGGTGGTTTAAATCCAGTTTTTCTTTTATTAATATATGCCATATTAGGTTGTAACTTATATTCAGGATGCTCTAAATGCATTTGTGAATCTTCTAATTTCCACATACCTAAAAAGCTCCACTTCATTTGCTTGGGCAATTTTTTCCAAGAGTCACTTCCTTTAAACATTTGCATAGATGGCCAATACATATTTTATATTATCTTAAAAGATTAAATAATCTATTTTTTTTTATCTTTTGTATCTTTAATAGTTCGTTAAAATAATCAAAAACTCCTTTATTCCAAAGCATAATATAATTAAAAGCGTCTTCTGCTGGCATCATTTTTAATTCAGATACTTCCTCGTTAATAAATCTTTCGTGATCAGAAAAATTATTTATAAAATCATAGATATGATTTAAAACATGCTTTTTATCTTCATAAACCGCTGAATCAACCATTATTTCTTCAAATAAACTCCCATCTATACGATTTCGTTTAGATTTAAAAACACTTGAAAATACTATATATTGATTAGATTCTTTTAAGAATACCCCAAAAATTAAATAAAATAAATTTTTTGTTTTACGTTTGCTAAATTTTTTAGACGTATCTCCTACTAAACCTCTAGGAACAGCGCCAAACATAATTTCTAAATTAAGTCCAGCTAATTCTTTTATATTTAACATTTGTTCTAATTCCACACTATATAATACGTAATATATAATATAAAATATAATTAAAAAATTTTTATACAAGTATATTGTTTTGATAATTTGATTTATGTGTAATAAAATTAAAATATAGAGTTATGGCGACTTTTTTAAATTATATCTCAGGAATTCGTGACTTATCTTCAAATGGATATGTTTTTCAAATGACTGGAATGCCTTTTGGGTATTATCGAAATGCACAAAATTCTATAAAAGTAACTCACGGTGGAGAACTAAAATCTAATTCACTTCCATTAATAAATTTTGAATATCCAGTACATATTATTTTTGTTCATAAATGGCCAGTTGCAGAATCAGCTGCAAATTATGTTCCATTTACTTTGGATTGTACAGGCTTATATGGAAAAACAAAATTTTATGCTGAATATCGCGCCATATCTAATGGTGCAGACGCACTGGTAAAATGGGGGGTGTATAGAACAGGTACTGCACAACAAAATACAGATAATTTATTTAGTGCTAAATCACCAAGTTTTACCGTATCAAATTATGGTATTCTAACTGGCAATAATTATATAATAGATGAATGGATTTATAGTGGTTCTAATTATTCTTTAGACGCAGGAAGTCTTTTTAAAAAAAATAATAACATAAAGCGATTAGTTGGAATTTCTCAACCAGGTTCGCCAATAGTTAATACTGGATCATATGGCGCGACTATTGGAGTTAGTGGCACTGAAGTTGGAGATCTTATTCCAGGTTCTGGATTTAATTTTGGTGAATTATTAGTTTTTAATAGAACTCTCTCTGACGCTGAACGCACCCAGTTAAATCAATATTTAGTAGGAAAATGGGGTCCAATATTATATCCGGTTTCAAGTTCTTCAAGTTCTTCAAGTTCTTTACCTTGCCCACCTTTTGATTCAAGTACTTCATATAATGCAGCACTATGTAATAATCAAACTTTAACTGGAGTTCTTAATCAACCTATATGGACATCACCAACAACATTGTCTGCAAGTCAAAATACAATATGGGATAGTACTCTAAATATTTTTACATCTAATCTTGAAGCAACCTCTAATTTATGGGAGACTACAGGGCTACTTCCTAATAGTTGGAAAATTATATCAGGATCTTTACCAAATGGTTTGGGTTTATCTACAGGGCGTAGAAATTTAATAACTGGTAGTCCAACTCAATTAGGTGATTATTCTATTGTGATTAGGCAGTGCTATTGTGAAACCTGTTTCCCGCAATGTCGTGTTTATAATGATGCAATTATTAATGTTAAAATTAACGATATAACAGGCGGAAATTATTTTAGACCAGATAACCGAACTAGATTACGTGTAGAATGTAATGGAAATTATGCGGGTACAGTACCGTATTCTAAATTATCAAAGAATCAAATATTAGAATCAGTAGTCAACCAACCATTTTGGATTCCTAGTAATTTATTAATAAAAAATTCTAGTAATACAGTAGGATTATACCTGGATAATAAAATAAATTTAAATGAAAATTTATGGTCAAGTCTTGGAGATACTCCTATTAATTTTTCTGTTATATCTGGATCTTTACCACCAAACGTAAGCTTACCTAAATATAATAGATTATCAGGAACTCCGACTCAAATAGGTTCGTATGATTTAGTTATTAGACAATTTTATTGTAAAGATTATTCTGCGTGTTTTGGAGCGAATTATCCTATTTATATAGATATTCCTATAAAAATAAATATTGTAGCGGGGTACTTGCCAAGCGGTTCTAATAACTTTGCTAATGATAATTATGAATTAAAGTTAGCGTGTAGTTGCGCAAATAGTCTTTTGTCCTCTAGCTCATCGAGTAATCCTTCGCCGTCACCACCGTCACCACCGTCACCACCGTCACCACCGTCACCACCGTCACCACC
>Ga0209597_1000149_pt1 | contig 45619 bp, 46 predicted proteins | sample M_140625_MF_Meta_FD_187316 | JGI IMG/M metagenome (GOLD analysis project Ga0209597, IMG submission 187316) | Freshwater microbial communities from Lake Montjoie, Canada to study carbon cycling - M_140625_MF_MetaG (SPAdes) (version 2) | ecosystem: Environmental > Aquatic > Freshwater > Lake... | reverse complement strand
ACTGGATCAAGAAGCACGGCTATATCGCCATCCTCCTCGACGAATCCAAGAACGGCCCGTGGGACCCCAGCGTCGGTAATTTTCTCGCCGCCAACCAGGACGCCGAGAAGCGCTTCCGCATCGCCGCCGGCCGCAAGGTGTGCACCGGCTTCTCCGGCGCTTCCCGCGCGAGCTCGGTCTTCGTCAGCATCGGCGATAACTTCGGCGGCGTGGTGCTGCAAGGCGCCGGCGTCGGGCAGCTCGACAATGGCATCCAAGGCCTGCGCGGCGTGCAGATTCCAGCCGTCGCCCTCACCATGGGCAAGAAGGACCCTAACCACGGCGAAATCAAGCAACTGCGCGAGACGCAGGGCGACCGCCTGCAGGTCTTCGAGTTCGAAGGCGGCCACCAGTGGGCCCCGAAGGACGTGATCGAGAAGGCCCTCGATTACGTCGACGGCAAGCTGCCCAAGTAAGCGGTCGGTCTTGCCATCCCTTGGCGGCGCGGGCATCAAGAGTGCAACCCCATGCGCTCTGCCCTTGCTTGCCTGTTCCTCGGACTCGTCGCGTCCTTCGCCGCCGATACCCCCGTGAAGTTCAACGACCCGAAACCGCAGTCCTACCACCTCACGGTGCGCGCCAGCGAGGTCGACCCGGCCGCGAAGTCTTATCCCGACATTGACTTCAACCTGGAGAGCAAAGGAAAGCCTGCCGACACGGAGACAGCCGATGTCGATACGCGCGTCGCGCCCCGCGGACAGCTCGTGGTCTGGCTGATGGGTCATAACCCGGTCCTCGCCGAGAAGGTCAACGGCTACGGCTACCACCATATCAGCGTCTATTACGCCCGCGGTTGGTTCGGCTCACTTAATACCGTGCCCGCCGACACCCAGCACCTCGGCAATATCCGGCTCGAGGCTACCGCCGGCGTCGACGCTTCGAAGTCGATCGAGATCGCCGAAGCCGATTCCGCCAAAGGCCGCGCCACGCGACTCGTGCAGTGGCTCGTAAAGAAGCACCCGCAGGGCCGCTGGGAACAGTTCCTTACCGCCGGCGGCAAGGAACTCGACTGGACTAAGGTCGTCGTCGGCGGCTCCTCGCACGGCGCCACGTCCTCCGCCCGCTTCGCGATGTACCAGAAGGTCGCACGCGTGATCATGTTCTGCGGCCCGCGCGATAACACCGAAGACTGGCAGGCCGGCCCGTCGGCCACGCCGCTCAACCGCTTTTTCGGCTACTCGCACGTCCTCGATAGCGGCTGGTCCGGCGACCACTACCAGCGCTCTTGGCTCATGCTTCGACTCAACCAATTCGGACCGATTGTGAACACCGAGAAGGACAAGGCTCCCTTCGGTAATTCGCGCCGCCTCATCACCGACGCTCCACTGAAGGGCACCGAGAAGGAACAGGCCGCACGCGGCCACGGCTACGTGACGCCGGGCAAGGGCTCGCCGAAGGACGCCCAAGGCCGCCCTCTTCAGGAAGACGTGTGGAAGTATCTGTTCACCTCGGACGTCGAGCTGACCGGCAAGCCCGTCCCCGCCGAAGTCGGCGTGAAGATGGACCAGCGCACGGACGCCAAACCCAAGACGGCGAAGAAGAAGTAAGGAGGCGCAGGGACGGCTTGCCCTCGGCGGCCTTTCGGCTGTTGGATGGAAGCGATCACCGTGGCCATCCGCATCGACCTCATCACCCTCTTCCCCGCCATGGCCGACGGCTTCCTCCGGGAGTCCGTCATCGGCAAGGCCATCGATAAGGGCCTGATCGAGTTTAAGGCCCACGACCTGCGCTCGTACTCCAAGGACAAACACCGCAAGGTGGACGACATGCCCTACGGCGGCGGACCCGGCATGCTCATGAGCTGCCAACCCCTCTTCGACGCAGTCGACGCCCTGGCCACCCCGGACTGCGAAGTGGTCTACCTTTGCCCGGATGGCGAACAACTGACCAACTCGCTGGCCAAGGAACTGGCTCAAAAGAGCCATTTGATTCTCATTTCGGGTCATTATGAGGGTATCGACCAACGTTTCCGGGACCGGAAGGTCACCCGGGAGGTCTCGATCGGCGATTATGTGCTCACTAATGGGACTTTGCCCGCCTGCGTCCTGGTCGATTGCCTTGGCCGACAGCTCCCCGGGGTGCTTGGGGAGGAAAACTCCTTGACTGGGGATAGTTACAACGGCAAGTTGCTCGCCTTTCCGCAGTTCACCCGACCCGCTGTTTACGATGGTCTCGAGGTGCCCCCCGTCCTCCTAGGAGGAAATCACGCCGAAATCGAAAAATGGCGTCGGGAAAGGCAAATTGAGAAGACAAAGCAACGCAGACCGGACCTGATGAAAGACCAAGAACACCAGCCATGAGCAACCATCCCCTCATCCAATTTGCCACCCAGCCCCAGCTGAAGACCGCCCGCGGAGACCATGATTTCAAGGTCGGCGACGGCGTCAAGGTAGCCACCAAGGTTCGCGAAGGCGACAAGGAGCGCACCCAGACCTTCTCCGGTATCGTCATCCAGCGTAAAGGCGGAGGCATCCACGCCACCTTCACCGTTCGCCGTATCTCCTTCGGCGAAGGCGTCGAGCGCACCTTCCCGGTCCACTCTCCGAACATCGAGAAGATCGAAGTCGAACGCACCTCGCAGGTCATGCGCGCCCGCCTCTTCTATCTCCGCGATCGCCAAGGCAAGTCGGCTACCAAGGTCAAAGAAAAGCGCTTCGACCCGACCGAGCACGCCGCTGCTGCTGCCGCGGCCGCCGCCGCCAAATAAGCCTTCCAAGGAATCCCCGAAACCCCGCCACCAAGCGGGGTTTTTTATGCCTAGTTTCGAGCCAAGCCGAAAGCCGACCGAAAAGGCCTCCAAGCCCCCTATACGCAAGATACAGCCTAACCCACTTATTAACAGGGTCTTGTTTTGCGTGTTTTGACGAAGTACTCGGCGCGGGTGGAACATTTTTTACGAAAACCTTCGGGGGAAGGCTTGACTCTCTCCCTCCCTCCTGCGTTTTTGCACATCCTTCTTTTGAGAACTCTCCTGAGACGATAACTCGCCACCTTCTCCCAATCCAATGCTACGCATCCGCCTCCAACGCTTCGGTACGAAAAACGAGCCGACCTATCGCCTCGTCGTCGCCGAACAAGCCATCCGCCGTGACGGCCGTTTCGTCGAAGTCCTCGGCAACTACAATCCCCGCGCCCGTGGTAAGACCCCGGGCCTGGTGATCAACGTCGAGCGCGTCGACCATTGGGTCAAGCTCGGCGCCCAGCCGTCCGACACAGCGAAGTCGCTCGTGAAGCGTGCCCGCGAAGAAGCGGCGGCTCCGGCCAAGGCCTAAGTTAATTTACACGGCGGAAACGCCCACCCTGACGATGCTTCACCCCGCCACCCGGCGGGGTGATTCATTTGAGGGGGTTATCGAGGGCCCGGAACTCAGTTGAGTTTATTCCAACCGCCCTTGCCGTCCTTCTCCAGTCGCTGAAATCCCGCCTGGGCGAGTCGCTTGTCGCTCAAGCCCTGCTTCATGGCGCCTTCGCCGTACTTAGTCGTGAGCGTGGGCGATTCGAGCACGCGGCGACACGGCTCCTTCGTCACGGGATGATGCGTGAAGTCGGGAACTTCCGGCGGCAGGTCCACTTCGAACTCATCCCCTTCGGCTCCGTCGGGCTTGATGATAATGTAGCGGCGCAGCGGCATGGGTTACTTGCGGGAGGAGCGTGGATCGAAGGCGTCGCGCAGGCCGTCGCCGAGGAAGTTCAGGGAAAGCAGCGTGAGCGCGAAGACGACCGAAGGTGAGATCAGCAGCCAAGGGCACTCTTCCATGATGTCGGCCCCCTCCTTGATCATCAGGCCCCACGAGGTCATCGGCGCCTTCACGCCGAGCCCAAGGAAGCTCACGAAGGCCTCCAGGAGCATGACGCCGGGGACGGTGAGCGTCGCGCACACGGCGATGGTGCCGGCGAGGTTGGGCAGGTAATGCCGACTGAAAATGCCCCAGCGAGACTGACCCAGCGATTCGGCGGCCTGCACGAATTGCGAGGCCTTCAGCTCGCGAGTCTGGTTACGGATGATGCGGGCCATGGTCAGCCAGGAGACGCCCCCCACGGCCAGAAAGATCATCGGCATATTCTGGCCGAAGACAACCGTGCACAGGATGACGATGAGCGTTAGTGGCAAGGTGCTCACGATGTCCACGAAGCGCATCAGGGCGTCCTCCGCCCGGCCGCCGACCTCCGCCGCGAGCACGCCGTAACAGATGCCCACGGCCAGCGCGACGGAGGTGGCGATGAGGCCGACGCAGAGCGAGATCATGCCGCCCTGCAGCAGGCGCGAAAGGACGTCGCGGCCGAGGAGATCCGTCCCGAGCCAATGCGCGGGGGAAGGCGCTGCCGCGCTGTGCGCGAGGTCCTGCGCCATATACGGATATGGCGCAATCAAGGGCGACAGGAAGCAGACGGCGGCGATCGACACGAGGAACCAACCAGACCAGACCGCCGCGCGGTCGCGCCGGAAACGCTGCCAGCCACTTTCGGAGGCCAGGGATTCGATCACGGGCTCGCTCATCAGCTTCGGGCCACCTTGGGGTTCAGCGCGGCATTGGCTAGGTCGGCCGCAAGGTTAAGGAAGAGCAATGCCACGGCGTAGACAATCGTTGTGCCCAGGATCAGCATAACGTCGCGGTTGATGATGGCGGTGACGAAAAGACGGCCCATACCCGGGACATCGAAGAGCGATTCGATGACGAAGGACCCCGAGACCAGACCGGCGGCGGCCGGGCCAAGATAGGTGACGACCGGCAGGAGCGCATTACGCAGCGCATGGACGAACCAGACGCGCAGCGGCGGCACGCCCTTAGCGCGCGCGGTGCGGACGTAATCCAGCGAGCGGACTTCCATCAACGAACCGCGGGTCAGTCGCGCGAGCGGCGCGGCGGTGATCAACCCAAGCGTGCAGGCGGGTAGTACGTAATGGATGGCCGAACCCCAGCCGCACGGCGGCAACCAACCTAGGCCCAGCGAAAAGATCAAAGCCATTATAGGACCGAGCACAAACGACGGCACGCAGATGCCCACGAGCGTGAAACCCATCGGCACGCGATCGAGCCAACTATTGGGTCGCGACGCGGCGAGCACGCCGACTGGCACACCAATCAGCACGGCGAGCAGCAAAGAGATCAAGCCGAGCGAGGCCGAGACACCGATGCGCGAGCCGATGACCTCGCGCACAGACCAGCCGGGATATTTGATCGACGGACCAAGATCGCCCTGAGCGAGATTGACGACATAGTTACCGAGCTGGACAGGGAGCGGCTGGTCGAGGCCGTAATACTGCTCGAGACGCGCCTTCACTTCGGCCGGCAGCGGCCGATCTTTATCGAAAGGTCCGCCCGGCACCGCGTGCGCCAGAAAGAAGGTCGCGGCCACCACGATGAGCAGCACCGGAATCATCTCCAGCAGGCGACGCAGCACGTAGGCCATCAGGGCGTCTTCTCGGCGGCCCTGACGCGCCTCTCGAGTTCTTCGGTCGTCGGCGGAGGCGGCAGACCCGGCGTGACCTTAGTCGTCCAGCCCATCTTGATCGCCATGGCCTCATATTCCTGCGGACTCAAGGTGCCGCGCGCGCGCAGGCGTACCTTGCGCTCATCGGTGTCGTCCAGCATCTTTTCCTCGGCGATGGCCGCATCCCGTTTCGGGTTCGGCAAAGAACAACCCACGCCGAGCAGCGCACAGGCGAGCAGAAGAGCGCGGGGCAGTGACTTCATGACGCTGTTTCTATTCCGCGAGATGGTACGGGCTCAAGCGCTTACAGGCGGCCAAGCCGGCGAACCGATGGCGGCGGAGCGCAACTTGGTCGTAGAGGAAGTCACGTAATGTGCCCGGGCAGAGGCAAGCCAACCAAGCCAACAAGCGCCAGCCGCCGCCAAGCGCGCGTAAAAGGAGGAGCACGGCGGCCGATCGCACCAGCCGACGCGACCCATCCCAGACGACGATCGTACCCATGTCGCCGCCCGGTGGTTCGCCAGCGATGCGGGCGACCTCGCCCTGATTCGTAGCGAAGACCATGGCGCCAGCAACGTCCCGGCGAGCCAACCAAGCGGCGGCGCCATTGCACATGGCACAGGAGCCATCGATGAGCACGACCAGAGGCGTTTTCCGCATGGGCTGAGCCTAAGCGGTCCCTCGCAAGTGTGAAGGGGCAAAAAGCCCCCCCTCTGCGACCGGATAAAGGGCCAATAAGTACAGCGAAAGCGCTTGTCATGCACCGAGGGCACTGCCAAGTTGCCCATCCTGTTGGCCGGAAGGGTATCCAAGTGGCTAAAGGTCGCGGACTGTAAATCCGTTCAGCTTCGCTGTTCGTGGGTTCGAATCCCACCCCTTCCACCAGCAGGACTCATGAGGCCCCTCAAAAAGGGGCCTCTCTGTGTCCAGAACCCTCAAATCCGCGTTGACTCCGAGGGCCGCCCACGGCTTCCCTACTAACTCACATGGCCAACATCAAAGCTAACAAGAAGAGCATCCGCCAGACCAACCGTCGCGCTGAGCATAACAAAATCGTCCGCACCCGTCTCAAGGGCCTCATCAAAGGCCTGACCGGTGATAACGTCGTTGCTTCCGCCCCCCAGGTCGCTTCCGCCGCCGACAAGGCCGCGAAGACCGGCGTGATCCATCGCAACAAGGCGAACCGCATTAAGGCTCGCCTCGCGAAGAAGCTCGCTGCGGCTAAGAAGTAATGCCGGCTGGCCCCCTCACCGACCCCGTCGCCTAGGCGCCGGGGTTTTTTTGTCCCCGGAAATGTCCGCCCTGCCCCCCGCCTCCATCGGTTTCGCCGCCGGCCTGCTCGGCGAGGAAGCTGTCCGCATGGCCGTTCTGGCCTACGGCCCGGGCTGGGTCGCGCTTGATAAGCCCAGCGGCGTTGCCTTGGAGGAACACCCTTGGCAAAAAGGTGCGCCCACCCTGCTCGGCCAACTGCGCGCGCAACTCGAAGCCGGTAAGTCGGAGATGGTCCGCCTCGGCCTCGCCGAACCCGCCGCGGTCTTCGGCCCCGAACCAGAATCCGCCGGCATCGCGATCATCGCCGACCGCGCGACCACGATGGCCGACTGGCGCGAAGCCCTCGGCTCCGGTGCCTTCCGCTTTGATTTCGAATTCATCGCGCGCACGGAAGACGCTCCAGAAGACGCCGGCATCTGCGACCTGCCCGTGGGCATGGACGACTCGCAGGAACGCGCCTTCGTCTCGCAACGCAATGGCAAGCACGCCCAGACCCGCTTCGAACCTGGCCGCGCCTGCGGTCGCTGGCGCATCTGGACCGCGCACACGCCCTTCCCTCGCCGCGACCAAGTCCGCATCCACGCCACCGAATGCGGCATCCGCATCGCCGGTGAACTCAAGTATGGCCGCTCGGGCCGTGTGACGCTCACCGACACAACGCCGAAGGGCCGCCTCAATAAGGGCGAAGACAAGCCGTTGCACCGCGGGCTGCTCCTGCGCATCGCGCGCGTCACCGGCAAGGTCGCCGGCAAGGAATTCGAAGTCACCGCACCCCGGCCGGATGACTTCGCGACGGTCGTGAAGCGCTTGTCGAAGGGAATCTAATCAGCCCTCCGACGGGAAGCGCGGACTCATGTGCCGGCGGGCGGATCTTCGCCGCCGTGCGAGACGATGGCTTCGCGGAGCAGACGGTCATGCCGGTACGACATGATGATGTAAAGCCCCACCCCGACGCATATACAGGAGTCGGCAACGTTGAAGGCTGGAAAGCGGTAAAACGGTAGGTGCACGTCGATGAAGTCGATGACGTGGTCGCCGAACAGTCGGTCACGGACATTACCCAGCGTGCCGCCGACGAACAAGCCGAAGGCCAGCTGGCCGCCCTGCAGTTCGCGCAAGAGCTGCTTGCGCCAGCGCCAGACGAGCGCGAGCACCGCGAGCGCGAGGAGAATCAGGAACGGGCGTACGTCATGCTCGGCACCCAGCCCCCAGGCGGCGCCCTTATTGCCGACATGGACAATCCAGAGCCGCTCAAAGAGCATGATCGGCGGACGGGACGGGTCCTGAGAGAAGTAGGCGCCGAACGGGATGTACCGCACGACGAGTAACTTGGTGGCGATGTCCACGACAATCGCGGCCACGCAGATCAGCCAAAAGGACCGATAGGGGCGGAGGCGGGACAGCATGAACCTCAGGCCGCTCAGGTGTCGCTAGGCTCTTCATCGCCACCACCGCCGCCAGTGCCGAAGCCGACTTCATCGCCTATTTCGCCAAGCGGATTGCCGCCGCGGCGACGATGGGCGCGACGGTTGCGCTCGAGATCTTTCTGGCCTTCAAGGGAATAGCGGGTGAAAGGAACAGCAATCAGGCGCGCGGCTGGGATCGGCTTGCTGGTGATTTCGCACGTTCCGTAGGAGCCCTTCTTCATGCGTTCGATTGCGTCGGCAATCTCCTTGAGGGCTTCCTGCTCGTTCGAGATAAGCGAGAGGGCGAAGTCGCGGTCGGCGGTGTCGGTGCCGGCGTCGGCGAGGTGCTGCGAGTAGCCAGAAAGGTCACCAGCATCGTCTTTGCCCGACTTCTTGAGGGCTGACTCGGAGTGGAAGGCGAGGCCCTTGTGCAGCGCGTCGCGCATGTCGACTAGGAGGCGGTAGTAGCGGCGGAATTTCTCGGGGACCTGCTTAGATTCGTCGACGAAGCCTTCGCCCTTGCGGAAGGGGTTAGAGCCGCCGAGGAGTTCGGAGATGGAAGCGGTAGCGATGTTGTTCGAGCGATTGCCCTGCGAGCGAGCAGCCGCGGCGGCCTTCTCGCGCGCCTTACGCTCCTCGTCCGGAACCCAGACGTTGAGCTTGGCCTTGGACTTGTTACGCTTCTCGAGGTAGACCTTAAGATCGCTGATTGTGTAGAACTGAAGCTTGGCCCGTGGCACGACCACCAGCGCGTCGGACTGGTGATGCTCGTCGCGGTGCTTGCTCAGTAGTCCCTTCTGCAAAGCCCGATCGACCTTGGGAGCCTTCGGCGCCTTGGCGGCCTTGCCGGGAGCGGCCGAGCCCTTCACGTTCTTCGTGGGAACGATCAGAGCAACCTTGGCACCCTTACCCTTGGCAACTGGAGCCGCGACGACCTTGACGGATTTGAGGACCTTGACTGGAGCGGCGGGTTTACCTTTGACGGGAGCCACCTTGGCAATCGGCTTCGGCGCTGGCTTCGGCGCAGGCTTGGCCGCAGGCTTTGCCTTGGCCTTAGGGGCGGGCACGGGCTTCTTGGCGGACTTTTTGGAATCGTTTTTCTTGGACATCGGAAAGGAGGGTTAGAGTTGCGGGTATTTTGAAAGGAGAGCTTCGCGGCACCGTGGAGATACCATACCAAATCTGCCGGCTTCCACAAGAGCGGGAACCCATCGCCAAGAGCGGGGGCAGCGGACGCCTTCGGCTTTGTCGACGGCGATGGCCAAGGTGGCGCCAGCCTGCGGCTTGAGCTGAACCGAGGAGACAATCCACAGCTCGGTCAGAAGGGCCTGCTGGGCAACCAATAGGGTAAAATCGGCATCCGCTGCGTCGCCAGTCACGACGACCGAGGCTTCGAGGGACTGGCCGATCTTCTTGTCCTGACGCAGGCGCTCCATGGGCACATTGACCTGGGCGGCCAAGGCTTGGATCCGGGCGACGGCGGCATGGGCGGCCAAGCCAGCGGCATCCTCCCAGCGGGCGTCGATCGCGGGCCAATCCTGCAAGTGGACGCTGGACGCGTCCGTATACTCGGACTTGGCGTTGAGGTGCGACCAGGCTTCGTCCGCGGTGAACGGCACGAAGGGAGCGATGAGCTTCAGATAGGAGCGGAGGACGATGTCGATTGCGGTCTGGGTCGAGCGGCGCATCGGGTCGTCGGTCGCGGTGGTATAGAGGCGATCCTTGACCACGTTATGGTAGGTGGCGGAGAGCGTACCGGTCGTGAAGCCAGCGAGAGCGGACGCGGCGCGATGAAATTCATTACGCTCGCAGGCGTCAGTAACCTCGCGGACGAGCTTAGCGGTCTCGACGAGTGCCCAGCGGTCGATGGCGGTCATCTTCTCCACCGGCACGGCGTGCTGGGCGGCGTCGAAGTCGAAGAGATTGCCGAGTTGGTAGCGCAGCGAATTACGCATACTACGATACTGGTTTGAAATCGTCTCGAAGATTGCGTCGGAGAGCGGGATGTCGCTTTGGTAGTTCTCCGAAGCGACCCAGAGGCGCACGATGTCAGCGCCGTACTTCTTCACGGTATCGTCGGCGGTCTGCGGCTTGCCGTCGGACTTCGAAATCTTCTGGCGCTTCTCGTTCACCACGAAGCCGTGGGTGAGGACGGCGCGATAGGGCGCCGAACCCTTGACGGCGATAGCCGTCCAGAGCGAGGACTGGAACCAACCACGATGCTGGTCGGAACCTTCGAGATACAGGTCGGCCGGCCAATGCAGGTCCTTGTGCTTGGCGCAGACAGCGAGATGGCTCGAACCGGAGTCGATCCACACATCGAGCGTGTCGGTGCCCTTACGGAGATCCTTCGGCCAAGCGGCGGGAACCGGCGCACCGGCGAGAATCTCCTCGACGGAAGCGGCCCACCACCAATCGCCGCCGCGGGTCGCGACCTGCTGGGCGATGTGACGCACGACGGCACCATCGAGAAAGGTTTCACCCTTGGACGGCGAATAGAAAGCCGGGATCGGCACACCCCAGGCACGCTGACGCGAGATACACCAATCCGGACGGCCTTCGAGCGCGGCGCGGATACGGTTTTCGCCAGAGGCGGGAATCCACTTCACTTCGGCGACGGCGGCGAGGGCCTTCTGGCGCAAGTCGCCGCGATCGAGGCCGACGAACCACTGGTCGAGCGCGCGGAAGACGACGGGCGTCTTGGAGCGCCAACAATGCGGATAGGAGTGCTCGAAGCTCTGCGCCTTGAGTAACGCGCCCTTAGACTTGAGCAGTTCGAGCACGGCGATGTTCGCGGGGTTCTTACCGTCGGTCTCGAGTACAGTGATGCCCACGAGCGAGGCCGGGACCTTGCCGTCGTCGGCATAGGTACCGTCGTCGCGCACCGGACAATAGGGCTCCAGGCCGTACTTGTTGCCGGTCTGGTAGTCTTCAAGACCGTGACCAGGCGCGGTGTGCACGCAGCCCGTGCCGGCGTCCGTCGTGACGTAGTCGGCGAGGACAATCGGCGAAGCGCGGTCGATAAAAGGATGCTGCGGCTGCAGGCCTTCGAGCGCGCGGCCCTTGACCTTGAAACCATCGGTGGCGCCTTCGAGAGCGCACGCGGTGACGAACGCTTCGCGCAGCGCAGTGGCCACGAGGAACGAACGCTCTCCGTGGCGGACCTCGACGTATTCGAGCTCAGGATGCACGGCGATCGCGAGGTTCGCCGGCAACGTCCACGGCGTGGTGGTCCAGATGACGACGGAAAGCGGGTGCGCTGGCGCGAGCTGCTTGGCGGCAGGATTGGGCACAGGGAACGCAACCCAGACGGAGTGCGAGCGCTTGTCCTTGTATTCGATTTCGGCTTCCGCGAGGGCGGTCTGGCAAGGGATGGACCAGTAGACCGGCTTCTTCGAGCGGTAGACTAGGCCCTGCTCGACGAAGCAGGCGAAGCCGGCAAGGATCTCGGCTTCGTACGCCGGATCCATCGTGCGGTATTCGGACGACCAATCGGCAAGGATGCCAAGGCGCTTGAACTGGCCCCGCTGTTTCTCAATGAAGGCGGCGGAGAACTCCGCGCAGGCCTTGCGAACGCCAAGGGCGTCGAGCGACTGCTTCTTGGCCTGCAGCTCCTTCATCACCTTGTGCTCGATCGGCAGACCATGGCAGTCCCAACCGGGGACGTAAGGCGTCCGGAACCCGCGCATGGATTTATAACGGAGGATGGAGTCCTTGAGCAGCTTGTTGAGGGCGGTGCCGATGTGCACATCTCCGTTGGTGAACGGCGGTCCGTCATGGAGCACGAAGGCCGGCTTGCCGGCGGCGCGGGCCTGAATCTGGCTATAGAGACCGTTACGCTCCCAATGGGCAATGCGGACGGGTTCGCGTTCGGCTAGGCCGGCCCGCATGGGGAAGTCGGTCACCGGTAGGTTGAGGGTATCCTTGAGCTCTTCGGCCATTTTTGACGTGATAAAGTGAATCGGTGAAGGGCTTACGCACCCCTCGGGGCGGGCAGGGTGAACGGGTAAGCCTGCGAGGCAAGGGCGGAGATGGGGTCCCAACCCCCTCCCGGGCGAGGCGGGATTGACAGGGCGGACCGGAAACGCACCAATGCAGCCCCATGGATAACATGAAGCCCAAGCTCATCACCAAGCAGGCGGTCGTCATCGACCTCGTCCTGACGGTGGTCTTCTTCGTCTGTATCACCTCGATCCTCAAGAAGCACGTGCCTTGGGCCGAAGCCGGCCAGACCGCCGTCCTCCTGGGTGCCGCCTATTGTGGCCTCTGCCTCTCCGGCGTATTCTGGATGGCCCTTAACCTCTTCCGCGTGACCTTGGCCGACCAAATGCTCCAGAAGACGGTCGACGGCAAGCAGTCGAACTAAACCGCCCTGCCCGCCTACTTGGCGGCCGGTACGACCAAATTCATCGCGGCTTCGACTTCCCGACGCAGTTCGTCGGCCAGTTTCCGTTCCTGCTGATACTCCGCCCACAAAGTTGCGAGCTCTTCTGGCTTGGCCTCGGGAAATCGCTCAAGCCAGGCTCCGAATGTGCGCCATGAATTATGGAAGACGGGATTCTGCCGCAAGATCTCGCGACGCAGTCCCGCGAGCCGAGCTTTTATGACGGCCTGCACCGCTGGCAGGTTGCGATACTTAGGTAGGTCTTTGCCGGAAATGAGTTCGTCGCCCCGGCCGACATCAAAGACAAAGCGAGCGATGTCGTCGAGCGACTCCGCCGACTCGAACAGACCGAGGCTGACGGGGGCCCGGGAGAGGAGAAGCTCCGCGCGATGGACGAGCCACCATTCATCCGGAGACTTTGCCGCCGTCTCCAATAACTTAAGGACCGAATCCCCACGCGCGGAGGCGATCAGCGCCTTCGACTGCTCCGCCGGCGATCCCAGCGTCGGGCGCAAGGCGCGCCAGAACAGGAAAGCCTCCCGCTCTGGCGCCTTGCCCGCCACAATCTCCGCTAACGTGGAAGGAATCGCCTGCCGCCCTTCACGATACCAGTAATCGTTCATCGACGGCCGCAGCTGCACGAGTACCTCGCAGGCCAAGGCCTGCCGCACCCACGGCTCACTGGAGTTCGCTGGCTTGCCGGCGACCAATGCGACCCGGGCCAGCCAAGCACTGGCCGCCGCTTCGGCTGCGCGACCGGGAGCCTCCAGACCATCACCCAAACGAACGACGACGAGTACCGTGCCGGCAGCGACCCTCGTCTCAAGCGGAGCGAAGCCAGGGACATCCGCCACTTCGAGCCGCGCGAGCGGCGGTGGGGGGGGCGGAAGGTTCAGCGCGAATTCAAGATGACGCTGCAAGGCCGTGCAATGCGCGGCCACAAAACTGATCTCCGTCAACTTCTCCCCGGCGACTAACGCGATGGGCGTGTCGCTCGTATAGACGTGCGCCGGCACCGGCGGCACAAGCTCGGCCGCGGCCAACCATGCACAGGCGGCCAGGAGGCTCACCATATCAGACGCCGCCGAAGTGGCCTTCGTCGACCTCCAGCGGTTCGCCGCCGGAAATATGCAGGGGTTCGCCCAGCGGAGACTGGTCGTTCTTCCAGACTTCAACGGTGGCAGGAGCCTCGGGGTCGGGCGAAATCCACTGCCAGCGGCCGATGCCGAGGAAACTCATGGGGACGCCCTTATCCTGGCTCAGGCCAGAGCCGGTGCCACGGACGAACGGCTTGTTGCCGATGCCAATCATGAGGTTGACGATGAGCGCCGTGCCCGTGCCGGCAGCGGTCGACTGGGGGGCGGTCGGGGCGACGGCCTCCTCTTCTTCGATCTCCTCGATGACCTCGACCTCTTCCTCGGCTTCGTCTTCGGTCTCTTCAATCTCCGCAGGAGCGGAGGCCACCGGAGGGTTTACGCGGGTCTCACTCATCACCGCGCGGATGGCTTCAAGGGATGCTTCGACTTTATCGACGGACTTTTCGGCGGACTTGGCGGCCTTCTTAATCTCGTCGCGGACGGTCTTCAGTTCGCCTGCGAGCGTCTGCGCGAACTCAGCCTTCGTCTTGCCGGCGGCTTCGGCAGCCTCGTCGGCATCGGCGACAACGGCGCGGACGGTGGTAGCCAACGCATCAACCTTCTCGGTTAACTCGTCGATCGCGTCGGTAGACGGGGACGCGGCGGCGGCTTCTTGCAACTTCTTCTCCAGCGCAGCGAGGGCTGCCTTCAGGGTATTGATCTCGGCGGAAGCGCGCTGGGCAACGGCCCCAGCGGCAGCCTCAGCGGCCCTCTGCGCGGACGTCTCCACCTCGGCGATGCGGCGGTTCAAGGCCTCATTGCCGGCGCGGACGTTGTCACGCTGGAGATCAATCTCCTCGGCGAGCTTGGTACGGAGGCGGGCTGCCTCGGCCTGGCGCTCGGACTTGCCACCGCCGTCCTTCAGCACCGGAATCACCACGATCAGCGAGGCCGCGAGGATGGCGACCATAATCAGGAAGGTGTCCAGACCGTCGCGCTTATCCGGCATCGCGACCAGGATCGCGATCACCGCGATCAGGTCGGCGGCGACCAGGAACCATTTTTCTTTGAGCAGTTTCTCGAGTTCGCGGTTCATATTGGGGTACGGGGTAAGGGGAGAGTAATCAGCGCGGGCGCTCGACGAAGCCGACCTTGCGGTTGACCTTAGAGATCGTGCGGAACGCAGTGGCCTGGGCCTGTTCGGCGCCGGACTTAAAAATGCGGTCGAGCTCACCGCGGTCCTTAATGAGTTCGTCGTAGCGCACGCGGACAGGGTCGAGCGTCGCGACCACGGCGTCGGCGACGGTCTTCTTGAAGTCGCCGTAGCCCTTACCGACGAACTCGGACTCGAGCGTGGCGACGGAGCGGCCTGTGCACGCGGACATAATGGAGAGTAGGTTGGTGACGCCGGGCTTATCGGGGCCAGAACGGACATCGACGGAAGAATCGGTCACGGCCGACATGATCTTCTTCCGCACTTCCTCGGGAGGGTCGGTGATGAATACCGTCGCGGTGTGATTCGGGTCGGACTTCGACATCTTCGCGGTCGGATCCTGCAACGACATGATGCGCGAGCCGACCTTGGAGATAAATGGCTCGGGCACCTTGAAGGTATCGGAGTAACGGCTGTTAAACTTCTCCGCGAGGTCGCGGGCGAGCTCGAGATGCTGCTTCTGGTCGTCGCCGACTGGCACGAGTGAGGCATTATAGAGGAGGATGTCCGCCGCCATAAGCACTGGGTAGAAAAGGAGCCCGGCGTCGATTGACTGCTGCTTGCGCGACTTGTCCTTGAACTGGGTCATGCGCTCGAGCTGGCCGAGCGGGCAGAGGCAACCGAGGATCCAGGCGAGCTCGGTGTGGCCGATGACATGCGATTGGACGAAGAGCCGGCTCCGGGCGGGGTCCAGGCCGCAAGCCACGTACTGGGCCAGACAGGAATAGGTGTTCTCGCGGAGCTGGGCCGGGACATACGGCACCGTGATGGCGTGCTGGTCGACTATGCCGAAATAGCATTCGTTATCGTCCTGCATCCGTCCCCAGTTGAGCACTGCTCCGAGGTAATTACCGAGGTGGAGTCGGCCGGTCGGCTGGGCGCAGGTCAGCACCACGGGCTTGGAGGGCTTTTTTTCGCTAGTTTCGCTCATTCCAGTCCCCCCAGCGTGGCGAGGGGGCCGTCCCGCATCAAGCGGATTGGAGGCTCAGTGACGCTTGAAATGCGGGAAGCGTCCGCCTAGAAAGCCCTTCGCCTAATTCGTCCCCGCTATGCTGCTCGCCCAATCTGCCCCTGTCACCACCCCTGCCCCGGCCGCCGTCCACGTGGACCACTTCATCATCGGCGACCTCAGTAAGGTCATCGCCAAGGCGCCTGACGACTGGAGTAAGGTCATCATCCACGCCATCGGCTTCATCGCGGTCGCTTACCTGGTCGGTTGGGTAGCCGGCAAACTCATGCGCTGGATCTCGACGAAGTTTGGCAACAGCCCGATCGCCGAAGCCACCGTCGCCGCCCTCGGCAAGTCACTCCCCTACATCCTCCCAGCCTACACTCTTCTTTTCCTCATCAAGGACCTCAAGGATGCCCTCGCCTACATCGGCTGGCTGAATTTCGCCGTCACGAGCGGGACCTTCTTGTGCTCCTTGGCGCACTCCGCCTCGGTCTTCTACCTGGTCGCCATCCCCATCGCCTGGGCCCAGAAAATCGCCGACCAATCCGAGAACAAACTGGACGACATCCTCGTCCCGATGTTCTCCACGGTCGTCCGTATCGCGGTCATCCTCGTTGGCACGTTCAAGGCTATCTCGATCATCGACCCGAAGTCCTCGGAAGCGATTCTCGGACTGCTGGCCGGCGCCGTCGTCGGCCTAGCCTTCGCCTCGCAAGACACGATTAAGAACGTCTTCGGCGCGGTCATGCTCATCGTCGACCAACCCTTCACCCTCGGCGACTTCATCAACATCGGCACGCATGAGGGCAAGGTGGAGTCCCTCGGCCTGCGCTCTACGACCATCATCATGCTCGACGGCCAGCGGCTCGCCATCCCCAACGGCGACCTCGCCACGCGCGCCATCGTCAACATCACGCGCCGTGATTTCATCCGCGCGCAGGACCTCGTCCACCTCGAGGCGAATACGCCGGCCGCAAAGGTCCGCGAGGCCGTCGCCATCGTCCACGAACTGTTGGTCAACCACGAAGGCTTCCAGCCCAGCCACCCGCCCCTCGTGCACGTGACGGAGTTCGCCGACTGGGCCGTCAACATCCGCCTGATGTACTGGTATCACCCCGCCGCCCCAGTGAAGCAGTTAGAGTTCAATCAGCTGCTGATCATCCGCATCGCGGAGCGCCTCCAGCAGGCCGACATCCGCCTCGCCGTCATGGGCACCCCGCAAACCCGCTAACTTTTCCGCCATGCCCCTCATTGAAGCCAAGAACCTGTCCAAATCCTTCGGCGCCATCCGCGCCGTAAATGCCGTCTCCTTCGCCGTCGACCGCGGCGAGGTCGTGGGATTCCTCGGACCCAACGGCGCCGGTAAATCCACCACGATGAAAATGCTCACTGGCCACCTCCGCGCCGACGAAGGCGCCGCGGTCATCGCGGGCTTCGACATCGCCGACCAAGCTGTCCAGGCCAAGCAACATCTAGGCTACTCGCCGGAAGGAGCGCCCGCTTACGGCGAGATGACCGTCCGTGAATTCCTCCGCTTCGCCGCCGATCTCCGTGACTTGACCAATCCGGCCGAAAGCGTCCGTCAGACGCTCGAGCTCTGTCGCCTCAACGAAGTCGCCGCGCAGACGATCGACACGCTCTCCAAAGGCTACCGCATGCGCGTGGGCTTCGCCCAGGCGGTCATTCACGACCCCGAGGTGCTCATCCTCGACGAACCGACCGACGGCCTGGACCCGAACCAGAAGTTCGAGGTGCGCCGCATCCTGAAGGAGATGGCCGCCCGCAAGGCCGTCATCGTCTCGACCCACATCCTCGAGGAAGTCGGCGAACTCTGTACCCGCGTCATCGTGATCGCGAAGGGCGAAGTCCACTGTGACGAGTCGCGCGAGAAGTTCCTCGCGCGGGGCTCCGACCTCAACGCCGTCTTCCGCCAACTCACCGCCTAATCTTATCGTCATGTCCTCTTCCGAAAAATCCCCCTCGCCCGGACTCAAGCCTTTCACGGCTATGGTCCGCCGCGAATTCGCCGGCTACTTCCGCACGCCGCTGGCGTACGTCTTCCTCGCCGTGTTCAACGCGTTCGCCGTGTCCCTGGCGTTCTTCGTCGGCGGGCTCTATGAATCCGGCATCGCTAGCCTGGACCGGTTCTTTCTCTACCATCCGTGGCTCTGGGCGTTCCTCGCCCCCGCCGCCGGCGCCCGCCTCTGGGCCGAAGAACGCCGCCAGGGCACCATCGAGCTACTCCTAACCTGGCCAATCACCGTGTGGCAGGCCGCGCTCGGGAAATTCCTCGCCGCCTGGCTCTTCCTGGCGTGCGCGCTGTTGATGACCGTCCCCGTCGCCCTCACGGTCGGCTGGCTCGGCGACCCTGACTGGGGCGTAATCATCGCTGGCTACACGGGATCGCTCCTCTGCGCCGGTGCCTGCCTCGGTATCGCGGCTATCGCCTCCGCCCTCACCCGCAGCCAAGTCATCGCCTTTGTGACCGGCTTCCTCGCCTGCTTCATCCTCGTGCTCGTCGGCTACGGTGTCTTCGACGAACTCCTCTCCGGCCTACTCGGCTCCGCCGGCGTCGACGAGATCCGGCGCCTCGGTCTCTGGCGTAATCTTGAACCGTTCACGCTCGGCCTCGTCGACGTGCGCCCGATTGCTTACTTCCTCTCCGTCGCCTTCGCCGGCCTCGGGTTGAGCACCATCATCGTCGAACGCCGCTAACCGGAAACCCCAGCCATGAACCGCTCCCAAGCCCTGCTCGCCACCTTCGCCGTCCTCGCGGCGGCGTTCTTCGTCAACCTGATCTCCGGCGCCGTCCCCGCCCGCGTCGATCTCACCGCCGACCGCACCTTCACCCTCTCACCAGGCTCGAAGCGCATCGTCACCAAGCTCGATGACCCGGTGACGCTCGAATTCTTCGTCAGCCGCTCCGACGTGAAGCTGCGCCCGTATCTCGAAAGCTACTCGCGCCGCATCGAGACGCTCCTCCGCGAATACGTCGCAGCCTCTGGCGGCAAGGTGAAGTTGATTGTCACCGACCCGCGCCCGGACACGAAGGAAGAACAGCGCGCCCAGCGTCACGGCATCGCCCCGATGCGCGCCGCCCAAGGCAACGCCTACCTCGGCCTGACCGCCCAGCAGGCCGACACGGTGAAGGCGGTGCCCATGCTCGACCCCTCGCGCGAACGCTTCCTGGAGTTCGATCTTTCCAAGCTAATCGCCTCGGCCTCGCGCCTCGACCGCCCGAAACTCGCTTTCATTAGTTCGCTTCCAATCAGTAACCAAATCCCGCAAGGCGGCGAACAGCAGCCTAGCCCGGCCGACTTCCTCCTGGCTGAACTTAGCCAGACCTACGAGGTGATCACGCTCAATACCACCGCGAGCGAACTGCCGAAGGACGTCGCCGTCGTGGCGCTCGTCCACGCGCATCATATCGACGAGCAGCTCGCCTACGCGGTCGACCAGTTCCTCCTTAAAGGCGGATCGGTCTTCGCGGCAGTCGATCCTCTCTCGCGCATCCAGAAGTTCTCGCAGGGCAACATGCCCTTCATGATGGCGCCGATGGCCCTCACGGCCGCGAGCGACCCAGCCCTCCTTCGCGCCTGGGGTGTCAACGTCGACCTCGACGCCGTCATCGGGGATTCCACGAGCTCGGTCGCTATCCGTAGCTCCCGGGGCGATCCAGTCCAATACCAACCAGCCTTCGCCGCGGGCGCCGCCGCCTTCTCCAAGGACTCGCCGCTCACGTCGGACCTGCGCGAACTCGCCTTCATGGAAGCCGGCTCAGTGGGCCTGATTTCCGGCGCCGAGAAGCGCCTGAAGTTCGAACCACTCGTCACGATGAGCGGTCCCGGCATGGGCGCCATCGACGTGGCCTCGGCTAACGCCGGCCCCTTCGAGAAGGTCGCGCTGTCCTTCAAGACCGACGGCAAGTCTCGCGTGATCGCGGCTACCGTGTCCGGTGAATTCGTTTCGGCCTTCCCGAAGGGCGCGCCTGCCCCCGGCAAGCCTGAGCCCACGCCGCCCGGCCAGCCGCCGAAGCCGGTCGCGAAGCCCCTGCCCGGCCCGCACCTGGCGGTAAGCAGCAAGCCCGGCCGTATCTTCGTGGTCGCAGATTCCGACTTCATGATGGACCCGTTCACGGTGCGCCAACGCCAGGTCGGCGGCCAAGCCGCGATGGAACCGATCAATGATAACCTGGGCTTCGTCGTCAGCGCGCTCGAGACCTTGGGTGGCAGCGACGAACTCGTCAGCCTGCGCTCCAAGGGAACTTCGCTACGTCCCTTCAAGAAGGTCCAAGACCTCGAACGTGTCGCCCAGCTCCGCTACCAAGCAAAGCTGGATGAGATCGAACGCCGCCTCGAGGAGGCCAACGCGAAGGTCACCGAACTCTCCAAGCAGACCGGTGGCGTCACCGCCAAGGGCATCGTGATCACGCCCGAGATGCAACGTGAGATCGAGAAGTTCCAGGTCGAAGCCGATAAGCTCTCCGAAGAACGTCGCATCATCCGCCGCGGTCTCAGCGAGGACGTCAACTCCCTCGGTCGTCGCCTGCAGGTGCTCAACCTGCTCGCTGGCCCGGCGCTGGCCCTCCTCTTCGGCCTGTTCTACACCCTGGCTCGCCGCCGCAAGCTTTCGTAATCCGCCATGCGTAACAAGAACCTGCTCATCGCCACGCTCGTCCTCGGGCTGCTCGCCTTGGCGGCCGTCCGCCTCACCCGCGAGGCACCCAAGGCTGATACCGCGAAGAAACCGCTCGTCGAAGCCGGCCTGCTCGACGGCGCCAAGTCGCTCACAGTCACGGCAAACAATAAGAGCGTCACGGTCGAGAAATCCGCCGACGGCTGGACGGTGAAGGAGAAGCTCGGCCTTCCCGCCGACGTCGAGAACCGCCTGCTGCCACTCATCCGCGGCCTGCAGAAGGCGAATAACTTCGGTCAGCTCACCGCCAATCCGAAGCGCCTCGATAAGCTCGGGCTCGCCGACTCCTCGCTCACGATCGTCGGCCCTGATGACAAGAAGACGACGATCCAGTTCGGCAAGCAGACCGAGGACGGTCTTGGTGCCAGCGCCCGCCTCGTTGGCCAGGAATTCGCGATCCGCACCGACTTCTCGGCCTACCTCGAAGGCGACCCGCTCTCCTGGGTCGACCTGACGCTGTTCTCCGCCAAGCCCGCTGAGATCAAGTCCATCAGCTTTGAATGGAAGGACGGTAAGGCCTCCTTCTCGCGCAAGGAGCTCGGTGCCCCGTTCGAAGGCAAGGAAGGCCAGGCCGTCGAGGACATCGTCGCAACGCTGGCGACCGTCCGTGCGGCCGACGCCGTCGCCCTCGACGACAAGGACGTCGCGAAGGCCGTCCGCTCGTCGCAGGTGAAGCTCACGCTCTTCGACGGCGCCATCGCCACGCTGACGTTCGCGAAACTCGCGGGTACGACACCCAACGACGCAGGCAAGACCTTCGTGCACGTCGAACACTCCGACCCGAAGCATCAGGCCAACGCGACCGCCAAGCTGGCCGTCTTCATCGCTCCCGCCTGGCTCGCCGAACAGGTGCCGGGCTCGCTGGCCGACTTCAAGAAAAGTCTGCAGCAGCCCGCGGCCGAACCCACGGCGCCGACCATCCAGATTCCTGGCCCGTCCCCGGCAATCATCACTTCGCCCGAAATTAAGCTGAAATAAGGGTACTTTCGCAAAAGCCCTTGCCTCCCGAGGCGAGGGCTTTTTTGTGTCTATCACCGATGGCCGCCGCCGAATCCCAGTCCCTCAGCACCTACCTGCCCGCCCTCGTGCAGATCGTCCTGGGTCTCTCGATCCCCGCGATCATCCTGATTGTCAGCCACGTCTTCGGCCAGCGCGCCAAGGGCAACTACATCAAGGATAAGGCCTACGAATGTGGCCTCCCGATGGAAGGGAAGCCCCACCCTCGCTTCGCCGTGAAGTTCTACGTGACGGCGATGCTGTTCATCCTCTTCGACATCGAAGTCGTCTTCCTGGTGCCGTGGGCCCTGGTCTACCGCGAGTTCCTCGCCGCCGGCATCGCCATCACAGCCGCCACCGCGGTCTTCCTCGGCGTCCTCGTCCTTGGCCTCGCCTACGAGTTCAAGCGCGGCGCACTCGAGTGGGAGAAGTAAGGCGCGATCTCGCTGCTTGAAATAAAGGTGGCGGAAGGCCTATTTCGGGAATAGTCGTATTCACTTGATGAATACACTCACCGACATTTTCATGGGACTCCTCGAACAAGTTTGCGGCAGTCGGGGCGTCGGTCGTGAAGAGATAATCCTAGCCCTGTTCGGCTTAGGAATGATCCTGCTCGCAGGCTACGTCGTTTCCCTCATCGGCATATGGAAGGTTTTTACCAAGGCCGGACAGCCGGGCTGGGCGGTTCTGATCCCGTTTTATAATATCATCGTGCTGCTGCGCATCGCGGGTCTCCCTTGGTATTGGGTCTTCACTCCGCTCGTGGCCATCATCCCGATCCTCGGCTGGATCGCCTACCTCGTCTGGGTCGTCTGGGTCCATCACCGTATCTCCACCCGCTTCGGCAAAGGCATCGGCTTCACCATCGGACTCACGCTCCTCGCCCCGATATTCTGGCTCATCCTCGGCTTCGGCGACTCGAAGTACGTCGACGAGTAGCCTGCCCAGGCATAAGTTTACCGTCATCACCTCAAAGGGACGGCGATTACCGGTAGACTCCCCTCAGGCATGGCCTAGAAAAGACGTTATGAACCTCACCCCTGTGTTCGCCTCCATCCTCGCCGCCAAAGAACTGAATGACAAAGACGCCGGCCAGGTCTTCGGCCTCTGCTTTCTCGCCGTCGCCCTGGTCGCGCTCCTGGCCTTCAGCATTCGCGGGCTCTGGCTGATCTTCGAAAAGGCCGGTCATGAAGGATGGAAGGCTATCGTTCCGGTCTACCATCACGTGATCCTCACGCGCATCGCCGGCCTCTCGGCTTGGTGGACGCTGCCGCTGCTGCTCGTAATCCCCTTCCTAAAAGTCCACGATAAGGGAGTGAAGGTCATCTGCCTCCTGCTACTCGCAGCCTGGTGGGTCTGGCTCTGCCAGCGCATCGCGAAACGCTTCGGCAAGGGTATCGGCTTCGGCCTCGGCCTCGCGGTCCCGGTCACGGACTTCTATTTCCGCACGGCCTTGGCCTTCGACAAGTCGACCTACAACCAGCAGCCCTGAGCTGTCGGTTAATCGTAATAAAAAGGGCGCCCACACGGGCGCCTTTTTATTCGGCCTACTTGCCCTTGAGGTGCTGATCGAAGAAGGCCGTGACGAGCGGACGAAGGTCACGCTGCTTAGGCTGGAGGTCGAAGGTGTGCGGTGCGTCGGGGATGACCTCGAGTACGCAGGGGGCGCCTTTCTCCTTGGCGATTTTGAGATAGGTTTCGCTCTGGCTCAACGGGACAGTGACGTCGGCCGTACCATGCACGAGCAGCATGGGCGGATCCTTGGCGTCGAGGTAGGTGATGGGGGAACCCATCTTATAAAGCTCCGGCGCCTCTTCGCGGGTCTTTGCGAACATCTTCATATCGTGGTAATTCATGAGGTCGACGGCACCGTAGAAGCCGACCGCACAGGTGACACGCGCCGAGACATCCTGGTAAGGCTCGCCCTTGACGGCATCGAAGCCGTCCACCGGACCAGTCGTGGCGAGCATCATAGAGAGGTTGCAGCCGGCCGAGCAGCCGATGACGCCGATCTTCTCCGGGTCGACACCGAGGTTGGCCGCTTCCTTGCGGAGATAGCGCACCGCAGCCTTGGCGTCGTGGACACTCTGCGGCCAAGTGACCTGCCCCTGCGTGCGGCGCAGCTTGTAGTTAATGCTCATGCAGACGTACCCCTGAAGCGTGAGGTTCTCGCTGATGTTGAGCTCGCGGTTGCGCGCCTTGTCCCCGTCGTTGAAACCGCCGCCATGGATGACGATGATGCCGGGGAGCGGCTTGGCCTTGTCATGGTCAAGCGGCGAGTAGATGTCCGCCTTCTCCTTGCGCGTGCCTCCGAGATACGCGACGTCCTTGAGGACCGCGACGGTCTTAGGATAGACGGGGACTTTCTTGAGCGCGGCGGGGGTGTCCTCGGAAGCAGGCTCGATGGCCAGCTTGGCTGACGGTACGGGCTCAGCGGCGCAAAGGAAAACCGCCAGAGTAAGCATGAGGGGCATGCTTTCTGGATACCCGCCAGCCGGCGTCCGTCAACGGCTCAAGGACCGCAGATGCCGCAGCCGCCGGGCAAATCGCGGAAGAAGTCGTGGCCTTTGTCGTCGACGAGGATGAACGCAGGGAAATCAACGACTTCGATCTTCCACACAGCTTCCATGCCGAGCTCGGAATAATCGATGACGTCGACCTTACGAATATTCTCCTGCGCAAGAATCGCGGCGGGGCCACCGATGGAGCCGAGATAGAATCCGCCGTGCGCTTGGCAGGCTTTAGTGACGGCCTCGCCGCGGTTACCCTTGGCAATCATGACGAGCGAGCCGCCGTGCTTCTGGAAGAGTTCGACGTAGCTGTCCATGCGACCAGCAGTGGTCGGTCCAAATGAACCGGAAGCCATGCCGACGGGCGTCTTGGCGGGGCCGGCGTAGTAGACGGGATGGTCCTTCATATACTGCGGCAATCCTTCGCCCTTCTCGAGGCGCTCGCGGATCTTGGCGTGAGCGATATCGCGGGCGACGACGAGCGTACCGGTGAGCGCGAGGCGCGTGGTGACGGGATACTTCGAAAGTTCGGCGCGGATGTCCGCCATGGGACGGTTGAGGTCAATCTTCACGACCTGGGTGGCATCGGCATGCTTGCGCGCGTCAGCCGGGATGAAGCGCCCGGGGTTCTCCTCGAGTTGCTCGATCCAAATACCGTCCTTATCGATCTTGGCCTTGGCGTTGCGGTCCGCAGAACAGGAGACGGCCAGGCCAATCGGGCAAGAGGCGCCGTGCCGCGGCAGGCGGACGACGCGGACGTCGAGGGCAAACCACTTGCCGCCGAACTGCGCGCCGATGCCGAGCTGGTGCGCGACCTGGAGAAGCTCAACCTCGAGCGTAGTGTCGCGAAAAGCGCGGCCGTGTTCATTGCCAGAGGTCGGCAACGCGTCGTAGTAGTGGGTCGAGGTCAGCTTGACGGCCTTCATGGTCGCCTCGGCGGAGGTGCCGCCGATGACGAACGCGAGGTGATAGGGCGGACACGCAGCGGTGCCGAGCGACTGCATCTTCTCGGTGAGGAACTTGACGAGGGACTTGGGATTCAGGACGGCCTTAGTCTCCTGATAGAGATAGCACTTGTTGGCGGAGCCTCCGCCCTTGGCGACGAAGAGGAACTCGAACTTCGACCCGCTCACGGCGGCGATATCGATCTGCGCCGGCAGGTTCGTGCCGGTGTTCTTCTCGGTATACAGATCGAGCGGGGCGAGCTGCGAGTAGCGCAGGTTGTTCTGCGCGTAGGCCTGATAGACGCCGAGCGAGAGCGCTTCGGCATCATCGCCGCCGGTCCAGATCTGCTGACCCTTCTTAGCGGTGATGGCAGCAGTGCCGGTGTCCTGACAGAACGGGAGCACGCCCTTCGCGGCGACCTCGGCGTTACGCAGCATCGCGAGCGCGACGGTACGGTCATTGTCACTGGCTTCCTTGTCCGCGAGGATCGCCGCTACCTGTTCGAGGTGCTCGGTCCGGAGATAAAAATTAATGTCATGCAGCGCCTGGTTGGCGAGCAGCGTGAGGGCCTCCGGGGCAACCTTGAGAACAGGCTTACCGTCGAACTCGGCGACAGAGACGTGCTCCTTGGTGAGCAGGCGATACTTCGTGGTATCGGGGCCCAGCGGGAAAGGTTCTTGGTAATGGAAAGGAGAAGCCATCGCAGTCATCATACGAGACGCCGCCCTACCCGCAAACGGAAACAAGTCAGCGAGCGGCCATCAGCGCCGGCGCACCGATACGCACCTCGCCGAGGATTGCACCTTCAGCCAGGTCGACCGACACCAAGGCCAGGCCGACATCTCCGGCGGCGGAGCGCACGGTGCCAAGGACCTTCCCTTCCGGCGTTTTGAGTTCCTGCCCGACCGACACCGACCCTGATACACGACGAAGGATGCGGCGCAGCGAGCCCAGGGACTGGATACGGGCCATGACTTCTTGGCCGAGGTAGCAGCCCTTGGTATAACTGACCCACGCCTCGAGCCCACACTCCTGAGGAAATTCATTGGCACCGCAATCGGCGGGGACGGCCGGTACGCCAGCGGCGACGCGCAACGCATCGAGCTCAGCGAGCGTGGCCAGCTCGCCTGGTGCGGCGACGCCGACCGGCGTGAGCACATCCCAAGCGACGCCGCCGTAACGGTTCGTCGCGAAGATCTTTGCGGCGGCAAGCTTCGGCTCCGCACCCCAGACGACCCACTTCTGCCAAAGGACGGACTCGTCCGTCGCCACGACGTCGTCAGCGATGACATTCGCGGTCACGACGGCGATTAGCGCTTCGGCGGTAAGATGCGGACAAAGCAAAAGGTGTGAGCCATCGGCTTCCTTCGAGATAATCGTATGTGCGAGCACCCGGCCCTTGCGATTGAGCCAAAGAGCATCGGCCAGCGCGCCGCCACGGAGATCGGCCGAGCACTGCCCTTGCAGGAAAGCCGCCGCGTCTTCGCCCGTCACCCGGACGACCGCGGTGGCAGCGGGAGCGAAGCGCAGCGACATCAGAGAGTCTTCCAAAGCAAGGCCAAGCCTTGCAGTGCGAGGTTCGCGTAGATTGCGGCCATCACGTCATCCAACACGATGCCGAAGCCTCCGGGCAGCTTCTCAAGCGCCTTGATGCCGAAAGGCTTGGTGATGTCGAAGAGCCGGAAGAGCAGGAAGCCAAGCAGGATGAAAAGCAGACCCGTCTTCGTGCCACCATGCATTGCGGGCCCCATCGGATTGAAGAGGTAAACCAGCGGCATGGCCACGAATTCATCCATGTTCACTTCTTGCGGATCCTTCTTGCCGATAATCGCCGCCGCGACGCCACAGAGCACGATGCCCATGACCACAACCAACGAGTCGAAGATCAACTCATGGTACCAACCTTTGTTGTAAGCCAAGCGCACGACGAGTGCCCACCATAAGACCCCGGCCGCAGAACCCCAGGTACCCGGCGCCTTGAGGCGACCGAGCGGACCGAGCGTCGCGATCTGGACGATCATGAAGCCAGACCTGGCAGGTGACGACGATGCCGGATGAGGTAGCTCGCGCCGGAGACCACGGTGATCACCACCGACAACCAGAAGAGGGACATGATGATGACCTCCCAATTCTGGTGCCATTCGGCCGAGAGATTCCAGTGCGTCTCATAGGCACGTAGGCCGATAAGATGACCGATGGCCAGGATCTGGAGGAACGTCTTAATCTTACCGAGGCCCTCGGCCTCGAGTACCTGACCTGAAGCGGCGGCGACGAGGCGCAGGCCGGTGATCAGGAACTCCCGAATAAGGATGAGCATCACGCCGAAGGAAGTGAGGAGTACCGTGGCGGCATCAGGGTTGATGTGTACGCCCGCATCGTTGACCCTGATGACGGGCAAGCAATCGATAGCGGCGAGGCCGACGAGCAGGCCGAGGATGAAGATCTTGTCGACCAGTGCGTCCATGAGGCGACCGAAGTCGGTCACGGCGTTCAGCTTGCGGGCGATCCAGCCATCGAAGATGTCGGTCAGGGCGGCCAGGATGAACAGGGCCAAAGCGGCGCTGGCCCAGGGGCCGGCCCAATAGGTCCAGAGGGTGATCAGGAAGATGGCTGGCAGGCGGGCGGCCGTCAGGAGGTTGGGGAGATGCCTAAGAAAACGCATGTGGGCTTGCCGAAAGGATGTTCCCGCCCGAGACTACGCCGCAACAGGAAAACGATGTCCCGCCTCCCACGCATCGCCGTCTACCCCGGCACCTTCGACCCAATCACACTGGGGCACCTGGACGTCCTCCGCCGCGCGTCGCGCCTTTTCGATAAAGTCATCGTCGCCGTGGCGGCCAGCGACAGCAAGAACCCGTGGTTCAACGTCGAGGAGCGCCTCAGTATGGCCCGCCAAGCATGCAAGGGTATCCGCAACGTCAAGGTCCTCGAACTCGACGGCCTGACGGTTGAGTTCGCCCATAAGCACAAGGCGGCGGCCATCATCCGCGGCCTCCGTAAATTCAGCGATTTCGAGTTCGAATTCGACCTGGCCCACGCCAACCGCCTGATGGCACCAGAGATCGAAACGGTCATCCTGATGCCCAGCCAGGACCAGTTCGTGACCTCCTCCAGTTTCGTGAAGGACATCGCCCGCCATAAGCTCTCTCAGGCCGCGGCCTTCGTCCCCCGGTGCGTCCTGCCCCTTCTGCGCAAAAGGTTGGCCGAAAAGGCCTGAAAAGGCCTGCCTTCCGCTGTTGACCGTGGGGGGTAGTTCTATTTGCTCGGCCATTCCCCCACTGCGTCTGCAGACCCGGGGCCTCCCTCCCTTTTATACCTACCATGGACATCAAAATCCAAGAAACTAACCCGACCCGCCGCTCCGTCACCGTGACGGTCCCCGCCGCGGCCGTCGCCGCCGCCGAGAAGGAGGTCCTGAAGGGCTTCTCTCGCGAGGCCGCCCTTCCCGGCTTCCGCCCAGGCAAGGCCCCCGAAGCCGTCGTGCGCCTGAAGTACAGCAAGCAGATTGCCGACGAGGTCAGCCAGCGCCTCCTTTCCCAGGGCTACGAACGTATCCAGCAGGAAAAGTCCTTCACGGTCTACACCGTCGCCGACGTCCAAAAGGAAGCCGGCTCCGGCGCCGATGCGGTCTTCCGCTACGAAGTCGACGTCGTCCCTGACTTTAAGACCCCGGATTGGAAGTCCGTCAAGGTCCCCGCCGAAACTATCACGGTCACCGAGGCCGACATCAACGAGCACCTGAAAAAGATCCTCGAACAGCGCGCCCGCTACGAGAAGACCGATGACGCCGCCACCAAGGGCGACTACGTCCGCGTCGGCTACGTCGGCACCGTCGACGGCAAGCCGGTCAGCGAGCTCGACGCCGAAGCGAAGTCCTACGGCAGCGCCGAGTCCACGTGGGAAGAAGCCGGTGCTGAAGGTGCCGCCGTCGCCGTCCCCGCCATCGCCCAGGCCGTGATCGGCCTCAAGGCCGGCGCCACCGCCCAGACTGAATACGTCTTCCCCGCCACGCATGAGCGCGAAGCCCTCCGCGGCCTGAAAGTCTCTTACGTCATCACAGCGAGCGAAGTCCGTCGCAAAGAACTCCCGCAGATCGACGAAGCCTTCTGCAAGGCCGTCGGCGTGAAGGATGAAGCCGAACTCCGCGACCAGCTCAGCAAGGGCATCGAAGGCTCGAAAAAGCAGGCCGCCGAGACCGCCCGCCGCGAAAAGGCCGTCGACGCCCTCCTCGCTGGCCAGGACTTCCCCCTCCCGGAATCCGCCATCCTCTCCGTCGCCCAGGGGCTCTTCTACCAGTACGCCGAAATGCGCCTGCGCAGCGGCACGAAGCCCGAAGAACTCGAAACCCAGCGCGACGACATCCTCGCCGAGGCCAAGAAGGCCGCCGCCCTCCGCGTCCGCGCCCAGTTCGTCCTCACCCGCATCGCCGAAGAGCTGAAGCTCGAAGTGACCCGTGAAGAGCTCGGTGCCGCGATCATGCAGGCCGCCCAGGCCAGCCAGACCCAGCCCGAAAAGCTGGTCAAGGACCGCCAGCGCCTCGCCGAACTCCGCCGAGACGCCCTCCTCAACAAGGCCCTCGACGCCGTCCTCGCGGGCAGCATCGCTGCCTAAGGTTGAGATTTCGCCCGTTACGGGCACAGTCCCCCTCGTACCACCATGTCCTACATCATTCCTAACGTCGTCGAACGCGACGCCCGTGGCGAACGAGCCTGGGACATCTACAGCCGTCTGCTCAAGGACCGCATCATCTTCATCGGCTCGCCGATCTACGACGAGGTCGCCAACGCAGTCATCGCACAGTTGCTCTTCCTCCAGATGGAAGACCCGAAGAAGGATATCTCGATCTACATCAACTCCCCGGGTGGCTCGATCACCGCGGGCATGGCGATCTACGACACGATGAACTTCCTCACGTGCGAAATTAACACCTACTGCATCGGCCAAGCGTCCAGCATGGCCACGGTACTCCTCGCCGCCGGCACGAAGGGCAAGCGCCACGCGCTCCCGAACTGCCGCGTGATGATCCACCAGCCCAGCGGCGGTGCGACGGGCCAGACTTCCGATATCTCAATCGCGGCGAAGGAAATCCTCCGCTGGCGTGACACGCTCAACCACGTTCTCGCCAAGCACACCAGCAAGACGGCCGAAGACCTGATGCGCGATTCCGACCGCGATTTCTATATGACGGCCGAACAGGCCAAGGCCTACGGCCTCGTCGACCACGTCGTGGCGCCTAAGGCGGTCCGCGCCTAAGCGCATGGCCGGGGACCGCGCCGAGAGCTGCTCCTTCTGCGGCAAGCCCGCCGCCCAGGCCGGTAAGCTTATCGCCGGCCCCGCCGGTGTCGGCATCTGTGACGCCTGCGTCACCACCTGCGGACGTCTCCTCGATCGTGAGAAGTCCCGCGACAGCAAGCCCGCCGCCTCCGCTGGCGGGCCTTCCATGCAGGAAGCCCCCGCGAAGCGCCCCCTTGCCCCGATCAAGCTCATCCCGCCGACGCAGCTGCGCCTCGAACTCGACGCGCACGTCATCGGCCAGGCTCACGCGAAGAAGGTCCTCTCGGTCGCGGTCTTCAATCATTACAAGCGCCTCAACGACCGCCACACGCAGGCCACCGCGGCCCAAGCCGGCGACCTCGCCGATGTCGAACTCGACAAGAGCAACGTGCTGCTAATCGGCCCGACCGGCACCGGTAAGACGCTCCTCGCCCGCTCGCTCGCGCGCATGCTCGACGTCCCGTTCGCGATCGCCGACGCCACCACCCTCACGGAAGCCGGCTATGTCGGTGACGACGTGGAAACGGTCATTCTCCGTCTCCTCCAGGCGGCCGACATGGACATCGAACGCGCCCAGCGCGGCATCGTGTTCATCGACGAAATCGACAAAATTGGTCGCAAGTCAGACTCCGCCTCGATCACGCGTGATGTCTCGGGCGAAGGAGTCCAGCAGGCGCTCCTCAAGCTACTTGAAGGCACGGTCTGCAATGTCCCACCGGCCGGCGGCCGTAAACACCCGGAGCAGCAGTGCATCCGCGTCGACACATCTGACATCCTCTTCATCTGCGGCGGCGCCTTCGCCGGCCTCGACCGCATCATCGCCCGCCGCGGCGGTGCGAAGTCTCTCGGCTTCGTCCCCCCGCAGAACGATAAGCCCTCCCTCTCGGCCGAACAGATTGTCGCGGGCCTCCAGCCTGAAGACCTTTTCTCGTTCGGGATGATCCCAGAATTCGTCGGCCGCCTACCAGTCATCTCGGTCCTCGAGCCCCTCGATCGCGAAGCGCTCATTCGCATCCTGACCGAACCGCGCAACGCCGCGACGAAGCAGTACCGCAAGCTCTTCGCCCTCTCGAGCATGTCCCTCGAATTCACCCGCGAAGGCCTTGAAGCCGCCGCCGACAAGGCGCTCGCCCTCGGCACCGGTGCCCGCGGTCTCCGCTCCGTGCTCGAAGGCGTGCTGCTCGAAACGATGTACGCGCTGCCCGAAGCCACCCCTGGCTCGAAGTTCACGGTAACGGCCGAAGCGATTCGCGGGGAGAAGCCAGTCACGGTCTCGGCCGCCGCATCGAAAAAGAAGGCTTCCTGATTCCCATGCTCGCCTATCCGGCCATCGATATCCGCGGCGGTCGCTGCGTCCGCCTCAGCCAAGGCCGCGACGACGCGCGCACCGACTACTACAAGGACCCGGTTGAGCCAGCTATCGCCTTCGCCCAAGCTGGCGCCGCGTGGATTCACGTCGTCGACCTCGATGGTGCCTTCGGCGGCGCCCCGCTCAATCTCCCGACGCTCCAGCGCATCGCCGCACTCGGGCCGAAGATCCAGTTCGGTGGCGGCATGCGCGACCGCGCCACCGCTGAAGCCGCCTACGCCGCTGGTGCCAGCCGTGTCGTCATCGGCACGCGCGCCGCGACGGATTCCGCTTTCCTCCGTGAGATGGCCAAGGCTCATGGCCCTCGCCTCGCCGTCGGCATCGACGCCAAGGATGGCTTTGTCGCCGTCAAAGGCTGGACGGCCGTCACGGCCCTCAAGGCCACGGAGTTCGCCCAGGAAGCCGGCGAGCTCGGCGTCTCAACGGTGATTTACACCGACATCGCGACCGACGGTATGCTCACGGGCCCGAATTGGAAATCCCTCGAAGAGGTCCTCAAGGTCTGCCCCTGCGGCGTGATCGCTTCCGGCGGCGTGTCCGGCACGGAAGACGTCGTGCGTCTCGCCGCGATGGCCAAGGTCTATCCGAACCTCGTCGGCGCCATTGTCGGCAAGGCGCTCTATGAAGGCCGTTGCGATGTGGCTGGGCTGCTTAAGGCGACCGGCGAACGCTAAGCCCTCTGGAAGCGGCTCCCATTGCCCTTCCGATGCTTGCCAAGGCGGAGCCATCGCCCAACATTTACCTTCCATGGCCCTGTTTCGTTCGTTCTCCGCGCTGTTCGCGACGCTCCTGCTCGCGGGACCGCTCGCCTTGTCCGCCGCAGACACGGCGCTAACGGTCGAGGTCATCGTCGCCAAGGCCCGCGCGGCGCTCACCTCCGACGTCGCCGCGCTAGACAAAGTTAAGATTTTGCGGATGGAATTCACGGCTTTCGACGACAAGGGCAAGGCGCTGAATACGACGACCCTCACACTGGCGGCACCGGGCTACCGCTTGCAGAAGACCATGGATCGAGATCGTGGCCTCGAGGCCGCAGTCTGCGCTGGCCGCCTCGAAGGCTGGACCACCCGCAAGCTCGACGCACTCGCCTCCCGCGAGATCCGCTCAGTGCCCTACGAAGAATTCAAGAAGCTCCAGGATATGTCCCGCGATGACCTCGCCTTCTTCGCCATCCCCGCCGACAGCCTCGGCACGGCGACCTACAAAGGGCCTTCCGATATCGACGGCCGCAAGACCCACGCAGTCGAATACGCCTACTCCAGCGGCTTCCGCCTGACGCGCCACTTCGACGCCGAAACGTTCGCGCTCGTCGCCTCCGACCAGCCGACCCCCAAGGGCGAACTCCAGCGCCAGAAGGTCGAGGCGCTGACGATGGTCGATGGCATCGCCTTCCCTTCCAAGGAATCAATCGTGGTCGATGGCAAGAAGTCCGGCGAGGTCACGTATGAACAGATTCAGGTCAACCCTGCGCTGCCCGCTGGCCTCTTCGACTTTCCCTCTTTCTGAGCCCATGACCCTCCTCCGCACCAGCGATAAGGATTTCCGCAGCCAGCTCCGCGCCTTCGTAGGCGCGGGCGAAGCCGCGCCCGACGTGCGCGCAACGGTCGCCGCCATCATCGCCGACGTGAAGGCGCGGGGCGATATTGCGGTCTTGGATTACACGGCGAAGTTCGACCACGCGAAGCTCACGGTCCGCCAGATCCGCGTGCCGCTCAAGGACCTCGAGAAGGCCGCCGCCGCCTTCGATCCGGCGAAAAAGAAAGCTTTTGATGAAGCCGCGAAATGTGTCACGGCCTTCCACGCCCGCACTCTGCCCAATGGCTGGACGGCGAAGAACCCGCACGGCGCCACGGTCGGCGAACGCCACCATGCCATCCAGCGCTGCGGCCTCTACATCCCTGGTGGCCAGGTGCCCCTCGTCTCCACGGTGCTAATGACCGCGCTGCCCGCCAAGGTCGCCGGCGTCCCGGAACTCTGCGCCTGCACGCCTCCCGGACCGGACGGAAAAATTAATCCCGACATCCTCGCCGCGCTCTATCTCTGCGGCGTCCGCGAAGTCTATGCGATCGGCGGCGTCCAAGCCATCGCCGCAATGGCCCTCGGTACGAGCACGGTCACGCCGGTCGACAAAGTCTTCGGCCCGGGCAACGCCTTCGTCACCGAAGCGAAACGCCAAGTCTTCGGTCTCGTGGGCGTCGACCTCCTCCCCGGCCCGAGCGAAGTGATGATCATCGCCGACCGCACCGCGAAGCCGGAGTGGGTCGCGGCCGACCTCTGCGCGCAGGCCGAACACGGTAGCGGCAAGGAGAAGCTCTACTTGGTGACGGAGACCGAAGTCTTCGCCGACAAGTGCCTCGCCGCCGCTCGCTCGCAGTCCAACTCCCTCACCCACGGCGAGAAAATCCGCAAAGCGCTCGCCGCGAAGGTCTGCGTTATCCTGGTTTCAAAAATCGAGGACGCCGCCGAAGTCGCTAATCTCGTCGCTCCAGAACACCTCGAACTGATGGTCGCGAAGGGTAAGCTTAAGAAACTCTCCTCTCAGATCACCACGGCCGGTGCGATCCTCATGGGTAGCCACACGCCCACGGTGCTGGGCGACTTCACCGCTGGCCCGAGCCACACGCTCCCCACCGGCGGCACGGGTCGCTTCTTCAGCGGCCTGCGCGTCGCCGACTTCCTCCGTCGCACGAGCCTGGTGCAGTACGACCCAGCCTCGCTCAAGAAAGCGGCCGGCGTCGTCGATGCGTTCGCGCGTATGGAGCGTCTCGACGCCCACGGTCGCTCGCTGAAGATCCGTCTCTGAGCCGCGCTTACTCGCGCAGCGTCCGCATCACTTCTGCGTGTAGCTTCGGTGCCGCGGCGATGATATTGCCGGCCTTGATGGGGTCGCCGCCGTCCCAGGAAGTCACGACGGCACCAGCACCCCGCAAGACGGGCAGCACGGGCACGAGGTCCCACGGGTTCATGATGGGGTCGGCCACGACGTGCGCACGGCCGGACGCCACGAGGAGATGGCCATACCCATCACCCCACGTGCGCACATGGGCGACGCTATCGGCTAAACGGTTCCAGCGGACATCGCGATGCAGGCGGCGGATATTGTCGAGGTCGGTCGAGACGACGACGGCATCCTTCATCGCGGCCTCGGACACGCGCACGGGCCGGCCGTTAAGCTCGCATGACCGGTTATCGCCGACGATACGCTCGCACAAATTCGGCTGGTCGATGACACCCAAAACGGGCTTACCTTCGTAGCGCAGGCCGATGAGGGTGACGTAAAGCGGGACGCGCGAAAGGAATGACTTGGTGCCATCGATGGGATCGAGCACCCAGCAATACTCGGCGTCGACGTTCTCAGGGCCGAACTCCTCGCCGAGGATACCGTGATCCGGATAAGCGTGCTTGATGGCCGCACGCATCTGGCGCTCGGCTTCCTTGTCGGCGACGGTCACCGGCGTGCCGTCGGACTTGATTTCGATGTCGGTGTCGACGCGTGCGTGCGCCGCAACCAAGACTCGTCGGGCGATGTCCGCGAGTTTCTCGGCGAAGGCCTTGAGCTCTTTCTGACGGGCTTCCGGAAGCATGTCCCAGAGGTAAGCCCAGACCGCCCCCGCTCCAAGCGAAAAGCCCCGCGCAGGCTTGAATCACGGCCAATTCCGCCGACACTACGCTCATGAGGCTCACCCCTTGGCTCCTTGGCTTAATGGCCTGCGCGACGACGGGATTCGCCGCCCAACCTTGCCGCATCGAGATTGTCGAAAAGGGAGATGGCTGGCCGGTGCCGGGCGTCGAACTGCGCACGATTCACGGCGCCCGCTTCGTCTCCGACAACGCTGGGCTGATTGCCTTCGACCTCCCCGAACTCATGGGCCGCGAGACCTGGTTCACAGTCATCGGTCACGGCTACGGCGTGAAGGCCGACGGCTTCGGTTACTCAGGCGTCCGCCTCACGCCGACCCCAGGTAAGTCACTCAAGGTCACGGTCGAACGCACCATTCTCGCCCGCCGCCTCGGCCGCCTCACCGGCGCGGGCCTCTTCGCGGAATCCCAGAAACTCGGCGAGCAACTCGACTGGAAGGAAAGCGGCGTCCTCGGTTCCGACAGCGTGGTAACGGCGGAACTCGGTGGAAAGCTCCTCTGGTTCTGGGGCGACACGAACCTGGCCCACTACCCGCTCGGCATCTTCAACGTCTCTGCGGCATCGACCGACAAGTTCGTGCCGCCAGCGAAACCACCACTGCGCCCGCCCTACACCTACGTGAGCGAACGTAAGACTGCACAGAGCGAGTCCCGTCCGCGCGGCGTGGCGAAGGTGCCTGGCGATGGTCCGACCTGGGTCTGGGGCGCAATCACGCTGCCCGATGCCAAAGGCGCACCGCATCTCGTCGCTTCCGCCGTGAAGACGAAGGGTGAGATGCACGCCTACCGCTGGGACCTCGTTGAGTGGGACCCGCACGAAGAACTCTTCCACCCACTCGACACCGTGTGGACCGAAGACGTGGCTAACCCGAAAGCCCCACCGATGCCGGAAGGACACGCGGTGCCTTGGACGGACCCGGTCGGCCGTAAATGGATTCTGTTCTGCGACCCATTCCCAAACCTCCGGACACCCGCCACCTATGAAGGCTGGAAGAATCCGGAAAACTGGAAGCCCCTGCGCGCCACGACTTCCGCCGCCACGCCGACCGGCGAGGCCATCGTCGCGCACAAAGGCCACATCGCCTGGCACCCCTGGAACCGCAAGTGGCTCGCGATCTTCACGCAGAAGGCCGGCAAGCCTTCCTTCCTTGGCGAAATCTGGCTGGCCGAAGCGAACGACCCCGCCGGCCCCTGGATCAACGCGCGCAAGGTGCTCTCGCACGACGATTATACCTTTTATAATCCTGTACTGCACCCGGAGTTCTTCCAGGCCGACTCGCCGGTGATCCATTTCGAAGGCACCTACACGACGATGTTCTCCGGTAATAAGCAGCCGACCCCACGCTGGGAATATAACCAGGTCCTCTACCAGCTCGACCTATCGAAACCACCGTTCGCCGACGGAAAATAAAGCCCTGGTCCGCTTGACCCGCCGCCGACCCCTCGGAGGATGAGGCCGTGAGCGATGCCACCGAACGACTGCTGCGCGCCCGCGTCCGCCCGACGCGTCGCCCAGTCATGCGGCAGCGTTGGGATGACCTGTTCTTCCTGCATTGGGAATATGCAGCAGCAGCGATTCAAGCGCGGCTTCCCTCCGGCCTCACGGTCGACACCTTCGAGAGCAAGGCGTACCTCGGCGTCGTCGGCTTCCGCATGAACGCCGTACGCCCCCTCGGCCTACCCGCCCTGCCCTGGCTTTCGTATTTCAATGAGCTCAACGTGCGTACCTATGTGCGCGACGCCGCCGGCGAACCAGGCGTCTGGTTCTTCTCGCTCGATTGCGACCGTGCGCCAGCCGTCGTCATCGCCCGCGCGGGCTTTGGGCTACCCTACGAACATGCCGCGATGTCCTTCGGGCCCGGACTCGCCCAGTCCTGCCGGCGCCAAGGCGAGCAGGAGACGGCCCACTACGCTTGGTCGGCTGGGTCGTCACCGCAGATCGCCGCGCCGGGCTCGCTCGAATTTCACCTGGCCGAACGCTACAGTTTCTTCTCGGTGCGCGGCGGCCGATTCGTCCGCGGTCAAGTCCACCACACCCCTTATGAACTGAGCTCGGCAGCCGTCACGGCCTGGAGCGACCTGCCCCTGCGCTGGGACGGCTTCGATGTCGGCGACCGCGCACCCGACCTCGCCCACTGTTGCCAGGGCGTGGCCATCGAAGCTTTCTCCCTGGTGCCCGCCCATGCGTAAGAAACTTACCGACTATCGTCACGCCGTCTGGGATTGGAACGGTACGCTCCTCGACGACACCTGGCTGTGCTGCGAATCGCTGAACCGCCTATTAAAGGAAGACGGCCACCCGCTCGTCGATCCGGTGCGTTACCGCGAGATCTTCCAGTTCCCGGTCATCAAGGTCTACCAAGCCATCGGCTTCACGCCCGACGAAGCCTCCTTCCGCGCGATGTCGGTCCGCTTCATGGCCGCCTACGAGGAACGCAAGACGGAGTGTCGCCTACACCCGCACGCGGAGACGCTGCTCGATGGACTCACGGCGGCCGGGCTCACGCACTCGGTGCTTTCGGCCTATGAGCGCAGTCTACTCGCGACGACGCTCACGCAATACAGGCTCGATCGCCACTTCATCAAGGCCTGCGGCGGCCACGACATCCACGCCGGTAGCAAGGAGGACCGTGCCCGCCACCACCTCTCCGACCTGGCCCATCGCCCAGAGGACGTAATCTATTTCGGCGATACCGCGCACGACGCCGAAGCCGCTGCCGCCATGGGCGTCGACTGCGTGCTGACTGGCCACGGCCACCAACACCGTACCCGCCTCGAAGGCCTGGGCGTCCGCGTGGTCGATGGGTTCGCGGAACTGTTGGCTGAGCTTTAGGCAACAAACCCTCAGGGGAGGGGTCAAACTACTCACAGGCCCCGCGTTTTGGTTGCCCTCAGGTGACCCGCTGCGTTCATATTCCCTACCCCAGTATCCCATGGCCTTTTTTGCGGATCAACCCCCTCTCTCCCCGGATATCAGCGATACCCCTTGGCTCGTCCTGACACTCGCCATCCTCGTCGCTTTCTCCATCTACCTCATCCTTCGCTCCAAACGCAAAACCATGGCCAATACCCCTCAGAACTCCGACGCCAACGAAGAGATCGACGACGTCAAGAAGGCCAGCGCCGAAGGCTTTGGCTCCAACGAGCAAGTCTTCCCGCCGAGCGCCGCGTTCGTCGCCAAGGCCCGCGTCAAGGGCATGGATGGCTACACCGCCCTCTACAACCAATCGATCCAGGACCCGGATGGCTTCTGGGCCGACGAAGCCAAAGAGCTGACCTGGTTCCAGCCGTGGACCAAGGTGGTCGATGAATCGAAGAAGCCGTTCTTCCGCTGGTTCGTGGACGGCAAGACCAACGTCGCCTACAACTGCCTCGACGCACAGGTCGCCAAGGGCCTCGGTGACAAGGTCGCGATCGTCTACGAAGGCGAGCCCACCGCCGACGGCAAGGCCGTCGAGGTCCGCCGCATCACCTACCGCCAGCTGCTTTCTGAAGTCAGCCGTTTTTCGAACGTGCTCAAAGGCATGGGCCTCCAGCGCGGCGACACGGTCGCGATTTATATGCCGATGGTCCCCGAGCTCGCGATGGCCGTCTTGGCCTGTGCCCGCCTCGGCATCGTCCACTCAGTCGTCTTCGGCGGCTTCTCGGCCGAATCCATCCGCGACCGCGTCAATGACGCGAAGTCGAAGGCGGTCATCACGATGGACGGTGGCTACCGCCGCGGTAAATTCCTCGCGCTCAAGCAGACGGTCGACGAAGGCGTGAAGGATTGCGCGACCTGCACCCACGTACTCGTGCTGCAGCGCCACCCGGGCAAGCCCGACGCGGGCTGCGTCATGCAGGCCGGCCGCGATGTTTGGTATCACGAAGCCGCCGCCCAGGTCACCGACCAGTGCGAAGCGGTCCAACAGGAGGCCAACGAGATGCTCTTTCTGCTCTACACTTCCGGCTCCACCGGCAAGCCGAAGGGTATCATGCACAGCGTGGGCGGCTACATGGTCCACGCCTACTCGACCAATAAATATGTCTTCGACCTCCGCGGCGATGACCTCTTCTGGTGCACGGCCGATGTGGGTTGGGTCACGGGCCACACCTACGTGGTCTACGGCCCGCTGCTCAACGGCTCCACGGTGCTGATGTATGAAGGCGCGCCCGACGCACCTGACTTCGGCCGCTTCTGGAAAATCATCCAAGACCACAAGGTCACGGTGTTCTACACCGCCCCGACCGCCATCCGCGCCTTCATGAAGTGGGGCGACGAGTGGGTGAAGAAGCACGACCTCTCCTCGCTGCGCCTCCTTGGCTCCGTCGGCGAACCCATCAATCCGGAAGCCTGGCTCTGGTATCACCGTAACATCGGCGCCGAACGCTGCCCGATCGTCGACACCTGGTGGCAGACCGAGACCGGCGGCCACATGATCACCCCGATGCCCGGCTGCACGCCCACGAAGCCCGGCTCGGCCACGCTGCCCTTCTTCGGCGTCGACGCCGCCGTCCTCGACGAGAACGGTAACGAGACCGACCACGGCATCCTCGCGATCCGCAAGCCTTGGCCCGGCATCACGCAGGGTATCTTCGGCGACGAACAGCGCTACGTGGACACCTACTGGAACCGCTGGGGCGGCAAATATTACTTCCCCGGCGACGGCGCCATCCGCGACAAGGACGGCTACCTCTGGATCACCGGCCGCGTCGACGACGTGGTCAACGTCTCGGGCCACCGCATCGGCACAGCCGAACTGGAAGCCATCTTCATCGAAGACGCGGCGGTAGCTGAGTCCGCCGTCATCGGCGTGAAGCACGACCTCAAGGGCCAGGGCCTCATGGCCTTCGTCATCCTGAAGTCTGCCGCCGCCCAAACGGTCAACGAAGTCGAACTAGCCAAGAAGCTCAATGGCATGGTCGACGCCAAGATCGGCAAGTTCGCCCGCCCGGAGCGCATCGTCTTCGTCCCGGATCTCCCGAAGACCCGCTCGGGTAAAATCATGCGCCGCCTCCTGCGTGACATCTCGGAAGGTCGCGAACTCGGCAATGTCTCCACCCTGGCCGACCCGGCCGTCGTCGAAGCCATCCGCGCGAAATTCAACGCTCCCAAAGCCTGAAGATATCATCAGTCCCATCCAAGACCCCGACCCCGTCGGGGTTTTTTGTTTGAAGACATAAACTCAAAGGGAAACCGGAAACCGGATGATTAGCTGGGGATATAATTCGCCGCAGGGCGAATGATGGTAGGGGCACGATTCATCGTGCACTCCCATGCGGAGGGCGCGGCGAAGCCACGCCCCTACCCTCGGCCGCATAGCCCGCAGCCTCCTCCCGGTCTCCGGTCTCCCCTTGAGCGCTACTCCCTCCCGCCACCCGCCACCCGGGCCCACCACCCGCCACCTGAAGCTTGTCTCTCCCTATACTCGATACTCCATACTCTATTTGGCGGTTTGCCTCCCTCCGCCCTTCCCCTTAAATCCTCTCCCATGCGCGCCCTGCTCCTGCTGCTGCTCACGGTCACCCTTTCCGCCGCCGGCCTGAAAGTCGGCGACCCCGCTCCCGCCACGCGCCCAGAGTCGATGCTCCAGGGTGCGGCGGTGAAAGAATTCAAGAAGGGTGAAATTTACGTCTTCGAATGCTGGGCGAGCTGGTGCGGCCCCTGCGTCGCCGCGATCCCCCATCTCGACGACCTCCATAAGCGAATGGGCAAGAAGGGCGTCGTGATCACCGGCGTCAACGTCTGGGAAGCCGAACGTGACGCAGCCTCCGCCCAACGTGCAAAAGATTTTCTCAAGGCCCAAGGCGATAAGATGTCCTACCGCGTCGCGCTCGGCGGTAAGGCCTTCATCAAGGACTGGCTCGAAGCCGCCGACGTAAACGGTATCCCGCACGCGTTCGTGGTCGCCGACGGCAAGGTCGCCTGGATGGGCCATCCGATGAAGCTCACCGACGAAGTCATCGGCGATATCCTCACGGGCACGCCCCTCGCCGCCGCCGCGCCGATCACCGACAAGGTCCCGCAGCGCCGCCTGAGTAAACCCGCCGTCCCCGCAAGCGCCGCGCCCGGCGACGTGGAGATGGCCGCCGCGCAAGCGAAGCTCGACGCTCTTTCCGAAGCGATGGGCCGTCGCGATTGGGATGCCGCTGAAAAAGCCCTGCCCGCCGCCGCTGGCGTGCTCCCCAAGAAGGAAGGCAAGGAACTCCGCGAATCCATCGAAGCCCAAATCGGCCTCGCCCGCGGCGACCCCAGCAAATTCTACGCGCAACTGAAGCGCCTCGCCGACGAGGAATTCGACGACGCAGAAGCGATGAACGAAATCGCCTGGCGCCTACTCACGATGCCAGCCTTTACGAAAGCCCCGAATCTCGTCCTGGCCGAGAAGTGCGCCGTCCAGGCGGTGAAGCTGACCAAGGAAGAACACCCCGACAAGCTCGACACGCTCGCCCGCCTCCGCTGGCTCCAAGGAAAAAAGGAGGAAGCCATCCGCTGGCAGATCAAGGCGGTCGATAAGGCCGAAGAGCCCCGCATGAAGGCGCTCCTGCAGAAGACCCTCGACGCACTCCTGAAAGGCGAACTGCCTCCGGCCGACGACGAGGAAGAAGACCCCGCGCGCTAAGCGGCAAGGGTAGGGCTGACCGGCCCGGTCAGCCACGGTTGAGCGGGCCGCTCAACCCTACCTCAAGGAAAGCTATGTCGTGACGCGGTCCCGACCCTACCCAAGACAGCATCATCCATTCAGTCCTCGATTCAGTCCTCAACGCAGCCCTCCATTCAGTCCTCTCATTTGCACCTAGGTCAGCACGCAGTGCTGACCCTACCCTGTCCCCTTCCGGCCGTCCCCATACTCCATACTCAATACTCCATACTCTCGTATGTTCCCCCGCCGCGACTTCCTTAAACTCTCCGCCCTCGCCTCACTCGGCGCGCTAGCAGGCTGCGCAACCTCGCCGGCGATGGCCAGTATCCGACCGATCACGCGCGGACCGAAATTCCACTGGCGCGGCTACTACGATAAATTCCTGTTCTCGGCCGACGACCGCTTCGTGCTCGCGAATGAGACGAGCTTCGAAGGCCGCTCGCCGACGAAGGCCGACTCAATCCGCGTCGGGATGGTCGACACGCAGGACGGCGACCGCTGGATTGACCTCGGCGGCTCCAACGCCTGGAACTGGCAACAAGGCTGCATGCTCCAATGGGTCCCAGGCTCCGACCGTGACGTGGCTTGGAATGACCGCGAAGACGGACAGTTCGTCACGCGCATCCTCGACGTGAAGTCCGGCCGCACCCGCACGCTGCCCCATCCTTTCTACACGTTCAGTCCAGACGGTAAGACGGCCTTCGCGCCCGACTTCGCCCGACTCGACGTCACCCGCCCAGGCTACGGCTACGCCACTGGCGCCGAGCGCGATATCTGGAAGCTTTCGCCAACCCCCGATGATATCGGCATCTGGCGAATGGACGTCGCCACGGGCCAGCAACGCCTACTCTTCTCGCTCGCCGAAGCGGCCAAGATTCCGTTCACCGGCCCGGCAGCTGCGGCCTTCAAGCCAGGCGCGGTCCATTGGTTCAATCACCTGCTCTGCAATACCGACGGCACCCGCCTCTTCTTCCTCCACCGCTGGCGTAATCCGGGCGACAAGGCTGCCTTCCGCACGCGCGCGCTGACCATCGACGTCAACGGCGGTAAGGTCCACGTCATGGATCCCAACGGCGGCACGTCGCACTTCGTCTGGCGCGACCCGCAACATATTTTCGCCTTCGCCTGGCACCCGTCGCATGGTGAGCGCTTCTACGTCTACAAGGACCTCAGCGATGAAGTCACGGTCATCGGCAAGGACGCGATGCCAGCCAACGGCCATAACACCTACCTGCCGAATACGAACAGTGAGTGGGTACTCAATGACACCTACCCGCAGGGTAAGGACCGCCTGCAGAATCCGTACCTGTATCATATCCCGACGAATCGTCGCGTCCCGGTCGGCTCCTTCCCCGCCCCGCCCGCCTACACGGGCGAATGGCGCTGCGATACACACCCCTCCGCCAGCCGCAGCGGCCGCCAGTTCTGCTTCGACTCCGCCCACGCCGGCGGGCGTCAAGTCTACGTGGCCGATATCGCTGGGCTGCTAGGCTGAGCCGTCACGGTTCTGTCACTCAATCGCGCTTCCCATCCGCGGAGGCGCCCTGCATAGTGTCGCCGATGGCCACCCGCAGCGCACTCGAGCGATCCCGCTCCGCCCTCCACCTCCGCCTCTTGGCCGCCCAACGCCGCCTAGTCACGAAGCAGCAGAGCGCGGTGATCGTCATCGGCGGTAGCGACCGCCTCGCGGCCTCCGCCCTCGCCAATCAGTTAACGGAATGGTTCGACTCCCGCACGGTCCGGATCTGCGCTCCGGATGCCGCGTCCATCGACGGGCGTCCCTTCCTCTGGCCGTATTGGCAGGAGATGCCGGCAAAGGGTCGCATCACAATAGTGGTCGGAGACTGGCTCACCCGCACGGCCGTCGAAGCCGCTGCCCATGAACTCTCCGGCGATGCCCTCCGCGCCCGCCTGAAATCCCTCCGCACGTTCGAGGAACTCCTCGCGGCCGACGGGACGTCAGTGGTGAAAGTCTGGCTAGAGACGTCGGAGAAGACGCTCCGTAAGCGCCTCCGCGACGCGGAGGATACCGACGCTGAGGGATGGATGGTCACAGAAGAAGACCTCCTACTCGCCAAGCACGGCAATCTGACGCTCTGTCGCGCAATCCGCAGCCAAGGCAGCGGCAAGAATCTCCCGTGGAAGGTAGTCCTGGGCGGGACCGAGACGAAGCACCGCGACCTCAGTGCCGGCCTGGTCATCGCCGCTCAGCTGGGTCAGGTCTCGCGTCGTCGCCCGGCGGTCGCCGCAAAGAAGCCGAGTGGCCGGCCACGCGGTTTACTCGAAAGCGCCGCAGCCCACCCGACCTTGGACAAGAAAGGCTACAGTCAGCAGATGGCAAAACTGCAGACCCGCCTCGGTCGCCTCTCTCGCCTCGCCGCCGAGAAAGGGCTCTCGACGATGGTCGTCCTCGAAGGCCCCGACGCCGCTGGCAAGGGCGGCGCGATTCGCCGTCTCTGCGGCCTACTCGACGCCGCGCATTACCAAGTCTTCCCGACGCCGGCCCCGACGCCCGAAGAAAAGGCCCGCCACTATCTCTGGCGCTTCTGGAACAAGGTGCCCGCCCCCGGCCATCTCGCCGTCTTCGATCGCTCCTGGTTCGGACGCGTGATGGTCGAACGCGTCGAGGGTTTCGCTAAGGATGCCGAATGGGCCCGTGCCTACGCGGAGATCAATGACTTCGAAGCCCGCCTCGCCGAAACGGGCATGGTGGTGCTCAAGCTCTGGATCAACATCTCGAAGGAAGAACAACTGCGCCGCTTCCAGGCCCGTGAAATCTCCCCGCACAAGCGTCATAAGATGACGAAGGAAGATTACCGTAACCGTAAGAAGTGGGACGCTAACGTCCGTGCAGCCGAAGACATGATCGCGCGCACCGACACGCCACACGCACCGTGGATCGTGGTCTCGGGCGACGACAAGCGCTACGCGCGCGTGGCGACCCTCAAGGCCGTTTGCCGCGCGCTGTCCGACCGCCTCGACTAAGCCACTCGCCGAGCCAGCGTCGATGCGGCCCGCTCAGCGCGGCCCCGTCGAGAGCTTCCGCGGCTACCCACTCGAGCTCGCCGTCCTTCGCCCAGCGACGGATTTCCGCGACCTTGGGCTCGAGCGTGTGCAACTTCTCTTCGTAAGTCACGGTACCGATGGTGCGCCTCCGCACGAGCGCGGGCTCGCCCGCCGGGTCAACCCCCAGCGACGAAAGCACAGGAATCTCGGCCATCCCCGCAAGGCGCTTGGCAGTGTGCGGATTACGGCGCAGCAGAATCTTTCCTTCGCGGGTGATGAGCGCGCGATCGACGACGGCTTCCTTACGCTCCTTAGAGACGAAGCGCGGCAAGGCCTGGGCGTCGCCGGCCTTCTTGGCGTCGCACCACTCGGCCAAGGGACACTTGACGCAGTCCGGCACGCCCTTGCGGCAGACGGTCGCACCAAGCTCCATCATGGCCTGATTGAAGTCCCCGGGCTGCTTCGGGTCGACGAGCTCGTCGGCCCGCGAAGTGAACAGCTTAGCGGCGGATGAAGCGTCGCGCAGCTTGGCGCGGACGCCGTCGAGACGCGCGAGCACGCGTACGACGTTACCATCGACGACCGCGACAGGCTCCGCGAAGGCGATGCTGGCGATGGCGGCGGCGGTATAAGGTCCAACGCCCTTGAATTCGCGCCACTCGGCGGCGGTCCGCGGCGGCGACTTCAACGCGACGACCTGCTTGGCGAGGTTGAGAAGATTACGCGCCCTCGAATAATACCCGAGGCCGGCCCAGAGCGCGAGGACCTCGGCCTCATCGGCCTTGGC
>Ga0209597_1000147_pt1 | contig 45876 bp, 40 predicted proteins | sample M_140625_MF_Meta_FD_187316 | JGI IMG/M metagenome (GOLD analysis project Ga0209597, IMG submission 187316) | Freshwater microbial communities from Lake Montjoie, Canada to study carbon cycling - M_140625_MF_MetaG (SPAdes) (version 2) | ecosystem: Environmental > Aquatic > Freshwater > Lake... | reverse complement strand
ACGCCCCTTCGCCGGCCCCGAATCTCCTCGGCTCGTCCGCCATCGCGACCCTCGCCTGTGACCGCTCCGGACGTGACGCCATGGCTGATCTCCTCATGCGCGCGTTGTATGTCGAGCTGCTCAAGAATCCGCCTGACCGCGCCGTCCGACGTTTCCTCGTCGTCGACATCTCGCACCAGTCTTCGGCGCTCTCGACCTTTGGTCCGCTCCTGCGCGAAGCCGTCAAGAACGGCTTCACCCTCATCGTCAGTTGCCAATCGCCCAGTGCGCTGGACGACGATCTCTTTGCACTGTTCAGCACCCACGTGTGCTTTTACCACTTCTTCAAACGTTGCCTCAAGATCATGTCGCAGGCGCTCCTCTCGACCGACCCCTCGCGTCAGATCTCCGGCGACCGACCCATGCCGCTCAATCATTTCGGCCAACCCCTCGCCACGCCTGCCAGCCAACTCGGTACTGATCTCAACCGCCTCAAAGTCGGCGAATGTCTGCTCGGACTGCCTGGAGCCCAGATCGAAAAATTGAAACTTAACCCCTGGGGCTGAAGGTAGGGATGCGATGACATCGCATCCGCAGTAGCGAATTCATTTCAGGTGACGGGTGACGGCCACGGTGGTCAGCCTTTCGGGTGCCAGCCGTTCAGCCTTCAGCCGCCGGAACCCGGGTGCCAGCTCCCGATGCCCGTGCCCGTCACCCGTCACCATGGTTCGTTGTGGCTAAATTATGCACCTTTGCGCAGGCCGCAGGCCGATTTGCACCTTTGCACTTTGTCCACTTACGCCCCTTGCCTCTGCTTCTTGCCATTCACCTTTGCACATTTGCACCTTTGCACGGTATCTTCGCTTCATGTCTCTTCCTTCTCCCGCCTGCCCCGAATGCACGATGACCGAAATCATCTCGCATTCCACCCTCTGGGAATGCGCGACCTGCGGGCATGAATGGGAAAAGACCGCGGCCGAACTAGGGGAGGGCGCTCCGGCTGCCGACGGCCCACGTATCGTTAAAGATTCCAACGGATCCGTCCTAGCCGATGGCGATACCGTCGTCCTCATCAAAGATCTCAAACTGCGCGGTAGCGCTGGCACGCTCAAGGGCGGCACCAAGGCCAAGAACATCCGCCTCGTCGATGGTGATCATGAGATCGATTGTAAAATCGACGGCGCCCAAATCGGACTGAAAGCTTGTTTCGTGAAGAAAGCCTAACGCGACTTCGTCGCGTCGCGTGGGGGAACTGCTGGCATGCTAGCAGGCTGCGAAGCAACGGCCGCCGCATGGTGGCCGCAGGGTAGGGGCAGGACTACGTCATGCCCTAGCTGCCTCTCTGTATTCCCAACCGCCAACCGCTACCCCCTCGCGGCTCCGCCGCGCAGGGTAGGGACGCGTCGGCGACGCGTCCGCCCTGATCACCGGTCGCGACACCGACGCGCCCCTACCTCAATCCGCCACCCTCCCGAAACGTTGCCTCCCACTTTTGCACTGCCTCGGTCTGGTCCCCCGCCAACTACCATGAAAATATATTTCACTACCCACCAACATTTTACAACTGCTAACATAAGTAAAATTTGACATAAATAACTGTTAACACCATATTCAGGTCCTGTTCATTTCACATAGCCCTGCACGCGATCATCTCAAACGCAGGGCGACAAACAACGGGCCGCTTAGGGTCCATAAGATAAGCCACTGTGAGGTGGTGAAAGCAGTATCCTCCAATAGGACTGCGCCAGGCTGTGATGGCCGGACGACTAAGCACTGGCCGATCTGAGAGTTTCGCTGCGGCGGAACTAGGTTTGAAGAAGGTGCGCAAAGCCTTGCGAGGATGACTTCGTAGCAAGTGCGGTAACGTTAGTGACGACCACTGCGCGCAACTGGACTTCTAGGATTGAGATCGAAGCCAAGGTCGGACGTTCGAGGCGGAAGCCGAGGGCGTTAGGCCAGATCGAGAGTGGACGGGGTCCGGGCAACCGGGTCACGCGAACTTGCGATTCCGTGGGAGACCGTCGGGTCTCTACAGGAGGTGTGTGGCATTCGGCTTCTCAAAAGGAATTCGAACCGCAGGTAACGCGCATCTCCATTGGTTTGCTATTCAGGTCGGCAGGGGTAGCACCTTGTCCCTAACGGGTATCAAAACGCAACGTCGTTACCAACGATCCGCGAAAGCGACTTAATGCTGGGCACTTCGGTGAACTCAGCCGCGTTCTCGTCCGCAAGACGAGGACCGTTAAACACGGTGAACACGGAGACGCTAGCGCGTCTAGCTGCTCGCAAGGCAGACGGGGAATCCAGGTTTGAGTAGCGGGTCGTGCATAGATGAAACGCCACATCTTTAAAAAGGCAGTCGTGCTGACTACGCCGCAGGTGCAAACCGCGGACGTGGATAAATAGGGAAGTCTTCCACTGCCGTCTTTGGAAGATCTAATCCGGTGAAAGGTCAGCGTTGAAGGGGGTAATCTCACCCCTTCTTAATTTCTCAGTCCCTTGGTATGATGTTACCAGATGAGGTTCACGGGTTGATTTCACTTTTGCACCTTTGCACGCGGCTGCGCCGCATTTGCACCTTTGCACGTTCATTTACCTCCCTCCGGCCCTCCGGCCAACTGATCAACCGGTCAACTAGTCTGCCTCTCTCTGGTCCACCTAGCCTCTGAGCCTCCGGGCCTCTCATTTACCTCCCTCCAGCCCTCTGGCCCTCGAGCCCTCCAATTTCCAGGCCCTTAGTTTAGCGGTTAGAACAGCGGACTCATAATCCGCCTGACGCGGGTTCGAATCCCGCAGGGCCTACTTTTTAACATGAAACACAAAATCGAAATCACGTTCTGGGACGGGGAGGGTGGACCCCCTGGGCCGCAGGTACACTTGGATGCTGCTGCGGGCGTACTCCACGGTAATCTCGCCTGTCGGCATCCATTCTATGGCTGCGCCGGCTCGCAACCGTTCGGCCAGTCGCACTGGCGGCGCTTCCAGCAGCTCGCCGCTGAGGCGCGCCTGTGGGATTGGGCGCGTGAGCCCCATCCGGACAATCAGGTCACGATGCTCGACGGCCCTTTCTGGTCCGCCGACATCGTTGCCGGTCGTCGTCGCCTCCGTCTCCAAGGATTTTCCTTCCACGGCCGCTTCCCCGAACTCTTCCGCCTCCTCCAAAACGCCGCAGGGTAGGGCTGGCCATCCCTGGCCGGCGGCTGTCTCTACTTCGCTTACGGATTCGGATTCGCCTCAATACTCTCCGCGACCCATTGCAGCATGAGGATTGACCACACGAACCAGCGGGCGACGAGTCCGGTCTGTTGCGAGTTCGGCGCGTCACCCATGCTTACCGCTGTCCTCAGCTGGCCGTCGCTTTCCAAGCCTTCGGCAGCGCCGAGGCTGCCGGAAAAGCCCACGGGGATACCGATGTCGCGCTCGATGGCGCGTTTGAAGGTCCCGGCTCCAACCATGTAGGCGAACGTCTCGCCTGGCGGGGCATCGAGGGTCGTCCACATCGCATAGTCCAGTTCACCGGCCGGAGTCTTAAAGGTCTGCTTCAGGCGAAACACTCGTCCTGTATCCGTCCGACGTACGATGACGTTATCCTTGTCGACGACCTCGACCACCCAGCGTTCGCCCAGGTATTCCGTCACCCCGATGCGTACGCCCTCCCAGAGACCGGCATCCTCCGGAATCTTCGCGAACTGATGCCGATCGTATTCCCCCGGCCCCGGAACCTTATTCCAGAACTCGTAGATGCTGTATTCTTCCATGGGTTATCTTTAGCCCTACGATCAGGGATAGTTGATTTCATCGAACGGAATCTCGATTAAGGGGACAACGTCGCCTTCTCCGTTACGGCATAGATGCCTAGCTTCTTTGATGGTTTCGAACCAGCGCATGTGGTCGTCGAAGATCGCTGCCCATTCGTACTTCTTACCGTCGCACGTGATGACGCCGAAGGTATCCCCAGACTTGGGATCGATGGCGTGGAACCTGCGCGGCGCGTGGTTGCCGCCACCGGAGAGGTCGCTCATGAACATGCCCTTGCTCGCCTTCTTGGGATTCTTCGCGAGCAAGATCTTCTGCGCTTTGAGGTATTTCGCTTTCTGCTCCGGCTTATCGTTGCCCTTGATGTTGCAGGCCAGGTCGGCGAGCTTCACCAGGCGGGCATCCGCATTACCGATAATCTGGGTGTGGATATAGGCGAAGTATTCCATCTCTGGCTTCGTCATCGCCTTCACCCCGGCGATGATGCGGGGCGGGAAGCCTGCGTCGATCAGGTCGTCTGCCTTCAGTTTGGTATCCTCCAGAGTGTCGTGCAGGATCCCGATCGTCTTCAAGTCCCAGCCCTTCAGGCGGTCGGCCACCTGTTTGACGTGCTTGAAGTAGGGGGTTTTACCATCACGACGCTTGTCGCCAGCGTGGGCGCCTCGGGCGATGCCCTCGGCGACGAGGTACATTTCTTTTCCTTTCAGGGTCTTGGTTTTGCTCATAAACCCATTCTGCCCCAACCCGAAAACCTGGCAAACCTGAAGCAGTATAATGACAGAGTATAATAGTAAGAATAGAGGACTGAATCGATGACTGCGTAGAGGACTGCATCGAGGACTGAATAGATACTCCCGCCACCCGTGCCCTGAGGCCGCCCCCCGCCACCCGAAACGTTGTTATCTCACTTTTGCACCTTTGCACAGGAGCTCCGCTCCGATTTGCACCTTTGCGCCTTTTAGCGCCGGCCCCGCCGGCCGCTAAAATTGTCTCTCTCCCACCCATCCCACCAAAATCTTGAACCCAGGCAACTTCGCGAAATGCAGGGTGAGGATGAAGTCGTGCTTCACAGAGATCGCCACCATCCGATGGGGCAGGGCGAGTTTTTTACCCTGGTACAGACAGACCTTCGGGCAGGCGTATAGCTGATTGGCCTCCTTGTAAGCCCGCTGGACGCGGATATCCAAGTTGCTGTGCAGGGCGCCGAGCCGGGGGACCATGCCGAGGAACTCCAGCTTGCTGCGGGCTTCGCGGTAATCGTCAAAGTTTAGGTCGTGCGCTTCCTCGATGACCGCGTCGGTGATGATCACGTGGTTCTTAATCAGGTACGCGCCCCGGATTGTCTCGAAGAAGTAGGCCATCCCGTGCGGGCGCTTCTTCCCCTTGATCATCCGCGGGGCCTTGGTCGTCAGGTCCTTGCCGTAGGCCGTCTCGATTTCTTTGGCCAGGAGCTCATCGCCCGCCCGGTGTTCGATCGTCAGCTCATGCTTGCCGCGCAGGATCGTTCGGTGGCGGACGATGATATCCCCGAACTGGTTCAGCCCGCCGATCCGGGAGCCGATGTCGAATTCCCCGTTGATCCAGGACTCATTGAAGGCCGGGGAAGACTCCACCAGCTTCAGCAACGCCCGCTTCACCTTCTGGGCGGTCAATTTACAATCATAGGCGCGAATCTGGAGCTTCTTCAGGGGAATCGAGGTAGGCGGTTGCATTATTGGCCGTCGAGATGCCCTGCCTTGACCGGTTGTCAAGGCGGTGGGGAATGCCTCTAGGTAGGGGCAGCACCGCGTGCTGCCCTAGGTGTCTTTTTCTCGCGACGTTCCCAACCGCTAACCGCTACCACTTTTTACTTTCGTTTATTTCGTTTACGTCAACCTCCCCATCCCCTAATCTTCACCCATGTCCGCCCAGCCCTATCGCTACCGTCAGTCTAAAGCGCCCATTTTATCGTTCGAGGAACGTGCTGCCGTCACCACGCTTGCATTGCGTGCCAAAGCTACCGGTCCGTTACGTATCCAGATGGGGCAGGGTAGGCCGATTCTGGTTCCTAAGGCCTTGCATGCGCAGATCTTCGCCGTGCTTAGCCTGGCCGCAGAAGGAACACCGGCGGCCGTCGACCGCCTTACGCTGACGCTGACCACCCAGCAGGTCGCTGAACGTCTTGGCGTCTCCCGTCCGCACGTCGTCAGCCTCATCGAATCTCGAAGGTTAGTCGGAACCAAGGTGGGCACCCACCGTCGGGTTCTTCTCGCGGACCTTGAAGCCTATCAATCACGGGAGGCTGCCCATCGCTCCAAAGCCATGACTTCTCTTGTGCGCCAGACCCGCAAGCTCGGCCTCGGCTACTGATTCATTTTTAGGTTCATGTCTTCTCGGCCAGACATCCTGTTTCTGGATGCCAATGTTCTTTATTCGGCCTGCTCTCGTGACCTTCTGATTGAGGCCTCTTTGGGTGGTCTCTGCCATTGTCGATGGTCAGACCAAGTCCTCTCCGAGGTCAGGATTGCGTTGCATCGAAAACGTCCGGACCTTCGGCCGCCGCAGCTGGACCGCCTGTTCCATCTTCTAGCGCTTGCTTGTCCTGAGGCGCTGACCCGGCTTCGGCCCGAAGTGTCGCTCAGATCGCTGCCACTGATCGATCCGGCGGACGCCCATGTCATCCAGGGAGCGTATGTAGCCCGGGCAGATGTCATCATCACCTTCAATCTCCGGCATTTTCCCCGCCGCCACCTAAGTCCCTTAGGGTTAATGGCCATGACCCCTGACCAGTGGTTGCTCGCGAAGGCCAAGGCCGACCCTGACGGTATGAGCGAACTCGCTGAGCGTTGCCGCCGCCGGCTTGCCCGCCCGCCTCTCAGCAAAGCCGATCATCTCAAAGTCCTCCGCCGCTCCGGCCTCACTCAATTCGCTGATTTCCTAGCCTAGAGGTAGGGATGCGATGACATCGCATCCGCTGTTTCGAGGTAGGGGCAGCACCGCGTGCTGCCCTAGTTGCCTCTGTCTCGGGTAGGGCTGATCACCCTTGATCAGCCGCCGTCTCGTCTGTGTTCCCAACCGCTAACCGCCAACCGCTTATACCTTCTACATGTGTCTGACCCCGTCTGCGCCCCGCCACCCGCCACCTGAGGCTGCCACCCGCCACCCGAAACGTTGTTATCCCACCTTTGCACCTTTGCACAGGAGCACCGCTCCGATTTGCACCTTCGCACTGCCTCTCTCTTGTCCTCGGGCCCTCAGGCCCTCCGGTCCTCGCGTTCTTCAGCGCCTCCGCGCCTCAGAACGGCGTCTCCTCCGCCCACCCCACCAATATCTTCCCCTTCGGCAGTCTCGTGAAGTGCATCGTCAGATTCGGGCCATCGATCTCGGGCTTGATACTGATCTGATTCCGCAGGAACACTTTCTTGCCCTCAAACAGGCAGACCTTCGGGTCCGGGTGATTGACCTGAGCCATGTGGTAGGCGATCTGGGTCTCCTTATCCTGCGTGAGGTAGGTGCGCTTGATCTCGCGCAGCCTGGCCAGGAAGTCCAAGGCGCGGCGAGCCATGCGGTAGTCTTCGAAGCGCAGGTCATGCGCGGCCTCCACGACTGCGTCGGCGATGAGGATCTTCGACTTCAGGGGGTTGCCCTGGATCATCTCGAAGAAGTAGGCCATGCCCTTGGGGCGATTCAGTCCCGGGACGGGCAGGGTGGGGCGGCGCGTCAGCGCCTTGCCGAGCGCCGTGACTATCTCGACTACCAGGGGTTCGTCGCCGGCGCGGTGTTCAATCGTCAGCTCGCGCTTTGCCCGTTCCGTCCGGTGGCGGACGATGATGTCGCCGTGCTGGTCGAAGCCCCCGATGCGGCTATCCTCGTCCCATTCCCCGTTGAGGAACGACGAGTTGAAGGCCGGGTTTGTTTCGATGACCTTCTGCAGCGTCGACTTAGATTCTGCGGCAGACTGCAGGCAAATGAACGTTTGGAGGACGAGTTTGGTCGGCGGCGGTGAGGTCGGAGGCTCCATGGCTCGTCGGTTTGCTACCATGTGATTGTTTGTCAAACATGGCACCCCTTAGGGATTAGGTTACTACGGGCGATCTACGCCTTGCGGCGCTTACCGCGTCGGCCGGACAGTGCCCACTGGAAGCCAATGCCCTCAAGTTTGGCGATCTGCTCGGCGCACAATTTTCCTGCTCCATACTGAATGCGTTGGTAGCGCGCGAAGAAGCCGAGCTTTCGATTGGGAGCATAGAGATGCGGGACATAGCTGTCGCCATGGGCCTTGATATAGGCCTCCAGCGCGCCGAGATGTACCTCCCAAGGGGTCTTCTCGTGATGTGACCAGACGAACCCGATATCGTCCAGTAGCTGAATCTGATGCTCCGGCATCTTGCCGGCCTTGCGGACTTGGCGCTGATGCACGCACCAGGCCCCAATCTTGGGGAAGCGCCGGCGGGAGGGGTTGGCATCGCCGTGGGCCTTGTGGTGCGATTTCAAGTCTCCGTAATACTCCTGCCAGAGATTCTCAGAGGCCGCCGATTCCCAGGTGAATGAAATTTCGTTCAACTGATCAACACGATCGGCTGTGAGCTCGCCCTTATGATAGGCACGGCGCTGGGATGATGCCCAGCGGCTAAGGGTGTCATCCTCAATGGGGTCGAACTTGCCGGCGTGCTTCTCCCCGTAGGCTTTCAGTTCCTGGAAAGTTTCCGTCCAGTTCTCTTCGTGTGGATCCCACTTAAAGCCCAGCTTATCGAGTAGGCCGATCTGGGCCGGCGTCAGCTGTTCGGCTTTGAGGTAGGGCCCCTTGCGGCGAAGGCGTTGGATCCAGACCCAGTTGGCGAGGGTCTTTTGTTCGTGGGTTCGAGGCATGTCCGAGTGGCCATGTACCAGGTAGTAGGCCTCGAGTTCGTGGTACTTCTTGATCCAGGTCTGTTGGGACTTGATGGCCTGGAGCTCCCAGACGAAGCCCAATTCATTCAGGACTTTGATATGGCGATCATCCATCATTCCCTTGGTGCGGCGTACGCGCTGGCTCGAGACCCAGGCGCCGAGTTGCTCGTGTCCCGGGGTCTTCGGCGTGACGTTACAATTACTGTGTTCAGAGACGTACTCCTTCAGTTCGATCACCCATTTGTCGAAGGTCGTCGATTTGCGCTGACCCTTGAGGTTCCAGAGGAAGCCCACCGCATTGAGAGCGCCAATATGCTTAGCGTACATCATGCCCTTATTGTGGCGGACGCGTTGACTGGAAACCCACGAGCCGAGTTGTTCGTATCCTTGGGTTTTGGGCGTTACGTTGCAGTGGCCGTGCTTCGTCGCGAAAGCTTTGAGCTCATCAAGCCAGCGCTCAAAAACGCCGGATTTCCTGAATTCGTCGACTTCCCAGAGAAAGCCGATAGATTTCAGTTCAGTCATCTGCTGGGCGGAAAGCTTCCCGTATCTCGCCTTATTGCGGGTCGTGCTAACCCATGATCCGAGTTGCAAATGACCATGCGTCTGCGGGGTGACGTTTCCATGCCCGTGTAAAGCGATGAAGGATTTCAGTTCCTCGATGCGTTGGGTCCAGGTTGGTTGATCGGGGGTCATGTCAGGGGAGGGCATGTTTATGGCCGAGGTTTTGCCCTAAGTTTCCGTTTTGTCAAATGACCCTGCCTAAAGAATGTTTAAATAGGCCATCTCTTGGGTAGGGTTGAGCTCCCTCGCTCGCTCGCCCGGGGCCGGCCAAGAATGACTCCGTCTTCCTTACGCCTCCACCAACTCACCCTTACGGACGTGGATAAGCACACACCTGACCTTCCCCACGTCCAGCCCACACAACTTCGCCACGGCGATTCGGTAGAGATCCATTTGGCCCTGATATTTATCCTTTAGCTGGGCCAGGCTGCAGTCGTTGGTTTTGTAGTCGATGATGGTGGCCGATTTTCCCGGGACGACGTGGACGCGGTCGAAGATGGCGTTGATCATCTTGCCTTCATGCATGAGCGCAGCCGGGCGTTCTTGCCAGAGCTGGCCACCTTCGGGCAGGTCGGACAGGAGCTCGCGGACGGTGGGATTACTGAGGCAGTTCCGGGTGAGTTCGAGGGCCTTGTCGCGGAGGCGGAGGTGCTCGTTCGGGAAACGAATCTTTTCGAGCCCGTCGAGCAGGGCGTCCACATCTCTTCCCAGCAGTTGCATGATCGCATGGACTACCGTACCGAGTTCTCGTCCGCCGTTCTGTTCGACGGAGGGCCTCCAGGCGAACTGCTTCTCCGCGGTCGACTTGGATGGACGCAGCTTTTCGACGATCTCCGCCGGCTTGAACTTGGGTACTTCGATCGCCGCAGGTTTGCCCGGTTTGCTGGCCGCCTTCAGGCTTACTTCGGAGATGCGTTCTTCCAGCCAGCTGGGGTCTCCCTCCGGGGCCTCCCATGCAACCACGGCGTTGGCCTCAGTGATGAGATTCGCCAGCTTCAGCACCTTGTCCGGCACGGAGAGGGCGGATTCCAGCAGGCAGGCGAAGTCATGCTTCCCATTGCCTTCGATGAGCTTCTTCTTGGCCTGGTCTTCGCTCAGCTGCATGGTGATCATCACCAAGCGGTGCTTGGCGCGGGTCATGCCGACGTAGAGTCGGCAGAGATTGCCATAGGCGTTCTCCGCCTTAGCCCGGTCAGTGGCCGCGCTGAGTATCGGGTCCAGTCCAGCCACGTTGCCCCCTACGTTGGCGAGCAACCAGCGGGGCTTGAAGTCGTTTTCCGAAATCGGCATCGAGAGCATGTCACCGGTCCGGATACTTGCGACAGGCTGCTTGGAGTTGTTCAGACAGGGCAGGTACACCACGTCGTACTCCAGGCCCTTGGAGCGGTGGATGGTGATGACCTGAACCGTTTGAGGGTCGGCGCTGTCACGCAGCTGGCTGGCGGCGCAGTATCCGGCGAAATCGCCGAGGTCGCGTTTCTGCGAGTTGTCGTAATCAACGGCAATCGATCGGAATTGTCCCAGTCGTTTGCGGATAAAGCCTTTATCTTCGGAGAGGTCAGCGGACTTCGCCAGCATGTCGGCGAGCGCCTCGGCGCCTTCGGAGACGAAGGTCTGTGCGATCAGGGGCGAAGCGCCGTCCCAGCCGCCGTGAGCCTTGAGGAAGCGAGCGGATGCTGGAGAGATTTCCGCCAGGCCCCTGGCCAGTCCGTTGTCGGGGTGCACCGTGGCTTGGATGAGTGCCAGCAGGCCCGCCGTCACCGGATTATCCTCGATGACCGAGCTCTTGGCCTCGTCGGTCGCCTCCACGCCGTTCTTTCGGAGTGCCTCCGTGATCTGGGCGGCATGGTCGTTCTTGGAGACTAGGATGGCGCAGGTGAGTCCTCCCGTGAGTCGTCCCGACTCTCCGAGAAGTCCCGTCGTGGCCTTGATGTGCGCGGCAATCCACAGGGCTTGGATACCCGGGTCCTCGTGTTCCTTCATGCCTGCCGGGCGGGTCATGCGTACCCAAGAGGCGTCGCCTTTCTTGGCTGGCTTACCCTTCTCCACCGCGGCGTTCTGCGGGTGGAAGGTGGCGCTCCAGTCTTTGGCGGCGACAGGGGAGTAGAACCTTCCAAATCCTTTGGTCTCATGGTCGAGCAAGACCCCGTTGACCAGGGCCAGCACCGCGGGGGCGCATCGTCTGGTCTCGTCGAGGTTGAGGTTCTCGCCGTGCACTTTGTTTGCACCGATGCGGGCATGCAGGTTGCTCAGCAACTTACGATTACCGGAACGCCATTCGTAGAGGCTCTGCTTCAGGTCGCCGACCACGAAGACCGTGCGGTCTTCGGGCGTCTGGATGATCTCGTCGATGTTACGTGAGATGACCTGAAACTGCGGAGCGCTGGTATCTTGGAACTCGTCGAGGAGCCAGTGCTTGATGCTACAGTCGAGGCGGTACTCAATCTCCTCCTTCTTGAACGGGTCGGCCTTGGTCAGCAGAGTGACGTAGTCACTAAAGCCAAGTAGTCCGGTCCGGCGGTTGGTCTCATCGTACGCCTTCTCGTAGGCGCTGAGGCAGCGGTGCAGCGCCTTGGTCTGGCGGAGGCGTGAGGTCACCAGCTGGTCGACGGTGCGGAGGAGGAGATTGCGGATGGCATCCGAGGTCGCCGCTTCCACGGCGATATTCTCACGGTGGAAAATCTGGGACTCCCTGCCTGGACCCGACCGGAAGACGTCGCCGAAGTAGTCGACGAGCCCGTTGGCGATGCTGTTGGTAGTTCGATCGGACCCAGCGGCTTCGGCGAGGTCCTGGAAGTCAGCCGGCCATTCGGCCGGGTCTTCGCCGAACTGGCGTCGGGTGTAGGCATCCACGACCGCCCATTCCTTGGCGGCATCTACCTTGGTCGCGTAGCCCGTCCAGCAAGGCTGCTTGTCCGGCCAGATTAGGGCTTCGTTGCCCCAGATACGGACGTCGTCAGACGATACCAGCAGCTCGTGGTAATCCTTGGCCATCTCGGCCATGGATTCGAGTGGGTTGGCCACCTCCATGCCGTCATTATAGTCCCTCAGGTTGGCTAGGAGTGCAGCCGCGGCCGGGCCATCCAGGCTTTCGATCACAATCTGCAAGGCTTGGAGACGTAGGTTAGCGATCTCTTGGTCGGGGATGGTCGTGGCGCTGCCGGTGTTCAGTCCGACCTCGAGGGGGAAGTTGTTAACCAGCTTAGCGAAGAAGCCGTCCAGGGTCCCCATCGTCAGGCGATTCGACGACAACAGGGCCTGCCGAAGCATCTCGCGGAACTTCTTCTGGTCGAACTTGGCCGGCTCCAGCTTAAGGCGCTCGCAGAGGCCCAGACGGCTTTTCTCGTCTTCGGCGGCTTCCCGAAGCTTGGCGATGACCTTGACGATGAATTCAGCCGCCGCGGCCCGGGTAAAAGTCAGCGCGGCGATCTCCTCGTGCTTCACACCGAGGGCCAGCAGCTTCACGATACGGTCCGATAGCTGGAACGTCTTGCCTGTGCCGGCCGAGGCCAGGATGGAGGTGTTACGCATCAGGCTCATCGGCTTTGGGTCTCCTCGTCGCGGACGGTACCCAGCAGGGTGATGTCCATGAAGTCCTCGGGCTTGCGCCGGCTCAGCGATTCCAGAACCGGATACTTGGTCTTGCCTTCGATCGGGGCAAAGTTCTCGGGTTTGTTCTCCAGAATCTTCACGATGACGTTGTCGATGGCCTTGATGGCATGGCCTGAGATCGACCCGGCGTAATCGGGCCAGATTTCGGCGACGGCGCCACCCTTGGCCGGCAGGATGATGTAGCCGATCTCGAGATGCTTACCCTGGATGCGGGCATCTCCCTCGAACAGATTGCGATAATAGACTGGGAGCTGCAGGTCGTCCCAACGGTAGCGGGTCACCTTAGTCTCCGTTTTGACCTTACCCGTCTTCGAGGTCTTCTCGGTGGTCACGGTGACTTGGTACTCGAAGTCTGGCGTCTCGCGGTTGCCCTTGCGGTGCTTCTTGATGTGCTTGGCTTCCGGGGTCTGTACCTTGTCGAAGCTCTTGTAGTCGTAGACCCGCCAGGTGTCCGAGGCCGCGTGGTAGTCCAAGCGGTCGTAGCGTCCGCCGATCTCGACGCCTTTGATCGTGATCACCGGGAGATGGGCTTCGACTTGTACCGTGCGCCAGCCATCAGCGACCAGCTTGGCCTGCAGGGCGGCGAAGGCGTTCAGGCGTTCCCGGGCGGTCTCGCGCTGGAAGACCAGTCCCGGCTCATGTTCCTGTCCGTAGGCCTGCTCGAAGTGCCGGTCGAGGCATTCGGAGAGCTTCTTTGCGATTTGTTTAGCGTCCTGGCAGTCGCGCATCGCTTCATCCCGGCCGAACCGTTCTAAGGCGGAGTGCAGGAGGATGCCGAAGCCGGCGCGGTCGAGTTCGATCTCGCCATGCGAGGATTCACGCATGCCGAGGGCGTGCTTGAGCCAGAAGTCGGCTGGGTTCGCCAGGTAGTCCTTGAAACTAGTGGCCGAGATACGTTTGCGTAAGGCCTTGGCTTGGCCCGAGCGGGCGACGGGGAGGAGCTTCAGGTTCTGAGGAATCTGCCAGTAGGGTTGCTCCTCGGTAGCGACGTCTTCCTCGAAGAGATGGCGGACGCGTGCGGCGAGTTCTTCATCCGGACACTGGAACAGCAGGCGGGAGGGTCTCAGGCCGTCGCCATTCGAATCGAGGCGAGGCACGATGATATCGAGTCGACCTTGGCTACGATCGCCGGACAAGGTCTCACGGGATCGGCGCAGCTTCTCGAGGGTATAGGCGGCGTTAGCGAAGTGACGCTCCGGTGTGGCGAGTCCCAGTTGCGTCCGGAGCTTGGCCGGGAGGAAGGCGTGCGCATGCGTGGCGCTCGGGATGAGGTCGTCGGTCAGGCCGAAGACGATCAGGTGGGGGACGGGTTCCCAAGGGGCTTCCATCCAGCCCGGGAGATTGACCGGCTTCTCGGCAAGGCTCTGTCGGAATCGTTTCTCGCCAGAGAGTTTGAGGGCGAGGCGGACCCAGGAAGAGGCTTCGAGGGCGAGCGCGGGCTGCTGATCGGCCCCGAGTGCGGCGAGGGTGTTCTCGACGGCTTCCGAGACCTGGGTGGCGAACTCGATCTCGAGGGCTTCTAGCGTGCCCGACTTGTCTTGGACTAGTTTGAGCAACTCGGCACCCAGCGAACCGGGAGCCAAGGTGGCCAGCCGGTCGAGCTGGGCGACGATTTCAAAGAGCAGCGGCTTCAAGCTCTGGACCTGGTTCCACTGGTAGGTCGCCCGACGGTCGGACTTGTCCGGCTCGGGCAAGGCGCTGACGTGCGTTAGTAAGGCCGTCAGATCCTGCGGCGGCTTCATCTGACTGAGCGCATCCAGGAGCGTGTTCAGCGCCGTGAAGCCGATCGGCTGCCGGATGAGATTGCCGACGAGGGTAGGGTGGAGCAGGGCGCGGCGCAGGGCTGCGAAGCTACGGCTCTCCATCAGGTCGAGCAGCGCCCGGGTCGAATGGTGGATTGGGTGATCGGCGTGGAGTTCGCCCAGCGGGTTCACGGCTTCGGCTCCAAGGGCGCGCAGGCGATCCGTCAGCAGGTTCGGGTAGCGCTCACGCTCGCAGGGGGCGATGGCGACCACGCCATGCTCAGGGGCTTTGCCGCCAATCAGTTCGGCTAGCTTGTCGAGTCCATGCTCGGGGTTACGGACCAGGTGGACGGATTCCGAGAACTTCGGCCAACTCAAGCAGCGATCGGCCCAGCGTGCGGGGTCCGGGCGGCCCCAGGCATCGAAGAGGTCCGCATCGGCCGCATCGGCACCGACCAGGATGTGGATGTTCAGGTGGTCCTTCCGGCGCTCTAGGGCTTCCAGCAGAAGCGGCTGGGGGTCCAGCAGGCCCACCAGCCAGACATCGGTCACGTCTTCTGGTAGGCCATCGCCTATAGCGAGGTCGGCGCGAACTTGGTTATGGTCTTCCTTGCCGTCTCTGATGAGCACGTCGAGGTAGACGGCTTCTAGGGCGGCCAGGTCATGCCAGCGTCCGGAGGCCACCTCGCCTTGGGATTCGGCCACCGATGCGAAGCCGTGGACCTTGGCAGATACGCCCAGTTGGTCGCGGATCTGCATCAGCTGGATGGCGAATTTAAGCGCCTCCTCAAAAGTGAAGCCCGAAGTCGATTCTGCCGGGAACAGGTCGGGGAAGTGGCCCCGATTGAAATCGGTGGAAGTAAGTACCTCGACCCAGGCGAGTAGGCAGGCTTCCTTAGTCGCCACGTTGAGGTGGCTATCGCCCCAGTTCAGGAACTTGTCTGGCGTCTGAAATTCCGGCAGTAGGAGTCCCGCTGGTGCCAGTTTCGCTAGTTCTTCCGCGATCAATCGGGAGGCAAAGGTCGAGGGGACAATCACCCGGTGGGCACCGAGGTCGATCGGCATGCCGTGCTTAGGCTCAGGTGCGCCTTCGATGAGCCTTTTTGCCACCTGAGGTGCGAAAGATTTGGACCAGCCGATGAACTGAGGAGCCTGGAGCGCCATGTAGGGTTGATTTCTGTATGCCCTAACATGGCGCACGTGCAACCTCCCTCGGTCACGCTTCCTCAGATTTCACAAAATTGGCCAGGTTGCTGTATTTTATTAGTCTCTGTGAATACGTTCGAGCCAGGCTAACACCTTGGACGCTGAGTTATAGCCGTGCTCGATAAGGATTCTGGAAATGTCGCGACCAGCGAAAATGATTACCGGATGGTTATCCTCGATGATTTCGTTGTACGCCTGAGTGCTGACAAAACTGGTAGTTACGAAATAGCCAAACTGACGATGCTTGAGTCTCGAGATGAGTCGCGAGGTGAGATGGACGCCATTGCTGTTTTGAGGGTCATAGCATTTGGCTTCCATTGAGAACTCGACCTTGATGTAGCTAAAATCCGTCCCTAGGCGATAGACTCCGATGCCGTCGCGTCCGCCATCTCTGGTCGGCGGGGTTAGTTCAAGGTCAATTATCTTTGGGTCTGAGAGCTTACAAACTTCGATGGCGCAGCGTTCAAAGGCGTATTCCCTGTTGGGGTGTGCTTTGTAATATGCCACCAGAGTGTTGAGTACTTCCCACTCGGATTTGCTTTCCGGCAACTGGTCTTCCTTGCTGCGAACTTGCTTCGACTTAGGGGCGATGAGTGCCGGCGAATGGCCTGACTTCACGAAATCCTTCCAGATTTGAGGACAATTGGGCCCGAGGGTGTCTCCAGTCTGTTTGATTTCATGAATCCAAGCCTTGCTGACGGTAGGGCAGTTCAGGATGGTGAATCTGGATCGGTAATTAAGGAAACGGCGGTTTTGACTATCGCTCTTCCAGATCGCGACAAGGTCTTCGCTTGGTCCGAGGCCGTTTGCCCCTGGGACAGCCAATCCCTTGAACTGGTATTCGAACCCCTTTTTACCGAGTTTTTCGAAAACCAGGAAGACGGGAATCAGCTCTCGAAGTCCAAGGTGTAAATTCATGAAGCTATCGCGAAGGATGACGTTACCTCCGGGCTTCGTATCATGCATGTCGGTGTTGCCGGCCTTTCGGTTATCTCCGTAGTAGGTGAACACCCCTCGTTCAATATCAAGGTTGTCCGGCCAATCGGGGTCTTCTCCAGAGGTGACAAGAGCGCACATGGTCACACGTTTAGGCGAACCGCCTTTTATTGGCCTAAAACCGCCGGCATTTCCCACGCCGATAAGTTTGCTTAGGGGTTCGTCAGACAGGTTTCCCGCCGTCCCACCCATGTACTTAGCGTCAATGTGAAGGTCTGCCCCCCTCAAATCCTCGAAGACAACTACGTTTTGCCTGATGTAGTCTGACATCCTCCGATTTCATCCAAAAGGCTCTGCCTAAGCTAGCTTTTATATTAATCGTATAAATATAAAGTCATAGCCTGGACATTTTAGCTTTCAGCGGGAAACTGAGCCTATGTCTGCCAATTGGACGTTTACCCTAAAGGCCAAAAACGAGAAGACCCGTAACCCGGTTTCCGGCGAATTCTTCGCTTCTGATGCAATCAAGAATGCCGGCGAGGCTTTGATCCGGGAGGCTATCCAGAACTCCCTCGACGCCCGCCCTGACCGACCTAACGGTCAGGCCCAGCTTCGCATCTATGTTTCTGGTCCGTCGAAAGCCTTATCTTCCGCTTCGCACCAAAAGTGGTTCGGCTCGGCCTGGACCCACTACCTTGCTCCGAAGAATGGTCTGCGCCCCGGTAAGGCTACCAGAGATAAGAAATGCGGTTTCCTGGTCTTCGAGGACTTCGGTACCACTGGCTTGATTGGTGATTGGGAGCAGACCGATGTCATCGAAGGAGCCAAGAATGCCTTCTTCTATTTCTTCCGGGCTGAAGGGGCGACCGAGAAGTCCGCGGACCAACTCGGTCGATGGGGCATCGGTAAGCAGGTCTTCCCTCGATCCAGCCACGCACAGACCCTTTTTGGTTACTCGGTGACCGAAGCCCACCCGAAGGGCTTCCTCATGGGAAGCTGTATCCTCAAGTACCACGAGGTTGAGCGTAAAGTTTACCGTCCCGATGGTTATTTCAGTAAGCCCATCAAGCTCGAGGGTGGTGACTTGATTAGCGGGCCTATTACGGACTCCGCCATGCTTGCAGATTTCCGCGGCGACTTCAATCTTAGCCGTAAGGATGGACAGCCTGGCCTTAGTGTCGTGGTACCTTGGCTCGATGAGGGGGAGGAAGGTTCTTCTGGCTTCGATCAGGACAGCCTCCTTATCGCTATTCTTGATGGCTATTATCTACCAATCTTGGAGCGTAAACTCGAGGTGGCACTTGAGGACGAGGACGGGGTCATCCGCATCAAGGCTGATAATTTCCACAAAATCCTTTCCGACCTCACGGGCAGGCTTAAGACCGATGATCGCCGCCTGAAGCTGCTAAATCGAACCCGTGCGCTCGTTCGCCTGGGGCAGTCGATGATGGAATCGGCGCCAGTAACCTATGTTCTCCCCGATTGTGATACTTCCAAGGCGGCTTGGGCCGAAGGAATGCTTTCGGAAGACCTCGGTAAGTCTATCCGTACTTCGCTTGCTGAGGGTAGGTTGGTCCAGGTGAAGGCGTACCTGACGGTGCGTAAGAAGGATAAGCCGGATGCCCGCGACGAGTTCAGCTGCTACATGTTGAAGGATGAGGCCTACAATGATCGCCCGTGCCATATCCGCGAAGACCTTATCATTTCAAACGTGACCAGCAGTCGCGCGAACGGTTTCGCCACCATCGTGAGGGTCGACAAAGGGGCGCTCGCTAATCTCCTTGGGGATTCCGAAAACCCGGCTCATACCGAGTGGCAGGCCTCCTCGCAGAACTTTAAGGATAAGTATGTTTACGGGGGTATGGTAATTAAGTTTGTCGCCGACTTTGCGACCGAACTCCTTCGTCGTGTCCACTCTAGCACCAATCAGATCGATAAGGATATTCTACGTTCTTACTTCAATGACCCCGGTCCTGAGACCCCTGATGTCGATAAACCACCAAGGCCGGTGCCTAAGGAGCCAGATGTAGGACCCAATCCTGAGCCGCCTATTCCGCCAATCGTTCCAGATCTCCCACCTAAGGCTGAAGTGCGTATCGTCCCACTGGCTGACGGCTTCACGGCTATGGCCACGGGTTGGCCGGTCGATTCCGGTGCTCAAGTCGAGATTCGTGCTGCTTATGAGACGGCAAAGGGGGATCCCTTTAGTCGTTATCAAGAGTATGATTTCGACTTCAGTGACAAGGCGTTGAAGCGCGAAATCGATGGCGCAACCATCGTTTCTGCTGAGCGAAACCGCATCATCATTTCGATCACTGCACCTGTCTTTCATATCACGGTCAAGTGTTTCGATGTCAATCGCGACCTTATCGTTCGTTCTAAAATCCTCGAAGCCAAGGAGTCGCTCTAATCACCATGACTGTTTGCCGTATCAATTTCCTTAAGCGAAAGAAAATCGCTGGGAATAAAATTAACATCCAGCTTTCCGTCGTCGGCGCAACTAAGCGCTTTTCGATATCGGCTGACCTTGCCGAATATGCCTTCCATGCCGGTGCTTCAATCTTCGTCGACGTAACCCAGTCCTCGATGGAAGCGATTCGTTTTAATTTCGGGACGGTCGGTTCTCCTGCATTCCGTGAGGAGGACATTTCGCGACTGACCGGCGAGAGCGTAGTTTTCAATTTCTATGTCGTCGACCCCGCTTCGGCCCAGAAGTTGGGTGTGGCAGAGGCTATTCGCATTAAGAGCCAGGATGGTAAACTGGGCGGCTCAAATTCCTTGCTTCCAGTAGATGGAACCAAGGAGCTATCCGGTGTTCTTTGGCGGGTTGATTTTGATATATCCGGCGCCGAAGCTGCCAGCGATGCACCTGTGCTTCGCATCGATAAGCATGCTTCCCTTAATTCGGCTTCAGAATTCCTTAATAACCCGGTCCACTCCGCCCTGATACTTCCTGCGGCGATGAGGCTTATTCTAGCTAAGATTCTACTTGAAGGTGATGACTACGAGTACGTTCCGACTTCTGCATCATGGCGTCACGCATGGGTTCGCTTTGCAATTACCCAGACCGGTGACGCTTTGCCTGAAGCGGAGCAGTCGGCTGACCTTCCAGGATGGATCGATCAGGCATGCGCTGCTTTTTCGCGTCGTAGCCAGCTTCATGACGGCTTCCTTAAACATATCGAAAAATGAACATTCGACGATTCAATCAGAAGGGCTTGGATGTATTTCGCGAGTACCTTCGTCAGGCTAAGATAGACGCCAAGGCCAAGCTGCCTGTGCAGCCTGTCCCTGTCGAGCTTCTCACTGGCGAGTCGACATCAGAGCCCACGAGTTATGTTATGCCCGCGTTCCCGGATTTTTTTGCGACGAAGATTGACCTCGCAAGCTTCGTGGATCGCGTCTTCCCGCGCAGCAAGTACGACGAAATCAGAATCGATGTCACAATGTGGACTTGGCTTGCCGCGTTCATGTTTGATCGAATCACTAATGGTCGAAGGAAAATCAAGGAAGAGCGTGCGTATGTTGCCAGCCTAGGCCATGAGGATTTCTACCGTCACATCATTCTCGGGACGTACTTCGTTTATTTTAATGCTAAAGAAGATTTGTCTCGTGTTCAGGTGCTACTTTATGACGACCCGACCACGATGAACGAGGTCATGGTTCAATTCGGTTCATATCAGACTCTTATGCGCAACAAGGGGCTTCAGGCGGTTGTTCAACGTCTTTACTATGACACTGAAAAAGGGCGTATCAAGAGAGGCGCCGGCGGCAAGGAGGCAGGGACTCCTCGTCGACTCATGGATTTCTTCCGCCAGATTGAACTCAACTATGACCTTCAGAGCGTCAGCGAGCCCAAGTTCTGGGATATGATTCCGGCCGAGTTCGCCAAGTTCAAGTAATCCTAGTATCAAGTCAAAAGGGCTTTTCGGCTCCGTTTTACATTTAATTGCTTTGTAAACCGGAAGCCCAGACGGCTGAGGTGAACTACGCCCGGATTTGCTCGACCGGGGGCTGGCCTTCAATAATTCCATATTACCCATATGAATATCTCCGGCCCTATCTATACCCGTTATGCAAAGGAGAAGGCCGACCCGGCTTTCGGAACCGCAGACCACGAGGTCGCCAAGCGCACCCTGTCGCAGCTCCTTGCCCAGGAGACGAACAAGCGCCGTAAGCCGGGCATGATGGTAGGTAAAATTCAGTCCGGTAAGACCCGGAGCTTCCTCGGGGTGGTCGGCTTGGCTTTCGATAACGGTTTCGACGTCGCCGTCATCTTCACCAAGAACAGCCTGGCCCTGGCCGACCAGACCCTGATCCGCATCGAGGGTAATCTTGGGCAGCAGAACTTGGTCGATGTCTTTGATATCATGGACATGCCGTCATCTCCTGATGCCTCTGAGGATCGTCCGAAGCTGGTCCTGCTCGTAAAGAAGGAAGACCAGAACGTCGAGGCATTGAATGCCTTGTTTAAGCGTGAGGACCTTGGGCTTGCCGGTCGTCGAGTCCTTATCGTCGATGACGAAGCGGATATCACTAGCGTGGGCCAGTATCTAGATAAGGAGGGCAAGATTTCCTTCCGTAAGGTGCACGGCCTCATCAATGAGTTCCGGACCATCACCAAGGATGCTTTCTATCTTCAGGTGACCGCCACGCCCTACGCGCTCTTCCTCCAGTCGGAACCGGGCGATGAGGCGGCCCATAGCATTCGCCCGGCCTTCAGCACCTTGGCCAAGCCTGGCGCTGGTTATATCGGTACGGAATACTTCTTCGAACACTGCGATGACCCGGCGCACTACTCCTCTCTGTCTGTCGTCAACGTAAGCGACTCGGAGCTTGAAGCGGTCAAGAAGTACGATGGCCGCAGAATTAATACGGAAAATCTCCTCAATGCATTCCCGGGCACGCAGAAGAAACCCCGCAAGGACAACCTGGCCGGCATCCGTGAGGCCATCTTCGGTTTCGTGATTGCAAGCGTTTCGATCAACATGCTTCGCGAAGCTGCGGGCAAGACCCCTAAGCGTTACTCCTTCATCGTCCATACCGAGACGAGGAACAAGTCCCAGCGATGGCAGGATAATCTGGTGAACATGATGGTGGCCGAGATCAAGGATTTCGTCCTGAAGCGTCCGGCTGTCATCAAGCCTCGCTTCGAGCAGAGCTACGATGAGCTCAAGGAATTGGCCAAGCGGCAGGGTGTCATTCTCCCGCCCGGGGCCAAGGTGGTCGATCGCGCGATGGAGGCGATCAGGAAGAACGACCTCGGAACCACCGTCGTGAATAATGACTTTGAACGACGCGGTGCGGCTCTGTTTGACAAGGTGAGCGGCGAGCTTCGCCAGAACCATAAGATGTCCATCTTCATTGGCGGCCAGATTCTCGATCGTGGCCTCACGTTCTCTAGACTCATCGGCTTCTACTACGGTCGTAACCCCGAAAAGGCACAGCAGGATACCGTCCTGCAGCATATGCGTATCCTCGGCTACCGTCCGAAGGAGGAGATCGCAGTCACCCGTGTCTTCTGTGGCGCCTCCACGCGTAAGGCCCTGGTTAAGATTCACCGGATGGATACTGCGCTCTGGGCACGTTTAGAAGCCCTAGGTGGTGATGTCGCCGCAGCTAGCGCCGCCGCCCGCACCATTTTCGTATCTATCGACCCGGAGGGGAAGGTCGTGCCTTGTGCCCCGTCTAAAATCAGCACCGCCCGGACGACGACTTATGCCCCGGGCTCCCGAGACCTGCCTGTCGGGTTCAGCACGGCCCCTGCCTCTGAGGTCACTCCTGTCGTCACGGACATCGCTAAGACGGTCGCCGGGTTTGTCGGCAAAGACCCGGTCGCCCCCGTGCTGGTCCCCTTGGCCACTGCGGTCGAAATCCTGAAGAAGGTCCAACCCACGTTGGTCTTCGACGGCCATTCGGTATCCGCGAAGCGTAAGAAGCGCTCTAAGCGTGCCAATAAGGATGGTTCCTTCGAATGGGATCATGCCATCAAGGCCCTCGAAAAGATGTCTAACGAGTCCAAGGATAAGTCGCACGCCGGCCAGGTTTGGCTCATGGCGCGTGGTTTCGGTATCGCCAAGAAGGACGATGCACGCGATATCGTTCGCATCAAGAAAGACGGCTCCTTCTCGGACGCCCCGGATAGCGCCAAGACCGATACCGAGGACATGCGTAAGAAGGCCAAGCATGCCCCGGGCATCATCCTGCTTAAGCAGCTTGGTGCGCGTAAGCGCCGGGACGAGGATGGCGTCGACGTAGGCTGGAGCGGTACGCCGTTCATCTGGCCGGTCATCGTCACTCCGTCTGAAATGACCGACCCGATCATCTTCGCGCACGAAGAGCGTAAGTAGACCCTGACACGGTGAGCCTGCTGAGCTAACTATTCCGTCAAGGGGCGCTCAATTCTTCCGGAGCCCCCCTTGCGGAAGTGCTTGGGTTAGGCACACCGTCGGCCTCATGAAGCACATCGACTCCGATGCCTCGCCCACGACGGGCGAATCCGAAATGGCCGCACGCAAGCTGGCCGCGCAGATCCTGGGCCGCCTGGGTGGCAAGGCCGGCCGTGGCGCTGCTAAGCGCCGCTCGTCCGAGCACTGCCGTGCGGCCGTCAACAAGCGGTGGGAGGCCTACCGCGCCCGCAAGGCCGCCCAGTCCGCTGCCTAGGCCAGGGGGCGCTAGTCCACCAAAGGAACAGCCCCGGAATCGCTCCCGGGGCTGCTTTGTAGCCTTATTGTGTCACATCCCCGTGTGCTTGGGATTTGACCTATCCTTTATAGATTTTATTTAAAGAATCCCCCATGAGTTCTTCAAATCCGTTTCAGGCCGAAGCCGTCCAGAATTATGCCCAGAAGTGCTGCGTCGCTCTGGTGTTAGATACGTCCACGTCCATGGACGGCCAGCGCATCGACCAGCTCAACGCCGGCATCCAGGCTTTCATCCAGGAAATCCAGGGCGACCCTGCGAACCTCGGCCAGAAGCTCGAGATTGGCATCATCACCTTCGACTCCACCGTCGAGCGTATCTGCGAGCCAAAGCTCGCCGAGTTCATCGACCATGCCCCGCTTTCCGCCCAGGGTTCGACCTGCATGGTGGATGGTGTCCGCGAAGGTATCAACATGGTGCGCCAGCGTAAGGATTGGTACCGCTCCACCGGCCAGAAGTACTACCGCCCTTGGGTCATCATGATCACCGACGGCGAGCCGGATCCGGCGCAGAAAGCCATGATTCCCGCCCTGTCTGCCGAAATCGAAGCAGGCATGAAGAACAAAGATTTTTGCTTCATGGCGATTGGCGTCGAAGGCGCCGACACCGCCGTGCTGCAGACTATCTCGAACAGCGAAATCCCCCCTCGCATGCTTACCGGACTAAAGTTCGCCGCCTTCTTCCGCTGGCTTTCGTCGACGATCGCCGACGTGGCAAAAGGACAGAACGTCGCCGACGCCGTCAAGAATGCCGACCAGGCATGGGATGGCGGTTTCAAGTTCTGAACTTTAGGATATGAAGCTTCCCTCCCTCGGTAAGCTCTTCAACGGGCTGTTTTCTCTACGTCCGCCGGTACCTCGGCTTAGTTACGAACAGCTGTTGGCTGAACGCAATCGTCTGTCCGAGGAAAACGACCAGCTGATGTCGGAGGTCGAGCGTCTTTCAAAGCGACCTCCCGGTGCGCGTCCGGTCAAGTCGGAGCCGGCTTTGCCTAGCCTCGGCCAGGCGCCAGATTACCCCAAGGAGACCCCGACCGTCGTCGCCGATATGCCCAAGGCCGCTGGCTGGGCTCATCTTAAGGCCTCGGTTCTGGGCTTCGGCAAGGAAACGATTCAGGACGCCCATGCTATCGTGACGCTGGGCTCCTCGGCTGTCCTGATCGTGTGTGATGGCGCGGGTAGCAAGAAACACTCGAAGGCCGGCGCGGAATTCGCCGTTAACTTCCTTTCTGATAAGTTCACACAGATGCTTGCGACGGGCAACGAAATCAAGGCCGACGAATGGAACACTCTGAGCCATGGACTTCTCCTTGAGGCGGCGGTGAAGCTGGATGAACATGCCCGGGCGGTAGGACAACCTTTGCAGGAGTTCGGTGCTACCTGCATAATTGCGTTCGCCAACGACGCTTTCGCAGCCTGTTCTCACGTCGGCGATGGCCGGGCCGGTTACCTCGACCCTAAGGGGGTCTGGAAGAGCATGATGATTCCTTACAAAGGGGCGGAGGCCAACGCCACAATCTTCCTGTCGATGCTCAAGGCTGAGAATGCCTCGGGCTATATTCGACATAAGGTATTCCCCGGACGGACCCGCGCCATCGTGGCTTTGTCTGACGGACCCGAAGGCGTCTGTTGGCATGTGTCGACCAAGGATGTCGACGGAGGCGAAAAGCTAATCGATCCAAATGTGCCGTCCGCTAATTTCTTCGGCAAGATCGCCAATCAGCTGGCTGGTGCGTCTGCCCAGAAGGTGCCGCAGGCCGAACTCGATGGGTTCTGGGCTAAGTTCCTGACTTCAGGCAACGAGCAGCTGGCCAATGAGATCGACGACAAGACTCTCCTGCTCGCGCTCAGAGGATGATCCTTTATTCCCAGCGTCTCGGAAGGCTGGTCCTCGAAGATAAGCCTTTTTCCTCCGGTGGTGCCGGCGAGGTTTTCAAGGCCCACGACAGCAACGGTACCGTGTACTGCGTCAAGAAGCTGCTCAAACCGAAGCCTGGAGATTTCGATAAAATCCGTCATATGGCGGATAATCCGCCCAAAGTCCTAACCGCGGGGTGGGGGCAGTTGTGCTGGCCCTTGGACCTGGTCGGCGGAGGCGCCAAGGTCACCTCGCCTGTGGGTTATGTCATGCCCATGGCAAAGCCTGGCAGTGTCGAACTGTCCAACGTGACGAATCTACGTTGGCCTGGTAAGAATCCTCCGCCTTTGGCTCAGAAATTGGACCGAAGCTCACCCCAAGGACTTACGCGCCGCATGTACGTGGCCTGTAATATCACGGCAGCCGTGCACGAGATCCATAAGCTCGATTGCGTATTCGTCGATCTTAAGCCCCAGAATATCCTGATCGCTCCAGACGGGGCCGTCTCGATGGTCGACCTTGATTCGTTACAGGTCCGGGTGGGCGGCCGGGTGTTCCATGGCCCGCTCGGTAGTCCGGAATACATGCCGAGCGAGTCATACCGGATGGACTTCAACGCCGTCCCAGTCATTGATCCTAGCTGGGACAGGTTTTCGTTGGCGGTCATCGTCTACGAGATCCTGTTGGGCATCCATCCTTTCACGGCGACCGCCAAGCCCACGGTGATGGGGTGCGATACCATCGAGGCATCGATCCGGTTCAAGATGTATGTCCATGGCAATAACCGGACGAATCTCGAATCCATCCCGCCCCCGCATGATGGCATCACCGCCTTGCCCAAAGCATTGTCTGACCTGTTCAAGAAGACCTTCGATGCGGTGAATCCTGCCCAGCGGCCGGCGACCCATGAATGGGGGGAGGCTTTGAAGAATGCGGCCACGGGCGGGGCGCCGGCCTTGTCCAAAAAGATCTACGCTCCCAAGCAACCGACGCCTGCCGGCCCTAAGCGTGCCACGACGGCGAGCCGGCCCGCCGCGGCGGCGGCGACGCCGAGCTTGCCGCAGTCATCTTCGGCGTTGCCGTGTTTCGGTCCTCCGACCGGCCCCTGTCCTGGCGGGCCTTATCGTCAGGTCGTTACCGGAGTGCCGAATTTCAATTTACACGGACGGATGCACTTCCTCTGCTCTAAGTGCATGGGGTCTTATCCGTCTCAGGTTGGCGCTCAGGTGACTCCGACCATGCCGCAAGGTATGACGAAATGCTGGGGCCCTGGGAATCGCGTCTGCCCACATGGTTCCAGTAGGGCTCCCCGTTATGGTTACCCTAATCATTCATCCGGCACCGGTATGTCTGTCTACTTTTGTCCCGAATGCCTTGCTGAGCAGTTGCGCTTGGACTCCTTGCCGAAGAATAACAACGCTGGCTCTTCGAATTCGGGCAAGGAAGGCTGCGGCGAGCAGGTCATCCTTGTTTTGGGCGTGATTTTCTGGGGCTGGGTCGCGATCTACATCCTTCGCGCCTGCAATAAATAATCTGAAATGAAAACCTACCAAGTCCGCCGTGCTTCGGCTTCACTCGGCCTCTTTAACGAGCGCGAAATCCGTGCGCTCGTCAATAAGGGCAAGCTTTTGCCTGCCGACGAGCTCGACCAAGGGGCGGGTCAATGGGTCGCCCTCGGTACGTTCTTGGCCTCGCTGCCTCCGGTCGCTGCCTCGGCATCCGCTCGGCCGGCGGCCTCTGCTCCGGCGGCGGCCGGACGTCATTTCTATCTGCATGCCAACGGGAGCCGTATCGGCCCGCTAGAGCTCAGCAAGATTACTGGTATGTCGCAGGCCGGCTTGATCGACGCCACTGCGAGGCTCGAGGATGTCACCCAGCCGGGGAATCTCGTTCCTGCTGGCGATCATGTTCCATTGCCTACCCCGGCCGCCACTGTCACGAGCCCCACACCAGTCGCCTCTTCGAATAGCCCTGCCGCAGCTACCTCGTTTACTCCGCCGCCAGTACCTGTCGCGCCTATAAAGAGCAAAGTTTCCTATCTCGAGCTATGGTGGAAGACGACCCTGTGGATTTATGGAATTGGTGCGGTGCTCGGATACCTGGCGGGCAACCTCAACGGCTTCATCGGTGCTTTGGTGCTCGGGGTACTCTTGGCTCCGATTAAAGGCGCGTTCTGGGCCTGGATCATCTGGTTATTCAAGCGATAGTTGTCGTTGCCGCAAAGGTGCGCTTGGCTAACGGAACAGCCCCGGGATCGCTCCCGGGGCTGCTTTGTATGACCCCAAACCACGACACACGCTGAACACAAAGGGGCAGGGCGCCTGGCCCTGTCGTCGACTGAGGGTATTATGCACGGTCCGGGAGATTCCGCAAGGGGTGCGCGGTCAGAAAGGGCATTCGGAGTATTCGTCGACGTAACCGATCAGGAAACGGTTCCGGGGGAGGGCGGCGAAGTGCAGCCGGAGGGTGGTGTCGAACTTCAGGCTCCGGATATGCAGACGGTGGGGCAGGCGCAGTTTCTGTCCTTGATGCAGGACGATGTGCGGATGCTTGTGGCGCCGTTTTGCCTGGAGGTATCGATGCCGATCCTTGTTCTCTCCCCGGTAGCCGTGGACCTTGGCGAAGCCGTTCATGAGCTTGAGGAAGACGAGTTCCTCCAGGACCTCGTCGTACTCGTCGAAGCCGCAATCGAGTGCGCTCTCGATGGCAGAGTCGGCGAAGATGATGCTCTGCTTCAGTTTGCTCATCCGGAGCGAGTCCAGGAAGTGCCCCAGGTTGGGGAACGGCTCATTCTCGCCGTCGTCCTTGGGACCGACGAGCTTCAGCTGCGAGCCAAAGTGCCCATAGATCTTGGCGACCAAGGCGGCATCACCGAGGCGGAACTCGAGGTGCACGGTCTTGCCCTCGGCCATGGCGTGATGGCGAATGACGATGTCACCGTGCTGGTCGAGGCCGCCGATGCGAAGTCCCTCGGCGTACTTGCCCATCAGGAACGAAGTATTGAAGGCCGGCTCCGTGCTCACGAGCGCCTCCAGCATGTCGCGGAAGCGCTCCGCCGACAGCGGGGTCTCGTACTGGCGGATTTCCAGCTGGCCCGGCGACCCGATTTTTTTCTTCTGCGCCATGCGTTCAGGCGGCGAGGGGGATTTCTTCGGCCCAGCCGATGACGAGCTTGTCCGATTGGGCATCCTGGGCGAAGTGAAGGCACAGGACCGTCTGGGATTGGTGGTCTTCGACGTGGCAACGGTGGAGCAGCTTGACGTGCTTACCCTGGTGGGTCGTCTTGCGGGAGTGCGGATAGGCTTTGAACGCCTTGTCGGCGCAGATTTTCCCCAGGAGCATGCCTAGGCCGGGGAGGCCCTGGGTGGCCTTGATGTCCATAAGAAGGCCGAGCTGGTCCAGCAGCGCTTCGTTGGCAGACCAGTTGCGGCAAGTCATGCCGCTTTCGATGGCCGTCGGGGTGACTTCGATGAAGTCGACGAACGGTTCATCGCGCAGGACGTGCATGAAGAGGTGCGCGACCGTGTTGGCATGCTTGTCCGGCAGCCGGTCGCCACGGCGAATCCACTCCTTGGCTTCCATGGCCAAGGCGTCACCAAGGCTATCCGCGATGGACTCGACGGCGGACTTGTCCTCGACGTCGTGTTCGAAGGACACGAGGTTAAGCTTCTTGCTGGGGCGGAGCTTCAGGCTGACCTCGGCGTGCAGCCCCAGGTTGCTGACGATGCTGAGCTTGTTCGGCTCGGGCTCGGCGATGTAGGAGTAGGCGAACTCGTCTTTGGCGGCGAGGGCCTCGGCGACCCCGGTGCGGAGCTGCGCCAGCGTCATCAGGGTGGTGTATTCGCGGCTACGGCGAGCCGGGATTCGGGCGGTGGTGTTTTCGATGTGGTACATAAAGGGGTGGGATTGGGTTGGGGGATGATGGTTGAGGGGTAGTTTTTGAGCAAAAGGGGGCCCAAGACCTCGTGAGAGGCCGCGTTTTCCCCTCGTCGCCGGTGACGACGAGGGGAGGGCTGGACGCGTTGATTAGAAGTCGACTCCGTTGTTCTGCAGCTCGTCGCAGATGGCCTCGGCCAGGTTGGTGAAACCTCCGTAGCCACCGCCGAAACCGGAGGCGCCGTCTTCGTTGCCACGTTCCCAGAACTCGGTCTCCATGTACTCGCCGGCTTCTTCCAGGATCTTGCGATAATCCTCGATGGAGGGGTCGGGATTGTTCTTGGAGTACTTCAGGTGAGAGTAGACGCGGGTGAAGACGCGGTTGAGGGCGACGAAGCCGTTGTTCTTCGTGACCAGGTGCGATTTGGCCTCGATGAAGGATTTAGGCATGAGCTTCTCGACGGCGGCCCAGAACTTGACGAGTTCTTTGGCGAACTGGTCGGCGGGCATGCGCTTCACGGAGTCGCTGTTGATGAGCGTCTTGATCGAGTTGGCGAAGCTCATCTGGGTGTTCCAGAACTCCGGACCCTTCTCGTTGGGACCGCTCAGCTTGCCCTTCCAGGGGGAGAACTTGTTCTCGGTGACGAAGCGGGCGATGTTGTGCGCCTTGACTTCATCGGTCATCTCAACCGGGAGGCTGTGGCTGCCGTCGCGGTCGAGCCTGTTGTAGAGGTCTCGGGCGAGGTCGGTCTTCACCTTCTTGATCGTGTTGTTGATGAGCAGGAACTGGCGGATCTCATCCTTCAGGTCGGCGTTCTCGAAGATGACCACGGGGACTTCGTAGTTGAGGAGGTCGTGCAGGCCGTACTCCTCGATGGCGATGCGGTAGCCGTTGGTGCGGTGCTGGCCGTCGACGACGTAGAGCGGGTCGCCATTGGGGAAGATGGCATCGATGCCGCTCGCGGTCGGGGTGCCGGTGATGTTCTTGCGGTAGGACAGAAGAATCGCCGTCGGGATGATGGGCGTCTTGCCGGCCTCGAGCTCGGTGCGCAGGAACGTGGCGAACTTGCGGGCACGCTTCTCGTCGAGGGTGCGCTGGTAGCCGGTCGGGTTGCTCTTCGGGTCGTAGACGTCAATCTTGTAGCTCGAGATGAGCTGCTTGACCGTCATCTTGCCGGCGAAGATGGAGCCGGTGGGCCCCTGGTTCACTTTTTGGAGGAGGATATTCATTGCATCGACTAAGTTGTTCTGATTTTGAAAAAAAGCAAGACAAGACTGGTGGTTTATACCTAAGTCGTTGATTATTAGCATGAGATAGCATATCTGATAATTTGATAACGTTATATCTGTAGCCTGTCTGAAGCCACAGACTGCGCCCATTCTTTGTTTTAAGATTGAAAACAATCATTAAATGAGAACCAATCTTCTGGCTTGATCAACCTTTCGGAGCCCTGCTAGTCTGAGAAGATGCGACACACGTCTCCATTGAAGGTTGCTGAACTGTTCGCCGGCGTTGGCGGCTTCCGCGAGGCCATGGTTTCGTTGAACGTACAGTCTGGCGCCGAAATCTTCCGGATGGTCTTTTCGAATCAGTGGGAGCCGTCGGAGTCTTCGAAGAATGGCGAGGACCAGTTCGCGAACCGAGTCTACATCGCGAAGTTCGGTCACGCTGGTCACTACGCCGATGACATCCACAAGGTTTCCGACATCCAGGGGCCGATTCCTAAGAGCGTGGTCCCGGACATCGACCTGCTGGTCGGCGGATTTCCTTGTCAGGACTATTCCGTGGCGAAGCCGAAGAACGTCTCCAAGGGGCTGCGCGGTCCTAAGGGCGTGCTCTGGTGGAGTATCGAGCGACTGCTTGAAGAGCGCGCGCCGGATTACGTGCTGCTCGAGAACGTCGATCGCCTGATCAATTCGCCGGCCAACAACCGAGGCCGTGACTTCGCGGTCATCCTGAAGGGATTCCAGGAACTGGGTTACGCCGTCGAATGGCGCGTCGTCAATGCCGGTGAATATGGTTTCCCGCAGAAGCGCCGCCGCATCTTCATCCTGGCTTACAAACTCAAGACACCTCAGGGCAAGTCGCTCAAGGCCCTGGTTGATCAACCCGCTGCGATTCTGACCTCCAATGGCGTTCTTGCCAGGTCGCTGCCATGTGTCGCCGAAGAATTGATCCCTGAGGTCTACGATTTGAATCAGTACGCGACCGACGTCGAGGTGAAAGATCGTTACGCTGAAGACGCTTCTCCCTTCCTCTCCGCCGGCTTCATGCTGAATGGCGATGTGCATACCTTGCAGGTCGACTCGGTCATGAAGGGTAAGCCGACCTTCCTGCGCCACTTGCTCGTAAAACCCGGCCAGGCCTTCTATCCCTCGACGGCTGCCAAGTTCAGCATTCCTTCCGAAGACTCCGAATTCTGGGCTTATGCCAAAGGTCGTAAGAACGAACCCCGGCGTAAGCAGGTCGCCCTTGTCGGCTTCCTTAAATCCCAGCTCAAAGGTGAGGGTGGGTTCACTAAGGTCGAGTTGGCCGATGCGGCTAAGAAGCTCCCCGGGCTGCTCTCGATGGATTACGAGATGCCCGTTGCTTTCGAAGGACGTGAGGTGAAGGTCCGCCTCGCTCGTGAAGAACTGAACTTCAAGGTAGCATCCTTGTTGGGTAATCGGGCTAATCCGCTACGCCCCAATCTCATCAGCCGTTCGGACGTGAAGTTCGTGTTGGATGACGAAGTGATGTGCCGCGAGCTCGAAGCCCACGTTGCAGGCATCATCGCCGATCGCGCTATTTCACTCCTGGCTCTCAAAGATAAGGCCGAGCAAGCGAAGCTCCGGAAGGGGCTCGGTGCCAAGGTGCGCCAGGCCATCACGGCCTTAGTCGGCAAGAACCCTTCCGTTCGTATCGCCATCGGCGAGGCCGAGCTGACGCTCGATCGCGACACGGTGTCCGGCGCCAGCTTCGCCTACGGCTACAAAGAGGGCGGCATGGCCTTCCCTGATCCGCTGGACGCACCTGGGCGCACGATCATCACGTCCGAAGGCGGTGCATCCGTCTCCCGCTTCAAGCATGTCATCTGCGATGACTGCGCCAAGGCCGGTAAGAAGCTATCCCATGATTGCGGAAAGGACGGCCAGCTTAGGCGTCTCTTCCCTCGGGAACTCGAAGCGATGAACGGTTTCTCGGAAGCCCATTCCCAGGCCTGCGAGCAATTGAAAATCTCCGATGGCCGAAGAGCCTTCTTCATGGGGAACGCACTCGTGGTGGGGGTCGTCGAGCGCATCCTGAAGGCCTTGGTTTCATAACAGCCTTATTACGTTGGCAGGGGGAGGCCGGTTTCATAAGAAACTTATGTGCCCGGCGACTTCCTTTTCGACCCACTGCCGTACGACCCCTCCGACCGGGAGTCCTGCCTCCGCCATGCGCGCAAGCTGCAGGTCGCCGGTTCGTTGAGGGAAGCAATCCATGACTGCGTCCCGCTCGAGCATCAGGCGAAGGTCTTTGCGAAGGTAGGTGCCATTCTGAGTACGGGAGGCAAGGGGGTACTCGGCAACGCAATCGAGGCCGGCCATTTTTATTATCACCCAAACTCCTCATCCGAACCAGACCTGGAGTGGGCCGAGCTGAAGTGTACTGGGCTGCTTCCTGATGGCGACGGCGGCCACCGCGCCAAGGAACGCCTGGTCATCTGCATGATCAACTACGGAGGCGACCCCGATTCAGAGTTTCCTTGCGTCGTCGAGGAGACGGCGGAGACCAGCCATGCGTTCAAGAAGCTCCTGAGCATCCTGCTGGTCTTCTATGACTACGCTAAGGTCGACACCCCAGAAGAGTTCCTGGACCTGCCCATTCGCTTGGTAGACACCTGGGCGCCCTCCCCGGAAGACGTGGCTCTATTCAAGCGGGATTGGGAAGTAATCCAAGGGTATGTCATCAAGGGTAGGGCACATGAACTGAGTGAAGGACTAACGCCTCTGCTCGGTGCCTGCACCAAGAGTTCTGATTCGAAGAAGAGGGTTAAGCAGAGGGTCGGTTCAGTTGAGGCAAAGCCAAGAGCCTTCGCCCTTAAGCAGGCCTTCGTCACGGAAATCTTCCGGTCGCTTCATGCATCGCAGGTCGAAGCGATGGTAAAAGAGACTGCTATCGCCGCTCAATCCTTCAGGCCTGCCACAGAGCAGGACCTAGAAGCCGCAATTCTTGAGCGATTGAAGGACTTTAAGGGTATCAGTACGGTCGACATCTGCGAACGGATGCATCTCGAAGGTAAATTTGGCGGAAAGAGCGGTCAGTCGCGCCGCATGCGTAAGTTGCTCGACGCGATTTCGGCTGAGCTGAAAGGTCTCCCCATCGAAGCACTCGACGCTTTCCGGAAGTCCGGTCTCAGGATCTGCGTCTGTCGCATCGAGAAAAACGACCAAGCGGCCGAATCGGTTTCTTTTCCTGCTTTCGAATATGCCGAAGTCGCCGATGAAACCGAATGGGAAGATTCTTCGCTCTACCAAGATTTAGTTAAGCGGTTCCTGTTTGTTTTCCTGAGAGATGATGAGGACGACTCATGTCCTCGGTTTGACAAGGCAGTCTTCTGGTCGATGCCGGAGAAGGATCTTGATGTTACTCAGGCGGTTTGGGCTGATACCGTCAGACTCATTAGCGAAAATCGCTTGGAGGAGCTTCCAGCCGAGGCGGACACCTATGCCGTCCACGTGCGACCACACGACCGTAGGAAGTTTCCCGGCTTCAAGCGCAGCTACTGGCTAAACCACCGGTACGTCACTAAGATTTGGTCAGGCGATGCATAGCTTGTAGTGAGTGCTTGATGGCCAAAATTTACCCAAATGCTTAAAATCGTCTTTTTCCTAGTCGTAGGGGCTTTTGTTTTAGGTGCGGCCCTCGGAATCTTGGTGTTTTCGCTGCAGTTCCTTGGCTACGCCTTAGCGTTTTTGTTCAAGTTGGCTGTTCGGGTATATAAGCGACTGGAGTTGGCTTTCGGGTGGGTTAACGCACGATGGCAAGCGCGGCTTAAGGTGGCTGATACGCCTGCCGCTACCATTCCTGCGCCGCAGGAACAGGTTGATGTGCCGACCCCCAAAGCCGAGACGCCGGTTATTCCAGTGCTCGAGTCACCGGAGCTTGTTCAGGCAGAAGTCGTTGAGCCCATCGAATCGAGCGAGACGGCACAGGCGGTAACCTGCGGCGAGACTCCGATTGAAGCCGCGCAGCCTGAACCAAAGGCCGAAGAGAAATCGATTGAACCTCCGGTCGTCACGTCGCCTGAGCCCGAGCCAAAGATCGAAACTTCTGCGACTGAGGCCCCTATGCCTGAGGATGCTTCGGTTGGACTCCCGCTCGCTGAGGTAATCGCTTCCGCGCCCGTTATTCCTTCGCCGGAGCCAGCGCCGCCCATCGTGCCGTCCAAACCTGCGGCTCTAATCGCTAAGCCGAATCCCCCAAAGGCTCTGGTGTCCCAGGTGCCGATCACGCCTCCGCGCCCGCCGGCTACCTTGCCTCCGGCCCGCCCGATGTTCCCTCAGCTCCCGGATTTCGTCGGAATCGGCCGGCGACGTTTTCGGCTGATGGTGGAGAGGGATCCTGAAGACCGCCCTGGGGTGGTCGTCGTCTGTCAGCTCCTAGGGGCTTTTAAAGAAGGGTGGCGGGGGCCGATCCGTCTCACGGTCACGGCGCAGGAGTTCAGTGACGGCAAGCATCACCCTCTCATCCGTCTAGGTAATTCTGATTTTAATCCGGCCAACCCCGACGTCGTCCATGAGTATCCTGACGGCGGCCGCTTCGGCTTCCGCGAATGGACCACGGTCGGCCGTATCAATCTCAATGACTTCGAGGGCCATGGGTCTGGCTCTAGTCAGCTGGAGGTAACCTGTCGCGGATGGGAGCTGCGTGATGGGGACAATAAGGGAGACCTGATTTTTGAGGATACGGAAGCCCTTCGTGCTGTTTTCGTCACAGGTGGTTACTTCGCCCGAAAGCAACGCCGAGTGGAGCAACTCAAGGCGGTGGTCGTGGTGCTGCGTCTATTCGTCTGTCTCGACGGAGGAGAACGCAATATCACCAATCGACTTAATAAACACTTCGAGGCAGTCGGCGCACGGTTCTTGCGCCGATGGGTCGGCAGGGACATCGCGCTGCGTGACCTGATCAACGCGGAATTCATCCGACGTCTGCAAGGGAGTCGATTGCCCGCCGATATAGCGGCGTCAGCTAAGCTTTCCGATGCTCCGAAGGATCTCCGGGATTGGCTCGTCCTTGAGTGCGGAGAGATCTCGGAAGATTTCAAGCCGCAGACTCCCGATGGCGAAGCGGTCAAGCAGCTCGCCACCCTCGGTAAGCTGTTGGGCGGCCCCTAGTCTACACGATTACTCCAGGTTCAGGGATTCGATGACGCTGTAGTTGTCGTCGGCGGATTCTTGCATGGTGGCGAAGTCGGGGAAGAAGGTCGCCTTCATGAGGTCCTCAAGGCAAATCAAGCGCTGGCCGACGGTGACTTCTTCCGTCGAGGTGAATTCCTCGGTGGTGCCGAAGACGTCGACGAGGAAGTATCGATGGTCCGGGGTGCGGTCGCGAACGACGCCGGCATAGTTGAGTGAGATCGGGGAGTGGCCGGGCTCCGGCAGCAGGGACTTGTCGATGCGCGAGGCGATGAAGTACTTTCCGCGGCTCAGCAGGAGCGTGGCGACAGCGGCCGCGTCGGCGATCGGGGTGGGGGAGGCAGATTCGGGGGAGAGCATGGTGAAGTGGACGTCGGTGTGCCCACGGCTGGCTGTATGTCAAACGGGCCTATGTCGTGACGCGGTCCCGACCCTACCCGTGTTAGGTGATGACGGTTGGCGGGTAGGAATGCAGAGAGGCAGGGGAGGTGCGTAGGGAAAGATCTGACTTCGCGCAGGGGTACTTTCCCGGCTTGCCCGCGTGACCGCAGATTGCTTTACTTTCGGTGTGGGTCGAAAGGCTCGCGGAAAAGGTTCCGCCCCAGTGACAAGAGACCAAGGGTCTCTTCCGTCAGGATAGCTGGGGCGGTCATTTCCCTTTAAGTTAAATCCACGGATTGCCCGAGTATATCCATCGCTTGATGGTCGCCTTTGGTCAGCGACCTCCAGATCGCCCAACAGCAGTAATCTGCGACTTGGAGGTCGAAGTTTGATTTGGAAGCATGGTGCAGGAGGTGTGGCTACCTTGCCCGATCGACCGCGAGGCCAATTCGGCCGCTATGGCCTTCTCGAGTCCATGACGCTTCTTGTTGAGCGGGAGGGTGTCGCTGAAGACAAAGACCCTTTGGTTGCCCTGTTGGACGTGCCGCTCGACCAAAGGGCCTACGAATGCCGGGTAGAATCGCTCAGGTGTTCTCAGGCGCTCATCGATATCTTGCTTCAGTAGGGCGCGTGCTTTGACTGACGACGGCGGAAGCCAAGGCGCTATGGCCTCTAGAAATCTTTGTCTGACGCGGCGGTTGTCCTCGCTCGCATGGAAGTACTCTAATCCGATGCCTTCCCTTAGCAGATCTTCTCTCAGCTGTGCCAGGTGGGCTATGCGTTGGTTATCCCAAGGAATCTTGACGCAGGTCAGTACAAACCAGCGTGTGCCATTCGGTCCGAAATCAAAATTGCCTGCTTCATCTAAGTAAAGGTGGAGGGATTCCATCCACACTATTCCTTAACTTTCATGCTGTAGCGCAATTGTCTCAGCCTGAGTAAGATTACCTGAATGCTTTTCGTTTTCTTAACCGGCACAAAAAACGCGGGTCGGATGAACCGAGCCCGCGCCGACTGGGATAACCCCTGTCCTGTTTTTAATCATAATGCATCCTCGCCGTTTTCAAGCCGGAAAAGCCCCTAGGGCAGCACGCGGTGCTGCCCCTACCTCGAGACATGATGCCTGCCACCCGGGGCTGCCACCTGTCACCCGAAGCGATGTCATCTCACCTTTGCACTTTTGCACAGGCCGCAGGCCGATTTGCACCTTTGCACTTCTTCAGCCAAGCCAATACTTCCACACCATCACCATCGCCGCGGTATCGAGTTCGCAATAGCGCATGAGCTGGCGGCGGATGGATTTGCGGGCGGCTTGGTCTGAGGCGGCGAGGCCATAGCGGATGTGCTCGTAGGCGAGCATGGCGCCGGGGCCGTTCTTGACGACGTCGAGGTCGCCGAGCTTTGAGAGGTCGAGGGCGTTGTCCTTGGAATCCTGTAGGGTGAGGGCGGGCAGGGCGTCGTACGGGCTCTTCACAGGCTGGCCGTGCTGGTCGACGGCATACTTGGGGAAGAGTTTCTGGATGGCGGGGTTCTTCCAGACGACGGGAAGCACCTTCTTGATGGAATGGCTGCCCTTCATGGCAGGATCGTAGAAATGACCGCGCGAGATTTCAAGGAGGTCTAGGCAGCGCTCGCTCTTGATGGCGTGCTTCTTGCTCTTGGCGTTCGTTCCCCAATTGCGATCCACCCACGACACGAGGTCGGCATGGGACTCGTCGCCGCGGATTTCGTCGGCGAGTTCCTGGGTGATGACGACTTCGTAGTCGGCCCAGTGATAGATGGTGCCTTGTTCGCCAAGGAGTTTGCGCAGGGACTCGAGGAAGCCGAGGTTCGGGTTCTCGTTCTCGGTATCGAGCCACTCGACGTGTCGAGGCGAAGCCCCGGGGTTGTCGATGACGTGGCAGCTCCACTGGAACGCGACCTGTCCATACGGTCGGCAGCCCGCCGCGGAGGGCAGGGCGCAGCGCGTGCCTTCGTAATCGAGGAAGAAGAGCGGGTAGTTCTCCGGCTTGCAGCGCATCAAGGTCGCTGCATCGCGGACGATTTCCGGCGAGATGAACGCACGACCGGTACGCACGGCCATGATCTGGCGTTTCCATCCGCGCTGAAGCGGCATGTCGCCGGCGACGTCTTCATCCTGCAGGTCAGTGATGCGCGGAGCCCTCGGGGCGGTCTGTTCAACGATGCGGCGGACGGTCCCTGGGTTGCGGTATTCCATGCTGCCGAGATATCCCAACGTGAAGAGGTGATGCTCGACGCGTGCTTGGCTGCCCCAACAGAGATCGTACCCAGAGGTCTGCCCAGGGACGTTGAACTCACAGGCCTTGCATTTCATGCCGAGCTCCGGAGTGGGCCAATGGCCCGATGAGACGTAGCCGGCCAGGCGGCTGGTGGCTTCGGCGATGGATTCCTCGAGGGGGTAGGTCTGAGCAACGGCTTCCGTAGCCTCTAGGATGGCGATCAGGGACGTTTCGTCGCCCGGCTTGGCCTTGCCCTTGTATTCGACCGTCGGACGGCCCCCCGGGCCATTCTCGGTGAGGGTAAAGAGCCCGCGGACCTCCTCCGGGCCAGCGACGCCCAGCTTATTGGGCAGATAGAACCAAGCTCGGATGGTCTTCTTGATGCCGGCCGCCTGCAGGGCCAGCCGAGCGACGTGCACCTGGTAGGCCAGGTCGACGACGTAAGGCTCCCAGCCCTTCTTGAGGAGTTCCTTCGGGTCGGCCTGTAGTTTGGACTCGGCATCGACGGAGGCGGACTTGATTTCAATCAAGTCGAGGGTGTCTCCCGTGACGCGGACCATGTCGCAACGCGCCATCAGGCTACCGACCGCAAAGGTCGTCTCGTGCAGCATGCAGTCGCCGGCCTTGATCTTAGCCAGCGTCCGTGCGGAGGCGTCGGCGTGGCTTTCCTTCGGGACGAACATGTCGTCGCCGGGGTAATAGACCTTCACCAGCTTCTCGAACATGTACCCGCCCCGGGCGAGCTGCTGCATGTACTCGTTCTCGTCCGACTGCCTCGGCAACGCCGGCCGAACCAGCGCATGCTTCAGCTTGATCGGACACGACAGGCCCAGTTTGAAGAGGGATTTCGAGAGGGCAGGGACGGACATGGGTGAGGTATGGATAGTTGGTTGACTAGGCGCAAGGGGGAGGGCGACGTACTGGAGGTCAGGACTGTTAAATAGACACTCATAGGTGTTAACATCATGTTGACATAGGGGTAGAAAGCTCAATTATTACTGAAAATAACGAAAATAGACCGCTAAACGCTAAAACCCATGACCGTCCAGATATCCAGATTCCGTCCCGGACTGCTGAAGTTCGAGGGGGAGCTGTCGCCGGTGAACGAGGTCCTGGCGTTGCTGCGCACCGCCGGCGGTCGTCCGTTCTTTATGGGCGGCTGCGTCCGTGACGCGTTGCTGGGTATAGGCTCCAAGGATTTCGACATCGAGGTCTTCGGCTTGAGCGTGGCGCAGATCCAGAAGGCGCTGTCCGCCCGGTTCGAGATCATCTCGGTCGGCGCCGCCTTCGGCGTCATCAAGCTGAAGGACTTTCCGGTCGATGTCTCGGTCCCGCGTCGCGAGAACCGAGTTGGGGCAGGGCACCGCGATTTCGAGGTGTTCGTCGATTCGACGCTGACACCGAAGGAAGCCGCGGAACGCCGCGATTTTACTATCAACGCCATCGGTTGGAATGACCAGAATGGTGAGCTGCTGGATTTCTATGACGGCGAGCGCGACCTGAAGGACGGCGTGATTCGTCATGTCTCGGCGAAGTTCGCCGAAGATCCGCTGCGTGTCCTGCGCGCCATGCAGTTCGCCGCGCGCTTTGAATTCACGGTCGCGCCGGAAACCGTCGCCGTCTGCGCGACCTTGCATCCGAACGACCTGCCGGCCGAGCGCCTGTATGAGGAGTGGTCGAAGCTGATCCTGAAGGGCCGCAAACCGTCGCTGGGACTGAAGTTCCTGCGCGAGTGCGGATGGCTGCAGTATTTCCCCGAGCTGGCCGCCATCGTCGACGTCCCGCAGGACCCGGTCTGGCATCCGGAAGGGTGCGTCTGGACTCACACCCTGCACTGCATGGACGCCTTTGCGAAGAAGCAGGTCGGCGATCCGCGCGAAGACCTGGTCGTCGGCTTCGCCGTGCTGTGCCATGACCTGGGCAAGGCTGTCACCACGGTCATGTCCGAAGGCCGCTGGCGTGCGCTGGGCCACGAGGAGGCCGGCGTGCCGATCGCCCGCAAGTTTTTGGGTCGCCTGACTCGTGAGCAGGGCCTCATCGATGAGATCGTCCCGCATGTCGCCAATCACGATAAACCGTCGGCGCTATTTCGCGCCCAGTCCGGTGACAACGCCGTCCGCCGCCTGGCGCTGAGGGTAGGGCGGATCGACCGACTGCTGCGCGTCGACCTGGCCGACCGCCAAGGCCGTCCGCCGCAGGTCGTGGGCGATACCACTGACCATGGCGCCTGGCTGCTGGCCAAGGCCCAGGGCATGAACCTGGATAAGGGCGTGCCCAAGCCGATCATGCAGGGCCGTCACCTCGTCGCCCGCGGACTGAAGCCCGGCCGTGACTTCAAACGCATCCTTGACGCCGCCTTCGAGGCCCAGCTGGAAGGATCCTTCGTGGACGAAGTCGCCGGGAGCGCCTGGCTGGAGACGTACCTGTCCGGTCATGATTTTACCTCCAATAATTCTTGAAGGACATTGACTCCACGATTAAAAATTTCTCCATGAACATGAACTTCGAACTCGGTGATTCGGATGACGATCTGGCGGCGGTCGCGTCCTTCCACGACTGGGCCCAGAACCTTGGCTACAAGACCACCTTGCGCCCGGACGGAAAGATGGTCGGCATCCGCGGCCGTTATGGATTCGACATTCACTTCCGCAATAGCCCCGGCATGAAGCGGCTAATCATGCGTTGCTACTTTCCTTCGAACCCGGACCGCGCCGACATGCCCGGCCGCTTCGCGTTGGCCAACCAGATCAACGGCACGTTCAATATCGGCAACTTCTGGTTCGACGGCGACGCCGATTTCGCCTGCCAGTTTGTGCTGACTTTCGAGGAGCGCCTCTCGCCGGCCCTCTGGCGCGAGTATTTCTCGTTCTGCGAGGCCGGCGTCTCCCAGGTCATCCAGCAACATGCGGAAGACTTCCGTCCCTTCATGAAGTGATTTTATGAACCTCGACCTAATCGGAATCGACGACAACGAAGCGGCCACGCGGTCCTTGCGCGAGTGGTGTCAGCAGCTTGGCTACCGGACCAAGGATGCGGACGGCGACGTTAGCTTCGTGGTCGTCGGTGCCCGCCGCTGGATCATCGGCATCAAGGCCGACCGCAATAGTAACCACCGCCTGGTGGCGACCTGCATCTTCGGCACGACTCCCGGTTACATGAGCAAGGAGGAGTGGCACAAGTTCTGCAACGACATCAATGCCCGTCTGAATATCGGAAAGTTCTGCCTGAATAACGCGGATATGTTCGAGATCCAGTTCAGCCTCTATTTCCTGGAGACCTTGAATCCGCGGCTCTTCCGTAATTTCCTTGCGCAGATCGACGACAGTATGGCGCATATCCTGAAGGAGTATCGCGTCGTCCTGGAGGCCGCCTTGGAGTGAAGCCATGAGCCTCAAACTGAGCTTAGACGTCGGGATGGACAGCGAGGCGGCCGGCCAGGCATTGGCCAAGTGGGCCGCTGATATCGGCTTTCACGTAAAGGCATTGTCGTCACCGGAGCGTTTCGGGCTTCGCTCCCGGTATAATTACACGGTAACCATGGCGGGGACGGCCGAGATGCGACGCATCATCCTGATCGCGGCATTCAACGGCAGTCCGAATCATCGCGACCCCGACGGCAAGGCTCGCTTCGCCAACCAAATCAACATGGACTATAACGTCTGCAAGATCGCGTTCGATCAGGACGGGTCCCTGTACCTAGAATTCGTGCTCTACTTCGAAGCCGAGCTGACGCCGTCGTTGTGGTCGACGTTTGTCACCAAGGCGGACGAAGGTATCGCCTGGCTCAACCAGAAGCACAAGGCGGAGTTCGATGACCTGATCGCCTAGGCGGAACCGTCAACCGCCGAGCCTTCTTCGCCGAATTCCTTCCGGCGTTCCTGGCGTCGCTTGCGCATGAACTCGTCGAAGGCGGACTTTGTCTGACGCTCGGATTCCGGCGTGAGGCCACCTTTGATGGCGTCCATGATGTGCTCATGGTAGCTATCGACGATGTCGGCGAGGTCGTTGACGCAGCGCATCAGCTGCCGGCGCGTCAGCTTGGAGTCTTCGAGGGGGAATTCGATGATCGCCTGGATGTCGCCGTCATCCGGATCGTACTCGAACTGGGCCATCTTCGTCATATGGCTGACTTGCAGCAGCGTCTGAAAGAGGGCGAGCTTGTTGAAGGAGTTGCCGTTGGGGTCGAACTTATAGGCTCCGGGGGCCCCGATCTTGAGGAACTCGCCTTGTTCTTCCACGGCGATGAAGAGCCGCAGTCGGTTTTCCTTCTCCGGGTTACGGTAGCGCTTAAGGGTGAAGCCGGTATGCAGGAAGTTCGCGCCTTCCCGGTGCTGGTACTTCAGCTTTTCGGCGTCGAGGAACTCTTTGATTTCTTCGATGCTGGTGGGCATGGGGTAGCTGGTTGGGTGAACGGATATGCTTGCACTATTTTTTAGGGGCTCAAGCGATTTTAAGAAAAACCAATAATTGCGGATACAAGTCCGACTCAGGAAATCTGCGGACATTCGGCGCCGAGCGAAAGCGGGCCAATTTCCCGGAAGCTGCGGCGCGCGACACCGAGGCGTTCGCAGACCCCTCCCATGAGGTGCTCCAGGGCGGAGGCTTCGGTAAAATCGTTGGGGACCTTGCCCATGTTTAAGCGCCCGCGGCCTTGGAATACGGCGGAGAACACCTCCGCTGGTTCCTTGGCTTTCCCCGAGAGAGAGTCCCAAAGTCCCCGCGGCTTCATGTCGCACGTGAATTCGGTGTACTCGAGGCAAAAGACGTAGATTGGGCGGGAGGATGGGCCGTGGGGGTTGCGGGACTTCCGGTAGAAGACCGAGGCGGCGTAGAGATATTCGATCGGAATCAGATCGAAGCGCTTCTCGCTCATCAGCTGGGCCATCTGCTTGACGACCAAGGGGTAGCTTTCAAACACGACGTAGAATTCGTCGTTGGCCAGGATGCAGCCTTTCGGATCACGGTTGCGTAGCTTGCTCGTGAAGGCGACGGGCAACGAGGGCGTATCCATCAGGCTGATGAGTGCGTGTTCCATGGGGTGTCGTCATCTTCGCTCCACCGCTCCCGCCGTCAAAGTCTTATTGAATGTTTGTATTAAAGATATGGTTGCCGAGACCCGGGCCCCAGATAGGTTACTGCGATGACAACAAAGACTTCCCGGCGGGGTATCATGATTCCGAAGGCCTGCTTCTGGCCGCTCATGGGAATCTTCCTGCTTATCTTCATTTTTGACCGGTGCACCCGCCACTGATCCCGGTCAAAAGTCAGTCGGCGTAACGCCCTAGGCGGCACGGCCGCACTGCAACCCGAGGTATCGACGGCATCCAGTTGTTACTCCTTGATGACCGCCTCATCTTGGAGGTCGCACCTCAGGGGATGATTTCAATGGCTTACCGCAGGACGGCCAGGCCGTCGCAACCATGGTCGACTTCTTTTGCTTAAAATCAGCCCATGCCTTCCGGCATCTGGAACTTGACGCCGCAACCCGGGCAACGGGGGCGGTCGAACTTATCTCCGAAGTTCTTGCCGGTGAGCGCTCCGAAAATGCCGCCAGCAAACGCGCCGACGGCCGCACCGGCGGGTCCGCCAACCAGTCCGACCTTGGCGCCGAGGGTGGCGCCGGCGGCAGCGCCGCCGAGGCCGCCCGCAGCTTTGCCGCTGCTTTCGACCATGTGGACGAAGCCGAGCCCGCAGGCAGGGCAGTGGACGTAGACTTTGTTGGACATGATTTTAGGATTGGGGATTATTAAGGGCGTAGTCGTGACGGACCTTGAGCAAGCCAAGGTGATCGTAGACCTTATAGGTCAGGTAGAAAGTGATCACGTTGAGCACGTTCACGACGAGGAAGAACGTATCCACCTTGATCGTGCAGCCGACCAGGATGAACTGATAGATGGCCAGTCCGAGGAGCACGAGATTGGCGACCCAAGAGGCCGTGCCGAGGTGTCCGAACAGCCGGATGCTTTTCGCCAAGGCGGCGGCATCGAACTGGACCTGAGGGGGGCGGGGTGCGCTCATCTTTGGAATTAGGTATTGAAGCAGTCTAGTGTCAACAGCGTTACCTCAGCCGAAGAGGACGCCGATCAGAATTCCAGCCCCGACGGCCGCCGCCGTCTTGCCCCATCCGCCACCGTTTTGTTGGTAATGCAACTCATGTACCGAGCCGGCGATGATGACAACGGTAAGTCCGTCTTGTCTGATCAGGGCTTCGACCTGTTCCTTGTCTTGGCCATGGTTGATGCCGGCTTGGATCATGCACTTGACCATCTCTTCGAGCATGAATTTTTGATTCATGTGGAAGTTGCGTACGTCCGGCATGCGTCCGATAAGCGCTTGGCAGGCTTCGCGGGAGACCGGATGCAGGCCTTGGATTGCCTGGCGGATGCTGGCTTGGCCTTGGAGGAGGGTGCTCATGGGCTATCTCGTAAATTGGGATTGGGAGGGGAGGGTTCGACGCGAAAGAGTTCCGCCTGTATCTGCTGAGCCGACTGCCGCCGTAAGCCCCAGCGGTTGGCGAGGTCTTTGAGGCTTTGCTTCCAGCGTTCGACCAAGGCGCGTCCCTTGGGGTGCCAGCTGATGGTCAGGGCGAGACCGAAGAAAAAGAGCGGAGCCCCTGGAATGATCGGCATGACCCAGCCGATCAGTCCGATGACCATCAACGGGATGCCGAGAAGGGCGAGGCCGGCGCGTTTCATCTAGGTTTAAGATGACTTAAAGCTTATGAGGCTCAAGCGATTTCAGGGAGCGTCGGCAGGATTTATTGATATTATTTTACTAACTCATGCTTGTCGCGCCCAGATACCCGATGGCTCGATGCCGTGAGCTGATGCCCGTGTCTTAACGCTGGCGGGATGGGTTAGGACGGGCAAAGTGGGATGAGGGTATGTTTAGACGCATTTCACAATACTTCTCTGGGGTCGGGCGGGCTATGCAGGTCCGGTCCGGGCGGGGTGGGGTGCATGCGGATGCGGCGGCGGCTTCCGAGCAGCTGAAGCGGCTGACGCAGGTGCTGCCGAAGGCCCGGGCGGAGATCATCGCGGCGACGGAGGCGATCATCCAAGAGTCCGTGATGGCCGAGATGAAGGCGACGCCGATCGCGGAGCTGAAGGACTTCGGGGCGTCGGTGGGGCCTTTGCAATCCGCGGGCTTCCGCACGGTGGCTGATTTGTCCGGGCGTTCCTTCGGTTCCTTGCTGAACTACCGAGGGGTCGGTGACGTGACGGCCGAGGCAGCGATCAGAGCCTTCGGGCTCTTCCAGGAATCCGCCCGGGCGCATGTCCGCTTGCTGCCCGATCCGGATAACCGTCGTCCTTCGGATGGACGCTTGCTGGTGGCCCTTGCGAAATATGAGACGCTGGTCCGTGAGATCCCGACCCGCACCGAGGAGGCTCAGGTCCGCTACCTGAACACGGGCGATCTGCTGCAGGCCCTTCGGGCCAAGACTCGGCTTAGTGATCATCTCTTTTCCTTGGGTTCGCAGGCAGACCTAGCCCGCTCGACCACTCATCTGGCCGCCGAGTTTCGTTGGGTGAATACCGAAGCCCGTAATCTATCCGATTACGCCGAACGGTTGACGATGGATCTGGCGGAAACGTGGAAGCGTTATGCCGGGAATGCGGCGACGTTCATCGCACTATTGGAGAGCGTACTGCCCGCCCGGGTGGTCGCGAAGGGTGCGTTGGCCGGTCCGGATATGCGTGGTGGTCTGCCAGCAGAGATCGCTGACGCCGTCGAGGCTACTCAGGTCGACCTACGCTTGCTGACCGCTAACCTTC
>Ga0209597_1000145_pt1 | contig 45909 bp, 38 predicted proteins | sample M_140625_MF_Meta_FD_187316 | JGI IMG/M metagenome (GOLD analysis project Ga0209597, IMG submission 187316) | Freshwater microbial communities from Lake Montjoie, Canada to study carbon cycling - M_140625_MF_MetaG (SPAdes) (version 2) | ecosystem: Environmental > Aquatic > Freshwater > Lake... | reverse complement strand
CGGTGCCGGCATGTAAGGCGCCGGAGCGGCGGCCGCCTCGACGGCCACGTTGTTGCCGTTGAGGCTGATCAGGTGGTGGTCGTCTTCTGAGAAGGCTGCGGTGGCGGGTGTGATACCGCGCAGCAGGGCTGAAAAGATCTCGCCTTCATCACCCCGGGTGTCGGCGGCGCCATGGAGGCGATGATCGATGGCATGGCCGATCTCCTCCAGCAGCACCGCCTCGATTGCGGGTGCCGTGGCGCTCTGCAGCCAGGCGCTATTGAGATAGATGCGTTCATCCCCATGGGGTGTGGCGCTGGCGTAGGCACCGTTGATACCGCTCAGGGTGGCGCCATCGAGAATCTCGAGGCGGATCCCCAGGCCTGTGCCGCTGAGGCTGGCCTGCAGGGCGCTGGTGGCAGCTGACCCCTGAACCCCGAAGGCCTGGAGCAGCAGGGCGTTGTAGGAATCGGAATTGCGCGCCCAGCCGCCCAGCCGCCTCTGCACCCGTTGCAACGCCTCCTGCAGGTTGGCTTCGCTGCTGAAATCGGTGCCGGCCAGGAGGAGCTGTGACATGGGGCAATATCTTTGCTACACGCAGCATACACATGCCATACACGCTCCGCAAGGCCCCTAAGGGGCCGACACACCAGCCCGCGGGGGCGCCGGTAGCCGGCTGCTCACCAGGGCGGCGGCCGCGACCAGCGCCGTGGAAGTCCACAGGCAGGCCTGCATCCCGCCCAGCAGGAACATGCCCCCGGATAGCAGGGTTCCTACGAGCCGTCCGGCGGCATTAGCCATGTAATAGAAGCCCACATTGAGGCTCACCGCTTCGGCATCGCTGTAGGCCAGGATCATGTAGCTGTGGATCGAGGAATTCATGGCGAACACCACCCCGAACACCGCCAGGCCTGCCACCACGGCCACACCGGGCTGGCCCACCTGACGCCAGAGGGCGATGGCGATCAAGGCCGGGATGGCGGTGAGCAGAGCGCTCCAAAACTGCACGGCTGCCACCCCCGGTGGCGCCGACTGCCCCCAGGCCCGCCGGAGGGCCGGCGCGGATCCCTGCACGATCCCGTAGCCGATCACCCACAGGCCCATGAAGCCGCCCACCTCCCAGAACCTCCAGCCCAAGGCGGCCTCGAGGAACACCGGCAGCGCCACCACGAACCACACATCGCGGGCGCCGAACAAAAAGAAGCGCGCCAGCGACAGCACGTTGATGCCGCGGCTCTTGGAGAACAGGGCACTGAAGCCGGGTTTTTGCTTCATGCGGCCCATGTCGGCCGGAAGCACCAGGGTGCCGCAGAAGGCCAGCAGCAGGCCGGCGGCCATCGCTGCCACGGCCGCGTTGAAGCCGATCGTGGTTAGCAGCACGCCGCCGAGGAAGAAGCCCACCCCCTTGAGGGCGTTCTTGGAGCCGGTGAGGATCGCCACCCAGCGGAACAGCTGTTGCTCGCCCTGCTGGTGGTCGTCGGGGGTTTCCGGCACCACCGTTTTGATGGCGCTCTTGGCGCTCATCTTGTTGAGGTCCTTGGCGATGCCGCTGATCGCCTGGGCCACCATCACGTAGGCCACGCTCCACCACTTCGGCCAGCTATCCGCCACCGGGATCAGCATCAGCAGGGCCGCCACCTGCAGCAACGTGCCGGTCCAAAGGGTGAACCGCAGCCCGAAACGGCCGCCAAGCCAGCCGCCATAAAGGTTGGTGAGCACCCCGAAGAACTCATAAAAGAGGAACAGCAGCGCGATCTCGAGCGTGCTGTAGCCGAGTTCGTGGAAATGGAACACCACGAGCATGCGCAGCGCCCCATCGGTGAGGGTGAAGGCCCAGTAGTTGGCCGTCACGATCATGTATTGCTGAAGGGCTGTCAGGGCCCGTTGGGGTTGCCGTTGGCCCTGCCTGGAATCGGCGCTCATCGGTCTGCCTCAGTGTTCATCCAGGCGAGCCACATGGCTCACCAGATCCGCCATGCGCGAGCTGTAGCCCCATTCGTTGTCGTACCAGGCATAGACCTTGAGCTGGGTGCCGTTCACCACCATCGTGGAGAGGCCATCAACGATGGCGCTGCGGGGATCGTTGACGTAGTCGATCGACACCAGCGGCCGGGTTTCGTAGCCGAGGATCCCCTGCAGGGGACCATTGGCGGCCTCCTCAAAGGCCTGGTTCACCTCCTCCACCGTCACGCTGCGCTTGAGCTCAAACACCGCATCGGTGAGCGAGCCATTCAGCAGGGGCACCCGCACGGCATGGCCATTGAGCTTGCCCTGGAGTTCCGGGAAGATCATGCCGATCGCCCTGGCCGATCCGGTGGTGGTGGGAATCAGGCTCTGGATGCAGGAACGGGCCCGGCGCCAATCACTCTTGAAGGCATCCACCACCACCTGGGTGTTGGTCACGTCGTGGAGCGTGGTGATCGAGCCGTGTTCGATGCCGAAGCTTTCGTGCACCACCTTCACCACCGGCGCCAGGCAGTTGGTGGTGCAGGAGGCGGCGGTGATCAGGCGGTGGAGGCTGGGGTCATAGAGGTGGTGGTTGATCCCGAACACGATGTTGAGGGCCTCGGCGCCGGCGATCTCCCCCTTCACGGGGCAGGCCACCACCACCCGCTTCAGGCCCACCTGATCGAAGTACGGCTGGAGGGTTTGCGGCGTCTTGAACTTGCCGCTGCATTCGAGCACCATCTCCACGCCGGCCTGGCGCCAGGGCACGGCGGTGGGGTCCTTCGCCTGGGTGTAGCTCACAGGGGTGCTGCCCACCAAGAAGCCTTGGCTGTTGTCCGGTAGAGCCGTGTTGGCCTGCAACGCCTCCTGCCAGCGGCCATGCACGGAATCAAAGGCGAGCAGGTGGGCCGCCGATGGGGCATCACCCGCCGGATCGTTGACATGAACGATCTCGATGCCGGGTCGTCCCCAGAGGGCACGGAACACAAGGCGGCCAATGCGCCCAAAACCGTTGATGCCGAGTTTCATGGTTAAAGCAGGGGAGGGCGGCGGCCGAGACGAAAACCATAGATCAACTACGGTTGATCCATGTGGTGCTCTGCGTCACCTGCCGGGCGCCTGCATCGGTCCGGTGAGCCTCAGCAGCATCCGCCTCCCTGCCGTCTACCTCCCCTGCCGCCCGCCTCCTTGCCGCTCGCCGCAGGTCCGCCACTCTCCGTGCCCTCCATTTCAAATCCGTCTGTCCCTCTCCTTTTCGCCATGGCATCCACGACCGCTCCGATCCCAACGGGTGAGCCTGCGGCCCAGGAGCAGGCGCAACGGCTTTTGCGCGCCCTGGCCGAGCCGATCCGCCTGCAGGTGGTGCAGGCGCTGCAGCACGGCGAGCGCTGCGTGTGTGACCTCACCGGCGACCTGGATCTGGCCCAATCGAAGCTCTCGTTCCATCTCAAGGTGCTGAAGGAGGCGGGCCTGATCCGTGCCCGCCAGGAGGGCCGCTGGATCTACTACCGCCTCGAACCCACCGCCTTGATGCTGCTCCGCGACTGGCTGGACCAGCTCGCTGCCGGTTGCCGGACCCCGGCTCCGCCCTGCTGCTGAGAACCCTCTCCCTCCATCAGCCCCGAACAACCTCCAGTTCCTGATTCCCCATGGCCACCCCTGCTCCCCATCGTCCCAATCCGATCGCCAGGGACAGCGGGGGGCTGGAGCACCTGCCGTGGCTGGATCGCCTATTGCCGCTCTGGATCCTGCTGGCGATGGCGGCAGGCCTGTTGCTGGGACGGCTGGTCCCCGGCCTACAGGGGCTCCTGGGCATGGTGCAGGTGGGGCACACCTCGCTCCCCATCGCCCTGGGATTGCTGCTGATGATGGTCCCGGTGCTGGCCAAGGTTCGCTACAGCGAGCTCGGCTCCATGGCCCGGGATCGGCGCCTGCTCACGATCACCCTGGCGCTCACCTGGGGCCTGGGGCCGCTGCTGATGTTCAGCCTGGCCTGGTTGTTTCTGCCGGATCAGCCGGCCTTCCGCACCGGGCTGATCCTGATCGGCATTGCCCCCTGCATCGCCATGGTGCTGATCTGGATCGATCTGGCCCAAGGGAACCGGGAAGCGGCAGCGCTGCTGGTGGCGATCAATTCGATCCTGCAGGTTCTTATCTATGCGTTGCTCGGCACCTTCTATCTGCAGATTTTTCCCGCCTGGCTGGGGCTCGACACCGAGATCGTGCGCTTCTCGTTTGGGGAGATCGCCCGGGCGGTGCTGATCTTTTTGGGAATTCCCCTGGTGGCTGGCTTCCTCACCCGGCTGATTGGCGTGCGCCTCAAGGGGCCTCGCTGGTACAAGCAGGTCTTTCTGCCGCGGATCGGGCCCTGGGCGCTCTACGGGCTGCTGTTCACGATCGTGGTGATGTTCGCCCTGCAGGGTGAGGCGATCACCTCCCATCCGGCCCAGGTGATCCAGGTGGCGATTCCGTTGTTGCTCTATTTCGTGCTGATGTGGGGCGTGGCGTTTTTCGTGGGCCAGAGGAGCGGTCTCGACTACCCACGCACCTCGGCCCTGGCGTTCACCGCTGCCGGCAACAACTTCGAGCTGGCGATTGCGGTGTGCATCAGCATTTGGGGGGTCACCTCCCAGCAGGCCCTGGCCGGGGTGATCGGGCCCCTGATCGAGGTGCCGGTGCTGGTGAGCCTGGTGTATGTCTCCCTGGCCCTGAAACCCCGTCTTTGGGGCGCTGGCCGGCTGACCTAGGAGCGGGCCCGGGCAGACTCCAGCGATGGCAAGGGCTGTGCTGGTGCTGGTGGTGGGCCTGATGGCGCATCTGACCCCTCCGTTGATGGCGCCAGCAATCGCCCAGTCCCAACGCGCCGTGGTGCTCTCGATCGGCGATGGCGATTCCATCCGGGTGCGCCAGGACGGCCAGACGCTCACAGTGCGCCTGGCCTGCATCGATGCCCCGGAGATCGCCCAGGCTCCCTACGGGGTAGCGGCCCGCCGCTACCTGCAGCAGCGGCTCCGGGTCGGCCAGGAGGTGACACTTCAGCCCAAAACCATCGACCGCTACGGCCGCACGGTGGCGGAGGTGATCGGCGAGATCAACATCAACCTGGTGATGGTGGAGGACGGCCAGGCCTTCGCCTACCGCCGCTACCTGGATGCCTGTGACGCCAAGGAGTACCTGGAGGCCGAGTTCCGCGCCAGCCGCCACCGCTCTGGCGTGTGGCAGGTGGAGGGCGGCATCACCCGCCCCTGGGATTTCCGCCGCGGTCAGCGCTCCGCCGTGATCCCGGAGGGCACCACACCAGGAGGGCACCGCTAGCGCTGCCACGTATTCGGCTCCCATGCCCTGACCCAGCCGTTGCTCCATCGAGTCCGAGTGAACACGCCGGCATCGGCGATGGAGAAACCTGTGAAGGCTTTCCCTGAGGGGATCTCCACGGGTTAGCCGGCGCCCACAGGGGGGCTGATCTTGCCCGACAGGAAGACCCTGTCGGGCCGCTGAACGGGGCGCAAACGGTCAGGGCAGGGCCGTGCACCCCACCCGCAGGGTGGAGCCCTGGTCGCTGGCGATCACCTCGATGCCGCTGCGGATCCGCTCCCGCAGGCCCGCCACATGGCTGATCACCCCGATCAGGCGGCCGCCCTCCCGCAGGCGATCGAGTTCATCCATCGCCAGCTGGAGGTTGTCGGGATCGAGACTGCCGAAGCCCTCGTCCACGAACAGGGCATCGAGGTGCACGCCGCCGGAGTGGGCCTGCACCGTGTCCGCCACCCCCAGGGCCAGGGCCAGGGAGGCCTGGAAGGTTTCCCCTCCCGAGAGGCTGGTCACCTCCCGCTCCTCGCCGGTGAAGGCATCGCGCACCCGCAGGTTGAGGCCTGCGTTGCGGCCGCCACGGCCGCCGGCATCGGTGAGCCGCAGCTGGTAACGACCGGAGGTCATCAGGTCGAGACGCTGGTTGGCGTAGGTGCAGATGTCGGCGAGGTAGGCCGAGAGCACCCAGCGTTGAAGGGAGATGTAAGGGGGCAGCTTTCCCTGGCAGCGGTCGGCCATGGCACCGATCCGTTCGGCCCGCGCCTGCTGGTCCGCCAGCACGGCCGCCAGCCGCCGGTGCTCCTCGCCAAGGCGGTGGATGTCCTCCTCGGCGCCACGGGCCTCGCTGTGGCGTTCCACGGCGGTGGTGCGTTCCCCGTCGGCGGCGGCTTCGGCGGTCTCGGCGGCGGCCGCATCAGGCCTTTGCTCGGGCAGGTCCTGCAGGTCAGGGGCGGCCAGGATCGCCCGCTGGCTGGTCAGTGCCCGGTGAAAGGCCTCGATCCTCCGCCGCCAGTCCATGCGCTCGGGCTCGCTGCGGAGGGCCGCCGCCAGGGCCTCCGCGTCGGTGATGCCCGCGGCCTCCAGGTCCTGCTCCAAGCGGGCGGACGCCTGCTCCTGACGGGTGCGCAGCCGGGCGCCAGCTTCGCTGGAGCGGGCCAGGGTCTCGAGGGCCTCCTCCACCCCCTTCAGGCTGTCCAGGACCTGGCGGGGCGCCACCCCCTCGCCCAGCTCGGCCGCCACGGCAGCCTCCAGCGCCAGGGCCCGTTGGCTGTCGTCGGCGGCGCTGCGCTCCTGCACCGCCGCGGTGGTGGTGGCCGCCTGCTGGGAGGCCTCCAGGGCAGTGATCTGTCGGGCCTGCTCCGCCAGGCTCCGCTCCAACTGCGGCAGCCGCTCGGCCTGCTGCCGTGCTGCGGTGAGGGCCTGCTCCGCCTGCTCGGCGGCAGCGACGGCCGCCGCCGGATCCTCGGCCGCCGCCCCCGCCTTCTCCACCACGGCCTCCAGCCGGACGCGGATATCGGCAAGGTGCACCACGGCGGCCTGCTGCTCCTGGCTGGCCTGGGTCAGGGCCGTCTCGGCGGCCTCGATCTGGCTCGCATGCACCGCGTCGGCGGCGCTGCGGGCGGGTTGGGGGTGGTGGCTGGAGCCGCAGACGGGGCAGGGGGTCCCGGCGCTGAGATCGCCGGCCAGCCGTGCCGCCATGCCCGCCAGCTGGCGATCGCGCAGCGTTTTGAGCGCGGTGGTGGCCAGCCGCAGTCGTTCCACGGCGGCGCGGAGGCCTTCGATCGCCTCGCCTTCGAGGCGGCGGCCCTTGCGCACCTGGCGGCTCGCCAGGGCCCGCGCGGCCAGGGAATCCTTCGCCTGGGTGAGTCCGTCCAGGCGATCGGCGGCCGATCGGGCGGCCTGCAGCGTCGCGTCAGCGGAGAGCCGCTGATCCCTCAGCCGCTGGAGCTGCCCACGCCTCTGCTCCATCTCCGCCTGGGCCCGCTGCTCCAGCACCTTGGCCCGGGCGGCCCGTTCCCGGGCCTGGCCCGCCTCCTCGGCCTGCCGGGCCAGCCCCTCCACCTCCACCCGCCGAGTGGCCAGGGCCGTTCGGGCGCGCTGCAGATCGACGCTCTCCGGGAGGCTCAGTAAGCCGAGGGCCACCACCGCATCCGGCAGGCCCCGGGCCCCATCCCGCACCGCCGCCGCCCGCTCCAGTTCCCGCCGCAGGCGGAGCTCCAGGTCTTGAAGGTCCCGCTGGGCCGCCCGCTCCGCCTCCAGGCTGGGCCGTAGGGCTTCGGCGCGGTCGGCAGCGGCCAGCTGCATGGCCAGGGCTTCGATCGCGGCCTGCTGGGGTTCGAGCTCCGCCAGTTGGATCCGGGCTCCGGCACGGCGATCGAAGCGATCCGCCATCTGCACCACCGAGGCGCGGTGCCGCTGGGCCCGCTCCAGCGCTTCGCTGGCCCGGCGCCGGGCCTCCTCGCAGGCAGCCACCACCCGCCGGATCTGCTCCAGCAGCCGATCCAAGCCGGCCTGGTCGGTGGGCATGCCGGGCTCGGTGGACGCAGGGCTGCCGGCTGGGATGACAGGTGGAACCCTGTCGCTGATGGTGGGGCTCACCGCTGCGCTGGCCTGGGCGTCGGCTGGTGCACTGGAGATGTCATCGACACCATCGCAACCCGTGGCAGCGGCACCCCCGGCAGGCTCACTGTGGGCGAAGGGCTGCCATTCCTGGGCGACCTGCTCCCGCAGCCAGCTGAGCTGACGCTTCTGCTCCTCCACGCCACGCAGGGCCGTGCGGGCCTGGTCCTCCAGCCAGCTGCCGGCCCGTTCGTGGATCACCGTTTCAAAGAGGGTCTTGAGCAGGGCTTCCCGCTCCTCGGCCTTGGCCCGCAGCACCTCGGCGAAGCGCCCCTGGGGCAACAGGATCACCTGACGGAACTGGGCCGCGTTCAACCCCACGATCCTCTCCACCTCCCGCGTGACCTCGCTGGAGCGGGTGGCGACGGGCTGCTGCTCCGTTCCCTGCACCCTGAACAGGGTCGCCGCCGCCAGCTTCTCGGTGGTGCCGCTCCCCCGCTGCTTGGTGGCGGTGTAAGGGGGCGTGCGCTCCACCCGGTAGCGGGCTCCACCGGCGGAAAAGTCGAGCTCCACCCGCGGCGTCGCCTGGGGCGGGGCGTGGTCGGAGCGCAGGCCCTTCACGCCGCGTTCCCCTGAAACCTCGCCATAGAGGGCGAAGCTCATCGCATCGAGCAAAAACGTCTTGCCGGCGCCGGTGCTGCCATGGATCAGGAAGAGGCCCTCATCGCTGAGGGCGTCGAAGTCGATGGCCACCCGTTCGGCATAGGGACCGAAGGCCTCGATCACAAGGTGGTGGGGCTTCACCGTTCGCCCCCCCGGCCGGCAACGTCCAGGGCCTGGCGCAGCAGATCCATCTCGTCGGCGGTGGCCGGCCGGCCCTGCTGGTCGACAAGGAACAGGCCGGCCAGGTCCAAGGGTGAGCGGGCTTCCCGGATCCGCCGGCTGCGCTCGTCGCCGCTGGAGCGTTCCACCGCCGGTGGCTGATGGCGCAGCTCCACCGCGTGGGGAAAGCGCTCCCGCAGCCGCGCCATGGCCTGGAGGGGCAGGGCCTCATCGGTGAGGATCGCCCGCACCCGGGCCTGCCGGGCCGCCTCGAAGGCCGGGTCGCTGCAGAGGCTGGCCAGGGTGCCCTCGAGGGTCTTCAGAGTCCGGCCCACGCCGAGGGGCACCACCTCCACCGACGGAGTGCCATCGTCGGCCAGGTCCACGATCCGCACCGACTTGCGGTGTCGCTCCTCAGAGAACGAATAGGGCAGGGGCGTTCCGCTGTAGGCCAGCCGGGGCCCATCCAGCTGCTGGGAGCCATGCAGATGGCCCAGGGCCACGTAATCGAAGCCGGCGAAGGTCTCCACGCTCACCCGATCCACCTGGCCCACGCTCAGCTCCCGCTCGGAATCGGAACCCAGCCCTCCCGCCACGAAGGTGTGGGCCACCAGCACCGAGCGGGTGCTCGGCCGCCTGGCGAGGTCGCGGCGGATGTGCTCGAGGGCCAGGCGGGTGGTGGCCTCATGGCTGAAGCGTGACGGGGGTGGCCCCAGTGCCCCGGCGGATCCTGGCTCTGCCCCCTCCTGCTCGGCCTCCAGCCGGGTCAGCAGCCGTGGCCCGTCCACCATGGGTTCCAGATAGGGCAACGGGTAGACCGCCACCGGGGCACCGCCGCCACCGGGCTGCACCAGCACCGGCTCGGCGGCGCGGGTCACGGCGCCGCGGATCGTCACCCCCAGATCGGTGAGCAGTTGGTCGTAGACCGAGACGCGCACGTGGGAATCGTGGTTACCGGCGATCGCCACCACCGCGATCCCGGCGCTGCGCAGCCGGGCCAGGGTGTGGGTGAACAGCGACACCGCCTCCGCCGGCGGAATGGCGCGGTCGTAGAGATCGCCGGCGATCACCACCAGGTCCACCGCCCCCTCGCGGGCCAGCTCCACGATGCGATCGAGGGCCTCGGCCTGCTCCTCGAGCAGGGAGGCCCCGTGGAAGCTCCGCCCGAGGTGCCAGTCGGAGGTGTGGAGCAGGCGCATGGGGGGACGTTAGGGCCGCCGCTGGCGGGGCTAGCCGATGATTTGGGCGTCCGCCCCCCAGCGATGGCCGTTCCCGTTCGAGCAGCTTCACGACCTGCACCATCCAGGCCAAAGAACTCTCGCCAAATGGTCGCGATCGGGGTCAGGGTCGGGATTGGAATCGGAATGGGAATCGGAATCGGCGGCTGGCTCCCCCAGCTCCACGCGGCTCCTGCCCCGGCGGGAGTCACCGCAGCAGCCACGCCCCCGCCCGCAGGCCCGCCGCCCGCCCCGGCATCAACCAGCCCCGGCGCGGCCTCACCGCATCCGCCCGCACCGCCGCTTCCCCTGCTCGCCCGCGATGCCTGGAAGGACTGCGCCTACAACGGGGAGACGATCGGCTGCCGCGATGAACAGCTCGCTCACGGGCTGCGCATCATCTGGAAGGACGGGCTGCGCATGACCTACCGGGAGCGTCCGGCGCGGCGCCGCGGCGATCCGGTGTACCTGGAGGATCGCTACGGGGGGCTCTGGCGAAGGGAGCTGCTGGTGCAGGGCAACACCGTGCTCACCAACCTGCGCAGCGGCAATCGGATCCTGGTGCCCCTGCGGGTGACCTGCAGGCCGCCCCTACGGGGCGAAGTGGGCTACTGCCACCCCTGAGGGCGGCGAAGATCCAGGCGCCTGTTTCCCCGGGGATGTTGGCAGCCCCTTAGTCCGTGGGCGGCTCGGCGATCAGGGCCCAGCCCATGCCCGGCGCGAAGGCGTAGTGGTCCCCAGCCACCATCCACCGGCGACCGAAGTTCCTGCGGCTGTAGGCCAGGCCTGCCCCGTTGCGGCTCACGTACACGCCGGAGAGCAGATCAAGGTCACCGTTCGGATCATTCACCAGCACCGCCTTGGCGTCGTAGCCCACGACGCAGAGCCAGTGACCGTCGCCGTAGGGGGCCTCCACCGGTCCCTTGTGGATGAAGCCACAGGGAACGGGAATGCCCCGGTCGATCTGGGTCTCAATCGTTCTGAAATCGGCGTGGGTCTCCAGGCGGGCCTGGATGCCGAGGCTGTCGAGGGCCTGAATCTGGGCCTGGGCATCGGTGGTGTCGCCGAACTGATGCACGAGGCTCAGGTAGCCATCGTCCCCACCGGAGACCGCCCCGGGCTTGAGGGCGGCCACGAGCATGGCGCAGCTGGAGCTGAAGCACATCCGGTGGGCCTCCTCGGTGCTGGAGTCCAGCTGGGAGAAATAGGGCACCTTGAGCAGGCGGGCCGTTGGCTCGGCCGCCGCGGCGCCGGCATCGGGGAACAGGCCAAGGGCCCTGGCGTAATAGCTCTCGCGTTCCTCCAAGCCATGGGCCGGATCGCGGCCGTTCACCAGCCGCGAGATGCGACGGCAGCTGGCGCCCCGGTCCACCTCGGCATTGATGCCATTGCGATGCCACCAGAACCCCGCCGAGGTGAAGGGGTAATGGCTGGCTACGTAGCAGTGGCCCTCCATCACGCCCGGGTCGCCGATGAACTGGGCGAAGGCCTCGTAGTTGGCCCGGCCGGTGAGCTGAATCACGCCGGCACCCTTAAAGCGCGGGCCATCACCGCTCTGGGTGTTGCCCAGATCGCGACGTCGCTCATAGGCACAACCATCGGCCAGTTCCTCCAGCCATTGCAGGCCACCGGATTCATGGGCGATCTGGGCCAGAAAGTGGCGAATCCTGGCGAGGGTGTTGATTTCGAAGCGGTGCAGACAGGCATTGAGATCCGCCAGCTGCTCGGCGCTGATCGGGCGACCGAAGAGGGCCTCAGATTGGACAGCGTTGATCAGGTCCTGCTGGGGTGGAGCCTGGGGCGCCGTGCGGAAGCGAATCGCGAAGTCCTCCAGCGTTTCTGGCGGAATCTGCTCCTGCAACCAGGTCCAGGCCTCGATCTGGTGCGGCAGACCTTTGCTGTACCGAACTGCATCAGAGAGCTGTATGGGATGCATGGCTTGATCGACCGACTGCCGTGTTGTTGATTGGCAATGTATCCACCCAAGGCCAATGGCGCCATCGGCCCAATCGCTGAACGCAATGCCGTTCATGAATACCGCAAAAAGCCATGGGGATGCATCGATGGCTGATGATTCCCATACCCAGGTTGTAGGGGGAGATCAGCGATTCGCGCCTCTAAGGGTCCCATCTTGGCTGGCCGCTGGGCAGCTGATGGGCTGACAACCGGTCCAAGACCCTGCAAGCTGGCCCGATGGATTCCACAGGCTCCAAGCTGGCCACCCCCCGCCGCTGGCTGGCCCCTCCCCGCCGTTGGCTGAATCGATCCACGCTCCGGTTGCGCTCCCTCGGCCCCCGGCAACAGCTGGGGCTCGTCCTGGCCGTGATGGGCGGAGCGGTGGGCGCCTGGGCGACGTTCTGGCTCGTGCCCACCGAGGTCGTGGGCAAGGGGGTGCTGCTCCTGCCGGACAATGCCGGTCTGCTCGATGCCCGGGCCGCCGGCCAGGTGCGGCGCCTGCCGGTCCGGGTGGGGGAGCGGGTGCAGCGCGGCCAGGTGCTGGTGGAGCTCTACCTGCCGGTGCTGGAGAAGGAGCTGGAGCAGCAGCGCGCCAACCTGCGGGAACTGGAGCGGCAGAACCGCGCCCTCGACGAGCGCGATCGCCTGCGCCTGGCCACCGAACAGACGAGCGTGGACACCGCCATGGCCAAGCTCCAGGCCGATCGGGAGCGCTATGGCACCCTGCGCGACACCTACGCGAGCAAGCTGAAGCGGCTCGAGTGGTTGACCCGCCGCGAGGTGGTGGCGCCGCTCTCCAGTGAAGTGGTGAGCACCGAGCAGGGCCTCACCACGGCCGGCGTGAACCTCGACCAGGTGCGGATTGAGCAGAAGAAGGTGCTCACCGCCTACCAGCAGGTGAAGCTGACCATCGAAACCGAAGCCCTGCAACGCCGCTATGCCATCGACGATCTGCGGCGCCGGATCCGGGTCACCGAGGCCCGCCTGGCCTATGAGGGCCAACTCCATGCCGACCGCGATGGCCAGCTGCTCGACCTGCAGGTGATTGCCGGCCAGAGCGTGGCCGTGGGCCAGCGGCTCGGCACGATCGGCCGGCTGCCCACGGGGCTGCCGCTGCGGGCGGTGTCCTATTTCGCGCCTGCGGATGCCCGCCGACTGCGGGTTGGCATGCCGGTGGAGGTGGTGCCCCAGTGGAACCAGCGGGGCCGTTTCGGCGGCATTGTGGGCAAGGTGGGACAGGTGAACACCCTCCCCGCCACCGAGGAGGACATCTCCACCACCATCGGCAACCCCCAGCTGGCCAAGGCGCTCGTGGAGAGCGGACCGGTGATGCGCACCCTGATTGAGCTCGAACGCGATCCCCGCAGCCACGACGGCTTCCGCTGGACCCTCTCCAACGGCAGCGACGTGTTCCCGGTTCGGGAGGGACTCACCGTGGAGAGCCATGCCTACGTGGAATGGCGCACCCCCCTCTCCTATGTGCTGCCCGGGCTCCGTTCGATCACCGGTGGCTACCGCAGCCGCGCCATCGACCGCACCTGGAAACGGGGCCTGGAACCCGGGGGGGCGGCCAGTTGGTGAAACCCACAAGCCGCGATCTGTTCCGCCGCGAACTGCCCTGGCTGGTGGCCGAGGTGGTGTTGCTCGTGGTGATCGCCAACGCCAATCCGCCGGAACTCTGGTTCTGGTTGGTGATGCTGCTGGTGATCCTGGGCTACCGGATCGAGCGTTTCTGGGCCGGCGGCGAGGGGCCGGGGCGCTAAGGCGTGGCCCTCCAGGCCTTCTCGAACCCCTCCACCGCAAGCAGCACCTGCTGGCACGCCACGGTCCGCCTGGCTCCGGAGCCAGCCATCAACACGGCGGTGGCCTCGGCATCCTCAAACAGACCGATTTCGGCGGTCTCCAGGTCCCGGCCAACCCGCTGCAGGACATCGCCATCGACCGCCGGAGTGGACGATCGGGGCGGGGCAGGCCAGCTGGTGGCCCAAAGCTCGAGTCGATCGGCCACCGCCTCCAGCACCGCCACTTTGGCCTGCAGCAACTGGATCAGGGAGCCATGGTGGTGCGGCACCGGCGGCAGGCGCAGCAGGGTGCGGTAGCTGGCGATCAGGTCGCTCCATAGCTGCTCTTGCCGGTCCCAGAGCCGCACCAGCCGCTCCCCGATCTGGTCGGCGCCGAGCTCCACCGCGGCATCGACCCGCTGGTTCTGGTGCTCGAGGATCAGGCCCAGCAGGTGGTTACGCCGCTCCAGACCGCCGGCCCCGCGCACCCCATCGCCCTCGCGCAACAGCACCGCCTGTTCCCGGAAGGCGATGGCGAACTCCCGAAAGAGCTGCACCGAAAGCTCCTGCCGAAGGTCGATGGCACGGCTGGGCCAGAACCAGCGGATCGTGGCCATGGCCATCAACACACCGAGCAGGGTCAGCAGCAGCCGGATCGGCACCCAGCTGGTGATCGCGGTGGCATGGGCGGTCCAGCCCACGGCCACCACCAGGCCGGCCACCTTGTAGCCGCTGTGGAGGCCAAGGGAGCCCCCGAACAAGCGGGTGCAGGCCAAGGCAATGGCCACCCCAATCGGCATCGGCAGGATGGGGCTGAGGGTGGGATACAGCACCACCAGGATCAGCCCGCCCATCAAGGTGCCCAGCATCCGCTGGGTGCCCAAGGTGCGGCTGGCGCCCACCGTGCCGCCCAGGACCGCCGCCACCGCCAAGGGGCCATACACGGGGTCGGGCAGGCCCAGGGTGATCGCAAGGCCAGCCGAGAGTCCGGCGGTGAGGGCCAGCCTCAGCTCGGCCCGGGTGATCAACGGCGGATCGGAGCGGTTCAAGCGGTGCCATCCCGCCGGCCAGCCAGGGCCAGGCTGTGGAGGCTGCGCACCAGGCGCTGGAGCTCATCCTCGAAGGCCAGCAGGAGCAGGGGTTGGAGCTGCAAGCCCGTGGCCAGGCGCACCAGGCTCTGCCGTTGGGGCAGAGCGGGAACCGCACCGGTGGCACCGCTGCGCAACATCGCCGGCAGGTCCTCCAGCCAGGGGGTGTTGACGCTGGCGAAGGCCCCGGGCGGCAACAACCCGGCCAGGCGCTCGAGTTGGAGGCTGTGGTGATGGATCCGCTCCCAGAGCAGATGCCGTTGCCGCCAGTGCTGCCGGTGGGCCCGGCCGGCTGGGACACTGCGCAGCTCATCGGACACCAGCTGGCCAAGGCGCAGGATCAGCCGGCTGCCTTGCAGCGGCACCGATGGCCCCACCACCGCAGGTCTGGGCTGCTTCAGGGCCTGGCGGATCCCGTCCAGCCTCGGGCCGATGGCCAGCCTCAACTGGGCATCCAGGTTCCGGATCTCCGCCAGCCGGTTCACAGGCCAGAACAGAAAACTCACCACCAGCACCGCCCCAATGCCGATCAGGGTGTCGAGGATGCGGCCCCCCACATAGGCCCAGTCCATCTGGGTGTAGCGCTCGACCAGAAACAACATCGAGCACACCAGCATCCCTAGCGCGCGGCTGGACTGCCAGCCCAGCCTTCGCAACAGGGGCACCACCAGCAACAGGCTCACCGTGAGCCCGACCCAGCCATCGAGCACCATGTGCACCAGGCCGCCGACCAGACCGCCGGTGACCGTGCCGAGCACCCGGGTCCGGGAGGCGGCGAGCACCCGGGTGTCGGTCTCGTCCATGCACATCACCACGGCCACCAGGGGGTACCAGGCGAACTCCACGTCCTTTCTGTTCATGGCCAGGGTGCCGGCCAGGGCCGCCGCCAGTCCGTACTTCAGTGCGGTCCGCAGGACAGAAGGGGGGAGCATGGGCCGAGGGGTCCAGATGGAATTCAGGGCGCCGAGAGGGACCCTTTGGCGGGTTGGGCGATGGGGGAGCTTGCGGGTGCTCCAGCGGCCGGGGACAGGGGGCGTGGCGATCCGAGGCCCTGGGGCAGGTCAAGTCGGGGCTGCAGCGGTGCCGCCGGATCGCGGGGCACGGGCAGCAGTTCCCGCAGCAGCCGGGCGTAGGTGACGTTCACATCGATCGTGGCGTTCAGCCGCCGCACCAGGCTCTGCACCAGCCGGTCCTGGGTGAGGGAGAGGGTGGTTTCATCCGAGAGGCCGCTCCGGTAGCGCAGCCGGGCATCGCGGAAGCCCTCCAGGCTGGCCGCCACGGCCCGGCGGGCCGAGGCCAGCTTCGCGAGGCTGGCCTCATGTTCGAAGAAGGCCTGCTCCAGCCGCAAACGGATGTCGTTGCGCTGGGCGGCATAACGCTGGGCCTGGGCCTCCTGCTGGCGCGCCAGGGAGCGCACCTGGGCAGCCGTGCTGCCGGCATCGAAGAGCAGCCAGCGGAAGGTGAGGCCCACGGCCCAGTCGTAGCCGTTGTTGTTGAGGATGGGGATCACGGTGGTGCCGCAGCAATCCCCCGAGATCGACCATTGGCTGGTCTGGTTGGAGAGCCCACTGGCCTGCCCGACGAAGCTGAGCTTCGGGAGCAGTTGGGCGGCGACAGCATCCTGATTGCGTGCCAGGGCCTCGCGGGTGGCCAGCACGGCCTCCAGCTCCGGGTTGCCCTGGTAGGCGCCCAGCAGGCTGGTTTCCAGGTCGAGGGGCCAGGTGGGCTGGAGTTGCACCGGGTCGCTGGCGGTGGGGGTCAGGCCAGGCTCCAGGTTGAGCAGGGTGGCCAGCCGCCGGCGGGCGACGGCGCGGTCGGCGAGGGCCTGGGTGAGCAGCTCCTGGCTTTCCGCCTCGATGGCGCGGCGCCGCAGCAGGTCGAGCCGTGGCACCAATCCAGCCTGCTTGAGAGCCAGCACGTCCTGCAGGATCACCAGATCATTGCGGAGATCGGCGTCCCGGATCCGCACCAGCTGGTCGCTGCGTTGCAGGTTGTAGTAGGTCTCGCTCACCGCCAGCTGCAGGCGGCGCAGGCCGTTGGCGTAGCGGCTGCGGGACTCCTTCAGTCGGGCCCGGGCCTCCTGCACGACGGGCGTGCGGGCAAAGTCCACCAGGGCGTACCGCAGTTCCAGCCCGGCAGCGACGCTGCGGTTGCCCTGGTTCAAGTAGGCGGTGGCCCCGGTGGGCACATAGAACGCGCCACCGGGGGCGAAGGGACCGCCAAAGCCGAGCACCGGATTTCCCGAGGGCACGGTGAAGCCGGTGCCGCTCTGGTCATAGCCAAGGCCCGCCAGGGCCTCAATCTGGGGCCAGTAGCGGCCGAGCCGGGCCTGAAGATCCGCCAACGACCGGGCCACCTCCAGCCGCTGCTCCTGGAGCTCCGGGCTGTGGGCGTAGGCCACGGCCAGCGCCTGGAGGAGGCTGAGGGACTGCACACGCCCCTGGGCCAGGTTGGCGGCTGTGGGCAGGGCTAAGGGCGGCGGAGCCAGGGCAGGATCGTTCGGGTCGATCGGAGCGCTGGGGGGGCGATTGGCCCGAAGCAGGGCTGGGCCGATCTCAGACGGAAGGCCTGGGGATCCGGCCCCGGAGTCGGGCGGTGGCAGCAGCTGATCCAGCACCCGAAGCTCCTGGTCGAGACGCGCCCAGGAACGCTCCAGCTGGAGAATGCTCGCCTCGGTGGTCGCTGGCTTGGGTTCCGGGCCAGCCCAGGAGGCCCCGGCGTTGGCCAGCGCAATCGCAAGCAGGAAAGCGGGCAGGGAAGACCGGGAGATCGTCAACGGAAACGGACCAACCTCAGGGGCAATCCATCAGCCCCGAAGGCTCGGATGGCCCCAGAAAAGGCACGATCACACCAGCCAGGTTCTGCACCGTGGTGATCGGGCTCTCGCGCAGAACAGCCGGGAAGGCCACCGCCACACCCGTCAGCAGAACCGTCGCCAAACCGGCCGCCAGACCTTCAATCAGGAAGCGGCGGCGGCGAGCAACCAGCCGCCGGGATTGGAGACAAGGACGGACGGGAATCGCTGCGCCCAGGCGGCGAGGCAGATGCAGTTGCGCCGCCGAGCGAGGGCGATGCAGGGTGCGGGGGATGGTGGTCAAGCGCATCAGGTCGTCACCGGATCGGCGTCCAGTATGGAATAAGTGAGCCTGACCTCAGGTCACCTGAACACCTTTCCAAAAGGCCACCCGACCTCGGATGGCCGCAGCGGCATCCTTGGGCTCGGGGTAGAACCAGACCGCATTGGCATTGACGGCCCCGTTCACCACAACGTTGTAATAGTGGGCTTCACCCTTCCAACCGCAAACGCTGCGGTGTTCCGAGGGCTGGATGCAGGCCGGATCAAGGCTGGCGGCCGGGAAGTAGGCATTGCCCTCCACCATCACGATGTCGTCGCTGCTGGCGATCACCGCGCCGTTCCAACGGGCCTGCATGGGGGGATGTCGAAGTCGTCCCCCCATCATGCGGTGAACTACCAGAGGCCGCGAACGGGTGCGGGTGCCGGCTCCGGTGCGGGCATCGGCTGGGGCATGGGTTCCACAGCCTGGGGAGCACGGGTCACAGCGGCAGCGCGAGGCCCGCCGAAGCGCACCATCAGACCGCCGTTGACGCCGTAGTCAGCGATGGCCCCACCACCACGGCCGTCGTAACCGAAATCGGCGGTGCCACGCAGGTACAGCGATGTGTTCTGGTTGGTGGTGACATCGAAGCCAAGGGCGAGACGAACACCATTGCGGTTCAGCCAACCGCCTGGAACGGAAATGTTCTGGGGGGCGAAGGTGTAGTTGATCACCTGGTCGCCGCCACCAGATTTGTAGTCGCCGAACCAGCTCACCCGCGCCGATGGAATCACCAGGGTGGTGCCAGAGCGGATGACCTGGGAAAGGGTGGCACCCAGATCAAGATTGCTCCAGTTGGTGGTGTGGGAGGCGTAGTTGAGGTCAAACACCCCCACGCTGCCGGCGCCATCGCTGAGGGCGCCACCGGTTTCCTTGTAGCCATTCTCATTGATATTGGACCAGCCGAAATAAGCCGAGGGTGTCAACAGCGTGTCTTTGCCGAGACGCAGCCTGGTTCCTGCGGAGACGGCGGTGGTGAAGGCATTGGCCGTTTTGTTTCCCGAGGCCGTCAGGAGTTGGCCATCCTCCAGATCGATGCCGCGGCTCTGGGTTCCCGAGAAGTTGCCGTAACCGGCCAGGGCTCCCAGGAAGTAGGGCCCGGGTGACCAGCCGCCATAGATACCCACGCCGTAGGCGGAGGGGGACCAAGAACCGCCTCCCAGTCCGCTCTGGTTCACCGAAACACTGCCTGCATTGCCGTAGATGCCCAGCTGCGTGGTGGTGGTGAGGGAGGTTTCCACACCAAGCAAGCCGCCGCCACCGCGCACGTCGGCGCGGTTCACCCAGTTACCGGCCGAAGGATTGTTGATGTTGGTGAGGTTGGAGGAGTAGCCCTTCACCCAGGCGCGCAGACCGGTGCGGTAGCCGTAATAATCGCGGGAATCATCAGCGAAGGTGTAAACCTGCTTGGCCCGTTTGCCGTAGTTGGGAACGCACTCGTAAGTCGCCTCGCGCTCCCGCTGGGCCGCTGAACCCTGGTAACGGCGGGAATTCAATTCGGATCCCTTGCAGATCGGGATCTGCTGGGGCCATTGATCCAGATCGGGGGTCAGGATCGCGAGGCTGGAATTATTCAGGTAGCGCTGCATGCCTGCGGGGGCAGCATCGGTGTTGCGGGGGAAGAAGCCGGAGGCCACGGCTTCCGGTTCCAGGGCAGCACCAATGGTTTCGGCGAGAATCTCTTCTGCCTGGCCCGCAGTCAAATCCAGGGGAGGAGCGGGGGGGGCAGGAGGAGCTGGCTGGCCAGGAACAACCGGGGGAGGCTCAGGAACGAAGGGGTTTGGAATGTCTCCGGGGCCTGGGGTTGTATCGAGAAAGCCAATGGCCATGTTGTCGAGAAAATTCCCGAAGCTGGCACTGCCGGCTGAAGCAACTTCAACAAACTCAAACCGATATTCACCAGGGGCAACAATGAGGAAGTCGGATTTCTTGTGATTAACCCAAGCCGTGTTAGTAGCCGATCCATTAATTGTTTGACTATCGACGGGCTTCCAGGTTCCATTCACGTTTTCCTGGATTTCCAACCGCATCGTGTCTGTCCCACTTCTGCCGCGAGACCAGAAGGAGTAGGAGAGAACTCCAGAGCTCTTAATGTTGACAGTCTGACTGAGCCTTCCTGCCGCTTTGGAATTCAGTTCATTGAAATAAATTCCACCACCAGTCGGGAAAAATTGATCTCCAGCGGAGGATGACTCAGCTTGCGTGATCGCGTTAACCCCCTTGAAATCCGCTTCTCCAGATTTCGATTGTGTTATCGTTGGGTGCATTATTTCTCCAAGATGGGACAAGGTTCTGGTTCCCATCAAATTGCCTGAATCCAGGTGGGTTATTAACGCCTGGATTGCTTTCAAATCCCCCGTTCTGCAGCAGGTTGCTCACCACCTGCGCTTGAGCCGACAAGGGGGCGACGATCGAGCCTGCGATGGCGATCGCAGACATCTTCAGCCAACAGACCTTGAGCGACGAATGTCCCGAGCCAATCCTAATATTTTGGCAAAGATCTTCGGCGGTCGACTCGGGACCAGGGAGATGTTCAGCAGCCACTCGTTGAGGAAAAACAACATTGCACGCTGAAGCTATGTACATGCGCCGCGGATGCAACAAAGACGCGGTGTCGCCTTAACAAGCCGCAACAATTCGACGCGTCGGCTGTCGCGCCCGTGGCCCCCGTTACGCTTCCTTACATACCGATGAGTAAACCTGCTCAATTACGGGGTAGTGAAGGGCGCCCCCAAAGGATCGACCTAGGGTGAGGGAACCCAGACATTTCCCGCCATGGACAAGCGTTCTCTCCAGTCTCAGGTTGGCTCCACAGCCCTTTCCGAGGACCGCACCACAGACAACAAAGCTGGTTTTGATGCGGTGGAGGCCTATTTTGAATGCATCACCAGCTGCTCCCTGGATGATGCGGAGTGCATCACCGTCTGCACCACGACGTTACGGGATCACAGCTGACCCCCTCCTGGGCCGGTCTCCAGGGGACTCGCCCAGGCTCCAGGCGTGAGCTGGGCAAGGTCGGATTCCCGGGCCCGAGAACCGCTGCATCCGACCCTCGCTATCAGCGTGATTCCGGGTCAGATTGAAGGCCATCTTCAGGGATCCGCTTCCGGACCCTTTCCCAATGCAGAGCTTGTTCCGCCTGCGCCGCAGCTTTGGTGAGTTGCTCATGCGGCTCGGCCATCGCCTCGCCCCGGCCGCCGTCCCCCCTCCCGATCGCCCAGCGGTCCTGGTGAAGGTGCCGCTGCCCTCCCAGTCGGGGGGCAGCTCCTTTGACACGGTTGCCCCTCAGCCGCTCTCCGATTCGCGCGGCTCCGTGCCCCCTGCCGCCCTGTTTAGCCCAGCCAGCCGGGAGCCGCTCACCGTGGAGGCGGCGGTGCTCAGCCGCAGCATGGCCCTGCTCAAGCGGGAGGCCGCCGATTCCCTGGCGGCCCTGGGGGCTGCCCACGCCCTGGTGACCTCCGCTCGCCTCTCCCAAGTGCAGCATGTGCGGGAGCAGGTGGAACGGGGAGCGGCAGCGGGTGACGCCCTCGCCGCCCTGGCAGCTGATTATCAGGGCTGGCAGAACGATCAGGTGCGGTTGTTTGATGCCATGGCCTTGGTGCTGCGAATGAGCGTCCCCACGGGAACCACCCTCGAATTGATCGACCCTCAGCTCCACGAGCAGGCCAGGGCCCATCTGGCCAGTCTGTCGGCGGAGTATCAACGGGGGCTGTTACTCGAGCAGTTCCGCGACGCCCCCTCAGCTCCCGAGGCCTGAGATTGTCGGCAGTCGGGCTAGCCGGCGCTCCAGCAAAAGCAGCCCGAGCACCGTGGTCACGGTGACCATGATCAGCAGGGCCGCGAACTGCACGGTGTCGATCAGGCCCCGGGCCAGGGCCGTGGTGCCAAACACCAGCCCCGGCAGACCGCGGGGAATCAGCCCGAAGGCCACCACCGCGGGATCCACCCCGGCCCGCCGGTCGGCTGCGGACACCCCCAACCCACAGACAAGCTTGCACAGCACGGCCACCACCACCAGGAAGGCGGCCAGGGTCCAGGCCCTGGGCTCCAGCAAGCTGGCCGCCGGAAGGCGCATCCCCACGCTGATGAAATAGAGGGGCAGGAACACCTCGGCCAGCAGCACCAGCACCTCCCGCTGCGGCTGAGCCGGAGGTGCCAGGCGGGCCATCAGCACGCCGGCCCAGAGCGCGCCCAAGAGGCTGGTGAGACCGCTCACTTCCCCCACCCAGGCGCAGGCGATCAGCACCAGCAAGGTGGACAACGGCCCGGCAGAAAGCGGTGCCGCCGCCGCCCAGCGGCCCACCGCCCACCAGCTCAGCGCCGCCAACAGCAGTCCCAACGCCATGGTGCCCAGGGCCATCATTCCCAGGGCCTCACTGCCCTGGGGGCCCAGGCTCCTGCCGGCCATGGCGGAAGCCACACCGAGCAGAGCGATAGCCGGCAGGTCATCCAGCACGGAAACCCCCACCAACAAACGCCCGGAAGGGCTCTGAAGGGCCTGGCGCTGGGCCAGCACCCGCAGGGTCACGCCGGTACCGGTGGCGCAAAGCACCGCCAGGCAGAGCAGCGCCGTGGCCGGGGCCATACCGAATCCAAGCCACAGCGGCCAAAAGGCGATCAGGGGGGCCAGCACACTCAGGGCCACCACCTTGAGGATCGATTCCCGCCTGGAGGTGAGCAGATCCCCCCGCACCTCAAGTCCCACCTGAAAAAAGAGCGCCAGGACCCCCAGCTGGGTAATCCCCTCCAGGGGAGCGATCGCCGCATAAGGCAGCACCGTGTTGCCGAGCAGGAAGCCGAGGCCGAGTTCCAGCACGATGGCCGGCACGGCCCAGCGGGCCAGGCGCCCGGAGGCAAGCCGGACGCACAGCACCCCCACCAGCAGGATCAACAGGGTGGTGAGCAGGCTCGGGGTCGCCATGGGACGGAAATTCAAGCTGCGGCCGGCCGGCCGCAGTCGTTCTGGCCCTGAGCAAGGCCGGCAGGCAGGGCGAATTGAACCCTAGGCAAGACCTCCCGTGGGCGACGCCCCCAACCAGGGAACCCCAGGCCCCCAGACTGGCGCCCACACGCTCAATGCAGCCGATGCTCCGGCGCCCCCAAACTCCTTGGTCGAGTGACCTGCATTACTGGCGGAAACGGCTCACGGTGCCCCAGTTCACCGTGGGCACCGGCCTGCTCGTGATCGCCGCCGGCACCCTGGTGCTGGCCACGCCCCTCTGCTCGAAGGACAGCGTGGGTCTGTGGGAGGCGCTGTTCACCGTGACCTCGGCGATCACTGTGACGGGACTTTCGATCATCGACATCGGCAGCGAACTCACCCCGCTGGGCCAGCTGGTGCTGGCGGTGCTGATTCTCATCGGCGGACTCGGCCTGATGGCGATCACCACCTTCCTGCAGGGCTTCGTGCAGGGGCGATCCGGGCTACGCCAGCGCCTCGACAAAGGCCGCTCCCTCGATGAATTCGGTGTTGGTGGGATTGGGCCCACCTTCCACCGCATCCTGATCAGCGCCGGCTGCGTGATGGGGGTGGGCACCCTGGTGCTGTACGGCTTCGGCTTCACCGACATCGCCAATCCGGCCGAGCGGTTGTGGGCGTCGTTGTTCCACTGCATCAGCGCTTACAACAACGCCGGCTTCGGCCTCTGGAGCAACAATCTGGTGGATTACAAGGGCAATCCCGTGGTGAACGGGGTAATCGGCAGCCTGATCGTGAGTGGAGGCATCGGCTGGCGGGTCACCCAGGATCTCTGGCAGCAGCGGATCCACTGGCGGCAGCCGCGCCTCTGGAGCCGACGGCGGCTCAGCCTCCACACCCGGCTGGTGCTGCGCAGCACGGCGCTGCTGATCGTGGTGGGAGCCGTCGGGCTGCTGTTCACCGAGCAGTTCGCGCCCGATGGGGTGATCCAGACCCTGTCGTTCTGGGAACGGCTTCAGGTCACCCTGTTCCAGTCGATCACCACCCGCACGGCCGGCTTCAACACCGTGCCCCTCTCGATCACCACCCTCTCGGATGCGGGCCTGCTGCTGATGATCGCTCTGATGTTTGTCGGGGCCAGTCCCGGCGGCACCGGCGGCGGCATCAAAACCACCACCTTCGCGGTGCTGATGGGGGCCACCCGCTCCACCCTGGAGAACCGCACCGACGTGGTGATCCAGCGGCGCTCGATCGCGCCGGAGCTGGTGCTGCGGGCGGTGGGGGTGACCCTGGCCTCGGCATTGTTCGTGCTGGCCATGACCCTCCTGCTCGGACTCGGACGGACCGCGGGCGGTGAGCCGTTGGTGGCGCAGGCGACCTTCCTCGAGAAGCTGTTCACCTGCATGTCGGCCTTCTGCACCGTGGGCCTGGATGTGGGGGTGACCGCCACCCTCGGCCGCTGGGGCCAGCTGGTGTTGATGGTGGGGATGTTCGTGGGGCGGATCGGCATCCTGCTTCTCCTTTCGGCCCTCCACGGCCGGCGCCTGCCGAGTCGGGTGGGGTATCCCCAGGAGGAAGTGTTTCTCTGAATCCGCCGGGGAGGAGGGACACCGTCGCCATGGTGAGACGACCTCACGAGCGGGATGGAGAGGGATCGAATGCGGTGCAGTGGGCTTGGATGCGCTGTGGGGAGAGGAGATGGAGTGGTGCAGCGGAGCGAGGGAGCCGAAGACCAGCACCACCCTGCCTAGATTGAGTGAGCATGCACTCACTCAGTCCTGACTCGGAGGCTGCGTTGCCCGTGCTCTCCGCCGCCTCCTGATCCGTGCCGCGCGCCGTCGCCATTCCCGCCGCCGAACGCCGGGCCCACGCGGTGCGGGTGCTGCTCGATCTCGCCCGCACAACCGCGCCGGACGCGATCAGCACCGCCGCCATCGCCGAATGCATGGGCGTCAGCCATGGCGCCCTGTTTCGCCACTTCCCCAGCCGCGAAGCGCTCTGGGCCGAGGCGGTGACCTGGGCCACCGGTGAGCTCGACCGCCGCTTCGACGCCTGCCTGGAGCCCGCCACCGCCGCCACGACCCCGGATCACGGCACCGCCGCCCTGCCCCCATCGGGGCCCCTTGAGCAGGTGGCGGCCCTAATGGTCAGCCATGCGGCCCTGCTCCAGCAACACCCGGGCCTGGTGCGAATGTTGTTCGCTGAGCTGCAACGACCCGCCACCAGTCCGGCGCGGGAAACGGGCAAGGCCTTCATGCAGCGGTTCCGTCAGCGGCTCGCCACCTTGATGGCCGCCGCCCAGCGGCAGGGCTGCCTCGATCCCGACCATAATCCCCACGAGCTGGCCGCCCTGCTGGTGGCCACCCAGCAGGGGCTGATGCTGCAGGCCTTGGTGCATGACGGCTTCGCCGATCTCACCGAGCGCTCCCGTCGCAGCGTGGCCCTCTTCCTCAGGGCCGGGCCGGGGCTGACGCCGGGGCGGGGGGCCGCCCCAGCAGCAGCACCAGGGGAATGACCGCCAAAAAGAGCAGTCCCACCAGGCGGAACACATCGCCGTAGGCGAGCAGGGCCGCCTGGCGGTCCACCTGCAGGCTGAGCACCTGCAGGGCTTGCTCCGCCACGGTGCCGCCACTGCCGGCCCGAGAAGAAAGCCAGAACTGCAATTCCACCAACCGCTCCTGCAGGCGGGGATCGGTGATCGTCAGGGATTCCACCAGGTTGGCCCGGTGCACCGCCTGCTGGTGCTCCAGGGCCAGGGTGAGCACGGCGATGCCGAAGCTGCCGCCCAGTTGGCGGGTGAGGTTGTAGAAGCCGCTGCCGGCCCCCACATCCTCCCGGGGCAGGGGGCCCAGGGTGGCCAGGCTGAGGGGCAGGAACATCACCACCGTGGTGATGCCCCGAAAGATCAGGGGCCACCAGAGGGCATCGGCGCCGGTATCGGGCCCGATCGTGCCCATGGCAAACATGGTGGCCACCATGCCCAGGGCCGCCGCGCCGATCAGCAGGCGCGGGTCGATCTTGCTGACGACCCGCCCTAGCAGGGCCATGGTGACGCCGGAGGCCAGGGCTCCTGGCAGGATCAGCATCCCGGTCTGGGTGGCGGTGTAGCCCAGCACCGTCTGGGCAAACACCGGCACCACGAACACGGTGCCGTAGAGGCCCATGCCCAGCACCAGGGAGAAGGCGCTGCCGGCGGCCAGGGAGCGGTGACGAAGCACCCGCAGGTCCACCGCCGGGTTGCGCCGCCTGAGCTCCCACCACACGAACACCGGCAGGCTGATGGCCGCCAGCAGGGCCAGGTTGCGGATCAGGGCACTTTCAAACCAATCGAGTTGGTGTCCCTGCTCCAGCACCACCTGGAGGCTGGCGAGGCAAAGGGTGAGCAACCCAATGCCGGTCCAGTCGACGCCGCCGCGACCCACCCCCCACGGCACCCCGGCGGCCAGCTGGTCGGCGGGGCGATCCGGCTCCAGGAAGGCCAAGGCCATCAGCACCGTGAGCAGGCCGAAGGGCAGGTTGATGAAGAAGATCCACCGCCAGCCGAGGGTGTCGGTGAGCAGGCCCCCCAGGGTGGGGCCCAGGGCCGGGCCCACCAGCACCACCATGCCGAACACGGCCTGGGTGGTGGCCTGGAAGGCCGCCGGCACCGACTGGAACAGGATCGCCTGGGCCTTGGGCAACAGCCCACCCCCGAGCAGCCCCTGCAGAATGCGGGCCACCACCAACACCGTGAGGTTGGGGGCCAGGCCGCAGAGCATCGAGGCGGCGGTGAAGCCCACCAGGCAGAAGATGAAATAGGTGCGCTGACCAAACACACCGCTCAGCCAGGTGCTGAGCGGGATCATCACCACGCTGGCCATCGCGTACCCCGTGACGACCCAGCCCACCTCGGCCAGGGTGGCGCCGAGGCTGGCCTGGATGTGGATCAGGGCCACGTTGGTGATGCTGGTGTCGATGATCTCCAGCAGGGCGCCGATCGAGGCGGTGATCACCATCGCCCACTGGCGGGGGGTGAGGCCGGTGGGTTCTGGCGGCAGCGGCGGCGGGGGCGTTCCGCCCGGGGGTTGGCCCGCAGGCCCGGGCAGGGCAGCGGGGGATCCGGCCACCACGGTTGGTTGCGCCGGGGCACCGGCCCTCATGGCCTGCGCACGCTCACCGTGGCGGAAAGGCCGGGCACCAGGTTGAGGCCTTGGGTGTCGCGGGGGTCGAGGTCGATGCGGGTGGAGATGCGCTGCACCACCTTGGTGAAGTTGCCGGTGGCGTTGTCCGGCGGCAGCAGGGCGAAACGGGAGCCGGCGGCGGGGGCCAGGCTGCTCACCTTGCCCCGCAGCACCTTGTTGGGGTAGGCGTCGATGCGCACCTCGGCGGCCTGGCCGGGCTTGAGGGCGGTGAGCTGGGTTTCCTTGAAGTTGGCCTCCACCCAGGGATTGGTGTCGACCACGGTCATCAGGGGCTGGCCGGGCTGCACCTGGCGCCCCGGTTCGGCGTGGCGGGAACCGATCCGCCCGGCGCTGGGGGCCGTGATGCGGGTATAGGAGAGATCGAGTTGGGCCTCAGCGAAGGCGGCCTTGGCCTGCATCACCTTGGCCTTGCCGGCGGCGGCCTTCTGGCGATCCACCCCCACATCCTGGATGCGGGCCTGGGCGGTCTGGCGGGTGGCCTGGCTGTGGGTGAAATCAGCCTGGGCCTGGCGATAGGTGGTGACCGCCCGTTCCGCCTCCTGGCGGGATACGCCCCCCTGTCGGGCCAGCCCCACCAGCCGCTGGGCATCGGCAGCGGCGCGGGCCAGTTCGCTGCTGGCCGATTGCTGGTCGGCCACGGCCATCCCTTCCGCCGCCCGGGCGGTGCTCACCGAAGCCCCGGCCTGCGCCGCCATCGCCTGGGCCTCGCGGGCCACCTGTTCAAGATCAGCCCGGGCGCGGAACAGGCGAGCCTGGGCATCGCGGTCGTCGAGCTGCACCAAGGGCTGGCCAAGCTTCACCTCCTGGTTGTCCTCCACCAGCACGCGGGCGATGGTGCCGTTGACCCTGCTGGAGATCTCGGTGAGATGGCCCTGGAGTTGGGCGTTGTCGGTTTCCACCAGGCCCCAGTGGGCCACCAGGTAGGCCCCGCCTCCGGCCAGGGCCGCCAAGCCCAGCAGGGGGGGCAGCCAGCGGCGGGGCGAGGTCGGGGACTTGGCGGGGGCTAGGGGGCCGTCGCCGATAGCGGAGGGGACCGCCGATGGATCTGATTCGCCCGCTCCGGCGGGGATGCCCTGGGACCCCGTGCTTGCCGAATCGCTGGCCTCCGTTCCTGCCGCCGCACGGGTGCCAGGCGTGGGCTCGGGCGATCCGTGACCGTGCGGCGGTGGCGGCGCCCCATCACGGCGACTCGCGGGCGCCTGCGGACCGACCGAAGGGGCGGACGCCATGGCAAGTGAGTAACTACTCACTAACAGTAAGCCCCGCCTCCGTCAGGAGGCGGCCGGGGTCGCGTCCGCTTGTCGGGAAACGAAGAAAGCCCATCCCCCTGGTGCCCCTCGCCGCCGGGGCATTTAAAACTCGATCAGCTCCTCAAGCTTCATGGTTGATCCGCTGCTCCGATCGATCGCCAACCGGCGAGCTGCCAGGTTTGGGTCCCCCCTGATCGCCGCTGCCCTGCTGGCCGGAGCGGCGCCCATGGCCGTACTCCTGCCACCGGCGGTAGCGGCCCCCCTAGCCGGAGCCGCTCCGGCCACCCTCTACGCCGGCGGCCCGATCCTCACCATGGCCGGGGCGAAACCGGCCTACGCCGAGGCCCTGGTGGAGCGCGGCGGCCGCATCGTCTACGTGGGCCCCCTGGCCGGGGCGATCCGCGCCGCCGGCGGCGGGGCGAAGCGGGTCAACCTGGCCGGCCGGGCCCTGCTGCCCGGTTTCATCGATGCCCACGGCCACCTGCCCGACTACGTGGCCACCTGGGGCCGGCCCGACCTCAGCCCGCCGCCGGTGGGCACCACCCGCCGCATCGCCGACATCCAGGCCACGGTGCGCGCCTACCTGGCCAGCCACCCCGCCCCGGCCGGCCAGCTGCAGTTCTTCATGGGCTACGACGACAGCCTGCTGGAGGAGAAGCGCCATCCCACCCGCGCCGATCTCGATGCAGTGAGCGCCACGGTGCCGATCGTGCTGATTCATGCCTCCGGCCACCTGGTGGTGGCCAACACCCCGGCCCTGGCCCTGGTGAAGATCAGCAAGGCCACGCCCGATCCAGCCGGTGGCTTCATCCAACGGGACCCCGCCAGCGGCGAGCCCAATGGGGTGCTGGAGGAAACGGCTGGCCTGCCTTTCATGGCCCTGATCCCCCAGCCCGATCAGGCCGAGAAGCTGCGGCGCCTCGATGCGGTCCAGAAATGGTGGGCCAGCTACGGCCTCACCACCGCCCAGGACGGCCTCAGCAACGCCGGCAACATCACCCTGCTGCGGGAGGCGGGCCGTCAGGGGCGGCTGATTCTCGATGTGGTGAGTTATCCCTTCTACCGGGTGCTGGGCGAGCTGAGCAGCCTCGATGCGCGGGCCAGCAGCAGGGCGGTGATCTACGCGCCCGGCCGGGCGCCGATCAGTTCGCTGGTGTCGAATGCCGGCCGTGAATTTGCAAGCGGCGCCGAAGCGGCCACGCCGCCACCAGCCGATGGGGCCGCCACCGCCAAGCTGGAGGTGGGAATTTACCGAAACCACCTCAAGATCGGTGGCATCAAGCTCACCGGCGATGGCTCACCCCAGGGCAAGACCGCCTACATGAGCCAGCCCTACGCCTCCCCCCCATCGGGCCAGAAGGCCGATTACCGGGCCTACGCGGTGATGAACCAACAGGAGGTGAGCGATTGGGTGGCCTTCGGCTACCGCAACAACGTTCAAATCATCACCCACACCAATGGCGATGCCGCCCTCGACCAGTTCCTGGTGGCGGTGCAGCAGGCCCGTGCCACTTATGGCGCCAAGGATCTGCGGCCGGTGGCGATCCATGCCCAGCTGGCCCGCCACGACCAGGTGGATCGCATGAAGGAACTTGGCATCGTGCCGAGCTTCTTCACCGCCCACACCTTCTTCTGGGGGGATTGGCACCGCCAGAGCTTCGGCGAGCAGCGGGCGGCGGGGATCAGCCCCACCGGCTACGCCTACGGCAAGGGCGTGATCTTCACCAACCACAACGATGCGCCGGTGGTGCCCCCCGACATGCTGCGCCTGGCCCAGACAGCTGTGGTGCGCACCACCCGCAGCGGCTTCGTGCTCGGTCCGGCGGAGCGGGTGAGCCCCTATGTGGCGCTCAAGGCCATGACCGACTGGGCGGCCTATCAGTATTTCGAGGAGCAGAGCAAGGGCACCCTGGAGCCCGGCAAAATCGCCGACCTGGTGATCCTGGAGCGCGATCCCCTGAAGGGTGATCCCACCACCATCAGCACGATCAAGGTGGTGGAAACGATCAAGGAAGGGAAGCCCATCTTCCGGCTTGGGGTGGACAAGATCGATGCCGCCTCGGCCCAGGCTGCGAGCCGAGTGGCCGCGACTCCGGATCTGGCGGAGCAGCGGATCCACGGGCATTGAGGGCATCGCCACGGAGGCCATCACGGCGGAGCCATCGCGACAGAGCCAACGTCGCGGCAGCCGACTAGACTAAGACTTGGTTTAGTCAGAACCGCCGTGGCCTTGGTCAACGTTCATCAGGCCAAGACCCATCTCTCCCAGTTGCTGCAGGACGTGGAGCAAGGCAACGAGGTTGTGATCGCGCGTTCGGGGGTGCCGATCGCGCGGCTGGTGCCCTGGCAGGCTCCGGCCCAGCGGGTGGCGGCACCCGGCGCGATGCGCGGCCAGATCGAACTCCGTGATGACTTCGATGCACCCCTCGATGGCTTGTTCGAGGCGTTGCCATGACGCGGCTGTTGCTCGACACCCATCTGGTGCTGTGGTGGCTGAACGACGATGCGCGTCTGCCCCGGCCGGTGGTGCAAAGGGTGCAATCGCCGGATGCGGAGGTCTTCGTGAGCCAGGCGTCGCTGTGGGAGATGGCGATCAAGGTTTCAATCGGCCGGCTCCAGGTGGATCTGGTGGCCCTTGAGCGCCAAGTGCCGGAGCAAGGCTTCCGTTGGCTGCCGATCAGCAACGCCCACCTCCTGGCCGTGAGGGATCTGGAGAGCGATGGTGTCCATCGGGATCCCTTTGATCGGCTGCTGGTGTGCCAGAGCCGGGTGGAGCCGATGCTGCTGCTCAGTGGCGACAGCCAGCTGCAGCGCTATGGATCCACCGTGATCGTGGTGCCCTGAGCAGCGATCCTCACAACCGGAACATCACCTGGGAAATCACCACCCAGGCGTTCTTGTCACCGAACACGTCATAGGTGGTGAGCTTGTAATTGCCCTCCAGGCCCAGCTGCAGCCAGGGGTTCACATCCCAGATCACGTTGGCGAAGGCCGTGCTGTTCACCTGCAGGCCGAACGGGCCGGAATTCTGGGCATTGTCGATGCCGTAGCCCAGATTGAAGCGCAGGTTGTCGGCCAGATACACGTAGAGCTGGCCCCAGCCGCCGGCGGTGGGCACGGCCTGGTTGCTGACGCGGTTGTAAGTCTGGAAGATGCCGGCCATGTATTCGCCCAGCCCCTGACCGGTGTAAAGCTCGCCGTTGAGGCCGAAGCGGCGGCCCAGGGCGATCTGGCCGTCGAAAGCCGCCCCCCACACATTCACCGTGGAGCGGTTGGCCACCAGGGTGAGCGGATCGCTGGGGCGGATGTTGTCGAGCACCCGCAGCTGGCCCACCACACCCGAAACCCCCAGCTCCACCAGCCGCAACCGGCGCCCGCCGGCCCTCTCGGCGGCCGTGCCGAAGCCGAGATTGAGACGGGCCTCCACATTGGGCCAGCCGTTGTCCTCCACGATCTCCTGGGTCTGGAGGTTGGCCAGATCCACGTTGCTGGGCAGGGCGGTGGTGATCGGCGAGGACACCGCCAGCTGCACCTGGCCCCCGAAACCGGCGCCCTGGCCCACGCTGCGCTCGACCCGGAACTGGGGCCGGTAGGCGCCGGGGTTGCCGGAGCTGGCCAGTTTGCCGGTGGTGAGATTGTCCGGATCGCGAGGCGCGAACACATCGAAGTTCTGGCCGGCGGCGATGCGCCAGTGGCCATCACCGATTTCGCCGTAGGCCACCACCGGCGTGAAGCTGTAGCCCTCGGCCAACAGGTTGTCTTGCAGGATGAACAACGCGAAGGCCCCCGGGGTCCAGTTGCCCCACTTCGGCCCCTGGAAGGCCGCCGTCACCGTGCTCTGCTGGGCCGAAAGGTCGTAAGAGGCGTCGGGATTCTTGGGGCTCACGATCAGGGGCTGGCCCGGGTTGAAGGTGTAGCGGCTGCTCGAGAAGCCGAGCAGCTTGGCCTCGGCCCACAGCCGCAAGGTGGCGCCGCCGGCCTGAAGGGCGAAGCCCTTGCCGGGGGTGTAGGTGGCCGTGGGTGCCGGTGCGGTGGGAGCGCCGGAGATGGAAGCACCAGCCATGGCAGCCCCAGGGGAGGCGGCCTGGCCGGTGAGCTGGCGGCGCAGGAGGGCCAGATCGGCGGCGAGGGCGTCCTGGCGGGCGGTTTCGGCGGCCAGTTGGCTCTGCTGGGCCGCGATCCGCTGGCGCGAGGCGGCCAATTCCTGCTCCAGCACCTCCAGCCGGCTCAGGGCATCGGCGGGGGGGCGGCAGGCGGGGGCGGCGGCCAGCTTCGCCGCCAGGGCCGGATCGGCCCGCAGCAGCTCGGCCGGCGCCGTGGTTGCATCCAGCCCTAGGGCGGAGCGGCAGCCCTTCAGCGCCAGTCTGGCCGCCATGCCCGTCGGCTGAGGCGCATCGGCCCTGGCAGGGGGAAGGAGCGCGATCGCAGCTCCTCCCGCCAACAACAGGGGGAGCAGAAACGGGCTGGGCCGGCGCTGTTGGAGCAGACCGTTTGGGGACCACGGGCCAAGGGGAAACGCCAGGGCAGTGCGGGCCAGGTTCACCACGCAGACAAGGGAAGCTGGATGAATAATCGCGATTGCCGCGGCACTCCGCCATCGATCCACCCCGAAATTGCTTTGTAAAAAACGCAAATCGGCAGCATCAACACGAGCCCCGATCTACTTTCCGGTCGTAGCAAGGGACCCCTTGCTTGCGGTTCGACCGCAATCGACACCCCAGCTGCTGCTCGTCGCCTACCGCACCATGCTCAACCGTCGCTCCCGCTCAGGATCCGGCCGCAGCTTCGCCCAACGCCGCAGCAGCATCGGCCTGCTCCTCTCCGCCGGCCTGCTCGGCGCCACGGGCCTGCCGGTGGGCGCCATGCCCCTCAGCCCTACGGCCACCCTCTACAGCGGCGGTGACATCCTCACCATGGCGGGCCCGAACCCGCTCTACGCCGAAGCGCTGGTGGAGAAGGGCGGCAAGATCCTCTATGCGGGCCCTTTGGCCGGTGCGATCAAGGCGGCCGGAGCCGGAGCCAGGCGCGTCAATCTGGCCGGCCACACCCTGCTGCCGGGGTTCATTGATGCCCACGGCCATATGGTCTATTACGGCAAGAACCAGATGGATGCCGACCTGTTGGGGGTCAAGGACATCCCGGAGCTGGTGGCCCGTCTCAAGGCCCATGCCGCCTCGGTGCCGGCGGGAGCCTGGATCGTGGGTTTTGGCTATCAGGCCAGAGCGTTGCGAGAAGGGCGCACCCCCACCGCGCTCGAGCTGGATGGGGTGTCGCCCAATCGGCCCGTGATGATCGTCGATTCCTCCGGCCACCTGGGATCGGCGAACAACGCCCTTCTCAAGCTGGCTGGGGTCACCGCAGCCACGGCCGATCCCACCGGTGGCGCCTTTGCCCGCCAAAGCGGCAGCCGTGAACCCCTGGGCCCGATGGAGGAGACGGCCCTCAACGCCGTGCGCAGTCAACGGCCTGCCTTCACCGGCAAGCTGGCCGATGACGCGATCCTGGCGGGTGCTGCCGCCTGGGCGCGCTTTGGCCAGACCACCGCCCAGGATTGCGGCATCGGCCTGGGCGCCGACGACATCGCAGTGGTGCGCAATGCGATCGATAAGAAACTGCTGCCGATTGATCTCTACATCTGTGCCAAGGATTCGGCCACCAATGATGTGATCGATGCCGCCTACGGCGTCTCCCAGGCCTATACCCCCTCCTCCACCGGCACCGCTGCGCTGCTGCTGGCCGCCAGACCCGATCTCGATCGTCGCTACATCAACCGCGTGCGGCTGGGTGGCATCAAATACTGGCTTGATGGCAGCGTGGACACCGCCTGGTTCACCCAGCCCTACACCACCAATCCCCCGGGTAAGCGTGGGGAGTATCGAGGTTACGAACAGATCCCGGATGCGGTGCTGCTGGCTGGCGTGGAGCGCTTCTGGAACACCGGCATCCAGATCAACATGCACATGAACGGCGATGCCGCCGCCGATCAGGCCTTGCGGGTGATCGAAGCGGTGATCAAGAAAAAAGGCTGGAGCGACCACCGTCCGGTGTTCATCCATGCCAGCTATCTGCGGCCTGATCAGATCCAGCGCATCAAGGCGATCGGCGCGGTGCCGAGTTTCCTGGTCGCCTCAATCTCCTCCGCCGGTGACGCGGTGGAGCGGCTCTGGGGCCCGGAGCGGGCCGCCCATGCTGCCGCCGCCAATAGCTTCCAGATGGCGGGCCTGCCTTACACCCTCTCCCATGACGCCCCGGTATCCCCCCAGCCAACGATCCTGGGGTTGGTGGATGCCGCCGTGAACCGCCGCACCGCCAGCGGCCGGGTGATCGGACCGGCCGAACGGATCAGCCCCTACGACGCCCTGCGCGCCGTGACCGTGATGGGCGCCTATCAAATCAAGGAAGAGAAGAGCAAGGGCAGCCTGGAGCCCGGCAAACTCGCCGATCTGGTGATCATCGAGCGCAATCCCCTCAAGGTGGATCCGGCCACCATCAAGGACATCGCCGTGCTGGAAACGATCAAGGACGGGCACACGATCTACAGGCGCGATGTCAGCGGCAATCGGAACCCGAAAGCATCGGCCACGCCGCCATCAGCCGGAGCTTCCCTCCCCTGTCTGAACGAGCACCGCCCCGGCGAGGTGCTGGCCCTCACCCCCCAGGCGCGGGACACCCTGCAACTGCTGGAGCGGGCGGCGGCGGGGCGTTGAGGGTGCCGATATTCTCAAACGGACCGCCAGCACAGCCGAACCACCCGCCGAGGCTTGATCAGGCGGGTTCCCGTCAAGCGCCACGCAACACTCGCGTCCCAAGCACACAACCGAACAGCATGCACCTACGAATCTCGCCTTGCCCTGAGGCAACGACGCCCCCCCTCGCGGCGCGACTAGCCCCTGCGTTGGCCGGCGTGGTGGGCCTCCTGGTGGCAATGCTGGCGGGCCCGCGGGCCGTGGCGGCAGCCCCCCAGTCGGACCCGACAACGGCCCAAGCCGTCAACTTGCTTCCGCCGGCGAAGATCGGCCAGGCAGCGCTCATCGACCCAGGCCTACCGGCGCCGATCGGGAACCCATCCGCTCCCGAAATCGCCCAGGCCCAGGCCCCGGCCGCAGTGGGTGGAGTGGGGGCGGAAACACCCCAGCAGCTAGGCGCGGAGGAGGCCAACCTGGCCAAGCAATTGGCCAACCCGGTGGCCTCGCTGATCAGCGTGCCGTTCCAGTTCAACTACGACAGCGGCATCGGCGTTCAGGAGAACATCCAGCGGGCCAACCTCAACATCCAGCCGGTGGTGCCCTTCAAGCTCTCGGCCAACTGGAACCTGATCTCCCGCACGATCCTGCCGGTGGTGAACTTCCAGGGCGCGGCGGGGCCGGAAACCGGCCAGCTCAACTTCGGCGACACCGTGCAGAGCCTGTTCCTCTCCCCCGCCAAGCCCGGCCCCGGTGGTGTGATCTGGGGCGTCGGCCCAGTGGCCCTGCTGCCCACCGCCACCGGCCAACTCAGCGGCATTCACCAATGGGGCCTCGGACCCACCGGCGTGGCCCTGGTGCAGCGGGGCCACTGGACGGTGGGCGCCCTGGCCAACCACCTCTGGAGTGTGGCCAATAACGGCTCCAACGCCAATGTGAATGCCACCTTCCTGCAGCCGTTCCTCACTTACACCACCACCAACGCCTGGACCTTCACCCTCAACACCGAATCCACCTACGACTGGGCCGCCAACCGGTGGGCCGTGCCGGTGAACCTGGTGGTGGCCAAGGTGACCAAGGTGGGCAACCAGCTGGTGTCGCTGGGAGCCGGCGTGCGCTATTGGGTCGATGGACCCGATAGCGGCCCCCACGGCTGGGGAGGCCGCTTGGTGGCGACCCTGCTCTTTCCCACACGCTGACCCCTTCCCGATCCCAGCCCCTGACGCCCCATGAACCCCCTGGCACCCCTTGTTGTCCCTGGCCTTCGGGCCGCTGGCCTTGGTCTTGCCTTGGGCCTGATCGGTGCCACCGCCACCCCGGTGGGAGCGGCACCGCTGCCTGTGCCCGCTGCCACCCTGTATCGCGGCGGCGACATCCTCACCATGGCGGGGCCCAATCCCGCCTACGCCGAGGCGCTGGTGGAGAAGGGCGGGCGCATCCTTTATGTGGGGCCCCTGGCTGGGGCAATCAAGGCGGCCGGTGGCGGCGCCCGCCAGGTGGACCTGGCCGGCCGCACCCTGCTGCCGGGCTTCATCGATGCCCATGGCCACCTGGTGCTGGCCAGCCACACCCTGCTCAACGCCGACCTGATCGGCGTGAAGAGCATCCCCGAGCTGCTCGGGCGCATGAAGGCCCATGCCGCCACCTTGCCGGAGGGCGTTTGGGTGGAGGGCCTGGGCTACCGGGCTGAACAGCTCGCCGAAAACCGCCACCCCACCAAGGAGGAGCTCGACAGCGTGAGCGCCAGCCGGGCGGTGTTCGTGCAGGACGGCTCCGGCCACCAGGGTTCGATCAACTCCGTGCTGCTCAAGCAGATGGGCTGGAATGCCAGCAGCAAGGATCCGGCCGGGGGGGTGATCACCCGCAAACCGGGCAGCAGCGAGCCCAGCGGCCACATCGCCGAAGCGCCGGTGTTTGCGGTGCTGGCGGCCAAGGCGCCCCTCACCCCAGCCCAGATTCGCCTCGGGGTGGGCAAAGCCGTGGCCCTCTGGACGGCCAATGGTCAAACCACGGCCTCTGAGATGGGTTTTGGCCTCAGCGATGACGACATCGACGTGGCCCGTCAGATGCTCGACGAGAAGCTGCTGCCGATCGACCTTCTCCTCTACGTGAAGCATTCCTTCCTGGAGCAGGCCAAGGCGGGCCGCAACGCCGTGGTCGCCCAGTACGCCGATCCCGCCTCGCGGGCGCCACGGGTGGATGGCGATGGGCGTTACCTCAACCGGGTGCGGCTGGCGGGGGTGAAGTTCTGGCTGGACGGCAGCATGGACAACGCCTTCATGTCGCAGCCCTACACCAACAATCCGCCGGGCAATACGGAGAAAAACTTCCGCGGTCTGGCTGTGGATCCCCAGGCGGCCGTGGAGGCCACCGTGGCCACCTATTGGAAGAGCAACCGCCAGGTGGCTGGCCACAGCATCGGCGACCAGGCGGTCGACAACTTCCTCACGGCGATCGAGAAGGCCTACGCCGCCCAGGGCCCGGCCGACCATCGGCCGGTGATCCAGCATGCCCAGTTCCTGCGGCCCGATCAGATCGTGCGGGCCAAGAAGGTGGGCGCCATCACCAGCTTCACCGCCGGCGGCATCTATCCCATGGGCGACTACCTGGCCCGGTTGATGGGCCCGGAGCGGCTGGCCTGGGCCGGGGTGGCGGGTTCGGTGCAACGGGCCGGCATCCCCTGGACCATGCACCACGACATGCCCGCCGGCGTCAGCCCCAGCCTGATCTATGCCCTCTGGAACATCGTGAACCGCACCACCAAATCCGGGGTGGTGCTTTCACCTCAGGAACGGGTGAGCCCCTACGACGGCCTGCGGGCCCTCACCATCAACGGTGCCTACCAGTTCCACGAGGAGAAAACCAAGGGTTCGCTAGAGCCCGGCAAGTTGGCCGACCTGGTGGTGCTGAGCGCCAATCCCTTGAAGGTGGATCCGATGACCATCAAGGACATCCAGGTGCTGGAAACGATCAAGGAGGGCACCAGCCTCTACAGCAACCCCGCCCTCACCGCCGGCGGGGCCACCACCGCAGCAGCCCCGATCAACGAGAAGGACAACTGCCTGGTGCCCCACGACCAGCCCCAGAAGCCCCTCAATCCGGCCCAGCAGGCCACCTTGGATCGCCTCTTGGCTCCAGGACCCTGAGGCCGATCAACAGAGCAAGCCCTCCAAGCAGGCTCAGAGGATCCGGAGCCGGCGGGTACAGCGATCTGTAGCGTTCAACAGCATTCGAAACCGCCAGCGCACCATGCTCACCATCCCGGATCGGTGGGGACCGTGTTGCCTCAGCGAACCGCGAGTGCCCTTTCTCAGTCTGCCGGAAACCTCGGCCCAGCTCGGTGACCCGGTGCAGGTGGCCGAGAGGCTGGCCACCCTGCTGCCTGTGCGCAGTTGTGATGCCGTTGAGCGTCCCTCCCCTGCGAGCCCGTTCCGCTGTCACACCGGCGGCCTGCGGCTCGGGCCCCTCACCCTGGTGGCGATCTGGGGACCGGGTCTGCGGGGCGAGGTGGATGGCACCGCCCAGGCCAGCTTCATCCTTCCCTATCGGGGCCAGGGGCACTTCCGGCTCGGCCGCCGCAGCCTGCGCAACCTCGCCGGCCGGACCCTGCTGTATCTGCCCCCGGAACCCTGGCGCACCAGCAACGACGCCATGGGGGGCGTCACCATCCGGATCGATCCGGCCCTGATCCGCCGGGTGGGACTCACCATGGCCGGGCCCCAGGCATCCCCGGAGTCCTGGCAGGCCCTCACCACCAACCCGCTGATGGTGGAGCTGGAGCAGCCCTCCAACGCGCTGCGGTTCGAGCGGCTCTACCGGTTGATGGTGTTCATCCATGGCCTGCTGCTCCGCCAGGGCGGTGTGCCGGATCTCCTGCGGCTCGACGATCTGCTGGTGCGCCAGATCGTGGAGGTGCTGGCCCCGGCCCTGCTGGCCAACCACTCCGCCCCCGATCCGGCGGCCTCCGACTGTGCCATCGATGAGCTGGTGGATTGGATCCATGCCCACTGCCACGAGGCGATCAGCCTTTCGGATCTGGAGGAGCGCTCCCATTATTCGCGCCGCAGTCTCCAATACGCCTTCAAGGCCAGGTTCGGCTGCGGCCCAATGCAATACCTGCGGCGCCAGAGGCTCTGGCTGGCCCGCCGCCGGCTGGAGGAGCCCGGGCGGCATTGCAGCGTGGGCAGCATCGCCGGCGCCTGTGGCTATCTCAGCCTGGCCAGCTTCAGCCGGGATTTCCAACATTGCTTCGGGATGACACCCTCCAGAGTGCTTGCCCAACGGAGATGATCCGCTCAAGGCGCCCGCCTTGGGTAGCGATCGGCACAGTTTTTGGCGCCGTTTCACAGCGAAGGTGTGGGGTTGGTGTTCTGTCCATGGCCTTGTCTGCTGAGCAGGAAATCTCCAGCCTGTTTGCCCTGTTCGACCTGAACGCTGACGGGGAGATCACCCCCGAGGAGGTGGAGCAGGTGCTGATCGCTTTCAGGGGGATCCTTGCTCCTGAGGAAGCCGTAGCGCTGCGCAAGTTGGTCAACGATCAAGGCGTGGTGAGTCAGGCGCTGTTGATGCAGTGGGCCACCCAACTGCCTGGTCTCGAAACCGATCAGATCCTCCGGGAACTGTTTGCGCTGATCGACAGCAACGCCAGTGGGTCGTTGAGCCGTGATGAGCTCGCTCTGATGCTCAGCCTGCTGCAACCATCAAGCAACAGCAGCACACCCAACAGTGAGGCGTTGCTGCATCGGCTGGATCGGGACGGCAATGGCCAGATCAGCTGCGACGAATTTCTGGCCCTGATCCGAAGCGATACCGGACTGTACCTATCCCTGGCAGACCTGAAGCGGCTGAAGAAGAACCTCGTACAGCTCACCAGTACGGCCCGTCTCGCCGGCGTGGGGCTTGTGGAGGTGGATTGCGATCTGGGAGCAGGAACCGCTGGAGCCGGTGCGGGGATCGAGCTGCTCAAGGGCGCTGTGCAGCGCCAACAGGATCTGCGCCGACTCAGTGAGGGGCTGATCCAGGAGATCGAAGGCCAACGGCATCCCTCCGCCCGCGCTGCTGCCCGCGCCTCCGACGGCGTTGCCGGCGCTGCCACACCCCATGCGCGCCATATCGAGGCCATCGCGCGGGTGATGGCCGATGCCGCCGACCTGGTGGCCGCCGCACTCAGGCAGGGGCTCTTTCCGATCGTGCTGGCCGGCGACCACTCAACCGCTGCCGCCACCATCGCCGGGATCCGCCGTGCCCATCCCAACGAGCGATTGGGGGTGATCTGGATCGACGCCCATGCCGACATCCACTCCCCGTTCACCACGCCCTCGGGGAACATGCACGGCATGCCCCTGGCGATCGCGGCCGCCCACGACAACCTGACGGAGGCGATCAATGACCCGGATGACGTGACACGGCGGCTCTGGCGGCAGCTGCAGGAGCTGGGTGGATCCCAGGGGCCGGCCTTCGATCTGGGCGATCTGATCTACATCGCCGTTCGCGACACGGAGCCCGCCGAGGATGTGACGCTGGCCTCCAAATCCATCCCGGTCATCCGCACCGAACAGGTGCGGCGGGAAGGGCCCGATGCCGCCGCCCGCCGCTGCCTCGAGTACCTGGCCGACGTGGATCGGATCTACGTGAGCTTCGATGTGGATGCCCTCGATTCCACCATCTGCAAGGGCACGGGCACACCGGTGCCAGGCGGACTCTGGCCGGATGAGGCCGAGGCGATCCTGCGCCGGCTGCTGACCGATCCGCGGGTGTGTTGCTGGGAGATCTGTGAGATCAATCCCCATCTCGATACGCTCAACACCTTGGCTGAGGTGTCCCTAGGGATTTTCAATGGCGGCCTGGAGGAGCTCGCGGAGCGGCTCAGCACTCCCGGGGTCGGCGATGCAGGCTGAATCCCCCTCCACCTATGGCCTGCTCCTAGGCCTGCTTGAGCCTCCTCCAAGCAGGCCCTCCCGGTTGCAACGGCTGCTGCCGAGCAGTGGCACGCTGCCGCACCTGAACCAACCGGGCCGCCAGGGGCTTCGATTGCTGCTGCCCTGGCTCACCGGCCTGCGCAGTCTGGGCCAGGTGATCTTCATCAACAATCCACTCAGCGGCGCCGTGCTGCTGCAGGCCATCCTGCTGGAATCTCCCTGGATGGCGCTGTTGGCCGTGGTCGGCACCACCGGGGCCAACCTGGCTTCCCGGGGCTTCAGCCTGGCGCCGGGACTGCGGCATCAGGGCATCCATGGCTTCAACGGAACCCTGGTGGGCTGCGCGGCAGCCGCCTTGGGGAGCATCGGATCAACGGCCAGCGCAGCGCTCTGGATCGTCCTGGTGCTGATCGGCAGCGCTGCAACCACCCTGTTCGTTGAGGCGTGGGGGCGCCGCTTCCATCGCCGCGGCTCCCTGCCGCCGCTCACCCTGCCCTTCTGTCTGGCCACCTGGGCGCTGCTGGCGCTGGCCGGCGGCCTGCTGCCCATGGCGCCCGATCCCGCCGCCTTGCCGGGCACCGAGACGCTCGGCACCCTGCAGGCCCTGGCGCTCGGCCTGCCGCGCAGCTTCGGCCAGGTGTTTCTCTGCGGAAAGCTCAGCAGTGGCGTGCTGGTGCTGCTGGCCACGGCCCTGGCCAGCCCCCTGGCTGCGGCCTTGGGTCTGCTTGGGGCGATGGCGGCCATGGCTGTCGCCCTGCTCCAAGGGGCGAGCGCCGCCGCTGTGGCCCAGGGGCTGTGGGGTTACAACGGTGTGCTGGTGGCGATCGCGATCGGGGGGATCTTCCATGCCCCCACCCGCCAGAGCCTGCTGCTGGCCATTGGCGGAGCGTCCCTCTCCGTGCCTGTCTCCCTGGTGCAGAAGGAGCTACTGAGCGGCCTGCCCGAGCTCACCCTCGCCTTCGTCGTCACCACCTGGGCCTTGATGTTGGCGGCAAAGCGCAGCCTGCCCGCGCTGATCCCGGTGTCCCTCCATGCGGTGGTCACGCCTGAGGAGCACCGCCAGCGCTACCGGGTGGCGCGGGATGTGCTCTGTGCCTTCCGCGTGAACCTGCGCCGCCGCTCCGGTGCTGGCTCCCCACCGCGCGTCAGCCCTGGGGTTCCCGAGGCGGTACGCCAGAGAATCAGCGTGCTGTTCGCCCAGCTCGATCGCGATGGCGATGGCAGCATCAGCCTCTCGGAAATGACCGATGCCCTGGGGGGCGCCCCTTCAGCCGATGGGCCCCTCGGCCGGCTCCCGGACCAGACCGGCCCGCAGCTGGCGGCAGCCCTGGCCGCCATGGATCTCAATGGCGATGGCCGCGTCGACCTGGCGGAGTTCACCGAGCTGATCCGGCGCCTGCAGCTGCTGCGCCAGGGAGAGGAACGCCTGCTGCTCTATCTGATGCCGGCCGACGCCGATGGCAATGATCAACTCGATGCCGATGAGCTGAAGCGACTGCTCCGCAGCATCGACCAGGAGCCGCTAAGCAGCATCGAGGAGAGACTGCTGTTTGGTCTCAACGGCTCAGCGCTGACGTGGCGTAGCTTCGTCGACCGGTTGCTGCTCACCTAAGCCCCTGGGCCGGATGGCCGCCAGGCCCCAGGGTGGGATCCGCCATCGCAACGCATCAACGGCAGGCCCCAATGGATTGACAATGACGGCAAACCACCACTGCCCACCCCGGCCTTGGCTGACGACCAAACCCTGATCCGCGATTTCGCCTCCCGCTGCCGGGAGCGGATTGAGGAATTCGAGAAGGCCCAGGTGCGCTGCGGCCTGATTGGGCCTTCTGGCAGCGGCAAGTCGTCGTTGATTAATGCGATCGCCGGTGAGCGAATCGCCCGGGTGGGCGTGGTCGAGACCACCAACGATCCCCTGGAGATCAGCCACCGCGGCATCACGTTTGTGGATCTGCCCGGCTGCGGCACCCGCCGCTGGCCCAGGGACACCTATGTAGAGCGGCTGAATCTGGCCAGCTACGACTGTTTCCTCTTGGTGACGGCCCAGCGCTTCTACGAGAACGACGCCTTCCTTTTCCACCAGCTGCGGGCCCTGGGCAAACCCTGCTTTGTGGTGCGCAACATGATCGACCGCGCCATCGAGGATGGCCGCCACGACCACGGCCATGACGCGGCCGAGATCCGGCGGATCATCCAGGCGGACATCCGCGGCCAGCTGGAAGCCGATGCCCCGGAGCGGGTGTATCTGACCTCGGCCCGCCACCCCTTCGAGCACGATCTGCAGGTGTTGCTGGCCGACATCGGCGCGGCCCTTGAGGGCCTCAAGCAGGCCCGCTTCGTGGCGGACATGGCGGCCTATGGCCAGGATGCGCTCCAGCGCAAACGCAAGGTGGCCCAGGAGCGGATCCCCCCCTATGCCGGCCTGGCTGCGGCCAACGGCAGCCTCAATCCCGTGCCCGGTCTGGACCTGGCCGCCGATGTGTCGCTGCTGCTGAAGCTGGGTGAGGAGATCGCCGCCATCTATGGCCTCACCAGCAGCCAGTTCGATTTCATCAAACGCCTGCTCGGTCCGAAGGCCCTGCCGGCGCTGCTCACCAAGCTCGCCCAATTCGGCACGAAGTACCTCGCCCGCGAGGGCCTGATCGGCCTGCTGAAGCGCCTCGCCAGCCGGGAGATCAGCCGCCAGTCCACCCGCTGGATCCCCCTGGCGGGGCCCCTGATCGCCGCCGGCATCGGCTGGCAATCCACCTTCATGCTCGGCGAGCAGCTGGTGGATGAGGCTGAGGCGCTGGCGGGCGAAATCCTGGCCGGCATCCTGCGGGGCAACGGCGGCTCGGAGCGGGCCTGATCCCGGTGGTTGGGTGGGGGCCCGCAGCTGCGTGGCCGATGGCGAAGTTTTGCAAGGATCAGCTACGAGGTTGGAAAAACGCCATACATTCGCTGTCTGGATGCCATCGGCATTCGGTGATCCGTTTCTAAGCAACTGCTCGATCATTCATCCTCCTTATTCCTTGCCCACGGCTGGTGTTGCGAGTTCATTGGTGGCGTCCCCCCGCCGGATCTTGCTGATCGCCAGCGCCAGCCGGTTCGTCTGACTGAAGTCAGGGAATCGAACCACCCCCTTTTCCTTTGCCCCCTCTTGCCATGTCCCTCGTTCGCGCACCTGAGCTCGGCATTGAGCGTTTCGTCAACGACGCCAACCGCCAGCACTGGTCCAACGCTTCCGACGCCGACAAGAACACCATCATTCGTGCCGTCTACCAGCAGGTGCTGGGCCAGCAGCATCTGCTGTCCAGCGAAAGGCTCGGCGGCGCCGAATCGTTGTTCCGTGACGGCTATCTGACCGTGCGTGAACTGGTGCGCACCGTGGCGAAGAGCGGCCTGTATCGCAAGCGTTTCTTCGAAAGCAGCAATCCTTATCGCTTCATTGAGCTCAACCACAAACACCTGCTGGGCCGCGCCCCGCAGAACCGGGAGGAGATGCTGCACCACTTCACAATCCTGCAGGAGCAGGGTGTCGACGCGGAGATCGATTCCTATCTCGATAGTGATGAATATCAGCGCCGTTTCGGCAACGACAGCGTGCCTTATTTGCACGGCTGGGATTACTCGGCCGGCCACCAGGGCCGCCAGTTCTCCTGGATGACCCGGCTGGCCCGCGGTGCCGCCGCCTCGGCCAAGGGCGACGACTCTGGCAACCTGTTCCGCCATAACCGTGCCGTCCACCAGAACCGTGCGGTCCCGGTGGCCGGTTCCGCTGGCCGGGTGGTGATCGTGTCCACCGAGGGTCCCTTCCGCGCCCAGATCAGTGAGGCCTCCGGCCTGGCCGCCGATTTCGATCCCACCACCGTGCGGCGCTCCCATTCCGGCCTCCACCGCCAGGAGGCCCTGCTGGGTTCCTCCGGCGGCCGGGAGGGCGGCATCGCCACCATCACCGCCACCGGCGTGGTGAACAACGCCGTGTCCCGCAGCGGTGCCTACACGGTGCGAGTGCCGGTGAGCAGCCTCAACCAGGCCCTGCAGCGGGTGAACCGCCTCGGTGGCCGCGTGATCAACGTGTCGGTGGGCTGACCTCGCGGCGCCACACCGCCAGCCCCCCCGAACGGCCGCGGGCCGCCAACCAGCGGCGGTCCGCACCGGTGGCGATCAGGGCAAAGAAGGCGCCGCGCCGGGGATCCGGTGCCGGCAGGGAGCGTTGCAGCAGCAGCCATTGGCCGGCGCGGATCTCCAGGCGGTCGAACTGAAAGCGCAGCAGCGGCCTCTGCCCCTCCAGCCAGCCCGGGCCCTGGAAGCGCAGTTCCAGGGGGCCGAGCCGCACCGCATTGGTGAGCTCCAGTCCGGAGCGCTTGTCCGGCCCGGCCTCGGCTCCGGGCTCGATCCGCAGGCTGGCCCCCAGGGCCCGCAGCGCGCCTGCTGCGAGGGGAGAGGGGTGCCGCTGCCCTCTAGACCAGACCTGATCCAGCCACCAGAGTCCAGTGAGGTCGGCGCTCTCCAGGCCCGATCCACCCTGCCGGGCCGATCGCTCCAGGGCCAGCAGGGCATCGCCGCTGGGCAGCGCCTCTATGGCAGGCCCGCTCTCCGGGACAGGGACGATCGGGAGGGGCATGGCGGCGACTTGAAGACGGGAGACGGTACGAGCGCGGCCTGGTGCGGGGCCGTGGCGGCCGAGCGAGCGCTTCCGCCGCTGATGCAGGATCGGATGGAGGGCGACCACCCTGGAGGCCCACCTTTGCAGAGACGCGCCTCTGATGGAGTCCAGCCCCGGATCCCCCCCCAATCCCTCCCTCAATGATGTGCCGGTGGGTCAACGAGTGCGGATCGCCTCCCTTCCCAGCGATGCCGTTCTGCGGGAGCGCCTGTTGGCCCTCGGGATCCGTCCCGGCGTCGTGGTGCAGGTGGTGCGCCGGGGCCGGCCGGGGGGGATTCTGCACTTAGCCCATGGGCCCCTGGAGATCATGCTGCGGAGCGACCAAGCCTCCGAGATCGCCGTGGATGATGATTCGCCGACCGTGGAGGCGCTCTAGCGGCAGCAGCCCCGCGCTGGGAGCTGGGTGCTGGTTAGCCGTGCTGGTCGGGGGGCTTCAGGTCCCGGCCAGTCCGAACAGTCGGCCCCCCTGAAACACCAGTAGGGCCCCGATCCAGGCCAGCGACAGTGACCAGACCACCGAGCGCAGGGCGAACATGC
>Ga0209597_1000144_pt1 | contig 45911 bp, 36 predicted proteins | sample M_140625_MF_Meta_FD_187316 | JGI IMG/M metagenome (GOLD analysis project Ga0209597, IMG submission 187316) | Freshwater microbial communities from Lake Montjoie, Canada to study carbon cycling - M_140625_MF_MetaG (SPAdes) (version 2) | ecosystem: Environmental > Aquatic > Freshwater > Lake... | reverse complement strand
AAAACACCTTTCATATGACGCTACCTCTATTCCCTCCTTTATCCTACGATCTGATACCGTTGACCATACCGGCGTTCCCGTTCCATTATAGATTGATCCTCCATCCCTCGTTATCCTCATGTAATCTGTCCCTTCTATTATAGATTTAACCTTGAACTCCCCTCCGTCATTTACTATATTGTGCTGACTATAAAACATCGCGACTAAGGTCGTCAAAACCAGCAAATCAGTTCTTTTATTTGTAAGGGTGTTAGGATTCGCGAGCATATATTATTTGTCTTAGGTGGCATATCTATTATTAATATATATTATAATGACGATGATCTACTTTTTAATCTTTGTTTTCTAATTATATTCTCTATTTTATTTTTTAGATTTGCCTTCGGTTTCTGATTTACTTTTGCCCTTGTTTTCGCTTTCGGATTAGCTTTAGCTTTAGCTTTAGCTTTGGCTTTTGGTTTTGGTTTTGGAATAATTTCAACATTGCCCTTTTCCTGTTTTTTTTGAGGACTCCTTAATTTTAACCCTATTATTATATTTGCCAAATCATCTATTTCATTATTAATACGCTTACGCTTTTGGTATTCTTTATTTCGTTTATCTAACAAACGCCTTGCTACCTCTTTTCGTTCCGCTGACAAACGCCTTGTTTCTTCTTTTCGTTCCGCTAACAAACGCCTTGTTTCTTCTTTTCGTTCCGCTGACAAACGCCTTGTTTCTTCTTCTCGTTTTTTTTCAAACGCTTTTCGTTGTATCAAAAAATTTTGATATTTTGCTATATCCGTTTCTTTAGAAGATGATGTACCAACCACATTTTTACGAACATATATTAATATACGCTTTCCTTTGCTAAAATTAAAACATCTTTCGCTAAATCCACCAAAAATTTTTGGTCTATCATGCATTACACAATCATCATCTGATAGATAAAAATCCTTATCACTTCTTATATTCCAATCGTGTTTAATCAGATGACAAGGATGTCCTCTGTTACCCATATAAGGTGTTCCATTATATATGTATCTTTTCTTTTTACATGTCATTCCTACGATCATGTGATACATCGGTGGAACTTTATTAAAGTTCCTTAATATTACAGAATCTAAAATATATCTATATCCATTATATTCTATTTCATCAGCCATAGTGGTTAAGTTAGGTCTTATCTCCATATCATCTATGCCATTATTTATGAATTGATGTATTACATTAGTAGGTGAAACATTAATTATTAATATATTAGGCGCTATCCCATTATCTTTATATAAATCTATAACAATATCATCAACTTCATCAACTTCACATTTCCACATTCCGGTTTCTTCTTCTAACTTTAAACGTATAAAATCATCATATTCTCTGTTAAAAGTTGAATAAGAAAAATACATTGACGCTTGATCAAAATCAAACATCTTATAATCAATGCCTAATAACGTATATAGTTTTCCTAAATAATATTCTTCAACAAATCCAACATTATTATATTTGTAATGATTATATACAAATTTTTTGTTGTTCATTTGATTTAAAATTCTTAACATATCAAAAAATATATCCTCCTTGAAATCATTGTATTCGTCGCTTTGTCGCAAATGACCAACAGTTAAATATCGGTCATATAATACTTTTTTAAATAACGAATATATAGATCCTTTATTATCCCATATGTAAGAATGATTCATTACTAGGCTACGACTACGCTGACTGTAAAATATAGCAACTATATTCGACATAAACCAACAAATATTTGTAATATACATAGGTCTCAGAATTCGTGAACATATACTATTTATTTTAGGTGGCATCTCTTATTTATAGTAATATAAAATATTAATACATCTACCATAAAAAACTGATTATTACTTAACTTTAATACAATCCATAATATTTATGCCACTTACGCGTATATTCCATCTGTCCGATTTACATATTCGTAATGGTGATAATATATACTCACGCTATGAAGAGTATCGTAGCGTATTTATAGAAACTATCACATCCATCAAGCTTCAAATCACTAACTTAGAGCTGTCGTTTGAAGACTTTATTATCGTGATTACTGGAGACATATTTCATAATAAAAATGTGATCGGGAACTACGGACTCTTTGTATATCGCGAGTTTATCCAATCGTTATCTAACATCGGACGTCTCTATATCATTTCAGGTAATCACGATTACGATCAAAGCGATATTGATAAACCGTCGCTCGTTTATTCATCCACCTTTGACATCCCTAATGTAATCGTTTTAAATACGTCAACGTCCTTTGTTATAGATAACATCGGTTTCTCCTTCGTAAGTATCGATAAAACACTGGATATCTATAGAAATAGCGGGAGAATACAAGATCTTCCAGCATTCCCTCGCATCCGTAGTGACGTTCAATATAAAGTCGCTCTATTTCATGGATCGTTCGCATCCGCAAAGTTATACAATGGTAAAGCAATCGAAGAAACGTTCAATCCATATCCTCTCGAATGGGTCCAAGACTTCGACTATGTCCTACTTGGCGATATACATAAACGCCAAGTTTTTACATATAAACATAAGACAATGTGTGGGTATTCCGGGAGTCTCATACAACAAAACTTCGGCGAAGACATTATTGACCATGGATATCTGTTATGGAATCTTGAAACAAAAGAAGCTCAAGAAATCAACGTATATAATAATATAGGTTATATTAATATCATTGAAGATATCTCGCAAGAAATCTTCATAAGGACAAATGGTAAATATACAGTGTCTTTACAATCTTACCTTGAAATAAACACAGACTCTTTCCCGAAGTTATTAGAAATAAAATCGTTTTCAAATATTAACTATCAAACGCTAAGCGCCCTATTCAATGCTTACTCAATATCCTTTCAAATCGTATCAAAATTAAATACAATAAGGAATTTGAATGTTCCTGATAGAACCGAGTCCACAAACGAATATCGCGAATGCCTACTCGACACAAACTATCTACTCGTTTATTTCAAAAAAATACTAACAGACGACAAATACAACGTGTTATTAAAAATAATGAAAGATAAAGAATATTTGCTTTTCGATACTCTCGCATACCCCGATGATTTACATACAGAATGTATAAAACGAAATAAGGATCTTGAACCAATTATTCGCTCATGTAATGATGCGGATGACCGACAATCGCTCAAGAAATCATTTGTAATCCAATATCTAGAATGGGAAGGTTTATTGTGTTATGAAAATAAATGTCTAATTAATTTTAAAGATTTATATGCGAAGACATTTATGATAAAAGGCGCCAACGGAACCGGAAAATCAGCGATTTATGATATCTTGCAACTCGCGCTATGGGCAACCAACAATAAGTTTGATACCTACTCCGCCGGATTCATCAATCATAATAAGGAAAAAGGATACACCATTATAGAGGTTGCGATTGACAATATAACTTATCGCATTAAAAGAGAGTTCTGTAAAAAGAAAGATACATTTAAAATTACTAATAAATCGTCAGTGTTGTATAAGTATAATGAATCCGGAGACCTCATAATCCTTAAAAAAGATAGCGCATGTAATACAGAAGTCAAGGCGCTTTTTGGAGATATCAATACGTTCCTTTCTACTTCTATGATTACACAAAATGTGGATAATGATATCCTCGCATTAAACTACAAGGATACTTTGGAAACGATAGACAAATCACATAATATTCAATTTATTCATCATCTATATAATCTCTTTAAAACTGCCATCAATAAATACAAAGACTTTCGTAAAGTTGTAATAAGTAAGAAAGAAGTCTATGAAAAGTTGCTATTTACGCCATTACATAGCGAAGTGAATGACGAGCTACTCTTACAACTTACCGAAGAACTATCAGTACTACACCGTGAAGAAACAGTGCTTCGACAGGCGTTTAACTCTATCCCTATTGATATTCACGATCCATCTTATGTTTCTATTATGAATACCGATTATACAAGCCTTATTCGCGATATCGAGGCAAACGAGAATACACCGATCGTATCTGCTAAAGTATATGAAAAATACAAGGAGAAACTAGGACATTATAAATATCTTCATTCTATTCGCGACGGTGATCGTGATAGCATCCGTATAGCTTCATTGTATTATCAAGAACTGGAAGACGATTTTAATGTGTTACCTTCTGTAAATAAACCTTGTGATATTTCATACCTAAAAAACGAAAAAAAAGATCTACAAGAATACATTGATACTAGTAATAGTGATCGTTCTCATTATACATTAGAAGATATCAACACATTACGAGAAGCATTGACGAAAGATAAAATAAATTTGTGTGAATTAATTTCAAATAAACCAAATAAGATATTGAATACAAATACAAACATAAGAGATATAGATAAAATAATTGACGCGATTTTAAAGACACACGGAACGATTGACGCGTTTAATGATTTCATCTCATCTAATATAAAACCCGTAAAGCGAACGCGAAACGCGTCAATACCTGAACCTATGACAATCAACCACTATACCACCACTATTCTACAAAAGGAAACTCTTGATAGTTATATTAGTAATATTCATAATCAACTTGCTACATATGAGAGCGAGTTTCACATTCTGTTTTCAAAACAACAAAAATTAGCAAATGTAAATATCCCTCACGATAGAGTAGCAAATACGACTATGCGATGTAAAAGCGCCGTATCAATTGCGAAGGAACTGAAACATTACAATATTGACACAATTAATCTCCAAATTACAGAAGACAACGCTATAATGAATGAATATCTTGTAGATCAGGAAGATATTCATAAACTCACAATGGAAATAGATAATTATACAAAGGAACTTCAACTATTCACAGCAAACGAAGAATACCGCTATAATCCCGAATGCCTTATATGCTGTAATCGCCCGTGGGTTTCGCGAATCAAAGAGATCAACGATATTCTATCTACGCTACATACGAAGATAGCTACGCTCCGTAAAAGTATGAAGTATAGCGAGAGCGATTCCGTGATTGTTCAGGAACGTTTGGAAGAAAATAATAAGAAGAAGGCTGATTTTCATTTACTAAATGAATGGTATCGCTATTATAAGTTTAAAGAGACGAGTGATAAAATTACAAATGACATGAATAGTATTATCCAGTCTAAGACTGCTTTACACGAAGAACTCGCTAGCAAAGACACAGAACACAAAACAATTATATCGTATATTGAATATTTCATCACATACTCGTTTATGCTATATGAAGAATACTTGTGTGATATTTACAAGACATGGGAAACGAAATACAAAGAAACAACGGATCAGATAGAGATTCTTGAGAAAAAAATATATCTAAATGATATTATACGTCCGCGCATTGCGAAATACAAAGAACTACAAAAGGCATATGAAGAATGGGAAGCATTTGAACACACAAAACGGATTATAGATACACATCATTACTATAGGCTGAAGGCGATTATAGAAGCGAATGATGTATATAAAGAATACCAAAGCAACGAGCGAATGAAACCACTTATTATACGAAAACATGAATTATATGATACTCTGAAGGAAAAGGAAGATACTATGAAAAGGTTGAATGATAAGGTTGTAAAGTATTCTACGATAAACGCTTATAATAATGAAAATAAAAAGAATTATAATTTGCTCGTGGCGATTGAAGGCAAACTTGATACTATTATTGATGTCATTGATACGATCCTAATTAACTTTCAATCCTTTCGCAAGGAACTATATGATACAATGATTCTCTCGCGACTTGTAGAAAAAACGAATACGATCATTAAAACCTTGTGCCACCAGGACACGAAACCTTTCAGATTAAATTATAATGTTGATATCACGAATGATACAGTTCATATCAACTGGTTAATACATAACGACAATGTATCGTGTGATGACACAAAACAATACATATCGGTATCGCAAGCTTCCGGTTTTCAGCGCTTCGCGATCTCTTTGGCGCTTCGTATGTCTTTGTATTTCAATAATTACGATGTGCAATGTAGACAACTCTTTATAGACGAGGGGTTCATTAATTTTGATAAAAATAATTTGTCGGTAGTTCCAGTATTTCTCAAGAGTCTCTTACATTACTTCAATACGATTGTGATCCTCTCGCATATTGACATTATCCAAGATTCAGTGGATGAAACCGCTGAGATTTGTTTCCATAAAACGAATGGAGTATCGTCACTTGTTTATCGGTAGCGGAGTGATAACTATATTTATTGAATAATTTTAATGTTATCGGCAAAATTATTTTCGTAATCAATTATTTTTTTTGAATCAATAATCCTATTATTTAATATATTAACTTCAAAATGATTCAACAATTTTCCAGTATCCATGTTTTTAATTACCATACCCCATTCACCATCTACTTTTGATATATACATATTATAACGGATATTATTATCTAAAAAATTATAGTTCACATCTTTCGTAAACAAAAAATCAAAATAATTACTTGTAACCGTATTGTCTGTAAATGTTAAATACTTAAGGGATTTTGTAAAAACTAATATATATTTAAAATTAAGATTTTCAAAAAGTTTATTATTTCTTATTTCAAGCCATAGAAGTCTTTTGAAATTATGTAATAATTTAAATAATTTATCGAATACTTTGGAATCTATTTTGATACCATCTAATATTAAAAATTCTACCATAGTATTTTTTTTTAAAAACTCTAAAAAACTATTCAAAGTTGTAGCATTGTCAAATATAATACGACGCAATATGATAGTTGTTATTTGATTGTTGATCGTCAAATTCAAAATATCGACTATTTCTTTAGTTATTGTTAAACTTTGCAAGTTAATAATAGTAACATTCTTCATCAAATAAGGACGGGCAAAAGATAATGATTTAAAACTTTTATTAATTGTAAAAATTGAGAACATTTTAATAAATTCATTATTAAGTATAGTATTATCAAAAACATAATGTAAAATTTTTAAACGAATATCTTCGTGTATATTAGATAAATTTGGAGGAGGGGAAGATTTACGAGGTATTGATTGTAGTTTCATTTTTGGTGTTCGCGTTCGTCTATTTGGAAGTGGTGCTGATTTTCGCATTAGCTATTTATAGGAAATAAAATAAAAAATATATAACACATACCTATCTATCCTATCTCATTCTGTCTATTCGCTCCTTATCAATGATGGTCTCCAATACACACACCATTTATCATTATCTATAGGGATCATTCTACCGCGATTCTTTTCATCAATACCATACATACGCTTTAATAGTTGCTCGCGTGTTGGATTCCTCCCGTCTTTCATAAGTGTAGCAGGAGCTTTGTTACCTCCTCTTCGTGAAAATTTACAACCAATCGTTTTTCCATAATCTATCGCTTCTTCCTGAGTGTCAAATACAGCACTGTCCTTGTCAGTGTCATCCGACACTACTTTTACCTTGCTCTTCTTTTGAGCACGGATATTATCAATCGCGGATTTACCAATCTCTCCCAATTCACTCATTGGTTCCCTGTATATTTCTTGCGATACCACTTCTCCGTTATGGTTGCTTGCCATGTTCCTTGCACATTCTTCCATCACAATACAACGGTGCATTATCGTCGTAGGGCAATATACTTGCGTCTGTATGTATTTACTTCCCCAATTTTTCATCCGACCTGTTATTCTCCCGAATAACTGATAGATATCATCGTTCGTAAGATCCATGTGACCAAATATAGCAGATGTGAATGAACCCAACGTTTTATGCGCTAATGTTTGACCCATACCGACACATAACAAACCCGTAATTACAATCGGGCGATCTTGTAGTTTATGATCTGAAACAAGTCTAGAAATTGTTTCGCATGCCTCTTCATCAGAAGAGGTTAATGGCAGCGTCTTCGTATTCCCAAAAATATCCTTGTATTGAAGAGTCTTTTCACCTCCATTCAATACAACTACGACCGCGTTCTTTCTTATTTTAAATACAAGATCCCTCACCGCATTATGCCCAACTTGACGAATATGTGCGGGAATAAATGACCTCGTGCCATCACCTAGTATTTCAGGATACTTTTTCAAAATGTTATTTATAAAACCTAATGTCTGTCTATCCTTTTCTTCATAATCAAACGCACTAGGGCGGACATAAGGGTTCGCGAAGAAATCATCTACACAATTAAATACCATATTTTTATATCCTACATAATTTTCGTCATATAAATCGTCCAACTTCAACTGAATAAGTTCAATTTTTGACCAGAACCCAACGTCTTCAAATATTTTATCTGGCGACGCAGTTAATGCCGTGATACCCTTTATTATCTCGAGATTATGAATATCTTCTATCTCATTACGCAACGTAGGGTTGATATACTTGTGTAATTCGTCATAATAAGCAAACACCCTAACGATGCCACTAATGTTATTTTTGTCAAGCACTTTGATAAAGTCAACTCCGTCCTTATACCTTTTTTTATTGCTACACATCACAACCACGCGAGGGCAAGTCGCCTTATTCGCACAAACCCCCTGTAATTCGTCTCTATTCTTCACGTGCTTATATTTTCCATCATACTTGGATGAAAAGACGCAAATAGAACCCTCCCCGTATGTTTTTTCAATCTCTTCAAGACGCTTGGCAAACTGCTTATTATTCAACAACGTATTCATAGTGAATACGACATGAATACTTCGCCCTAATTCGTCATCTTCCTCAATCAATGTTTTTATCTTTGTAATCGCAGTGTATGTCTTTCCCATCTGTGTTCTTAGGACACAGAGGATAAACTTCTTCGGTTTCTCAATAATCTTTTCCATCGTCTCGTCCGTGATCACTTCTTCAATCACAACTTCGTATCACTTCGTATCACTTCGTATCACTTCGTATCACTTCGTATCACTTCGTATCACTTCGTATCACTTCGTATCACTTCGTCTTTCGCTTTCACAGTTTCGCTTCTTCGTATCGTTTGTCTCTGCTCGTTATTATTTTAACAACAGATCATTTTTTATTATATCAATTGAAAAATAGAACAAATGTTTTTGAGTATATAAAGGATATTATAAATTACTTAAATATATGGAAGGTTTAATTGATACACGTGACGAGTATATTGAACATATACAGGATATTCTCAGTGTAGCAATATCAAAGCGGATATATGCGATCTACACCGAAATAATGGAAGAAAAAAAAGGGCTTAAAGGATTTCAAAATGAACTCTATAGTATACGCAAATGGAACAATAATATCGTGAGCGACGAATACAAGAAGATCGTTAAATATACCAAGTGTAAATATCTAGCAAACCTGATTAAAATTATTATTATTACAACTATAAAAATAAAAATATATGAATATCGCGAGCAATTTGATAATATTAAAATCAAAATACCAAATGCCGAAGATTTCGTTCATAAATGTTATATAAACGCTGCGGGGTTCTCTTGGAAGAACGCATACTTGTATAATCGTAATAACATAAAAGACGCTGAATATCAAAATAATCTCAATATTATTGAAGAAAACATCAGAGCGATTGTAAAGAAAACATTTCGTGACTTTATACCGTTCGATGAAATCTTTAAACAAATTGAAGATAACCTAAGTGACAATGTTCATCAATACAGAGATACAGATGCGCAAAGTGTAGATGTTGAAATCTCCAAAAAAAAGAAGAAAACTACTATCACTAAAGATTCTGAAAACGACGATGACGACGATGACGATGAAGACGAAGACGAAGACGAAGACGATGACGAATACGATGAAGAAGACAAAGAAGACGATGAAGAAGACAAAGAAGACGATAAAGAAGACGATAAAGAAGACGATGAAGAAGATGACGAAGAAGATGACGAAGAAGATGACAAAGAAGATGACGAAGAAGATGATGATGACGACGAAAAGGATACAGGATATATCATGAACAAAGCAGATGAAACAGACGCAAAGGAAAGCGAAACAATTTGTGTTGCGACACAGAACGACGATATTAAAATAAATAATATAGTAGATACAAAAAATAGCCATGATTACAAGAACGAGACACGAGAAGCTGACGATTCGCAAGAAATATCCTTTGCGAATACCACGCAAGACAAAGAAGATGACACGGTCCTTGCGAATTATATTCACAAAGAATGGAGTAATATCAAAGACGAATATAGTTCATTATCGCAAAATAAAATGGAGTATAAAACGTTTGATAACGAGGGGGGACGTAAAAAGAAATATGATAACTTCGACGACGATACAATGAGTGTTACAAGCCGAACCAGTGTAATAAGTAATACAACTGATATAAGCCAAATAAAACAAATACATATTCAAGATACCGCTAAAAGTAAAAAGCCAAGTTTTTTCTAATACGACGCATTCTTCTTCACCTTAATTCGCTTTGAATTCTTATTTTTTACAAAGACTCCAGGGTCATACTCTTCTGGATCTTCTCCTTCTTCATTCATAAGCCCCATTAAATCTCTTTGGTCTTGTAAAGATTGCATCTCCCAGAGGTCTTGCGAACACATCTTGTAATTTACATCATGTGCCTTATACCAGAATACGATGTCCGAAATATTGTTAGACTGAACCTTGTTGTCAATCACAAGACACTCGAAGTTCTCGGTGCATTGATTCATCACCTGATTAAATACGTCAAATGTTGGAAACATACCCGCGTAATGATTGTAAATCTTTTCTCGCTCCTTTACAATATTATTACGAAAAATAAAAACATAGTCAATGTTGGAACGCAGGTCGGGTGGTAATCCTAACCCATGCTGCATCGTGATTAAAAGGAATATCTTATAATGCCTCCCGTTCATAAAAATACACCGAATGTTTTTGTCCGTCATCGCCGACTTGTTATACATACAGTCGTCTAATATCAGGAAGGCGCGCGGGTCAATGGACGAGTTCCCGTGCTTCGCCATATCCCTCTTCCGCTCGTTCGTGATACTGATCTGTCTTGTTAAGAACTTGCTAATTAATTTCTCTTCCAGCTCGTCATATATCAACATTTTCGGTATAAACTTCTCAAAGTATCCATTCGCCCGCTCCGTTTGCGAAACTACAACACCGACGGGTATATCCTTATTATAACTTAGTATATCTTTCATACAATAACTTTTTCCTGTATTACGCTTGCCGATAAACACAACCACCGAATCATTCTTTATTTTCGCGGGGTCAAACCTTTTAAGTTCTAACTTCATTTAACTTATAATAACAAAAATAATAATATAGGTATCACACACCAAGATATATGATATATTATATAAGTACGATTTAATATATAAGAATAATAAATAATAAAATGAAACATTACTGGATAAACATTGATAGGTCGCTGGATAGGCGCGCATTTATGGAAAAGCAATTTAAAAATAATTCCCTGGATAACACAAGGGTATCGGCAATCACCCCTAGCGATTTTGACGAAGTTCTAGAAGATAAGCGCCCGCTAACATGTAAACATCCTGGTTGTGTTCGGTGCGAATATGAATACGCTTGTATATCCAGCCATATTAAAGCTATGATCGAGGGACTGAAAGACGCAAACAACGATTGGTTTGTTGTGATGGAAGACGATATCGTCATTCCATTTGATATCAATTATGACGAACTTATTCACGCGTTGCCTAAAGAGGCACAGTTGGTTCAATTGCTTATCTTATATGGTCCCACTGTGAAAGCATTATATGACATTTCCATCTCACACAATGTCCGTTTTATTAAATGGCAGTACCTATTACCTTCTACCGGTATGTATATCATATCCCGCAAAGGGGCAGAGATATTAGTTGGTAAATATTTTAAAAATAATAAATATGACTTTACTACATGCGAATTCCAAGTTGTCGCAGACGTCGCTTTGTATTCGTCTATAAACTCTTTCGCAACTACATTTCCGTTCGCGTTCCCAAACATCGACTTAGTGTCCGAAATACACCCTGAACATTACGAAGCACACAAACAGACCTACCTTGATATTAAAGATGTTGTTGATTTGGCTGTTCGCACAAACACAATCCCTTTTATCTAGTACATTGTATGTGAAGCACTATCTCCGTGCTTATCCTTCGCGTCCGTAATATTATATTTTTCATTGAAAAAGTAGATTACGATAAGTTGTTTGCGGTGGTCTCTTAATTTATCGGTGCAATACAATACATAGGTTTCGTCCTTCCCATTTAAATTCTTATTTTTTATCCATATTTTGAAAAGTTCATTGTATAATATGACGGATTCGTTTATAAGCGGATACTTATCTATCTTGTTGGTTGCCAACATCTGCGCCTCCTCCGCCAATCCTATAATATGAAGAAAATGCTTTGTTATACAATCCCGACACCTCTTGTTCTTGTTTGTAAGATGCTCCTCTAATAATATAGATTGCTTTATGATCTGTTGCATGTTGTATCGCGGATCGCTCACCGGATCAATCGAATCACATGTTGTCGAACACGACCCCGATCCATCTGTCTTTTGTTTGTTGTAATTAATGTTTAACATTGTAGCAACACTACCGCCAGCATGGTCATTCATAGTATGTATATACCATAAAATGATGATCGTTGATAGTATGATTGTAAATACTATTATACATGTTTCCAATACATTCATCATATATATTAATTCTACTAATATAATAGAAATATATTATCGCAAATGCTTATAAATGCTCAGGAGGACTTCTCCTTGTTAAAAAGCCTTTTCATTGAACCATTTAAAGGAGGTGGCGGTGGAGGAGGCGGTGGACGAGGTGGTTCTTCAAGAAGAAAAAACAAGGACGCAATCCCGTTTAACTTACCTATTTTCATAATCTTTGCGGTTCTCTATTTCTTTACGTTCCTATTTCTATTTCCTTCTACGAGCAAATAATATAATTATATTTATTATATAGTAGAATATAAAATGAGTCTATTTTTTGAAGATTTTAAAGTAGGAGGCAAAAGCAGCGCAAGCACAAACAAACCACAAGACACCGCTGACGCACAGAATTCAGGATCTGGAACCGCAACAGGCGCTATCGCTGGAGCAGCAACAGGTGCTTTGGTTTCTGGAGGTTCCGCTGCCGTAATGAGTAATTCAGGCTCAAATAACGTGGAAAAATGCCCATTAACTGACGATACCCTTTATTGTCAGGTTAGTAGAACCGCCGGTATTACGGGTATGCTTGTATATATATTATTTATTGTAATCTTCGTATTGGTATTCTTCTATTGCTTGTATTATTTGTTTTTTAGAACAGGCACCGCTGCAACCGCTGTTAGCAAGGCGGTATCTCGGCGAAGACGCTAAATTATTATTATTTTTGTTATTTCTTATATAAACTGATAATCAACTATGCTATGTAAAGCAAAACCTAATGCTATATATCTATGTTCTACAATTACAAAATGATAAATACTATGTTGGTAAAACGACGAATCCGCATTTTAGATTTGATAACCACTTTACAAGCAATGGTGCGGAATGGACGAGACTTCATAAACCCATAAAAATACTTGAACTAATCCCTAATTGTGATGATTACGACGAAGAGAAATATACATATAAATATATGGATAAGTATGGTATTGATAATGTTCGCGGTGGCTCTTCTTCGTCTGTTGTCCTAGACGCGGAAACGAAAAAACAACTTGTAAAGATAAGTAATAGCATAAATGACCGTTGCTTTATTTGCGGTAAAACAGACGGACACTTTGCGAAAGAATGCGCCCATAATGTATATAATATACTACGCACACGAGACACAGAACGTGATTACATCCCTCTTGAAACATTACTTACCTATACACCGGATACGATGCTGACGAATAGTAAAGACATCGAGATTATAAAGCGATTAAAGAAGATAACTATTAAACTAGGAGACAATATCCTATTAAATTATAAAAAAAACGAATACTCGTCATTGAAGGAACTCGTAGAAGACGCCTGTAATATTTTTGATAATTACGACGATACCGATCTTGCTAGGATACCCTCAATAACCTCTGTAGAACACGCAAAGAGTTTGCGTAAATATTTACGCCCTTGTAAGATAGGATTCTATACACAAATCGCAGAATTACTCGACCAGTTATCAGAAGAACACTGTAAATTACTTCAATCCGGTTGCACCTTCAAAGATCTTGAAAACAATATCCTATATTCAATCCGGTAGTAATAAAAACACAAAAGTAGTCAAGGTATATAACGCGGTTCCCCATAATGTATCCATAATACCGATTGAACTGTCTAAGTCCTTGTAAATCGCAAGTGATGTGAAATTATATATACCATAGATTGAAAACCCTACCGCACCTCCATACATAAAGGATTTTAATAATTTGTTCTCTACACTAATAGCTTCACCCTTCTTGATATTTTGTATTGTGAATGGTATCGCGACATATAGTACAGAGAATAAGATTATGATATAGGCGATGAAGGCGTGTTCGTAACGCAGACTCACAGGGGACTTTTGAACTTTTTGTATCACCGAAGAATATGCTGAAAGATTCAATGCGATCCATGCGACATCTAAAACCATAAGGACGACAGTAATTATAAGGTATTTGACATAAATATTCATTCGTCTATCTTTCTATTCTAATTAACAATCTCTTTTTTATTTTTAATATAATCATATTTAAATAGGATTGAATATGGCATCAAATAAAGGTAAACCAATTATGACAAAAAGAAAATATAATAATTATTTATCTTTAAATGAAACAGAACAGTTCGCAATATTAGATGGATTGTCAGATAATAATAAATTGCGCATAGACAAATGGTTAAAAACAGTTGTCGTTAAAATAATTGAAGGAGAACCATATATTGAAAACCCTTTACAATACACCTCTGGATTGCACTTATATATAAACAGAGATTCATCATATCCCACATTATATAAATGGTGTGTAGCTAATTTTGATAATGTTGAAAAATTACCAAAACCAAAACCCGTAGATGAGATTAAACTAAATGAGATCTTCTTTTATGCGAATGAATGGAAACAGAATCCCAAAGTTGATCCATATACAAAAGAACATATTAGTATATCTTTAAGCCCAGATGGTAAGTATGTTAAGTTGTATATAAAAATTATTGATGAATTGGTTAGCAATATTTTAAAAAGTAAAACAAAGAAGGAATTGTCTGTTGAAGAATGTAAGAAAATAAGGGATAGTTTACCTGATGAACATGCGCGCGTAATTTTCGATGATAAGGATGATAAAAATGATATATATTATGACTACCTTTTTATAATCTATTTTGTTAATTCAAAAAAAATAAAATATGACCCGGTATTTCAAAAAGATTTAAAGATATATTTAGATATGGTGGTTTATAAAATTTCAGATTGCGTATATAATGATGATTTACTATCTAGAGATTTTGAAGAAACAGGTTTCAAAGATTCTAGAGATGTTAAATATCTTTACCTACGAAAATTTTTGAGAAATTATTTGTTAGATATGAGCAAAAGCGATTTTTCTATTCACAGTTTAGTAATGAAATTATGTATTGACATTGAGAAAATACAATATATGAAAGATTCAAAAGGTGAAGACGAAGCTAATTTTAATATGAAAGTTTTGGAATATTATAAAGCAATATTTTATAATATTCCAAAACATTATTTAGTAAAAACTAGAACAAATGCTATTCATAGGAAAGAATTAACAAGAATTATACTACTACCTGAATTGATGAAAAATGAACAAGTTCCAACAAAATATAAGGGTACCTATGATACAATAAAGACGCATTTAAAAGACCCTGAAACTAATATTTTTGAAACACTACTATCAATTTACAATAGCATTTTAAAATTATATAAGGATAGTAAAAAAAGCGATGTCTATAAAAAGATCAAGGATCCGTATAAAAATAAAAGCAGCGAATCGCCTCCAATACCAATACGACCACAATTGACAAGAGATTTGATAATGTACAAAGCTCGTTTGAAAAATTTAAATGATCCCCTTATTGCGACTACACCAAAAGAAAGGGAAGAACAAAGAGAGTTATTTTCCAGAGAATATCCATTAGATAAAATAAAACAAAATGATAAGGATTTACTAGATTATGACAAAAAAATAATAGAATATGAAAAATTGTTAAAAGAATATGAAAAAAAAGATATAGCGAAAAAAAATGACAAAAGTCCGATTAAAAGCGATAATGTAATAGACCCGTATTCACAAGAAGCATTTAGCGATATGAGCCCTAAAAAACTCAAATACTTATCTGACATTTTTTATAATGATGGAAAAAAGGTGTTTCATTACCGCTTTGATACAGTGAATATGTATAATTATATATTAACATGTATTGATCTTTGCGATAAACCTATTAATTTTTTTAATAGAGCAGAATTAACAGACGCAAACTTAAATGAGATATGTAAGAAAATTAAACACTTTACCAAAACACCAACCTACAATTCATCTACAGAAATTAGAGCATTGTTGGATGATGATTGTAGCAAATATAATAATCGTCTTGTATTAGATTATGACATAATAGATGAAAAAACCCAACAAAAAAAGGATATAGAAGGGGGTATTAATGTATATCTAAATGTTAAATTAGGAGATCTAATTTTTAGGGTAATTCAAAAAAAGGTGTTGATGTTGCCATATTTTAATAGAGGTGTTTTAGATAGATTTCCACCTACTACTCACATATATCCACAAGATATTTTAGATATTTTAGATAATAAATTAAAAGAAGGAAAATTAATTGGTAGTAGATTTTTTCCATACCGACAAAAAAATAATATACTAATGAACTTGCCACAGTTTCCCTTTGAATTTAATGACGATACAAAAAATACATTAGAAAAATTAAAAAGATATAAAACCCATATTTCCGTAAAATATAATTAATTAAATATCCCTCTATTATTACAGAGATGCATTGCTTAGGATGCGCCATCTATCTACCTACATTCAACGATATTTTTGAATATCTAACAAAAAAACAATAAAACAAAATATCGCATTTTATGCGACCGTCTCCGTTTCCGCCCCATTCGCAACTTTGCTCTCGTTCCAATGAATCGCCGCCTGTTTCATCAGTTCCTTCCTCTCCTTGTCTGGAAACTCAAGGATTAAACGCGCCATCTCATCTTTAATAAACAAGTTATACTTGCTCGGTAGTTTCTTGATCACCACACCATCGCTATCTACCTTCACAATCCGCTTTTTACCCTGTCCTGATTTTAACGCATCTTTGAAAGCAGCAACCGCAAGTTTCTTCGTATCATCTAGCGTAAATTCAGTATCATCCTCAATCGTAGCCATCAAAATTTCCTTTATTTTTTTACCTGATACATTCTTTACGGCACTCATACTCATTATATAATATAATTGTATTGTAAGTTTTATATAATTTTATATATAGTAATAAAATAGAATATAATGGGGGGATGGAATGAACATTATAAATTTAACCAATACAAAGTAAAGTTAAACGAAGTATTTTCTAATCTTGACGAGATCATCTATATATCAAGCGCAATAGATTACAAAAAAGTAAATATATTATTATACAAAATTGTCCAAAACTTCGACTATTATAACTACTATATACCACCACCAGAAGAAGAAGAAGTGGAACCACAAGTGCCATCATCACCGGAACCACAATTGCCAGATAAACCACAAGTGCCAGCCGAAAAGACAAAGGTATTATATGGTGGACGCGGATCCACATCACCACCACAAGAGACCGCTCCCGAAGCACCACCTCAAGCTCCACCACAAGAGACACCCGAAGCTCCACCTAATGAGACTCCAACAGAACAAGAACCTCCACCACCAAAGGAACAACCCTATAGTAGTATAGATACCGATGAGATGATTGATATCATTATGAAAGACCAAGAATATCAGGATTTGATAGCATATATAGATGGTGTTCAAACCAACATACGAAGAAAGAGCGGAAATTTAATTGAGATCATAAACCCGCTAACCGAATATTTGAATGACAAAACGATAGAGAACCGTTTGATATTACAAGATTTCCTAAAGCAACACGAACTTATTAAAACGAAACTAAAAACAATTCAAGAGAACATACGAGAAATAAACTATGGGATTCGCCAGAAATATAAAATACCACCAAGAAAAATAAAGTTTGATGTTATTTTAATACCAAACACCATAGAATGGGAATTTTTTAAATATTTCATTAATAATTCTTCAGCACGCTATCATTTTAATAGGTATTTTTACACAAAGCAAATTCACGTCTTAAAGGGTGATCTATCCAAGGAAAATATGGATGAATTTGAAAATAAACTTAAAAAATTATATAATGACCTATTCATTAAATTTAACGAATATATTCGAGAAAATAAGAATAAACCGATTACAGATAAATTAAAAGGTTCTCTTTCAGAAGATGCTGAAGACCCGGTAGATGACGCAGATAATCCAGGTGCTATGGAAGATTATCCGGATACACAACCAATACAAACATTATTAGATATGTTAGAAGAAAAAAGAGGATCTGTCAGCAAATTATTTGTAAAACCACAACAACCATATAACCCACAACAACAACGACCACAACAACCATATAACCCACAACAACCATATAACCCACAACAACAACGACCACCACAACCATATAACCCTCAACAAAGACCACAACAACGACCTCAACCGCCACCATACATACAGCAACCACCGCAACCAAAAGAACCAATACTAGATCAATTAACCGATGAAATTAAAGAAAAAATAAAAAATAAAAAAGACAATACAACACAAAATTTAATAGAAGGCACTAAGAAAGCCAAAGAAGGCGTCGCAAATTTTCTAACTGGATTATCCGCAAACGGCAACTTAGGCAACGCATCAAGTATTATGGATGGTTTCAAAAATAATATACCAGGTGCCGCCAACGCAAAAAGCAAATTCACAGACCTAGCAAACGGCAACTTAGGCAACGCATCAAGTATTATGGATGGTTTCAAAAATAATATACCAGGCGTCGAAAACGCAAAAGAAAGTTTAGCAAACCTAGCAAAAGGCAACTTAGGCAACGCATCAAGTATTATGAATGGTTTCAAAAATAATATACCAGGCGTCGAAAACGCAAAAGAAAGTTTAGCAAACCTAGCAAAAGGCAACTTAGGCAACGCATCAAGTATTATGGATGGTTTCAAAAATAATATACCAGGTGCCGCCAACGCAAAAAGCAAATTCACAGACCTAGCAAACGGCAACTTAGGCAACGCATTAAGTATTATGGATGGTTTAAAAAATAAGATACCAGACGCCGCCAACGCAAAAAGCAAATTCACAGACCTAGCAAAAGGCAAATTCAAAGAGCTCATTCCTTAACCTCTCCCGCGTAGTTCCGCAACTTCCTCTCGTAACTCGTTTATTTCTTTTTTAAGCGCTTTTATACATTCAACGAATAATGGTGCCATCTTTTCATAGCAAATGGTTAAAAAATTGTCCCCACTCTTTGATACAATATTATTATAGCCATCTCTCACCATATCAAATGGTGCCAGTTTTACAATCTCTGGAAGTATGCTTTGAACCTCCTGCGCACTCAAACCAACATCCGGTGTTTTTGTAAATCCATAGGTCGTTGCCAAATCATTCGGTGTAAAATGAAACCCGTTTATCCTATTGATCAAATCTATAGGATTCTCTATATTAGATGTGTAATTTTTGAGACGATTGTCAGAGAATGATGTTGTAATACCCTTTGAACATATGATCGCCCCATCCACCGTAAGTGTATCTATGTTGCTCATTGTCCCTACAGATATGTTTTTGAGACTAAACGCATATGTCGGGCGAATCGCCCACGGTGTCTCCTTGTTATTTATTAAATATGCCAAATTATTACTTGCACTCAAAGTATAATTACTATTATTCAAAGTATTCGTTCGTATCATAGTATTCAGTATCCCTACATTACTATCAAGTCTCTTCGCAATCACATTGCTCGTCTCCAAGACATAATTACTCATATCCACTAAAACATACCTATTATTGCTAATAAAGGTGCCTGTATTGCTAATAAAATTACCTGTATTACTAATAAAATTACCAGCAACCATTACATCCCCTTTATTAGTTATCGTAAATACCGTGTTGCTACTATTAGACCCTTGAATAATGTCATTTATAATATCATTCTGTTTAATCACCAACGCACGCGACGTTGTGTTCGCATTCATTATCTCAAGACGTTCAGTTGTATAGATTTCAGTTTCAAGCATTGTACTCGCACCAAGAACAATCAAATTTGAAGTGATTGTTAAATTGCCATAGACGCTAAGATTATTATCATACACGTTGTTTGTAATGAAGCGTTTCATCGCTCCTCTATTCTCATTGATCATATCCGTCGTCAAATTCGTCATCCGTAGCGCAATGAGGTTGCACGTGATATTCACATAATTACTCATATTCAAATTATTCAAGTTTGCCTTCTCTACTAAGAGATTGCTCGTGATCATAACATAATTACTCATATTCGTATTATTCAAATCTACCTTCGCAACTAAGCGATTGCTTGTAATATTCACATAATTACTCATATTCGCGTTGTTCAAATCTACCTTCGCAACTAAGCGATTGCTTGTAATATTCACATAATTACTCATATTCGTATTATTCAAATCTACCTTCGCAACTAAGCGATTGCTCGTGATATCCACGTAATTACTCATATTTGCGTTGTTAATATCAGCCTTCGCAACTAAGCGATTGCTCGTGATATCCACGTAATTACTCATATTTGCGTTGTTAATATCAGCCTTCTCCACTAAAAGCTTTTTCGTGATATAAACGTAATTACTCATATTCATATTGTTCATCGATATAGTTTCATTCAAAATTTCAACATTTTCCGTTAGCGCAGATGTATTGAATGTCCCAAGGTCTGCTATTTTCTTGTCTATCCCTTGGATTACATTACTACCGTGAACGTCAAATATATTCCCACTGATATATAAATCATTGCTCGTACGTACATCGCCGTAATACTGGATATTTCCCACCTTATCAATGAGTAATAACGGGTGCTCAATTTGATTGTCGCGGTAATTAAATTTCATATTGCCCTCATAACAATAAATTTCTGTGTTTAAACTACCTCGATCAAACGACTCGTCTTTGACAGAACTTGTAAATATAATATGCGGCTTCAGATTCGTTTTATTATAGTTCGATAATTGTATATTTATATTGCTATTTGGAACATAGCGTTTGTAATATTCATCCATCACCACCGTATTACTCAAACTTGCCCCGTAAATCGAAAATTCGTCCAAAAATATATTGGAACCCGTATAAAATAGTTGGGTATTATACATGCTATCAACAAACTCATTTGATGTGCGGATATTTAGAATGTTCGTCTTGTAATCCGCGTAGCGGATATTAGACGTATAATTGATAACACTACTGTTATTTGTCTTCGTGTTTGGAATCGTATTCGAACTGTTGATACGCATCCTATTCGTTCGATGGATCGCAAAGTTGCCTTTAAAAGCATACGTTAAGTCAGTGCCCATCGTGTAATTATAACAGACGACGTTGGAAGTGGTGGATTCAATATATATGTTTGACAACGAATAGTTGTCATCTAATTTTATTAGATTTTTATTGACAAATACCTTGGATATATTCTTCGTGTTGATATTCACCTTCGGAAAATAACTATAGATTTCGTTACGAACCGATATAATATTGCTCGTCCTACCCCGCACACTATCTACAATCATAGCATAATTTGATGTGAAAAACGTATTGGATGTCGTTATACCCGCCAAATATGACGGCACATTATAGATGTTGTTAAAGATACATGATAATTTGTAATTATTACTTACAATCTTATTATTTAGGATAATGTCAAACACATTAGATGTCTGGTGATTCACAAGTCGCATCTCATCCAATCCAATAACCTCATTTTGACTATCAGACAAATTCGGCGTAATACGAAACAGCACACTATCGTTTTCAAGCAAATTCTCTTTATTGAATTCAATCCTATACGTTGGTATTGTGTTTACTTTGATGTTTCGCACACTATACCCACTGTTCAAGATATTCGCGTTCGTCTCCGTGAATTTATATGTCAAATTAATATTGGAGTGCAACGATAGATAAGTAATATCCTTCGTCCCATGAAGCGTTTTATACACGACCGCATTCTTATTGTCTATATTACTCCCAAATATGTCATATGTCGGTACATACTCCGGTGAAATACTATTGCGAATTGATGTATTAAATACCTTTGTATTGTTATCCCATCCGTTCACAGCCCTATCAAATACCATATTACTACTATTCACGATCGCGTTTGTGTAGATATAATCCTTCGTGTATCTCGCATTAATGAGTACCGGTTGCTCATCATATTCACTGTTGATCGTCATCGTTTGCATAGGCATCGTTTCATTGAAACCGTATCGAACGCCATCTCGCAAATTTAAACCGGTTGTATAAGGGTCTATCGTTAAAATATTGAACATGTTGTTATTTTCCGGTTCGATACCCGCGTTTAACACGCCAACATCCAGCGTAAAACGATAGTTGTTCTGTTCGTCTCCACTACATATCGTGGTATATTTATTGCGGTCTCCTTCGATATTTACCATATTGATCTTCACAGGATAATAACTGTTGGTCAATTGCAATCCGTATTTATTGTCGTCGTCAATGTGCAAACTAATATTACTATTGTATCCGCTTGCTCCCTGTCCTAAATGCATATACGTTTTTGAAAAACTGTTGTTGAACTCTACGAACGGATGATAGATGTCATTATTGCTGTCGTTCTTGTAATAACTAAATGTCAAGTTCGTATTTTCGGTATTCACAATATTATTATTAGACACCAAGATTTGAACCATATTTTTTATGTTCGTATTGCGATTCCTGTCGTAACCGACGTGAAAGTCATTAAATCTATAAATACCCATCTCAATCGCAGAATAATCATGGCTGTTATGAATGGTATTATCCATAATATAATTGGATGAGTAAGTGATAAACTTGGCAGTTGATAGTCTGTCGTTGTTCTGCTTCACGACAAACGGAATGTCTGTATTCACAATTGAATCAACTACGATAGACTGTGTAGGTTTAAAGATGATGTTTTTGCCTGAATATTCAATATCGTTATAATCAATAACGTTTTTATAAATAAGATTGGATACTGCTACTACATCAATATACTTTGATAATTCCGTAAGTCCCTCTACTCTTTTGAGACGCACGTTGAAATTATTACTACCGTTATCAATAATATTAATATTTCCATGAACATTCAAGTCGCCGTGAATAGATACCGCGACATTCCTTTTTTCGTCCAAATATTCATATGATACATCGGGTTTATTAAAATCAACGTGGTAATTTGAGGTTAACGCATTGTAATACATAGACATCCCAAAATTCGTCGGTTCTATCGTCTTGTCCGCATATCCTATCTGTAACGGACCGATTCTCGCAATGTCTCGCGAATCTATATCATTGAACTTGTGATTTTTATAAATGAACCATCTCTCCAAATTGCGATCATTCCTTAAATCCCTGTCGTATTCGCAAATGTCGATTCCGCTATAATCGGCGTTGTTGTGAAGTCCACCGCCGCGAACCCCGCGATATATGCGGATCACCGAATGATTATAATCCTCTATATTCATATTGCGGATCTGTAGAGGCATACGAACGTCTTCCCCACCCCACCCAAGAGAAATCTTCTTATTCGTATAAAAACTTCCCGGATTATTTGTGGATTGTAGCGTCTCAATTAGCTTGTCATTTTGATAATAGATGTCACTATTGATACCCTGTTTCACATTCAACCCTTGTAACTTCGCAGAATACGTAGAAATATTATCATAATTAATACAATATTTATATGTATTTTCATTGTATATGCTGAAATAATTCTTGGCACCATTATACACAAACGCGCTCATCTTTGTAATCACGTCATCCCTGTAAATGAAATACTCCGTCCCTGAAATCTTGCCATTAATATCCAAATGAACTCCGTCATGTGGTAATTTCCTATTTACGCTCAGACCCGTATTCGTAATAGAGAGCATTGGCGGGGTATTGAGTAGATTCGGTCGCAACACATTATTTTCCAACGCGGATATATCAAACGACGGGTAAAAGTAGATGTTGTGCTTCTTATTAGGAATCTTGCTGGTATTGATTAACAGACTGTTATCATAAAAATCCAGATACGAAAGTCTCCCGATGTTTGCGATAAATTTATCCTCATTCACCTTCTCTTGTAAAATGACTTCAAAGTTATTATTTGAACTGTGTGTTTTAAATACATTCACTGTACCTGTGAATCCTTCGCCTTTGTTCGGTCCCACACTCAATTTGTTCGGGAAACTGATATTGCGGTTCGCGTCAAGATTCGCGATATTACTATGAACATATGTGAAAAAATACTTGTTATTGCCATTATTCGTAGTGCTTGTGATCGTCGTATATCCTAGTGTCTCGTCGCTTATATTAATCGGATTCACGCGGATACCTCCAATCATCAAGTCATTCACAATATCCAGGCGATTCATTGTAAGCGCAGTCGTATTGACGAAATTCGTAGTTCCACGAAATGTCGCACTATTCGTGACAAGCATATCCTGAACATTCATATTCTGTGCTCCAACTGTGCCTGTCGCGTTTATATTCTTGGTAGTTAGCGTTTCCCGTATATCCAACATATTAAAAGAATAACTAAGACCCGTAAATGTTCCTGCGGTAATCTGTGAAGGACGAATACTACCCGCGCCATTTGCGCGAATATATACCTCGTCTATATGCTTGTAATCGTTCGCGAAATTATCAAATACGATGATATCGTCAAATTTGGAAACGCCCTTCACATCCAGTCGCGTAGGATTCGTAAACGACTTATTGCTACTTATACCATTCATCAAAATATTCTTATAATATACCACGTCATCCGCCTTATTTTTACCGATACATATGTTGCCATTATAATCTATCGTCATCGCCGCATAATCGCTGTCCTTCGTGTAACGCGGAATAGCCTCCCTTGTATATAAGGAGTTGATTTCATCTGCCGATTTATTTACGTGGAACTCTAGGGGCATCCCTTTCGTGGTTGAAATTACCGCTGGCGATATATTACTGCCACCAATGATACCAATGCTTAATTTGGAAAGTTCGTTTGTGGCGTAATTATATGTGTCGTTTCGCAAGGCAATATGAACGTTGTTAAAATCATTGTTTGGTGTGGAGTTGATATTCAAAGGATGCTGGTTATAATTTGTATCCACTAACCCTCCTAAGGTTAGATAATTCGGTGTATAGATATTATTCACAGGATACAGCCTATCATAGAGGTTGTTAAAGTAGGTTACGACACCTGTTTTAAACGGCTGTGATTCAGACAAAATATTAATATTTTTTATTAAATCAATGATCGCATTACTACCAATCTCCCCGCTAATAGATATGTTACTGAACTGAATACTATGCGCGTTTATTATGCCGTCACAGTGGATATTGCGATTCACGTAAAGCGACGTGTTCGGCTGCCTGTAATTCGATGTGATAAATCGCGACGTATTGATGGCGACGCCTTCATGATTTACATACATATTCCACTTTGTGTCGATCAGATTACTATTATTATTCGTGTTACCTTGACCATCGCCAACTACTAAATATTCGTTATCATTCAAGTTTAGACTTTGGATGTTTTGTATTGTATTAATACCGATGCCCAATGAATCTATTTTGACAATTGGTTCGGTATCCTGAATAATAAAATCATCCATTTTACTATACTATTTAAAAGAAATAAACAATTAATATTTATATAATAAAAACTGATATAAAAACGAGTAGTTTTGAAATATACAAGATGAAACGCATTCAAGGGATACATAATAAAACGCAGGAGATCGATATTACCAACCAACCCTATAATAATAAGAATGTTCTCTTACAAAGTAGCGATCTTGTGGCGATATTCAATGCGAACGGGTTGGTAAATATTGCGTTTAAAAATATTGATTTGTATCGCGTTGCGTTCGTTCATAAATCCTATTGTACAATGAAAAACATTGACTTTGACAAAAGTAATGTGAATTGTCCGTCGGATTGCCTACCGCTCCAAGATATGTCCTACGAACGCCTAGAATATCTTGGCGATTCGCTTATCGGTATGATTGTCGCCAACTATTTATATACTCGGTTTCCCGACCAAAACGAGGGCTTCCTTTCAAAGATCCGAACAAAAATAGTGAATGGACGGATGCTTGGTTATTTATCCGAAAAAATAGGATTCCCTAAGTTTGCGATCATCTCCAAGCAGGTTGAGGAATCTGGAGGCAGAAATAATTTTAAAATTATGGAAGATATATTTGAGGCATTTATTGGTGCCTTGTTTCTGGACTTTCAAACCGAGAGCGACAAGGTTCAACTACCGAACACGATTACGATCGCCCCGTTTACTGGCGCAGGATTCTTTATTGTTGAAAACTTTATCATTTATATTATAGAGAATTATATTGATTTTTGCGAACTCATACGGATCAAGAATAACTATAAGGATATGCTTGTATCGTATATGATGCACAACCTCCAAGATTCGCCAAAATTCTACGAAGTGAAGGTATTGATGAAAGATAATGTCCGCATATTCACCTACTGTATTAAAGACCGTAACAACGCGATTATCGCGACATCTACGGGGAGCAACAAAAAGGAGGCGGAGAACAATACCGCGAAAGAGGCACTCATTTACTACAACGTAGATATATGCGAATATACTTCTAATATTGATTAGCTAATAGCTAATAACCAACCCTATCGCATACAACTTTTATATTTTTTATATCCATTCTATATTATATGTATATAAATTGGATATTTTGTCTAATTTATATATAAAAATATACCATATAAACAAAATTTACAAATTTATAATTACTTATACATTATGGATAAACTGAATATCACGCACCTTGTTTTGTCCGGTGGAGGTATGCGTGGTGTTATCTTTATAGGCGCAATACGATACCTATATATTGAGAACTTGATTCATAAAATTACGCATATCGCCGCAAATTCCATCGGTTCGTTCGTGGCGTTATGTATCGCCTTCAAACTAACGATTGAAGAGATTGAAGAGATCCTTTATAATTCAAAAGACGACAACGAACTATGCTATATCCCTACAAAGAATTATTATCGCCTGATATCCAAATTAGGACTCAGCTCCATCTCGCATTTTATGGAACATTTAAAAAGACGATTGCGAATCAAATATCTCGATATGTACGCAGAAACGGGTGTGGATACGATTACATTTAAAGAGATGTCGAAAAAATTCGGTGTCAATCTCTATTTCTCTACGACGAACATTAATCGCTGTGAAAATCGCATTTTTTCCATTGAGGATACACCCGACGTATCCATATTTACAGCGTGTGAAGCGTCAATGTCTATCCCGCTGCTTTTTACACCGATCGTGATTGACAACGAGTATTACTACGACGGCGCTTTTACAAACAATTTTCCTATTAAAATATTCTCGCATATTTCAAAAGAAAATATTATAGCAATGATTCTATATAAAGAGAAGGCGGTGTATGTTCCGATGACAACGAAGATAAATATATTTTATATTCTACAACAGATCTGTAAAATGTTTGAAATATTGCGCGTGAATCAGGTGACAATAAACGAACTGAATGCGGATGATAAGGATTATTATTTTATGCCTAAGAATATAACGATGAAGTATTCTATGAATGTGATTGTGAATCGTAAAGGGGTGCGTTTAGATTTATCAGCGGAGCAGATAGACGAGATGATACTATACGGATTTAGTTGTATGGCGGAGTATATTGATAAACGCAAGGTGTTATTGTATGAAAAAAATAAATTGAGACTATGCGATACCGCAGAATTGTTATAATACACTTTGTATATAAATTTATATATATATTATTATAGTAAAATGAATACGAACGCAAGTAACGCAAGTAACGCAAGTAACGCGAGTGACCCATATATATTCCTCTTAGATTTGGACGGAACCATCATAGGCGATTGTAGTTATCAATGCGATATTTATAATATTCAAGAGATCATTAAAAAGAACATCACAATAAAAAATCATAATATTCATATGGGTAATCTGGTGAAATATAAAACGTCATGTGATAAAATGCTAGAAAATTGCTACGACATGCAATCCAAATTGCTACGACCGCACTTCACAACCTTTATGACCGAGATGAAAAAGAAGTTTGCGAACTGTTACTTTTTTATTTATACGGCATCCGAAAAAACATGGGCAAATAAAGAGATTCTAATTATCGAAAAGAAAAACAACATCAAGTTCAATCGCCCTATCTTTACCCGCGACAACTGTTTAAAAGATTCTTCAGGGAATATTCGTAAATCTGTTCATAAAATACTACCACAACTACTAAAGGCGATCAAGATGCCGAAGACACACGCAATCACGAATCATATCATCATTGTAGATAATAACCCGACGTTTGTAGATTATACTGACAACCTGCTCATCTGTCCTACATACGATTACTTAAAGTTCCATAATCTATGGGAAAATATACCACAGGAATACGCGAAAATAGCGGAGTTAAAGCAGTTCGTATCTCGGCTCATCTCCAATAAAAAAATGTATATAAGGAACAGCCCGTCCAATACGATTATCTTGGAGAAACTACACAAATGGCTCTATCGCAAATATAAAAAAATAAATAATTATAATACGAAGTTTGCGAACGACACTTTCTGGTTAAACCTCGTGACACTCATCAAACATCACAATATCACTGCGTTTAATAAAAAAAGTGTTAGCATGCTTTCAAAAAGCATATAAGGAAAAATCGCATAGCGCCGCTACGATTATACCATATAAATATTTGACAACTATTATATATTATATATCTATTCTGAATATGACAACGACAACATCATCTGCTTCTGCTACCTATATCAGTTTTGACATTGGGATTAAGAATCTCGCATTATGTATCTTGGAAAAAACGGAAGAAGATATTCACGTATTAGACTGGCGGATCATATCGTTAGCAGATAAGAAAAAAGATATCAAAGGAATTGATGACATTGCCGAGCGTATATATATGGAGCTTGATAATGTAGTCGGTTTCTTAAAGGACAAAGGAATCCACAACATCGACTATGTATTGATTGAGAACCAACCGTCCAACTTAAACGGTATGATGAAATCCATTCAATACATTATTTATTGCTATTTCAGTCTCCTTAAATACTGGGACAAAATTATAGAAAACGTTGTGCTCGTGAATGCGGGACTCAAAACAAAAACACACGATTTTAAACCTGAAATACAGGTTAAAATGGACGAGACACCAAAGTCCGCAAAAAACGTAAAGGGGTTCCGACGTGATAAATATAAAATGAATAAGCAGACAAGTATAGAAATTTGTAGAAACTACATCAAAGACGATGTCGCATTATGCGATATCTTTGACAATAACAAGAAAAAAGATGATCTATGTGACGCGTGTCTCCAAGCGGTCGCGTATATACGCACGAATACGAAGGATCTCGTAAATAAATATAACAAGGTATCGTTCAAGGGAATCGCTAGTTAATTCGCAAACGTCAAGATGATTCGGGTTGTTTATTGTATACGATAACATTCTTTATTTATATTATTTATCAAATGTAGTTTTAATCATCCCATAATATTTTTATATTATATATATATAGAAACATAGTAAATGGCTGTTGGTGGCAGTAGTTGTATGGATGGAGGAGCAAAGAAACCGAAGGCAAAGAAGGCAGCGAAGCGTAAATTAACCCCGTATAACAAGTTTGTAAAGAAGATGTTCAAGGAACTTCGTAGCAAGTTCCCGAATGATTCCGCACCCGAGATAATGAAAAAGATTGGTGCCGAATGGAGAAAAACGAAGTAAACGAAGTAAACGAAGTAAACGAAGTAAACGAAGTAAGACGCAACGCGTAAAAGAATCAAACTTTATTTTTATAAATTATATCGTATATAATATAGATTATGGAAGCAAAATATAAGAAACCCTCGAACGCAAACTACACTGTGGATAGCATATCAAACCGTAAATTAACCCCGTATAACAAGTTTGTAAAGAAGATGTCCAAGGAACTTCGTAGCAAGTTCCCGAATGATTCCGCGCCCGAGATAATGAAAAAGATTGGTGCCGAATGGAGAAAGACGAAGTAAACGAAGTAAACGAAGTAAATGAAGAAGACGCAACGCGTAAAAGAATCAAACCTTATTTTTATAAATTATATCGTATATAATATAGATTATGGAAGCGAAATACAAGAAACCCTCGAATGTAAACTACACTGTGTATAGCATATCAAACTGTAAATACTGTGTGATGGCGAAGGATCATCTCAAAAAGAAGGCTACGAAATGCACCACGGTTCAATGCGACAAGTATCTCGCATCCTGTAGAGAACGAGACAACTTTTATAAATTTATGAAAGAACATACCGTAATACCATACATGCACTTCCCTATGATATTCAAAAACGGCAAATTTGTCGGTGGATTAAAAGAGTTATTAAGCATTTAAGCATTTGGACGACTAAGTATAGTAGCGATTAAAGAAGCGATGGCGAGTAAGCGGAGCGTTGATGGTATTATTATTGTGACAAGTTGCCAGAAATATAAGAATACCAGATTGAAAGAGTTGATGTTGAAAGAGTCTTACGGAAACTGGAAGGTCATCCACGTTGTCGGTGATTTATTCTTAGACTGTGACTATAAAATGGACGGAAACCTGATGACGATTAAATGTGAAGACTCGTATATTTATAATTTAAAAAAATTCATATTCGCATTACAGTATCTCTATGAAATGTTTGAGATTCGCGATGGTGTATTGCGTTCAAACGATGATCTCGAGTTTAATGAACCACTGCTCATCGATTTTTTAGAAACACCAAAGAAAATAGGAACACTTGACATTGATTTCTTAGGCAGGTCTTCTACCGGGCATTCGCTTATTGATCATCCTTTCACCTACGAACCGCAATGGGCAGCAACAAATTACCATTTGGTTCAATATTACGAAACACACCCCGAAGATTTTGATAATCCTCTACATAATATAAAAGGTGTTGATATTTTGAAATATTCACGGATGCCTCATATCCCCGCGTTTTTACATGGTCCGCTCATCTATTTTTCTAATAAATCATGTAAAATACTTATGAATCATATGCGAAATATCAACTACGACATCTATCATTACGACGAGAAATCAAACTCCTACCCTTATACAATAGACGATCTCACATATCCACTCGTATTACTTTCAAACGGTATCAATCTCCTTCACGCGAACAACTGGCACAAAGAACTTGAAGGGTCTCCCGCGCATACTACACAGTTCCCTTATGATATATGCGGGAACCAAGAGAACAGCCCTGATTGTATTGCGTTTCATACGAATAAATATAAGTAAATCGTAATAATAAGATTACATAAACATAACAATACAATATATAAAATAAAGTAAAAACCAAAATGATCGCCGTGGATGGAATTATTCTTGTGTTGAGTTGCCAAAAACATCTACCTACACGAATCAAGCATTTAAAACTCCCGAAAAACGAATATGCGGGTTGGAAAGTGATCTATGTGATTGGCGATTTGTTCCTGGATTGCGACTATAAGTTCATAGATGACTTCATGATCGTCAAATGCGAAGACTCCTATATTCATCTGCTCAAAAAATTAGTACTCTCTTTAAAATACCTATACGAAACCTACGATATTAAAGAAGGCGTATTGCGCACCGGCGATGACCTGATCTTTAACGAAAAATTGCTAACAGAATTCTTGAAATCGCCTAAGACGCGATTGATTAGCGAAAGTGGCGATGGTGATGGCGCTCTCGGATCTATCGTTCCTATAGATTTTGTAGGCAGATCGCCCGGTTGTAAAAGTTTATTGTCCCACGAAATATCCGATAAAGATATTAAAGTGACGATACGCGATACCTTTATGACCGAGTATTATGCGGTTCATCCAGAAGACTTTGACAACCCTCTTCATAATCTTAAAGGTGTTGATATCTCAAAATATATGAGACGTCCTCATATTCCCGTCGGAGTATGCGGTATCCTCTTTTATATTTCCAACAAAGCCGCAGCGATATTAATAGACCATATGAATCGTATTAATTACGACATCTTTCACTACGACAAAAATACGGATTCATATCCCTATGCCATTGAAGACTGTGCTGTCTCCTTTATCTTATACTCAAACAAGATTAGTTTTATCCATCGTGAAGATATGTATGACGAATATTATAGGAACCAAAGTTGCGAGAATGTCATCGCGACCCATACAAACTTAAGTAAATATTAAAATATTACACCTTTGGACATTTAAAATGCCGGTATTAGTCTTTATAATAAGTGAAAAATATAAGCTAAAATATATAAATATTATATACCATGAAATATTAAGAATTCCCCATAATAGCAAGTATCTTTATATTTTAAAGTATATCAATATATATTTAATCTATAATAATAGAACGTTATATGAAAGATAAGTCTAAAGCATCTAAAAAACAGAAGAGTAAAAAGAGTTATGTCGGTGGAATGCTTCAGCATCTTCAGCATCTTCAGCATCTTCAACCTCTTCCTCCTCTTCCTCCTCTTCCTCCTCTTCCTCCTCCTCTTCCTCTTCCTCCTCCTCTTCCTCCTCCTCTTCCTCCTCCACGAACGCTTAAGCCTCTTCCATCGCAAAGTATGCCTACATCTCGATCTCAAAACCCCCGTAAATCTCAAAGTAGAATATCTTCTTCAATATCAGGACTGATTATTGATAGTAATCGCAACCTCAAACCGTATTAGCCCTAAAGTAATAGCAAACAAAGATATTATAATAAAAGAACCTATTCTATTATATGATAAGGTTAACCAAAGAGATCTGTTAATAGATTTAGATACTTGTAATAGAGAATACAAATCTTTTGAAAAAAAATACAATGATAATTACAAAATTACAATTTATACAGGAGATACAGTAGAGTATTATAATTATTATACCCGAATTAATGAAGATTATTATCAATATGGATCATCTTACAAATCATTTATTACATTTGCGAAAAAATTATTAAATACAGGCGATAAACTACAGCAAGATGAGAATGTTAAAGCAAAAAAAGGCGGAGTTAAGAAAATTGTTAAATAATTTTGAAGCATATTTAAATTACCGAATGGATAAAATTTATGTTCCTGAATTAAAAGAAACATTAGATATGACAAAAGAAATAGTAAATAAAATAAATACCCTTTATGGATCAAAATTATACCAATCATATTTAAGAACCATCACAAAAATAGGAGAGAATATGAAAAAAGTACCCAGAAAATTATGGGAAGCTTCACAAGCAACAGTACAAACAATTAGAGATTACAAAATTGAAACTAATCCACCTACGGATAGACTAGGTATAGCCATAGACGCATATAATAGAAGGATGGCTGAATATAAAAGGACGGCAGAAAGGACGGCAAAAAAGATGGTAAAAAAGTAAAAATAAAAAACATTTCTATACTTTTTACACCTTTGCACATTTAAAACGCCGATTTTATAATTAAATAAAAAATTGATTTATATTTAATATAAACATACAATCTTGAAATGGAATTATCTGAATTAGCATTAATCGAACTGAAACGTTTATTGTATCGACATCGTGAGGAAATTATTGAAGATTTACAATTAGAAGGAGCAATATCGTGTCCGGAGTGTATTATTGGTAATTGTGAAAGTTTTTGCTATCGGTATTGTTGTGGATGTTGCCAATGTAATCACAATGAGTGTGATAATTGTGAAATGACTTGTCATAGTTATCCAAAATTAAATGAAAAGGACGATAAATGTCATTGTAATTGCGACCATTCTAATTGTAATACGAATGATACCGAAGAAAATGAAGAGTATTGTGATGGTATTTGCCACGAATCGTGTAAATATTTACGGTCCATTAAAGGAGATAAAGATGTGGTTGCTATGTTATTAAAGAAAGCATTATTTATCAGCGATATTGTATTTAATAAATACAATAATTTATTAAATCCAAATGATAAATATTTTGAAAAACCATATAATTTTACATTGTCTCAATACTATACGGATTGAAAATAAATCGGCGTTTTAAATGTGCGAAGGTGTAAAATGCCGATTTAAATGTCCAAAGGAGTAAAAAGTATATAAGGCGGTATTATGGTATTATGAACAGTAATGATTGCGGTCAATGGAATTATTCTTGTATTGAGTTGTCAGAAGCATTTACATACACGATTAAAGGAATTACGACTCCAGAAGACCGAATATGCGGGTTGGAAAGTAATCTATGTAATTGGCGATTTGTTTCTGGATAGCGAATACAAATATGCGGACGACTTCCTGGTAGTCAAATGCGAAGACTCCTATATTCATCTGTTAAAAAAATTAGCACTGGCATTGAAATATCTATATGTTATTTTTGATATTAAAGAAGGTGTGTTGAGAGCAAACGACGATTTGATCTTCAACGATACATTACTTGAATCATTCCTACGATCGCCAAAGACGATGAATGGTAACACAATAGACTTTTTAGGTAGGTCTTCGTCGGGTGCCAGTCTATTTGAACGCGATGTATCCTTTGCAAATAGACCGTCGTCCAACAGCAATCATCTTGTCTATTATTATAATGATCACCCTGAAGATTTTGAGAATCCACAACATAACATAAAGGGCGTTGATATATCAAGATATACGAAACAACCGTGTATCCCTGCGTTTATATTTGGTCCATTGTATTATATATCCAACAAAACCGCTAGGATATTAATAGATCATATGGAAAAGGTTCTGTATGATGTCTTTCATTACGACGAAAAAACAGATTCATATCCATACACCATAGAAGACTGCGCGGTATCCTTTATCTTCTATTATAATAACATTGATTTTATACACGCGGATAACTGGCATCATAACGACGACAACTACGCGTTTCGCGAAAATAATACGAACGTAATGGCGATCCATACAAATATGTATAAGTAAATTTATTTTTCTTAATCTTAATATATAATACCTCAGTATAGAGAATGATTTGGATATATTTATCAATTCTATATAGTTTTATCATGTCCCTACGTATATTATACATTCGATTCGACGATACCCCCTTTATAATGTTCCCCTTAATTATTAATATTATAGTTGGTGTACTAAGTCTAGTATATTTCCTTTGGTATTACAGCGAGCATTTTACGAATGAATTTATTAAACCAAAATATTATATCTATGCTTTGTCTGTTTTGTTTATTTCTATAATCGGATATCAAATTATAAAGATGTGCCCTAACCCCGCATATTTCAGAGCATTCGCAACACTAGAAATAGTATTACTACTATTATTTACAATATATTTGAAAAACAACTTTGAACTTTCTATTCAAACTATAACTGCTCTGATATTATGCTGTGTAGCAATTATACTAATATCACTAGATAATTCTAATTATACAAAATAATTCATTACATTATTCTACCATCATCTAATTACCGATCGTGTTATTATGTGGTCAATCCCTTTAAATTATTGAAAGGATATAGGAAATTTCAAATGTCGCATAGGAATAAAGGTATTCGGGAAGAGGTATCCCGCGATACCTTAATTGATTCAAAAACCCCTGCATTTTATCTATGACAGGATGCTTTTCTAAATTTTTGAATATGAGTATAAATTTACATATTTGAACCGCAATATATACTCTAAACTTGTGATATTTTACATCTAAACAATTATCAAATATAGTGTTCAATAAGTCCAGGTATTTTAGACCCATCTCATTTTTATTTGAAAGTAGAAACGATACCTGCTTTTTATCTACCTTTTCTAAAAGGTTTGCGAGTATCTTCGAACGCAAAGATATTAACATTGAAATATAACAGTTATCAAAGTTCTCTAATAAATTATCCTTTAACTTTTCTTTAAATACCGACATTTTTCCAGCGGTTGATGATGTAAACATTTCATATATGTTATAGATATTTACGTATGCCAAAATATTCAAGTCAAACGTATCCCCCAATAATCTTTTGAATATTTTAATTTCTTCTGATTTCATATATTTTGAAAAGCGAGGGTTATTGGTTCTGTAAATGTTATCATAGCATAGAAGTAGATCATCCAATGCCACCTCCTTATCCTCTATATTATTAGACTTCATATTGATAATGCGATTCGTAGCCCAAATACTACTATTCGCTATCATCGCATTCGTGTTCTTTTTTTGAATAGTCAACACATTTTTATCAAAGTTTAAATAGTCGTGTCTCAAAATGCTAATCCCTATATTCCTTCCAATATGAATCATCCACCTATTATTTACAAATTGCTTTAGCATTTCGTTTGTTATAAAATTATGATTAACGGTATATAATCTTATAATCGTGAGAATCGAACATTTTGATAATATCTGATAGATAATGTCTTCGTTTGCGATGCTGAAATTCATATTTCAGACGCCTTCGCTTTCGGTTCGTTTTCAGGTTCGCTTTCAGGTTCGTTTTCAGGTTCGCTTTCAGGTTCGCTTTCAGGTTCGCTTTGATTTCTTGTAATTAAATACACATGTAAACGAATCATTTTTACATATTATCTTACAATAATAGGGCATATAAAATAGTTTAATAGTTTCAAACTTCTTAAACTTATATTATAATATATATAATAGAATAGTATATGTCGAGGTATAAAACAGCAACATTAGAAGAATTAGAAGCTAGTATGAAAGGTGTAAATAAATTTAAGGATCCAGAACATACACGACGATTAGAACGCTATTCTATAGGAAGAAGTTTAGTTGCTGCTAATTTGGGACAGTTAAATATACCAGAAAAACCATATTCGGAAAATATGTCATCAAGAGCATATGAGGAAGCATATAATAAGCGTATTAATCAAGGAACTAGCCGAACAACAAGTGCATTACCATATGCTACTTCAGGATATCACGAACCCGTAAATAGAATTGATATTAAAAATGCGGTTAGAAATTTAAATGAACATTTTTCTTATACACCAAAAGGCATACACAACACAAAACGTATAAACCATTTGAGTAAAGAAATGTTAAAAAGACGTGATTGGGAAGAACAAGAAGAATCGAATAGTATAAGTAGGGTACAACAAACAGTCGCAGATGAAATAAGAAGAAGTAGAGCAAATGAAGGAAGTATGAGTAGAAGAGCAGAGGAAAAACTTAAAGAAGGTTGGGGTGGCGGATATAATATGGGATTATTAGCAAGAATAATGAATATTAAAAAGAAGGCAGCTAAAGCTAAAGCGGCTAAGGCTAAGCCCACTGTGCGTAAAGCCGTTAAGCCCACTGTGCGTAAAGCCGTTAAGCCCATTGTGCGTAAAGCCGTTAAGCCCACTGTGCGTAAAGCCGTTAAGCCTACCGTGCGCAAACCCACTAAGCGCCCCGCTAAGCCTACTAGACCAGTAGTAAGACGAAGAAAGCCTACTGGTGTTCGCAAGTAGTAGCGAGATAGCAACATACAAATCATATATGATATTTTTTATTTAAGGGTCCTTCACGTGATACCAGGTATGGTATTAGATATATTCTATGTCTATCATAAAAGTCCGCATATACGATGTATCCCTAGTAATGCTAAGAATGATCATGTTTTTATTTTTAGTTCCCATACTAGAATTACTATTTTGACAATTGGGTTTAAAATTAGGTACAATAGTATCACCACCATATCTTCAAACATACTAAATAAATACTCGTTTATTTTTTCAAATTCATTCATCCTGATTTATTATTTGTAATTGATAGATATTATCATACAAATAATCATTTTTAGAAAAGTTATAGATTTTATAAAAATCTAAATCAATATAAAAATAGTTCGCTTTCATAAATTATGCGGTTCCAATGTGTTTCTGTCATATATCCTTGATCATATACGTATCTATCAATTGATACCCTAGTTTTTTATAATATCCACGAACTCCCGTTCCACTAATTATAGCAATCTTGAGATATCCATTCTGCTTCGCAATCTCTTCCGCCTTCGCCACAAGTTGCTTGCCAAATCCCTTGTGCTGTAGCGATCCCTCTATATTATTCCCTACATTGTTCAAATTGGAATAGACATGCAACTCCCGTATTAAAGCACATCCTCTAATACACGGTAATACTTCCATCGCTTCACCAGGCAAACGAAGTCGCAGAAAACCTATCAAATATTTCTCCGTGTCAAAACTGAGATGATACTCGTCGCCACCAGATGCCCTATACGTCTCGCAATTGAACTGTATCGTATCCAGTGCTACACAATTTCCTTTCACCTCACGGCACCGAATACATTCACATCCCCATTTGTTACTACGCATATCGTCTTGTAGCAGTTGTCTCATATTGACAAATTTGGTTGAATACCCACCCTCTATGTAATGCCCTGGAATATCCCTAATAATACGATTCAATCGCTTATATCGCTGAACCTTCTTTTTAAATTCCTTTATCAACTCATATAATCGCAAATCATCATAAGGAACATATTTGCCTTCGTCAAACCATCGCTTGATTCGCGTATAAGGAACTATAGCAGTCGGATATATTTTATACTGATCCACCTGAATTCGCTCGTCATACAAAACTTCATCAAGCATCGCCTTGTCAATCTCATACGATGCGCCAGGAAGGTTAGGCATTATATGAATGTCCACCTTGTAGCAATTATTTTTCAATAGTTTTATTGCTTCATATGCTCGCTCTATCGTATGTCCTCTCATAATCTTCTTTAATATCGCATTATTTGTATGCTGAACGCCCAATTGTATTCGCGTGCAATTATAACGGCGAAAATTCGCAATCTCATTGATCGTAATCGTATCCGGTCGTGTCTCCAAGGTTAGACCTATAATATGGATCGTCGCTGTTTCGTTGATCTCAATCTCTTCTTCTAACGTCTTCTTAGGACGTTTATATCCGTCAAAATAAACATTCGCAGCGTAATATAAATCGGTTATAAAACGATCTTGATAATCGCGTGGGTATTCGCACCATGTCCCACCTAACACGATAATCTCCAATTTATCCGGTATGTGTCCCATGTGGATCAATGACGATATGCGCGAGTTCGTCTGCTTTATCGGGTCAAAATCATTCGCATTCGCACGTAATACGGCAGGTTCAGAGTATAGATAACTTCGGGGTTGAGCAACCCAGTTGTTCCCTTCGTGCGCTGGTTCATTCGGACAATAGGCGCAATCGTGCTTACAAGAAAATCGCGCCTTCTTCACTTCGCCGTCTTCTCCAATATACTCGGGATGTGCGGAGGTTAGCACAGTTATCACAAGAACACCCGAGTTGGACTTGCATTTCTTCTTTGTGATTAGATTGCGTAATTGCTGGTTGTCTAATTGTAGATACTTATAGATCCTTATAAACTCGGCATTTGATATCGTATATTTATACTTTTTTTGAATACCTTTTTTAAACCGATCAATATCACCGACAGTCACGAATCCATCCATCACATTCTTAAATTCACCCGCAACGCTTTCTAGAAGTCCATTGAATATGCTACTCTCCTTATATCCCCCGTTCTTGTGATTGACGATACCTATGTCCTCTATATCATTCAACATGGTAATATACAAAAACATAAATAATAAAGAGATCATTTTTTATTTATCCAGAACCACATCCACAAAGACTAGAGTAGAAACGTTTTTATATTTATATAGTATAGAAGATGTCAAGATTTTCAAGATTTTCAACAAGATATCATCCTTATTTACACGTAACGGTAAATATGAAAGTTGAAATTTTTTATAAAAAATTTTTACAATCTCTTAAACAGGAAATAAAAGAACTAAGAAGAATATTAATGGAAATTCCTATAAATGAAGACCTAGGTATAAAGGATATATTATTAAGTATCACTGATATAGAAAAAATATTTAATACTATAGAAAAAATAATATCAAAATTAAAAAATTTTAATAATACCAAAAAGGAGGTGAAATTGAAAGAACTTAAAAAAATAATTGAAGAAAAAATAACAGAAATAACAAAAAAATTTAAAAAAGACCCCTCTTTAGATGGATCTTTAGATGTATCTTTAGATTCATCCAAAGATTTAGATCCACTATTAACAGTAGAAAAAAAGAATTTAAACATTTTATTAAATGTATTATTTGAGGAGATATTATACATATTATCTTTACAAGATAACGTTCAAGATAATGTTCAAGAGAGAAAGGTATTATTATTTATGATTATTATTTATAAACTAAAAGAATTAAAAAGTAAAATATCAATACGAGACAAGACAAGAAAACGGACTGAAAAAGACATTCTGAAAGAATTTGAATTAATAAAGATTAATTATGGTATGGTAGCAAATATAAGAGAATTTTATATTCAGGCATATAGAAATGTATATCATCATCTACATTCTTTAGCTAATAAATTAAATGGTTTACCAATACCAATATCAACGGAAGGTTTAGCAGAAGAAGTTATATTAATGATATATCAAAATTTAATTTTTCAGCATTATGCTTTCTTTCTTTTTAAGTATTTACGTTATGACAATGAAAAATATACTGGAATTCCAGCATTCCCACAATTGTTTAAAAATTCATCAGATTTTAACAAAGCCGAAGCCAAATCCTCTAATTCTATAGATGCTTTATTTAAAGAACAAAAAACAGTAATGAGTAGTTTAGATAAAAATTATGAAAAATTATATGAAGAAAAACTTAGACATATAGCCTATTTAAATGGAGGTCGTCGTAGAAATACCTCAAAACGTAATATGGATATGGATATGAATATGAAAGACATTAAGGAACTATGTAAAAAAAACCAAATTAAACTTTCTAGAGTTGTAAATGATAAGAGAGTTGTTTATAAAAAGAAAGAACTCATCACAAAACTAAAGAGAAGAAAGGTAATTTAATTTTTTATTTCTCCAGAACTGCGACTCTCTGTTTTAAAAGATAAATCTCATTTTTTAATTCCTTTATCGCCTCTACAAAAACCGGTGCCAATCGTTCGTAGGATATCGTAAGATAATTTTCACCTGATTTGGATACCTTGTTGTCGTCCGCGTCTCTTGCTAAGTCAAACGGTGCGATATTAACGATCTCCGGAAGCACCCTTTGAACATCTTGGGCACTTAATCCTATCTCCGTATCCGTATTCGTTATTCCGTACAGGTTCGCAAGCGCATTTGGTGTATAATAGAACCCGTTCAATTTACCAACGATTTCAAGCGGTTCGTAAATACCACCTGTCTTGGTTTTCAATCGTTCGTCCGAGTAATAGGAGGTGATATTATTTGTCGCTACAATATCGCCGACGACGTGTAGTCTCTCTAAAGGAACTGTAGTGCCAATGCCAACATTACCAAGGTTATAAGTGATGTTGGAATTACCGATCCATTGTGTCAATCCTGGGCGATTGATAAGATTGTTATAATTTATTAAAAGATTGCTTGTCGTCAATATATAATTGCTCGTATCCTGAATCACGTCCCTATTATTTTTGTTATAGTTTCCGTTAATATGAACATCGCCATTATTCGCAATCTTAAAGACTGTCGCACTCATATTGGATGCTACAAAGATATCTCTATCAGCGCTATTTTGCTGAACCATTAAAGCGGTTGTTGTGTTATTCGCATTCACAACCTCCAATCGCTCAGTTGTATATACGATTGTGTCAAGACGCGTGCTATCACCGAGCACAATTAAATTGGAGTTGATTGTCAAAGTTCCATTCAACTCTAAATTATTATTATAACTGTTATTTATGATAAACTTCTTCGTGGCAGATTCCGTAATCATATCCGTTGTTAAATTCGTGATCCTTTGTGATATGATGTTGCTCGCGGTCAGCACGTAATTACTAGCGTTCATGTCATTCATATCCGCCTTAAGTATCAAGTTATTACTTGATGACAAAACGTAATTACTGGCATTCGTGTCATTGACTGTCACAACCGCAAGTATCGTATTACATAGTATAGATATCTTCGCATCATTAGAAATTGAATTGAGTACCAAGTTATTACTCGCAGTCTGTACATAATTGCTTAAATAGGCATCTATCGCATTCGCCCTAAGTATCAAGTTATTGCTCGCAGTCAGTACATAATTGCTAGTATCCCAAATGACATCCCTATTATTTTTGTTATAGTTTCCTTTAATATGAACATCGCCATTATTCGCAATCTTAAAGACTGTCGCACTCATATTGGATGCTACAAAGATATCTCTATCAGCGCTATTTTGCTGAACCATAAGAGCAGTTGTGGTATTGTTGGCATTGACAACCTCCAATCGCTCAGTTATATATACGATTGTGTCAAGACGCGTGCTATCACCTAGCACAATTAAATTGGAGTTGATTGTCAACGTTCCATTTAACTCTAAATTATTATTATAACTATTATTTATGATAAACTTCTTCGTTGCAGATTCCGTAATCATATCCGTTGTTAAATTTGTGATCCTTTGTGATATGATGTTGCTCGCGCTTCTAATGTAATTGCTTGTGTCATCTACTTTTATTAATATATTACTACCACCCAATAGGAAAGATGACGCATTTAAACTCCCTGAAAGCGTCATATCGCCATTAGAGGTTAGAAGAACCCTATTTGTATCAATGTTTGACGTGGAAGACATAATTTTAAAGTCTCCGCCATAATTTCCTATTTTGTAATCTGTATTAGAATCACTTGCGATACCTCTTATTAGTTCTATGGACGGATTGCCAAGGATTGGCGTTGTTAATGTTGCTATACGATATCTTATGATTACTATACCAGAAGCACCTTTGTTGTTATTGTTGAACGACCCCGCGCCACTACCTGTATTTGCAATAACACTTTCCGTCGCACCACCACCACCTCCTAAACCTCCCGCTTTAAAACCACTATTATAACCACCACCTCCACCACCAATATAATAATTACCTGATGTTCCATCTTGAACTCCAAATGATGTGCTATTCGCAAAATAATTTCGAAAGTTTATTGGTGTTGCAGCTCCTGTAAGTGTTACTTGATATGCCCCGTTACCACCTGTGCCAGAGTATGCACCTACAGTTCCTATTCCTCCGCCTCCTCCTGCTAATACACCATCCGTATTACCACCAGCATTGCCCATCACCGCATAAGTGGATGTTATACTTGGTCCAATATTTGTTGAACCATTCACTACATTTGTACTTGTTGCTGCTCCGCCAATTGTTATAGTAGATGATTTATAACCCCCGCCACCCCCACAACCACCGTCATTTCCTGATTGTTGGTTACTTCCACCCCTACCCCCGCCTTTCGCACGATATCTGTCCGCATTATCTATCTTTATAAAACTGTCATTTCCATTAGACCCAGTACCATTATTACCTGAACTACTATCACCACCATCACCTACAGTTACTACACAAGAACCTGCTGACAATGTTTGATTTATTGCGACTATACATGCACCTGCACCTCCTCCCGCATTTTGACTACCCCCACCACCACCAATCATCAAGATATCACAATTTAAACCACCCGCTGGGACTGTAAAACTAGAACTTCCAGCTGTAAATATTACAAACTTGTCTATGGAACTAGTAATTTGACCTGTCGTGAATGTTCCTCCAGATGGAGTAATTGTAGTTGCTGCTGTAAAGTTATTTCCTCCTCCTACTAAACTATTATTTTGAATCGTTAGTTTTGTATCACTTATAGCACCGTTTATAAGCACGTCGCCATTATTGGCAACCCTGAAAACAGCGGTGCTCATATTGGACGCGACAATGATATCACGATCCGCGCTATTTTGCTGAACCATAAAAGCAGTTGCGGTGTTATTCGCATTTATTATTTCTAAGCGTTCCGTCGTATATACGATGGTATCTAGACGCGTACTGTCTCCTAGAACTATTAAATTCGAATTAATTGTTAAAGTTCCATTAAGTTCTAAGTTATTATTATAACTATTATTTATGATAAACTTCTTCGTGGCATTAACATTCTCCGTAATCATATCTGTTGTTAAATTCGTGATCCTTTGTGATATGATGTTGCTCGCGCTTCTAATGTAATTGCTTGTGTCATCTACTTTTATTAATATATTACTACCACCCAATAGGAAAGATGACGCATTTAAACTCCCTGAAAGCGTCATATCACCGTTAGAGGTTAGAAGAACCCTATTCGTATCAATGTTTGACGTAGAAGACATGATTTTAAAGTTTCCGCCATAATTTCCTATTTTGTAATCTGTATTAGAATCACTTGCGATACCTCTTATTAGTTCTATGGACGGATTGCCAAGGATTGGTAATGTTGGAACAATTCTATACCTTATGATTATGATGCCTGACGCACCGTAATCATCATTATAATACCCTGTCTCGGGGGTGTATTGAACATTGCCCTTGCTACCACCACTTCCTGTATTTGCTACAGCGTAAAAAGTGCCACTACCCCACAATTGCCCTCCTCCTCCACCTAAACCACCTAACGCCCAACCATTCGTATAAGAAGTAGAATTAGCATTAAAACCACTACCACCACCGCCAATATAATACCAATAACTATTATCAAAAACCCCAAAATTATTACCACCATTCGCAAAATAATTTCTAAAATTATATGTGGTTCCATTAATTGATACTTGATATGCCCCATTACCTCCATAGCGCCCCCCATTCCCAGTAAAAGTGGCGTACATCCCAGGTTCACCTATGCCACCTCCAGAACCAGCTGTTAATTTTCCATTGTTCGGAGCATCAGGAAGAGTATTAATCCCACCTGGATTACCTAAAACCGCATATGTTGATGTTATACCTGGACCAATATTCTGAATACCATTCACTATATTTGTACTTACTGCTAGTCCTCCAGTACGATAAGATTTATCTTCTGTTGCTGTTGCTCCTGAACCACAACCACCATCCCTACCGTTTGCGCTGTTGGTTCTAGGAGCACTACCACCTCCTTTTGCAAGATATCTTGTAATTCCATCAACTGATATTGAACTATCAAAACCATTTTCTTCACTACTAAAAAGCCTTTTGCCTGCAACACTTACAACACATAAACCAGCTGGTAATGTATGATTTATTGCTACTATACAAGCGCCAGCACCACCGCCAGCATAACCTCCACCAGTACCACCGCCACCGATCATAAAGATATCACAATTTAAACCACCCGCAGGAACTGTAAAACTAGAACTTCCAGTTTCTGATGTAAATATTACATACTTGTCTTCTGCTCCTGTAATTTGTCCTGCTGTAAATGTTCCTCCGATTGGAGTAATTGTAGATAATCCTCCTACTAAACTATTATTTTGAATCGTTATTTTTGTATCACCTATAACCTCGTCGTATAAATGTAAATCGGTAGAGGGATTCGTCGTTCCTATACCTACATTTCCTAGATTAACTATTAAATTCGAATTAATTGTTAAAGTTCCATTAAGTTCTAAGTTATTATTATATCTATTATTAACTATAAACTTCTTAGTAGCATTAACATTCTCCGTAATCATATCCGTAGTTAAATACGTGATCCTTTGCGATATGAGGTTGCTCGCTGATAAAACATAGTTACTTGAGTCACTAACTATATTACGACCACCCGATAGATATGCCGGCGCTTCTATACTTCCATTTATTGTCATAGTTCCGTTAGAGGTTAAAAGCAGTCTGTTCGTATCTACTGAGGATACCGAAGACATAATCTTGAAATCACCATTGAAGTTCCCTAGTTTGTAATCTGTATTCGCGTCAGCAGGGAGACCCCTTACGAGTTCTATGGATGCTGAT